>WNFQ01026053.1_pt1 | contig 10018 bp, 9 predicted proteins | sample 5400171 | NCBI WGS metagenome assembly WNFQ01 (sample SAMN13153356, study PRJNA577476) | soil metagenome | isolation source: 20 cm soil under Madrone tree | place: USA:California | collected 2016-06-14 | reverse complement strand
TTGAGGCGCGGATCGCCGGAAGCGATCGGTGCTGCGTGCCGCATGGCTGGGCGCTGCTCGGACAAGGCCATGGTCTCCGTGTGGTGACGAATGCAAGACGTTGGGTGAGCTGGCCTGAAAGAGGACCCACGTCCCCCTTGATATTATGGCGTCGGGGGCATAAATGCCATCTCGTTCGATGATGGCGGCAGGTTCGTTGTGCGATGTGCAGGAGAAGCGTATGATGCGCGAGCCAGTGGTCAACATCGGAATTCCGGTTACGGCCTCGACCGTGCGGCTCTAGCAGGGTGTCCGGCCATCCACGCCAGTTCCGGAAATCAATCAGGAGTTGGAGAATGAAGAACACACTACGCTCGCGTTTCGCGCTATCGCTGTTCGCGGGACTGCTCTTTGTTGCCGGCACGCAGCCGACGCATGGTCAGCAAGCGAGCAAGAAAACCGCTAGTCTCGCCGAGAATAAACCGGAGGCGCTTGGCTTCTCATCGGAGCGACTCGAGCGGCTTCATGCGACGATGCAGCGGGAGGTGGACCAGAAGCAGCTTGCGGGCGTCGTAACTATTCTGACGCGCCACGGCAAAATGGTCGAGGAGAGGGCCTACGGCAAGAAAGACATCGCGAGCGGCGCTCCGATGACAAAAGATACGATCTTCCGCATCTTTTCCATGACCAAGCCGGTTACCGGCGTTGCCATGATGATTCTCTACGAAGAAGGAAAGTGGCATCCTTCAGATCCGATCTCGAAGTACATCCCTGAGTTCGCCCATTTGAAAGTTTTTACGGGCGTGGATCAAGGCGGCAAGATGATCCTGGAGGATCCTGTCCATCCCCCGACTATGCGCGAGTTGATGACCCACACCGCGGGCTTCACGTATGGGTTTTTTGGCACGAGTCCGGTCGACAAGATATACAAGGACGAGCGAGTGCTGCAATCCCAATCCTTGCAGGATATGGTCAACAAGCTCGCGAAGATCCCACTGCTCTACCAGCCGGGAACTCGCTGGGTCTACAGCGTGTCGATGGATATTCAAGGCTATATTGTTGAAAAATTGTCGGGCAAGTCCCTGCCCGATTTCATGCAGGAGCGCATTTTCGGGCCCCTCGGCATGAAAGACACAGGATTCTTCGTTCCCAAAGAAAAGAAGAATCGGTTTGCCACGCTCTATGCGGGAGACCCAAAAGGCGAACTGATCGCGAACACGCCGGGCGAGGGAGTGCCCACCGACTATGCAACGCAGCCGTCGATGGCTTCGGGCGGTGGAGGTATGGTTTCTACGGCGGAGGACTATCTTCGTTTCGCTCAGATGCTCCTGAATGACGGCGAGCTGGATGCCGTGCGCATCCTGGCGCCGGGCACGGTACAGCTCATGACCTCAAACCATCTTGCTCCCAGGCTCATGACCGGTGAGGGTTTTTTTATGGGTCCCCGACCCGGCTTGGGGTGGGGGTACGATTGCGCGGTGTTCACGGACCCGCTGCAAGCCGACGAGGTGGTTGGCAAAGGGACTTTCTTCTGGCTCGGAGCGGCAGATACTTGGTTCTGGGTCGATCCCACTAACGACCTGATTTTTGTTGGCATGACTCAGCGTATGCTTGGCCCCGGGTGGCCCAATGTGCCGGCGCTGAGCCAAACCCCCGTTTATCAGGCGCTCCTGAAACCGCGGATGTGACGATTTTCGCCGCTCTTGTCTCTATCGACGACGTCCGTTAATGAAATGCGGCCCCCAGCAAATCCACCATCAATCGGATGGCGGTCTGGGCCGTTCTTCCAGAAGGGTCCCGGTAGGGATTCACTTCCACAATATCCAGACGTTCCCGGCGCCAGCGTTGGATCCATCGAGTCCACGTCGAAGGAAATGTAAATATTGTCGCTCTGTGGAATCGCTTCGATCGCCGCGGCTACTCCGCGCCGGTGAATTTCTTCGCTCGTCACGATTTTTGTGTGAATGGCCCGCGCGTTGCCAATGGCTTCCTGGTCGTTCGCGATTCCGCGCATGCCGACCTGCGTAATGTGTTTGACCGTCGGCAATTTGGCTACGCGCAGCACCCACGACGCATGGTCGAGGTTTCCTTTCGCCCCGTTCCACGTATCCAGGTGCGCGTCAATGTGCACGATGGTCAGCGGAATGTCGTACGCCCGCACCACTGGAAACGTGATGCTGTGGTCGCCGCCCAAAATAACGGGGAACGCCTTCTTCGCCAGAATCTTCTTCACCGCTTCGGTGATCTTTGTGTTGGTTTCCTGCGCCACTGTTGGATAAATCACGACGTCGCCCACATCCACCCAGCGCTTGCCCTTCAGCACCGTGCGGTCACCGTCGATGTAATAAAAGCCTTCCGCCAAATCGTGCGCGTACTCCTGGGAATTCTCGCGCATGTCCCGCGGACCATATCGCTCGCCCGGCTGTCCCCACGTGCCCTCATCAAACGGCACGCCCAGCACGGCGAAATCCGCTTGCAGCTTGTCCAGGTCCGGCTCGTACGGCGCGCTCAAAAAAGTCCGCACGCCAACAAAGGTCGGCGCGGTCTGCGCCGGGGCGTTTCCGGGCGAAATGAGCATCACCACAAGATTCAGCAAAAACCCCAACGCAAAAATACGAACCTGTTTCATGGCGTTTTCTCTCCCGTCTCGCCGCGAACAGTGGTCTCCACAGCCCACTTTCGCGCTGGAGTATAGCCTGTGCTTCCTCCAATCGAAACGCATTGTATAATCCTGCTTCAGCTCCATCCACCTGAGGAGACACCATGGCCGAACCAACTTACGAGGAACTCAAAGCAAAAATCGCGGAAATGGAAAAACAGACGGGTGGCCGCCGCGGCGGCTCGCTCGAATTTCGCGTCGGCGAAAAAGGCGGCGTCAGCATCTACGGTCTCGGCCGCTTTCCCGTCACGCTCTATTACGAACAGTGGATCCGTCTCCTCGACGCCGTGCCGCAGCTCCGCGAATTCCTCGAAGAAAACAAAGCCTCCGGCAAGCTCAAGCTCAAAGAGAAGTAGCATGCCTCCCGAAACGCTGCGGAACAGAACCAGAAACATCCGGCCTCAGGGTAGTTGAGCGCGGTAGAACGAAGGAAGCCCCGGGAACCTGTGGGAGGGCGCCCGGGGCCGGGGGGGTGATGCGGGGGAAGCAATCTCGTGCGTTCGAATCTCTATTTGGACGATTGAGCGGCGAGCAGACAAAGTCTGCGCAGCTCCTCGTAGGTGAAAATCATCTCCTGGCCGTGGTCACTTTGCTCCAAGTGGCCGATTCCGGATAAGCGCGAGAACCGGCGGAGTTCCGTGGGGGGTAGGCCTAGTAGTACCGCTGCCTTGTGCTCTTCGACTCGATCTTGCAGATTCACGTGCATGAGGGCCCGATCCTTCCATGCGGTGTAGGAGCAAACGTCAATCCAAACTAGCGGCCATTTAAGTCTTTATATTTCAGGTAGTTAAGACTTGCGCCAGCGGGAAGCTGCACGACTTGTGCAATTCCTTGCACAAACGGTACAGAGAATTGGCAACGTGAACCGAGCTTTCGAACGGCGGATTGCCGGTTAGCGGGTCCAGGGGAGAGCGGACAAGTCGACGTTTCCGCCGGAGAAAATCACGCCAAGTCTTGGGGGACTGCCGTCGGGACGATTCGCAAGATTTAGGGAAGCGACGACTCCGGGTTTCAAGAGCGGAGCGATGGCCACGGCGCTAGAAGGTTCGATGATGATTTTCATTCGCTCCCAGACGAGGCGCGCGGCGGAAATGATTTCTTCTTCGCTGACCAGGAGAATGCGATCGACATATTTGCGGAGAATGGCGAACGTGCGCGGCGAGAGGGAAGCGCGCAAGCCGTCGGCGATAGTGTCGCTGGAATCGAGCGATTGCAAAGTTCCGGTGGCGAGGGAACGGTAGGCGTCATCGGCGCGCGCGGGTTCGCAGCCGAAGATTCGAACGGCCGTTCGAATGCCTCTAGCGCCGAGGCACGTTCCGCTCAGGAGGCCTCCGCCGCTGACCGGTGCAAACACGGCGTCGAGATCGCCAACTTCCTCAAGCAATTCCTTTGCGGCGGTGGCTTGGCCGGCGATGATGCGGTCGTCGTCGTAAGGATGAACGAGATGCGCGCCGGTTTCCACTTGCACACGCGCGGCGACCTTGGTGCGAGAGGTGATGGTCGGCTCGCTGAATGTGACTTTACCGCCATAGGCTTCGATGGCCCGGACTTTCACCTTCGGGGCGTTTTTGGGGACGACGATGTAGGCGGGGACGCCGCGCCAGGCGGCCGCGCAGGCGACGGCGGCACCGTGGTTTCCGCTGGATGGAGTTACGATGCCGCGCGCGGCTTCTTCGTTCGAAAGAGAAAAGATGGCGTTCGTCGCGCCGCGAATCTTGAAGGAGCCGGTCTTTTGCAGGTTTTCGCATTTGAAGAAGAGTTTCGCGCCGGTGATGGAGTCCAACGAAGAGGAAGTGAAGACCGGAGTGCGATGAATCCTTGGTGCGATACGCGCGTGGGCGGAGAGGATGGCTTCCCAACTCGGCGGCTGGTAAGCGGTGTTTTCGACCTGGGGTGCTGTGCTCATTTCGCTCACTTTGGCCGGGGCATGGCCAGTAAAACCTCTTGTTTAGCGCGTAGCGGGGCTGATTGAAAGAGGCATTTTGGCATGGTTGAAGCTCGATATTTGGCGAGGGCGAAAGCAAGGCTGCGCGGCTAGAACGGTACTGGTATCTTTTGGCCACTGGGGATTGGTACTTGACCGCTTCTGGTGCTCTGTTACGCTGGAGATACCTCCCTTTGTTGCGAGAGCCTGCGACAGACGTTTTTCCCGCGCAGGAGGTCCAAATGAAGGCATCCGAACGCCGACAATTAGCGCGCACCAGCATCCGTACCCCGCTCCGTTTCCGGGCATTGGGGGTAGCCGCGGACAAGACGGAACATTTTACGGAAGCGCTGAATATATCGCGGGGCGGGTTCTTTTTTGCTTCTTCGGCGCCGCTGCAAGTCGGGATGCCCCTTGAGGCGACGGTTCGAATGCCTGCGGAGGTAACGGGGAGCGCGGCGCAGGAAACGCGGTGCACGGCCCGAGTCGTGCATGTTCGAAACGAACCTTACGGAGACGGTCGGATCGGGTTCGGAGCGGAGATTGAGAAATTTGAAGAGATCCCGGCTCAAGAGCGGTGGGCGAATTAAAGAGCAGTTGTTTGTTTTTGGTTGTTAGTGTTTAGTTCGGACAAAATCCCCAAAATGTTATTCCTATTTGGCGATCCGCCTCTGAAGGCGGGCCCTACGGTGTACGTGCGGCAGAGGAAAGAGCCGGCAGGGATGCCCTTCGAGCCTCAGGACAAGCGGCCCTACCGGGTGCCCGAGCAGGGCTAAGTTTCTGTGACGAATGCGGATTAGGGTTTGCCGGCCAGAACGGTGAATGTTATTTTGGCGCTGCCGACGTTTTCAAAGCGATCGTAGGCGCGGACAGCGACGATGTGCTCTCCGGGCGGCAGGGAGGGCAGGCCGATGTTGTAGTGTTCGACGAGCGCGTCGCTAACGGCCTCGTCCGGCGCGAGGAGAATCCACTCGCCACCGTCCAGGCTGTACTGGGCACGCTCGATCGCAGTGGAAGCGTCGCGCGCGGTGAAGTAGGCGGGATGGCCGCTGCTCATCTTGCCGGAAGGCGGCCCAACCTTGAGGCCCTCGATCACCGGGGGCGTGTTGTCCACCTCAAAGCGCTCGCTTTCGCGCTCGGTCTTGCGCGCAACGTCGGGAGGATTCGAAGGGGCGTCGGTGGCGACAATCTTCAGGTAATAAGCTCCTGTTCCGTTTCGCCGCGGAAGAAAACCGAGTAACGAAGCTCATCGTCATTGTCGTCGTGGGCGCTCCAAAGAACGGATTGATACCCTTTTTGAAGGGTGCCTTGTGGCGGCAATTCGAAACGAGCGGGCGCGGTGCTCTGCGTGATGGTCACGCCGGAGATGCTCGGCGAAGGCGGCTGTTTCAGCGTTACCACGGTGGGCTGGCTCGCGCCGATGGCAGACTGAGATTGCGCTCGAATGCCGGGTTCCTGAAGGGCGATGCCGTCAATGACCGGGGCAACGTTGCGCGGGAGATAGGCGAGGCCCACCCATTCAATGCCATCGCCTGCGCGGCCGTCGTGGATAATGGCTTTCCATTGGACGAATCGCGCGGACGGGGCTTCGATGGCGGCGCCGGATTTGGAGTAGGGGCCGAACCAGCGGGACCACTCCTTGCCGGGGTCTTCGGTGTTGCCGGACCGGACAAAAAACTCGGGCCGCGGGTCATCTGCATGCACTGCTGCATGCGATGCATTTGGACGCGGGGCATTCGAATTGGCGGAGGATTTGGCGGGCACCGAAGGCGGCGGGCCCCACCATTCGAGGCGGCCCCACTGCGAAAAGAGCTGCGAATCAAACGAGCGGGATTCGTAGGAGCCTTCGGCCTCGTATTCGGGACCGACGGAAAAGACTTTTCCGGGATTGGCGGTGCACAAGAAAACTTTGCCGGAAGAATTGCGGGCGATGCCGGTGATTTGCGCGGAGCCCGCTTTGGCGAGTTGCGCGAAAACGCCGCGGCCGTCAATGGCGAGGAGCGCGCCGTTGTTGCCGGTGCCCGCGAGGAGGCGGCCGTCGGAGGCGAGACCAAGCGTGTAGACGACATCCTCGCGGGAAGACCAGAGTTCTTCCGGAACGCCGTCCGCACTGATGCGATAGATGCTGCTGGAGAGAAGAGGAGGGAAGGGGACGAACGGTTGTTGCGCCTGCGGCTGGCCGGAAGTAATCACGCCTCCCGTTGTAAGGGTGGTTATGCCCTGCGGCGAAGTAATCACAACGTTTGGTGCAGACGCACCGGTGCGAGGCTTTTCGCCAATGGCGGAGGCATAGAGAGCGCCGTCGGATGCGACGGCAAGAGAGGTGACTTCGCGCTTGGAAGTTTCGTAGAGAACGAAACCTTCGGCTGCGGATTTCCCCGAATTGCGAGATATGCGGAGGATGCGGCCGCTGGGTTCCGTGCCGGCAATGAGATTGCCGCGGGCGTCGAGGGTCAGGACGCGGATGTGGGCTTCGTCGCTGGCGTAGAAGAGGTCGCCTTTGCCATCGGGCGCAACGGCGAAGACCTGGCCTTTGTCGCCGGTGGCGACGTAGAGCGTGCCGTCGGGAGCGAAGGCGAGATCCCAGATATATTTTGTTTTGGGGTCAAAGAATACGGATTTTTCGCCAGTCGCGGAAACTTTGTAGACCTTGCCGTCGGGGGAAGTGCCGACATAGAGCGTGCCCTTGGAGTCGAAAGCGATGGCCTGGGCGGAAAGGTCGGCGGAGTCGAACACGACGGTTGGCGTGCCGTTCGAATCGAAGCGAAACACTTTTGCTGGAGAGCCGCCGGCGGCGAAGAGCGTGCCTTTCGAATCGAGGCGGACAGACCAGAGATAGGAGGCATCGGCGTCGGCGACAAGCGTGAACTTGGGAGCGAGTTCGAGACGGCCATCGCTGCGGACGGCGACGCCGTGGGCAGTCCCCTTCAGGAAATCTTCATAGGTGGATTGGCGCCAGCGGCGGGTGTGCTCGGCACTGAGAGGGATGGACAGGAAGCAAAGGAGGTTAAGGAGGTAAAGGAATTGGAAGAATCTGGCTCGACTTGACGGCATGGGCATTGACATTTTCACCGGATTTGGAGATTGAGGGAGATGACGCCGGAGACGGGGCCCCCGAGCGGGATGGAAGATTCGCTCGCCAAGGATTCGCGCAGGACCTGGACCGAGCCGGGAATAGGGCGGCCGTCAACCACGTTGATTTGAGACAGCGGAATGTTGGGAAGCTCTTTGTCGCCCCAAAGGAGAGTCGGCGATGGCGCGAAAAGGCCAACATAGAGGCGATCATTGCGGCGCTCGCGATTCAAAAGCGCGATGAGCTGATCGAGGCCGTCCGAGCCGCTGCTGGCAAAGGCAAAACCGCGCGAGGCGCGATTGAGAAGATCGGCGTCGCTGACGAGGACGCGGAGAGTGGTGCCGCGCGCAGCCTGATCGGGGACGTGCACGGTGGTTTCTTCAACGCGCGCAACGCCGCGGTAGGGACGCAGGAGCACGCGAACGCGGAGGGTCTCACCGGGGGCGGCTTCCCCTTTTTCGAGCCAGGCGCTTTCGATGGCGAAAGACTTGCGGCCAGGGATGGATTCGACGCGAAGCGAGATGCGGTCGACTTTGGCCGGTTCAAAGCTGTTGGTGAAGAGGCGCGTGAAAACGTTTTGCATGGTGAGGGCGATGGGGAGACTGTCGGGGGAGAGGGAGTCACCGGGAGCAAACGTGTTTTCGATTTGCACGGGTGCGTGACCCTGGAGACGGATTTCGCCGGAAAGATGGAGCGTGGTGCCTTCGCCGTAGAGAGAATTCTGCGTGAGGCCGCTGAAGGTGGTGATGGCGACGAGGAGCGGAGTAAGCTTTGGATGATTAACGATTTCAAAATGAAGCGTCTTTTGTTTGGGCGAGCCGGCCTCGGCAGTCACCAAGGTGAGATCGAGCGGAACCATCGCCGGGGGCGCACCGAGCTTGCCGGTGACGGCCGTGAGGTGGTCACCGGTAATGGTGCCGATGGAGCCGCCGACGTTGACGATTTTGGTGGAGGCAAGGTCGGAGGAGAGGGTGGTAACCACGCGGCTGCGCGCCATCGGGAGCTGGACATTGCCGAGACTCAGGAACGGATGGCCGCAAAGATAGACACGATCAGCCTGCACCGCGGTGACAGTGCAGGCCGAATTGATGGAGGCGTCGCCCTGAACGAGAACCATCCCGGCCATGTCACCGGGAGCGAGATGCGCGTCCTCCGGACGCGGCTTGGCGGTGCCACCTTGTGCCGCAACCAATCCGTAGCCTTGCAACTGACCAGCGAACTGCTGAATGGCGGCGGGCTGAAAACCGGAGAAAACGAGTGGAGTTTCGATGGGCTCAAGGGCGGAGCCGGAAGGAAGGCCAGTGTGCGCGGCGGATTCGCTAGGCAAACCAAATTGCTGCGAACTGGGCTGGGCCGCAGCATTTTGCGATGGAGGATTTACGATGTCCTCTATGGGGGTGACGCCGGCGATAGGTTCCTTCGTGAAGACGCCGAGCTTGAGGGAGAGGGCACCTGCGAGCTTGCCATCGAGATAGACGGGGCTGCCGCTCATGCCGGCGACGACGCCGGTGTGCTCCACCTTGGGGCCTTTGAGTTGGACGAGAATGATGGATTGTTTTGGGCCGAGAAAATTGTCGAGGACGCCGAGAACTTCGAGATCGAATTTTTCGATCTGGTCGCCGGCGAAGATGGTGTAGGCGTAGCCCTGCATGCCGGGGCGGACTTGATTGAGGGGCAAGATCTCGCGCGATTCTTGAGCGGTGGCTATGGGGAGGCCGGGCCCAAGCAGGCCGGCGAATGCGCAGAAAGCGAACGCGAACAGAACACGAGCGGTGAACGAATGAGGGCGGGCTGCAAGCATGAACCGGTAATCATACGCGGCGGAGTACCGGGAGGCAATTGGACGAGAAGATGGAAAACGGTAGGAGAAACAGGCTGGGCGTACTAGAGCCGCTTGCGGCATGCGAGTTGGATGGGAAAGGTGACCACACAGGCGGTTCTTATTTGCTGAGATGAAAGCAGGGCCAGGGGCCTAATTCGGAAGCTTCATGCGCTTGACGATATCCTTGAATCGCGGGTCCGTGCGGATGGGCTCGAACATGGGTTCTACAGCAACGGAGACGAGTCCGCTATCGTGTTCTTCGTAGGCCTTGTCGAGCCATTCGAACGCTTTCTGTTTCTCACCCACGCGCATGTAGGACTCGGCGATGCTGTAGGAAGAAACGTAGCTGTGCTTGGACAGTTCCGTCAAACCATCGAGCCAGCTTTGCAGGACACCTTTATATCCCGACCTGTGGAAGTCTTCTTCGATGGACGCTGCTAACTCGGGCCCCCCCGAGAGCGACAAGAACTTTTCTCGCTCGCCGACAGCTTCTTTGTATTTGCCCATGTGCGCGTAGACTTCCTCGAGGATGCGTCGTGCCGGCGAGAACTTTGGATCGAT
>WNFQ01025511.1_pt1 | contig 10018 bp, 6 predicted proteins | sample 5400171 | NCBI WGS metagenome assembly WNFQ01 (sample SAMN13153356, study PRJNA577476) | soil metagenome | isolation source: 20 cm soil under Madrone tree | place: USA:California | collected 2016-06-14 | reverse complement strand
GTTTGAGCGTTAACGGTTTTGTCAACGATCTCGTCCGCCAATTCCCGATGGAATACAGCGTCGAGCTCAAACGGCTGATTGAGCTGGAGATGGAAGGCTCGGTCGGGTAACCGTTTTCGCCATCAAACTTTGCTGTAGCGGCGGTCTCTGACCGCCGTTCTGCTCTGAGGTAATACGATGTTTTCAGTCGCAAATCACGAACTGGTCAAATCCGCGCCGATTCTCTCCGGGCCGAGCGAGCTGCGCGAATTCCCCGATTGGTTTCATGATCAACAGCGCGAAGCGTGGCAACAATTCGAAGAGTTGCCGACGCCGACCCGGAAAGATCAAGCCTGGCGATTTTCCAATGTTGCTCTTCTCGATCTGGCGCCGTTCAAAATCAGTGCGCCGCTTTCTGAAGACGACCGCAAAAATGTTTTAAAGTATTCGCGTGGGCTCGACCATTACGCGGCTCGGATGATTTTCGCGAACGATCAGCTGATCGAGCGCGACGTGATTTCCGAAGATCTGAAACGGCGCGGCGTGATCTTTCAAGAGCGCGCAATGGTGGAGCACGCCGATCTGTTCCGGAAATATTTCATGTCCACTGAAGCGAGACTCGGTTCGGCTAAGTTCGCCGCGCTGCACAAGGCGCTCGTTTCGTCGGGAACATTCTTGTTCGTGCCGCGCGGGCTCGAGATCAAAGAACCGATCGAAATCTTTCATTGGTTGCGACACGACAATATGTCGATCTTCCCGCATTTACTTCTAGTCACTGATGAGCTCGCGAAGGTCACAGTCATCGAGCATTTCCGCTCGTGTAACCCGACCACGCCGGGCTTCGCCTGTGGTGTGAACGATCTCATCGCCGGCCCGGGCGCGAAAGTAAACTACGTGTGCGCTCAAAACTGGGCGCAAAATGTCATCGCGTTACAAATGAACTCGACGACGGTCGATCACGACGCCTCCGCGATGAGCCTGAATTTGCATCTGGGCGGGAAATATTCGCGCTTCGAAAGTCTAAGCCGGCTCATCGGCGAAGGCGGCCGCAGCGATTTGCTGGCTGTCGCAGTCGCAAAACACCAGCAGGAATTCGACGCGCGTACGTTGCAGGACCACATCTCACCTCACACCGCGAGCGATCTTCTTTACAAAAACGCGCTCGACGATCGCGCGCGCACCACTTTCGGCGGTCTCATCCGCGTAGAACCGCATGCTCACTTCACGGACGCGTATCAAAAAGTTCGCAATCTCCTTTTGAGCGACGATTCCGAAGCGAACTCCATGCCCGGTCTCGAAATTCTCGCCGACAACGTCCGTTGCACCCACGGCGCAACGTCCGGCCAGATCGATGAGGACGAACTCTTCTATCTGCGCACGCGCGGCATTCCCACAAAAGTCGCCCAACGCCTCTTAGTCACCGGCTTTCTGGACGAAGTCATCCGCCGTCTCGATCATCCCCCGATAGCTGAGCATTTGCATCGGCTGATTGAGGAGAAGTTCGCGGCATAGCTAAGAATTTCTCGACTGAATAAACTTATATATTGTTTCGGTTAAGACTTTGGCTGCTGGCGATAGATCATCATACCGACGAAGATTTTCCAGCGCTCTTTGGCAAAAGGTCACCTTATCAGAGATCGTGCCGCTTTTGTCTTGGTACGAGCCTCGCCTATTTTTTGCTCGAAAGAACGCTGTCTTCGATAAATTTGCCGAGCGGTTTATCGCGATAGTCATTTTGATCCAAGGGTTTTAGTTCCGCGTCTGCTCCTTCATAGGTCTTTATCACCGCGGATATGACCGCTGGAGTAAGTAGGTTCTCGATTTCCCTACATTCGAGACAGAAGTACCTCTCTTTTAATTTTTCCTTAAGTGCTGTGTGTCGCTCTTCCTTACCGCCCTTTTTCTCGTCATCTTTATCGGTTAGGAGAAAAAGCTTAGCGCAAAGCCGATCAACAACGATGGCATCGCTTTCCGCTTCGAGAAAAGAGAAGTGAGTAATGTTTGCTCCAGCGTATTCAACAAACGAATAATGCAGATCTTGGCGATATCGTCGCGGAGCTGATAATGAGTTCGCCTCAGACTCGTCTCGAAGATGATTCTGATACAAGTCTAGATAATGAGAGACGTACCGCCGATCCGTAATTCCCTCGACCCAAATTGTCGAGTTCGACAGGAACACGGAAGAGTTTTGTATTCCGAGTAATTGTAAGCTGCGCTCATCTTCGTTGCTAACGTTCTCAATGGTAATGTGAGCATCTTTTTCGCGCTGCCCTTCTTCCGTGAGATCTTTCCGAAAAGTAAAGACTGCCATTTGCTCAACATCGAGCGTCAGGTCGAGCAAATGATTTGAGTGCGTTGCCAAGAAATACTGAGCACGTGGAAACTTCAGCAAAACGTTAACAAACAATCGTTGAAGACCTGGGTGCATGAAGAGTTCTGGCTCTTCGATAAAAACAAGTAAATCAACGTCTTGGTACTGAAACAGCGGGAAAGTTAATGTTATTATCGCCTGTATTCCGTCACCGAGGCTATAAATCGGACGCTGTGCTTCATCTCCTATCTTCACATCGAGAACGTCCTGATCGTATTTAGGAATTAGTGCTACCGGCTGGCCTTCGAAAAATGCGGCGCTTAAAAAGTTCTGAAATGCAGCCACAGTTTCGCGTTGTTCTAGAGTGCCCAGCAATAATTGTTTGATCTGTTCATAGAGCGTCAGTCCCGTGAATATCTCAACATGGCTGGCTTTCGGAAAATAGTCCTCCCTTGTTCGTTTCTCGTAACGATCTCCGCTTTCAAGTGATCGGAGACCACGCAGTGTGGGTAAATAGATTCGCTTAAATTTGAAATGATTTGGAATTCCTTTGATCGTGTCTTCAAGCGACGCGGAAGCTGCGCTAACTGCCGCTTTCAGATCCTGCAGAATTGCCTCGTGGTCGGCAGAGACGTTTCTACTCGTTACGGTGAAACCATTGGTACCCTGAGCCAGAACCTTGGTTACTAACCGTTGCAAGGGTTCGATGATTTGTTCGTTTTCTCGAACAGGAAGTAAAGATCGGATTCCCTGCGATTCGTTAACGAAATTTCCGGCGTCCGAAATTCGATGCCGCGTTGCTACCGCCTTAATGCCGTCCGCGACGTCCTTGCGAATCTGCTCGGCCGCGGAGAGATCAACTGTTGGCACAAAAACGAGGGTTTCGATTGTGGCAATTTGACGAAGGAAGCGGCTCTTGCCGGAGTTATTGGCTCCGACGAATACATTAATTTTGGAAAGATTTGGAAGGGAGCTATTACCGCGTTCAACGGAGTATTTGCTGAAGTCTGCGCCGTCGACGACGCCACATCCGTAAACGCTCATGCCCTGCCGCCTCTGCCTCCAAGAGCGGCCGCTTTGCAAATCTCACATCGTATCTGAGTTTTTGTTTCGGCCGTTTTACGACAAGAAGTCGATCTTGCGCGCGTTGAAATTCCTGATGGCGACGGTTCCGTTCGCGGCGCAAACTTCCGGCGTGGAAAAGCCGTACGCGCAGCCGATGCAGACTTGCTGCCCGATTGTTGAGCTGCGGCAATACACGCTGCATCCGGGGAAGCGGGATGTGCTGATCGATCTGTTCGACCGGGAATTTGTCGAATCGCAGGAAGCGCTCGGGATGAAGCTCATCGGTCAGTTCCGGGACCTGGATAATCCAAACCGATTTGTCTGGCTGCGAGGTTTTCGGGACATGCCTTCGCGCGCGCAGGCGCTCAAGGAGTTTTACGGCGGGCCGGTCTGGAAGGCGCATCGCGAAGTGGCTAACGCCACCATGATCGATTCCGATAATGTGCTGCTCTTGTGTCCGGCGAAGCCGACTTCGGGATTCTCGTTTGGAAACAAGGAACGTCCTCGAGCGGGAGCAAACGAGGCCCGGAGCGAATTGATCGTTGCGACAATCTATTATTTCGATGCGCCGGTGGATGCACCCTTCGTTGAGTTTTTCGAGAAAACAGTGAGACCGGCCGTGATCGGCTCAGGCGCAACGGTCCTGGCGTTTTTGGTAACCGAGCACAGCGAGAACACTTTTCCCGCGCTGCCAGTGCGGGAAGGCGAAAATGTTTTCGTCTGGTTCGCGCGCTTTAACGACGCGGCGGCATATGAACGTCACATTGCCGCTCTGACCCAGTACCCGCGTTGGCGCGGCGAAATTTTGAAGGAACTCGCGCGACGCCTGAAGCGAGAGCCGGAGATTTTGAAATTATCGCCGACGGCGCGCTCGCTTTTGTAAAGGGAGCACAATTCTCGCGCGACGAAGATCGTTATCATTTCGGCGCTCCCTCCTCGGTATTCAATTCGAAATTAATTTTTACGTCGTAATGATCGCCTTTGATTAGACCAGCTGGTGGTGAGTCAACCTCGGTGACTTGTTTCGAGACCGCTGCCACGGATTCATTCACTACCGCGTTTTCGGAGGGCTTGATGATTTCGAATTTGGAAACGCGCCCGTCCTTTTCGATCCGGACTTTGACCAAGGTCGAAATTTTGGCGCCGGTGGGCACGTGGGTGGTCGGCTGGATCCATGCGCTGTAAAAACGGTCGTGCAGCATGTTGCCATACCAGGCGAATTCCGATGCGCTGCTTCCACCGCCTGCGCTGCCAGCTTTGCCTGTTGAACCTGTTTTCCCGCTGCTGCTCTGAGACGGAGAGTCATTTTTTGCTAAAGCTTTTTCCTTTTTCTCCTCTGACTCCCCGCTCGCTTTTGCCGAACTTAGTTTCGCTTTTGGCGACGGTTTAGGGGAAGCTTTCGCCGCCAGAGTTTTCTTTGGAGTCGGTTTCGGGATTGGTTTTGGCGTTGCCTTCGGTTTTGGTGTGGGTGTCGCAGCCGGCTTGGGCGTGGACGCGGCTGTTGGTGTCGGTTTCGGGGTCGGCGATGGCAATTCGATTTCGCTTTTGGCTGTCACTACGGCAAGCTTCTTTTCGTACTCCTCATCCTCATCCGATGGTTTCGGTGCCTCCGGAGGCCTTGCATGCTTGGGTGGTGACGATGGTTCGCTTTCCGATTCTCCAGCCGCGAGACCCCCAGCGCCACCTAACCAAACGATGCTCTCCGGATTTGACGAAGCCTTGGCTGCCAAACTCCAGCGAATGAACCCCGCGATCAGCGCGACGTGCGCGAGAGCAATTAGGACAACGTTTCGCCAAAAACGGCCGGTCTTCGCCATTTATTTTGGTTCAGCCCTGGTGGCGATGCCGAGCTTGGTGATTCCCGCTCGTTGCAGGGCATCCATTAGCCCAATTAATTTTTGCACCGGCAATTCGCGATCAGGTCGAATCACGATCGCGATATCCAGATTCTTCTGTTTCAACTCGCTCAGTTGCACGGTGAGTGTTCCCAAATCGACTACCTGATTGTTAAACCGGATCGTCTCGGCGCGATCGATCGAGACGGTTTGCACTTGTGACTTATTGATTGGCGGATTCTTCGCGCTGCTGGATGGGATCACCAGGTTCATACTGCTCTCGAGCAGCGGCGTAGTGATCATGAAGATGATCAGCAGCACAAACGCCAGATCCAGCAGTGGCGTGACATTGATCTCGCTCAGTGTGGAAAGACTCTGGCGTTGCGAATAGCGTCTCATCTGTTCCCCATTGGACGTTGGACGTTGGACGTTGAGCGTTGGACGTTGCATAGCGCGATTGAAAAACGCCCAACGCTCAACTTCCAACGCTCAACGCTCAATAACAGAGGCGTGCTCATCTCCGCAATGCGGCCTCGCGCGAGCCGTGATCGACATACTTGTGCTCGAACTCGGACGCGAGTTCGGCAGCAAAGTTATCCATTTCCACGATGATCCCGCGGATGCTCGTGACGAGAAAATTGTAACCGAACATCGCCGGGATGGCGACGCAGAGCGCGGTAACCGTGGTGATAAGGGCGCCGGACACGCCGGGCGCCATCGCTACAAGGTTCGGCGAGCCGGCTTCGGCCACACCGGTGAACGCGTCCATGACGCCCCACACCGTGCCGAGCAATCCGAGAAAGGGCGAACCACTCACTGCAGTGGCGAGCAAAATCATCTGCGATTCGAGTGAAAGCGCTGTTTCGCCCACCGCACGTTCCATTGCCGCGTTCACCGCGCCCATTTGTGCCGGTGAAATTTTGTCTGCAATTTCGAGTCGTGCACGAAAGGTATCATCCACTTCCGGTGACCCGAGCAAATGAAATGTCATTTCCTCGCAGCCGGCTCGATACACGTTGAAAACCGGCGATCCCGGAAAGCGGGCATTCTTTTCAAATAAACGCAGCGGTTGTCGATCTTGCCGGAAAGCAGCAAGAAAACGCGCGTTCTGCTGTCGAGCGAAGCGGATCACGCGCAGTTTCGTGATCATGATTGACCAACTGAAAATCGACACGACCGCCAGAAGAGTGAGAACGAGCTTGCCTGCGATCGTCGCGTGATCGAAAGCAAACAGGAGACCGCCGCCGGCCGCTACGATTTCCGGAACGAGCATTCCCGTGTCACCGGGATAAGTAATAACGCCGTTTCGCGGAAACGAAAGAAAGATTCGAATCCCAAAGCGCGAATTTTATTTTACCGGCATCTTCCTCGGAAAGGTCGGTCGCCTTTTTGCCCCAACTACAAACGCTATGCCAATGGCGATCAGGAAGAACGAAAAAAATTGGCCGCGCGTAAAAGCGCCAATCAACTCGGCGTCGGGTTCGCGGAAATTTTCGATCACGATCCGGAAAATCGCATAGCAGATGAAAAACAGTCCGGTTAGAACTCCGTTCGGCTGGCGGGTGCGCGTCCGTACGAACCACAAAATGGCGAACAAAACAATCCCTTCGAAGAACGCCTCGTAAAGCTGTGATGGATGGCGTGCTGACAAAATTGAGCGCAGCGCCGTCGCAACTTCTGGCTGAGTATGCACCGCGCCGATGATCGCGTCGGGGGTGCTCAGCGACGGATCAATGCGTGCGCACGCCGCAACTGCACGATCCGCTTCCTGCGGATGATCGAGCAGTTCTTTTGGGAATTGCATTGCCCAAGCAACATTCGTGATCCGTCCATAAAGCTCGCCGTTGATGAAATTAGCGCAACGCCCGAAGAACAACCCAATCGGCGCGGTCACAACCAGATTGTCGCCCAGGTTTGTCCACGAGATCGTGTGCCGCTGGGCGTAGTAAAACGTGAACGCCAAAAGACCGAGCATTCCTCCGTGGCTCGACATCCCGCCTTCCCAAACGCGCAAGATCGACAGCGGCTCACGCAGCATTTCTGGTTTGTAGAAAAAAACGTAGCCGAGGCGCCCGCCTATGATTACGCCAAACAGCGCGCAGCCGGTGATAAAGTCGCCAACTCGTTGTGGAGGAAGGTCGGCGTAGCCGCGTTTGGCCAACCAAAGGAAAACAAGATAGCCGCAGATGAATGCGAGCACATAAGCCAGCCCATACCATCGCGGACCAACGTTGTCGTAAATCCGAAAAATAATCGGATCCAGGCTGTGCAGGTAGTAGGCGAGCATTCGGTGTGCTGGCGATTGTCACTGATGTCGCTAATACCCGCAATCAAAACGCGTGTCGCGACGCTCACTTCGACCGCGGGGTCCTTCGCTTCGCTCAGGATGACGGAGCAGTCTTCGCGCGCGGGGTATTCAACACTTTTCGCAAAAACGGCGCGGTACGGCTGACGCGGTTCTTTGCCACTTGCTCCGGCGTTCCGCAGGCGACCACTTCGCCGCCTGCGTCCCCCGCCTCAGGACCAAGATCCACAATGTAATCAGCTTCGGCGATCACGCTGAGATTGTGTTCGATCACGATCACGGTATTCCCTTCGTCCACGAGCCGATGCAGCACGTTGAGAAGCAGTTCAACGTCCGCCATATGCAGGCCAATCGTCGGTTCTTCAAGCAAATAGAGTGTAGATCCCGGCTTGCGCATTTTCCGGATCCGCTCATTCGCGGCGCGGCTGACTCCGCGTTTCAATTGCGTCACCAGCTTCAGCCGTTGCGCTTCGCCACCGCTCAAGGTCGGGCTCGGTTGCCCCAGCTTGAGGTAACCAAGCCCAGTATCGACCAGCAGTGAGAGCGGGCGTGCAATCTTGGGGTGCGCCGAAAAAAATTGCGCGGCCTCCTCGATCGTCATTTCCATCACGTCGCCGATGGATTTTTCGTTGTAGAGAACTTCCAGCGTCTGCGGATTGTAACGCCGGCCCCGGCAGTCTTGGCACGGCACATAACTGCTGGGCAGAAAATTCATCTCCAGCTTGATCACCCCTTGGCCCTTGCACGTCTCGCAACGACCGCCTTCGGCATTGAATGAGAATCGGCTCGCCGAGTAGCCGCGCACGCGCGAGACCGGCAGTTGCGCGTAAAGGTTCCGAATTTCGTCGAATACTTTCACGTAAGTGCCCGGTGTCGAGCGCGACGTTTTACCGATGGGAGATTGATCGACTTCGTAAACGGCTTCGATCTGTTGCGCGCCGCTGACAAGTTTGAACAAATCGCCATCACCTGCGCGTTTCCTTTCGTTCAGCCGTTCGCGCACTGCGGGCCAAATCACGTCATGCATTAGTGTGGATTTGCCGCTGCCGGAAATTCCGGTGATCACCGAGAGACAACCGACCGGAAAAGTAACGTCGATGCTTTTCAAATTGTTCTCGCGCGCGCCGTGAATCTCGATCCAGTTTTCCACGTCGCGCAGTGATCGGCGCGATCCGCGAATGGGATGGCCCAACGGCGCTTTAAGCCAGCGCGCGGTCTCGGAATTTGGATTCCGCTCGATGTCGCGCAGCGTTCCAGCAGCCACAACTTCGCCACCGTGAAGCCCCGCACGCGGTCCAAGATCAATAATGTGATCGGCGCGTCGAACTGTTTCTTCATCGTGCTCGACAATGATCAGTGAATTGCCCTTGTTCCGGAGAGCTGTGAGCGTTTCGAGGAGACGCACGTTGTCGCGTGGATGCAAACCGATCGTCGGTTCGTCCAGCACGTAGAGGACCCCGCGCAAGTTCGAGCCAAGCTGCGCGGCCAACCGAATTCGCTGCGATTCGCCGCCACTCAACGTTTTTGCCGAACGCCCGAGCGCGAGATAACCAAGTCCGACCTTTTCCATGAAACGCAGTCGCTGTTGGATCTCGGGAATAAGACCGGCTGCGATCGTTTGGTGCGTGTCTTTGAATTTCAAGCGGTCGATCGTGCGCGCTGCTTCGCTCGCGGAAAGATTCGTGAATTGATCAATCGTGTAGCCGTGCACACGCACGTGACGCGCCACGGCGTTCAAACGCGAGCCGTGACAACTCGGGCATTCGCGCGCCTCGCCTTCCTCGATCCACTCCGACTCGCGTTCCGCGGCTAGCTCGCTTTCCAGAACCGATTCCCCGTCACGGTCCGCGGCCGTTTGGAAATCCTGGTCCCAAATTTCGCCGAACCCACCACACTCTTCGCATGCACCGTGCGGCGAATTAAATGAAAACAAACGCGGATCGAGCTCCTCAAACGCGCGGCCACAATTCGGGCAGCTCATCTCCGTGCTCACGACGGTGAGCCGATTTTTTGAATCGAGCAGACGCGCCGTGCCGCGCCCAATCTCCAGCGCGCGCCGGGTAATGTCGCGCGCGTGGCTCATTCGCTTCCGATCGATCATGCCGACCACGACGTCGATGGTGTGCTCTTTGAAACGCTCGAGTTTGCGAAAGTTTCGGACCGGTACAAGCTGACCGTCGACATAGATCGCGTCGAATCCCTGGCGTTCCGCCCAGTGCGCCACGTCCGTGTGAAAACCTTTGCGCGCTTTCACCAGCGGCGCGAGAACCTTAAGCGGGACGCGCTTCGCAGCCGCCTCGATCTGTCTTACGATCGCGGCGACGCTCTGTTTTGCCACCGGCAGATCGCAATCAGGACAAAATTGCGTGCCGGTTTTCGCGAACAGCAGCCGGAGAAAATGATAAACTTCGGTCACCGTCGCGACGGTTGATTTGCCTCCACCGCGCGTGACGCGTTGCTCGATCGCTACGCTAGGCGGCAATCCGCTGACCAGATCGACATCGGGTTTTTCGAGTTGCTCGA
>WNFQ01007604.1_pt1 | contig 10018 bp, 10 predicted proteins | sample 5400171 | NCBI WGS metagenome assembly WNFQ01 (sample SAMN13153356, study PRJNA577476) | soil metagenome | isolation source: 20 cm soil under Madrone tree | place: USA:California | collected 2016-06-14 | reverse complement strand
CTATGCCTGAGATTCAAATGCCCAAACTGAGCGACACAATGACTGAGGGAACACTCGTCGCTTGGAAGAAAAAGAAAGGCGACAAGGTTTCGGCTGGCGACGTAATCGCCGAAATCGAGACCGACAAGGCGACCATGGAATGGGAATCGCCGGAGGATGGTACGCTTGCCGAAATTTAGGTGGAAGAAGGGGGTAAGGTAAACGTTGGCGACAAGATCGCGTTCATTGGCGGTGAGGGCGAAGAAGCGCCGAAAGGGAAAGAAGAAGAAGCGGTGCAGCCGGCAGACAAAAAGGCCGAGGAAATTAAGGCGAAAGAAAAAGAGCCCAAAGAAGAAGAGCCAAAAAGGGAGCCCGAGAAGAAAGGCGAGCCGAAGAAGGAAAAGAAAGAGAAAGCTGTAGAGGCGGGCGTGCCGGCCGCGCAGCCGACACGGCTGCCTGTACAGGGCGAAGAAGCGCGTGTGAGAGCGTCGCCCGTCGCGCGACGACTCGCTGCCGAGCTGGGAGTCGATCTTTCGAGTGTGAAAGGCACAGGGCCGGATGGTCGCGTGACGGAGACCGATGTGCGTGCGGCTGCGAAATCAAAAGGCGCTGCGCAAAGAGTTCCGGCCGCCTCGGTTAAGGCTGGCGAGAGCGCACGGATTCAGCTCTCGGGTATGCGCAAGATTATTGCGCAACGCCTCGTCGAAAGCCTGGGCCCGGTTCCGCATTTCTATCTCAACATCGATATCGACGCTGGCCCGCTCATGGCCGCGCGCGAGGAATTGAAGTCCGCCGGCGAAGGCGCGGAAGCATCGAAAATCACTGTCAACGATTTCGTTTTGAAGGCAGCGGTCGAAGCCGCGGTCAAAGTGCCAAGAGTAAATGCGTCTTTCGATGGCGATGCGATTGTCCAATACGCCGATGTCGATCTCGGCATTGCGGTCGCGATTGAAGATGGGCTATTGACGCCTGTCGTTCGCGCGGCGCAAAACAAATCGCTGCGCGAAATCAGCGAGGCGGTGAAAGACCTCGCGCACCGTGCTCGCAACAAGCGGATGAAGCCGGAAGAATTTCAGGGCGGCACATTCACCGTTTCAAATCTTGGCGGCATGGGAGTCGACAGTTTTTCCGCGGTCATCAATCCACCGCAAGGTTTCATCCTTGCGATCGGCAGGATCACAAAGACACCGGTGATCGACGACGGCGACCAAATCGTCGCCGGCCATCGCATGACAATCACGATGAGCTGCGATCATCGCGTGGTCGACGGGGCTCTCGGCGCGGCATACCTAAAGGAGCTCCGCCATTTGCTCGAGAATCCCGCACTCTTGTTGGTTTGAAGGAGCGTTAGCGATCTCGTGTGGACAAGGTGACTGCGCGAGCTAACAGGCTGGAAAATGCGTGACGTGATCGGCTGAGTAACACGAAGCACTACGCACCTGCGGTTTCCCACGTCATGAAATCATCGAGGCTTTGCCGGGATTTAGCGGCCACAAATTCGATCACGGTCGCGTCATCGACAAAGCCAAGGAACGGGGTCTCATCAGGAATTAAATCGAACGGGTCAACCAAATAATTGAGACCGGCTACGATCCATATAAGAGCATCATTCGAAACCTGGTGGTATTCACCGCGCTCGTACGCGCGGACCAGCCGCAGCATCGTCTGAAGATACGGCCAATTTTCCTTGAACGGCTGCCTGGGGAGCGACGCCGCCTTTCTCGCGACTCGTTCAAAAAGCGAGCGCAGGCCGCCGGAACCGGCGACACACAATTTTGCTTCGCTGAGCGCCCGGGCAAACGCGTCGCTGCGCAAGGCCGGTTTCTGATAGGAAACGTGCCGTTCGGCGCGCGATTTCGTTTTCTCTTTTCTCATCGGATTAGATGAAAGCATTTCGCTTCGCGGATGAGAAGCCGATTCTTGGCTAAGATTTTGTTGCCAGAATTAGCGGTGAAGGCCCCGGCGCCTGAAGCTTTCGCACCTTCTTGAAGCCAGCCTCTTCCAGCCAGGCTTTGATTTCGTTGAAGCTGAAGGTGTCGCCTTTTTCGGTGTTGACCAGCATTTGCACAGCAAACATCAGTGAGGGTAGCGGTTTGGTGCGATCGTCATTCACGAGCCATTCTGCAATTGCGATCGTGCCGCCGGATTTTAGCGCCCGGAAAGTCTTCGCGAGGAACTGACGGCTGCGATCTTCGCCTTCGCTGTGCAAAATGTGGCCGAGCGTTGCGATGTCGTAACCATTTCCGAAATCCGCTTCCAACAGGTCGCTCTCGATGAATTTGAAGCGATTGGCCACGCCGAATTTCCGCGTAATGCGTTTGGTCGTCGGAATCATTCCGGCCCAATCGACCGCAGTGACTTGCACGTTCCGAGAATTTTGTGCGAGCACAATTCCCCAAATTCCCGAGCCGGCGGCAAGATCGAGGACGCGTATTTTATTTTTCGTCTTCGCGAGTTTCAAATGATCCGCGAGCGTCTGCGCCGTGGCGTAACTCATCGGAATGATGTTTTCGACCAAGCCGGCGAAAAATTCGGTGCCTTGGTCTTCTTGATTCACGGCCTGTGCTGGCCGGCCGGAGTGGACGACATCGCTTAGCTGTAACCACTTCGATACAAGCTGCGTCACGTTCAGGCTGAAGAAACCGGCGAGCGCGCCAGGTTTGTTACTTACGAGAAATGCTTCACTTTCGGGAGTGAGCGAATATTTTTGACGTCGATCTTTCTTTAAAAGTTCGAGGCCGACGAGCGCGGCCATGATCGCGCGCAGGCCGCGTGTGGAAGCACCTGTTTCCTGACTGACCTCCTCAACTGTTTTCGCGCCGCTTTGAAGTGAATCGAAAATTTTATTACTGGCGGCTGCACCAATAATGAGCGGTGGTGCGTAAGCGAAACCAAATTGCATTAGGCGTTCGGGTGTGACTCGATCTTTTTTAGGACGTTTCATCGGCAGGTTTGATTTGAAATTTCGAGATTGTAAGATCGACAAGTAGCGAGCACGCATGCGCTGGCAAATCCAATGGGTCGTATGGAACAATTCGGCTGACAACCACTTTGCGCATGATCCGGTTTGTGATTCACGCAACGCGCAGCGTCATTGGCGATCAAGGCATGCGGCGCAAGACAATGTTTGTCATGCTCGTCATTGCGCTCATGTTTTTGTTCTGCGGGTCGACATTTTTGCAACCATCGCTGAATCCACGCGACCATCCCGGTTGGTTCATTCTATTTTGGATCGCGTGCGCGTGGCTTACGCTGACGGCCCTTTTACTGTCGGTTTTCGATTTGCTAATGCTGAGAATAGAGACGCGGAAAGCGCAAAGAACCTTGCGCGATAAGCTTTCGCAAATTGAAAGTCCAGACTCGCCAAACGCAGAAGACAACGAATAATTCCAATGTGAGCACGGAATCCGCACCGGCTGCGATTTCGCGCGGCGGCTGGAAACTTCGTGAGCAAATGGAGGCCGATGAGCGACGCGTGCTCGCCCCGTTCGCGCAAAAATCTGGCGATTCGCGTGGCCGAAAATATCGGGAGCCGAGTCATGCATACCGCACGGAATTTCAGCGTGATCGAGCACGGATCATTCACTCCCGTGCCTTCCGCCGGCTGGAATACAAGACCCAGGTTTTCCTGAACGGGACCGGCGATCATTTGCGCACGCGCTTGACGCATTCGATTGAAGTGGCGTCGATCAGCCGGACAATTGCGCGGTCGCTATCGCTGAATGAAGATCTGGCGGAAGCGATCGCGCTCGCACACGATCTCGGGCATCCGCCCTTCGGCCATTCCGGTGAAGAGATGCTGGCCGAATGTATGCGAGCCCATGGTGGCTTCGATCACAACCGGCAAAGCTTGCGTGTGGTGGAATTGCTCGAAAGCGCGTATCCGAATTTTGCTGGACTGAACTTGACGTTCGAAGTGCGCGAAGGTTTGCGAAAGCACCAGGCCTTCTACGATCCGCCCACGCCAGAAGAAGAGAAGTATCGTTGTCCATCACTAGAAGCGCAGATCGCGAACCTGGCGGACGAGATTACTTATTACAGTCACGATCTTGATGATGCTGTGGACTTTGAGATCTTGAGCGCACCGCAACTGGAAGAAGATGCGGTGTGGCAACGAAGCCATCGCGCGGTGCTTGGGCGCTATCCCAAGGCCCGAGAACCCGAACTTCACAAATTTATCATTCGCGACATCATCGACGTGGAGGTCCAGGACGTCGTTACCACCAGCGCGCTATCGATTGTCGATGTTGGGGTGCAAAGCGCGGATGAAGTGCGCAAACAACAAGCGCCGCTGATTCGCTACAGCGATTCCTTATTGGAAGCTAACCGCGAGTTGCGACGCTTTTTATATGAGAATGTTTATTACCATCCCCGCGTCGCAGCGGTCAACCAGCGAGCGTGTGAGATGCTGAGGAAAGTTTTCGAAGCGTACGTTGTCGATCCAGACCGCCTTGGCGATGCGGCGACAAAAAGGATCGAAGCGGAAGGGCTGCATCGGACAGTCTGCGATTACATCGCTGGAATGACCGATCGATATTTGATGGAGGAATACGCTGCCCTAACGAGTTGAATTATTCGGATTCGAGTCAACTCGGCGGGCGAAAACCGAATTCGGCTTGCAGATCGCCCCAGAGCCAATTCACGAACCAATCCTTCTGGATCGATTCTGTTTTGGCGGCAGCAAGGGCTTCGGCTTTGCCGACTTTGTCGTTCAAGCAGTAAAGATAGATGAGCAGAAAGAAGTCATTGATATTCGAGAAGCCGCGATCTTTTTCGCTCTCGAGCAATTGAATGGCGCCGCTAAGGTCCCGGCGGGCCAGCGCTCCCGCCACGAGATCGTGGAAGGCCTCGACCGGCAAAGGCGAGTTATTGGCCAATTTTTCAGCGAGTGCGAGACGGAACTCGTCGCTATTCTGGACAGCCAGGACCGGCGTTCGCAGCCGCGTATGGCGCAGGTAAAGGTCAAGTTCAGCCAACCAATTACTTCCGGAAATTTCCGAAAGAAATCGCGTTTCGCGGACGAGAAAAAAGAGCTCGAGCGATTTATTCCATTCGTTAGGCCAAACTTTGTCAATCAAGGAGGACGAAAGGAAATGACGACGCGCAGCCGATCTTTCCAGATAGTCGTAGCCAAAGTGGAATGCGGTTTCTAGATTTGGGTGCACGTCGGTCAGGCGCTTTGGATAAAGATCGCTCAACGGTTCGACGCCCTTGGTGATCCGATCGATCTCGTCGCCATCCATCAGAAACAAAGCGGACATCTGCTCGGGCACTTCAATCCCGATCCGACCCAAATCTGCGCGCGGCGCAGCATCGTTCCAGAGCGCCCGCGCCGATTTTTCGTCAGGCCTATGCAGCGGTCCCTTGATTCCGGTCATGATCCATTCCAAATCGCAGGTCGCCCAAACGGATGTGTTTGGGAAGACGTTGTGGAAGGCACAGAGGATTGCCTTGGTTTCGTCCGTTGTCAGTTGGTAGATGGGCAGCCAGAAGGTAGCAATGCCGCCATCCTTTAAGCGACCGTTCATGAGCGCAAAAAATTGTTGAGTGTAGAGGTTGACCGTCCCCGCTACTTTCAACGGAGGCGGTTCCCCGGTGATAATGTCGTAACGCTGGGGACTGGCTTGCAGAAAGAAACGGCCATCTTGCACAAAGGTTTTGACGCGAGGATCGCGCAGTGGATTTGAGTAACCAGGGCCGGAATAGGAACTGGCGAGATCAAAGACTTCTTTCGAGGTGTCCACGATGTCGAGATGCTTGAGGTGCGCGTCGCGGGTGAATGCATCGGCGGTCACGCCAACACCGTAACCGACCAGCAAGGCATCTTCGCTTTCCGGTCGAAGAGCCAACGGCAGGTACGCGAATAATCGCATGTAACGCTGGCTACGCGGCAGTGTGCCTGACATCGAGTAAGCATTCGTCACCAGCCGGTAGTAATAGGGCTCGCCGAAAACATCGCGACGGAGCAGTTGGAGGGTATCGGCCGTCCCCTCGATTTTTTTCAGTAGACGGGAGCCATCGGCTTCAAACGGGCGACGGGCATTTGCGAAATGCATTTCGGCGCGTCGATAAGGAAAGACCGCGACGATTAGGACAAAGACCGCGGCAAGCGCAAGCAGTGCGATTCCGAGCGGCCGTCGAAGCGACCAAGCCCCTTTTTCGCTCGCGAGAATGGCCAGCCCAGCATAACAAACAGCGCATAAGATAATGCTCGATTGGAATCCAAGACGCGGCAGGAGGACAAAACCCGCTAGTAATGGACCGACGGCTGCGCCAGTTGTGTTAAATAAAATGGTAAGACCAGCGCTGTTCATGCGACTTGCTACTTCGCGTTGAACGCAGGTCAGGATTGCCGGAAACAGAATTCCGGAGAGAAACGCGGCTGGGAACATCAAGCCTAGGGAGAGTTGGGCGATCTGCTGCCACGACTCGAGGTGGAAGGCGTTTGTGTTCCCTTGAAGAACCGGCACCGGAAAAAACAGGTAGGAGAGAAGCGTTCCAATTGCGCCGAGGACCAAAAGAAATGGAAGCAACGTTTTTGCTGCTGCAGTGCGGCGTTGAACGATGCTCGAAGCGATGCCACCGAGGCCAATGCCCACCAACACGACCGCGAGCATGACGGAGAAAGCGGTGGAAGTTGACGCGACATACAAACGCAGAAACCGAAACCAAATTACTTCGAGGCCAAGAAGAATGGCCCCGGCTCCCATACTTACGAAAAGCAGACGCCATGGTGGGCGATTGCCCAAAGAAAGCCGCAATCGAAATTGCTGTGGATTTTTCTCGGCTGTCGCTGGTTCTGAAGTCGAGAACAACCACGCAATGCCGGCCGCGGCGCAGCTCACGCCGCCAGCCGTCAACCCTGTGCCCAACAGTCCGCACACCCGCACCAGATAGTTCTCGCCCAGCAAGGCACCGGCCACCGCTCCCAGTGTGTTGAACCCGTAGAGGAGACCAATCGTTCGCCCGAACTCCTTGCGTTTCAGGACCGGATCTTCCACCAACACGGGAAGCGTTAAGCCCATGGCCGTGGTGGGGATTAGCAGAATCAGAAACGACATCGAGAAGCGGAAGACGTTCAGCAATTCCTGGTGATTCCACAGAGCTTGAAAAACGGGACGCATCCATTCTCCGAGTAGGGGAAGTCCAAACACAAGCGTGCAACCGAAGAGCGCCACGGCAACTTCCAATCCAGCGTAAACGCGCAGCGGTCGCAGCCGCCGGAGCGTCCACGATGCAGCGATTGCGCTCCCAAGGGCGAGGCCCGCCATGAAACTGGAAAGAATTAAAGCGGCGGACCAAACCGAATTGCCAAAAGCCAATCCGCTCAGCCGGAGCCAAAGAATTTGAAATAGGAGAGCGCTGCTTCCGGATAGAAAAAGAATGACTGAGAGGATAGCGGTGCGCACGGGACCGAAATGTGTTAAGGCAGCGCTACGGGAATGCAATCGTAATCGTAAGACGTCGTGCTACGCCGCGGCCCTCCCGCTTTCTTCTCGCAAATACTGAATCACGAGACGCAGCCGCTGATTTAGAGAAAGCTCTTCGAGGACGCGTTGCCGGCGGAGGGCATCGCTCACGAAAGTTGAGGCGACCAGATCGGCGAGCATTTCTGGGTCACTCAAATCTGAGAGGAACTGAGTCAGATTCGAGTGGCTCAATCGTCGCAATCGGGAACGGTGCTTCCTGATCAAAGTTCGCGAGTTGGACGCGCTCGAGTCCTTGTAGAATTAGATTCGAGGTGCCATCGCCCCGTGAAACGCAGGCGCGAATGAGGCCGACGCCGGCAGTGTGAAAAAAATCGTCCGGGGATTGCCAGTCTGTGCAGTGAGATTTGATTAACGCCACGCAAAACATCCGGTGGTGACTAAGCGCATGCGTCAGCATCTGCCGGTAGCGCGGCTCGAAAATGTAAAGTGGAAGCAGCGCGTGTGGAAAAAGCAAAGCGCCAGGCAACGGCATGACTGGCACTTGCCCGGGCAAAATTACAGATTCATCCATGTGCTTCGCCATTTTAAAGTATACGTGCCGCGGGAATAGCAAGCAGTCGGCACACTTTCAAAATAGCCATGATCGGACCTCAACCAATTCCGAAGGCACGAAGTTGTTCGAGCGACATTTGACCTTCGACGTGGTTCTGGCGAAGCGACGCGTAGATAAGCCCCGAGCCGCAATGTGCGAGAAGAACGCGAGAGATCGCGCCAAGTTTTCCGATTCCCATGATACTGACAGTAAGGTCGACGTCTTTCCTTGCCATGAAGTCAAGCAGTCGCGCGAGTTGGGCCGGCGTGTCCGTGCGGGTGGCAACCTTGAAAACATCTGCGCCCCATGATTTCGCAGCCCGCGCTTTCGTCTGCAACGTCCGCGGGGATGGCGTGGATTTAAGATTATGATATGAAATGATGCGCCGGACATTTCTGGAGCCCGCCAGTTTGAGTATCGATCGAAGGGCGGGCGCCGAGCGCAGCTCAACATCGACGTAGCGGGCCCGGTGCAGAAAACGAGAAAGCAGATCGCGCCGATGCCGGATCGACAATTTGTTTGCTCCGCCCTCTTGCGGATGCCGCGCGGTAATGATGAGTGGTGTGCGTAAGTTCGACACCTTATTTTCTACCGCATCGAGATCCCCAGCGAGTTGGTCCAATCGTAGTTCGAATAAATCCGGCGGCTTACGCAGTCGAATGGCGGAATCCAAGTCCGCGCGTGAGTTGATTACGGCAACAAGACGAGGGAGTGACCGGAGTTTCTTGACGGGTTTACGCACTGTCATTTCTTAGATTTGTGGTACCGACGTGAAAAGCGAAGCGCGTACACTAATATATATTAAGAAGCGGGCGAAATGGCTGCCGCTTTATCCCCCCGGGGCGTGACGCGAAAGCATCCTCTCAACATACTTAGCGAGAATGTCGAACTCGAGATTTACCAAGCCGCCAGCTTCAGCACGGCCAAGGTTGGTGTGACGTTTTGTATTGGGGATGATCCAGACCGCGAAACTTCGCGGCGAAACCTCAGCGACAGTCAGGCTAATGCCGTCGATGGCTATCGATCCTTTGGGAACGACATAACGCGCAAACTCGGCGGGTAGTTCAACTTCTAAGCGATGGTCGCCCTTGCTTTGCTCAAAGGCGATGATTCGCGATGCGCAATCGACGTGGCCCTGCACAAAATGTCCACCGAACCGGCCGTTCGCGGGAAGAGCGCGCTCAAGGTTTACGCCGCTGCCGCGCCGCAACATCTTTAGGTTTGTGCGATCGAGCGTTTCCTCGAGGAGATCGAACGTGAGTTGATCACCACGGTGTGCACTTAAAGTGAGGCAACATCCATTCACGGCCACACTGTCGCCAGTTCGAATCTTTTTTGCGGTCCGCGATGCGACGATTTGCAGTTGCTTGCTGCGCTCCCTCTCGCGAATCGACGTCACGGTACCGACTTCTTCGACCAGACCGGTAAACATCGGTCAACTTCTAGCTGCGCACCATTAGCCAGTAAACCAGCAAAAGTACCGGCTGGAGGATGGGAAGAGAAAACTTTATCACAAATCCAACAAAACTTGGAGTGTGCATTCCATGTTGCTCAGCGATCGCCTTGATTATGAAATTGGGACTGTTGCCGATGTAGGTTCGCGGAGAATTAGGCGCGATTTTCGAAACGGAAGACAGTCCTCTTTCTCTTCGCCAGTTGTGAGAGAACCTGGCAACCCAGGAGAAACGCTACGACAACAGAGCGACCGACCCCGTTCAAAATATTTTTTAAAAAGTGAAAAAAAAGCTTGTCAGTATTTTGAATTTTCAATAAACGGGAATTCGTGGCGACAAACAGGTGGCTTCAGCCGTTCAAAATATTTTTAAAAAAGTGAAAAAAAAGCTTGTCAGCCTTCCAGATATTCAATAATCCCTACGGAAACCTAACCAAACCCATGGAGAAACTAATGATAAAAAACGTGCCAATTAAGTTCGGACTTCTTCGCGTTGCTTTTGCAGTGAGCGTTGGAATTCCTTTAATTTTCGCATCGAACGCACTTGCTCAAACCTCCGCGCTC
>WNFQ01020158.1_pt1 | contig 10019 bp, 10 predicted proteins | sample 5400171 | NCBI WGS metagenome assembly WNFQ01 (sample SAMN13153356, study PRJNA577476) | soil metagenome | isolation source: 20 cm soil under Madrone tree | place: USA:California | collected 2016-06-14 | reverse complement strand
TGCGCCAACGCCCAGAGTTCGTCCTACTCCGCCGCCGCGCCCGTAACTTCGATCGATGAAAAAGAAACGCACTGCTCAACTCCGACAACGGGTTGCGAGCACGCGAAGGATTTCGCTGTCCGCACCCACCCGCCTGCCTGCTCGCGAAGGCTTTCGGAGTAGCCTTGGCGAAGGCGGGTTCTTTAACCTGCGTTTGTTAATCGGCCTGTTTATAGTCCTGGCCGGCGTGTCTCTGGCGCTGCTGGGGTCTGGCGCATCGTCGCCATCCGGCTCGAGCTCCGCCAAAGCGCAGCAAAAGTATCAACCACCGATCAAGGTCATCGATCCCAGTCTGCTGCCACCAGGGTTTGACTGTTCCAAGATCCGCGAGCTAGGCATCGACAGGCAGGAAAACTTTCGGGCCGGCCTGATCATGATTGCCTGCGGTGAAGCAGAGGGCGGTTCAGGTCCGAACGTCAGCTTCCTGTCGCGGCTTTGGCAAAGGATCCTCGCGCCATTCACGTACGGCGGCACCGACGTTGACCTGATCACCGGAGCCGAGACCTCTCCCCACGTTACTCAGTCGGAGACCTTCTCGTGGGCTAACCCGGATAATCCTAACCAGATCGTTGTTACCTACAACGATTCGCGAACCGCCAGCGCCAATTATTCTGGCGCATCCTATTCCAGTGACGGCGGTCTCACCTTCACGCGGCTCAACCCCAGCCCGTTCGCTACTGGGCATGGAACTAATTTCGGCGACCCGGTTGTCCTTTACAACCGCCCGAACGCCACGTGGCACGCCATATTTCTCGCTACCGGCTGCGGCGGCCAGGGAATTGGCGACTGGACGTCCACTGACGGCGGCGTCACCTGGGCCGTTGGCGCTTGCGTTGCCAATCTTCCGTCTGGCGGTGGCGACCGCGAGTCTGGCTGGAGCGACATGAATCCCTCTTCGCCTTTCTACGGGCGGATGTACGTTTCCTTTAACAACTTCGCTAATGCCGGGCCGCCCATCTCAGCCACGTTTTCGACTGATAACGGCGCCACTTGGAGTGCACCGCAAAACCTTGCGCTTGGCGGGGCCACTTCTGTCCGAAACGTTCAGATCACCGGCGATCTTGTTACAGGCGACGTTTACATCGCCGGCATGAATGAAATGGGCGGTGGCCTCGGCAACCGCGCCAACATGATGTATCGCTCCACCGACGGCGGAGTAACTTGGGCACTCACCTATACCCAGCCCGCCTTTGCTGGCCCGGGCAGTGGCCTTTGCAGCAACAACAGTTACTTCGCTACTATGTTCGGCACTTACTGGCGACATATGGGTTGGGGCGAGCCTGCCGCCTACAACCACGTGGTCCATTACGTCTATGCCCAGCACGGTGCCGGTCAGCACGGCGCCGGTGCCGATCCCGGTGACGTCTATTACATCCGGTCCACAGATAGCGGCGCGACCTTCAGCTCGCCACTTAGGTTGAACACCGACGACACGACCACCGCACAGTGGCAACCTAATCTCTCAGTCAACGCAAATGGCAGCCTCTTCGCGATGTGGTACGACGGGCGCGAGGGCACAGGTTGCACGCCGGGTGCTAACACCCCCTGCTACAGGATGTGGGGGCGCAAGTCCACCGACAACGGAGTGACCTGGCAGGCTGACATGGCGTACTCAGACGTGGTCTCTCCTTTGCCAGGTCAGCCCGACCCAAATGTCGCAGACTGCTATGCGGGCGACTACGACTACGGCTCGGCGATAACCAGCAAGCATGTCTCTTCATGGGTGGATGGGCGTGTACTTATCGGCGGAACTTCCCAGCAAGATGCCTTCACGGACAGGGAAATAGCAGGTCCAAGTCCGACCGCTTCGCCTGTACCAACTGCCACAGCAACGGCAAGCCCCACGCCGACGCCGACTCCAACGCCGACACCTTGCGTTGTTGGATATATGATAACTCAGATCGGTGACAGCATCGTGCCCGGCACGACCGACACCGGCAATCATGGGGATGACGTAATCACCAACGTGGTGTTGCCCTTCACATTCACGCTCTACGACACGGCCTACATGAGCGTTAACGTGTCGTCCAACGGCAATGCCCAGTTTACAACCATGGACGCCACCTTTATTAACGTTTGCCTGCCCTGGCACAACCGCAACTACAGTGTCTTCCCGTACTGGGACGACCTACGCACGGATAATCTGGGTTGGGCTGGCTGCACGGGGTATCCTAACGGGCTCTGCGGCATTTTCACCTCGGTGAGCGGCACGGCGCCCAATCGGGTATTTAACATTGAGTGGCGCGCAGTGTATTCCGGTAACACTGCGCTAAAGGCCAACCACGAGCTGAGGTTGTATGAGGGGCAGAGCCGTTTTGATGTGATCTACGGCACGGTGGGCAACGGTAACACCAGTGCCACGGCAGGCGTGCAAAAGAACGACCCCACCTTTACGCAATACTTCTGCAACGGCACGGGTGGCGCAGCTACTGGCGGACAAGCCTACACCGTCTTACCTTGCGGGACTCCGTCACCAACACCGACGGCTACGGCGACTGGGACGGCAACAACCACCCCGACTCCAACTGCGACGGCGACACCTACTGCTACTCCAACAGCAACAGCAACAACAATAGCGACAGCGACACGTACACCGACAGCAACACCAAGTGCGACGCCGACTGCTACACCAACAGCAACCGCAACGGTCACATCAACGCCAACACCAACTCCTACAACAACGCCAAGGGCGACACCGACACCGAGGTCTCTTCCAAGTCCGAGGCCTCGTCCCACGCCGCCCCCTCGCCCGTAAGCGGAAGCTGATAGTTGATCGCTGAGACTCCGTCGGCCGCGGTCAACGACCGCGGCTACAGCTACGCCGGCAACACCGTTGAGAGTGTCACTTCGCTGTCGATGGTTTGTGTAGAGACGTCTTCTACCGTCGCCCCGACTTTTGATCCGTCGCGACCAACTATCCAGACTTGCTGGCCTTGTTCGAATCGCCCACGGGTCATCACCTTAAGTAGGATGCCCTCCTCCTCAGTAGCCGGATTATCCAGCACCTCGACGCAGATTGCATCGGTCTTTCCGAAATCTCCCTGCAAAGTTAATTTGTCATCAATTTTTGGCCTTCGCATGGACACAGATGCTAGGTTTCCCGCTAGAAATAATCGGTGCTCGTTGCCCTGCCGAGCGTCTCCCCGCTCACAAACCGATCATTTATCTAAACAGTCTCGACTAGTTCACGCGGCTGCTCGACGTGAGGCTCGGTCTTGTCGCGCTTGAGCACGCGATACAAGAACCAGACAATGAAACAGTTCGCCAATAGAATGAGCGCGCTCACCAAGCCCGGCCGGTGCCACAGGTGACGAATCTCAATTGGGATTAGTCCAGCCGTCGCGCAAATCATCAGCAACTCGGCCCAGCGTTGCTGCATGTAAACGCCGATTCCCTCGGTGAAAAGCACTACTGAATAAAACAATGCCAACAGTCCGGTTGCGTGTAGCGCGCCTCCCGCAAGGACAGCCTGCAGTTTGTGAAGCAAATACATGACGGCTCTGCTGTGTTCGAGCAGGATTTGATCCGCAGTCCAACTCCATAGAGCATCCATCCAGCCAGTCCGCGCGTTAAGAAAAAGGAGCGAAACCGAGAGCAGGAGCAACAGTACGCCTTTGAAGATCTTGAAAAGCGCGATCAGCTTGAGATAGCGAACACGACGTGCTCCCTGCAGAATGGCAGGGTCATGGTGCGCCGCATGACTCATTAATTCACTATTCGCCGATCTTTCCGTCTTCCGCAAACTCGCTCGAAAACGACTGCTGTAGTGTGCGCTTCGCTCAGCGCAAATCCAATGATCGCTGCGAGAAGTCCGCTGAGACAGCGGACGCTACAGCAATAGGGATCCTCTGGTCACGTTATCTCGTGGCAACTCAACCGGCAATGACCGGACTTTCCCGGCAGCAAATTTCCAGCTTGTTGCCATCCGGGTCCTCAAAGAAAAACGCATAGTAGCCGGGACTGTAATCCACACAAACCTCGGGCCCTTCAAGCGCCTTGCCGCCCGCTTCACGCACCAACCTCGCCACACGATCAACTTCGTCGCGCGTATCCGCCCAAAATGCGATGCGCGTGCCGTTTGGCCGATGGTTCGTGTCCTCTGTAAAGCCAAAAAATTCCGAGGGCCCGCCACCACGAGCAGCATAAAACGTGTGAAAGTCGTCGCCTGGACTTTCATGAGCAAACCCAAGCTGCGGCAGGAATTTTCCGTAAAACTTCCTTGCTACGTCCAAGTCTTTGACTCGTAAATCGATGTGATCAAAGCAGCGCGTTTTCATCTTGTGATTCTCAATTGGCTCGCGTGGCAATTCAATCGTTTCTGGCACACGATCTCTTCGCAGCGCAATTTGGGGCCGCTTCGCGCTAGTGCGCTGGATTCGGCTACCGCGTTGCAGGCAGAAACCGCCTCAAGATTGGTTTCAGTTTTTCTACCGTGGCTTGTGGCCACAACTTCCGGTCTGTAACCAGTGCCGTGTCCAATGCGAAGTGCTCCGGCCAATTCGGTTCGGGCGGAATTCGAGGGATCACGTCCACAATCACTCTCCGCGCGGTCTCTGCATTTGCCACCAAATGACTGAGAACGATCTCAGCCGAGACTGCTTCTTCTTCCACTTTCCAGCTATCGTAATCCGTGATCATGGCCATTGTCGCAAATGCGATCTCCGCTTCGCGCGCCAGTTTTGCCTCCGGAAGATTGGTCATCGCAATGACGTCAAAGCCATTGCGATGATTGAATTCCGATTCCGCGCGCGTGGAAAACGCAGGCCCGTCCATGTTCACATAGGTGCCGCCGTTGTGCACCGTGACGCCCAGTGATCTGGCTGATTCCGCCAGGAGATTGCGCAAGTTTGCGCTGATCGGCTCAGCGAATGCGACATGCGCCGCTATGCCATTCCCGAAAAACGTATGAATCGCGCGCTGGCTGGTGCGATCATAAAACTGCGAAGGTAAGACCACGTCCCGCGGCGCGTATTTTTCCTGCAAGCTGCCCACTGCCGCCACAGAAATTATCCAGCGAACGTTCAATGATCGGAGCGCGTAGATATTGGCGCGGTAATTTATCTCGTGCGGCAGAATCCGATGACCGCGCCCGTGTCGTGGCAGAAAATAAACCTGGCGCCCGCTCCAATCGCTGGAACTTGGTCACTCATATGGATTGCGATTTAAGACACGAATTACGCCAATTGTCACGAATCTCGCAAGGGGTAGAGCCAAGGATGGATCAGGAAATGCGTGCGCCCTGTCTTGGACGACCTTTGCCCGATATGTATTGTTCTGGCTCATCCATGCCGAAATTTTTCATCAAGACTTACGGTTGCCAGATGAACGAGCGCGACTCGGAACAGGTCGCGCACTCGTTAATCGCGCGCGGCTACGAGCGGGTGGCGCGCGAAGCGGAAGCTGACGTCGTGCTTTTGAATACGTGCAGCGTGCGCGACATGGCTGATCAAAAGGCGCTGGGGAAAATGGGAATGCTGGGGCGCATGGCAAAGGAACGGCCGCACGTCGTGTTCGGTTTTCTCGGTTGCATGGCTCAGGCGCGCGGCGCGGCGCTGCTCAAAGGCTTGCCGCATGTCGATCTCGTAGTCGGAACACAGAAATTTCATCGTGTCGCGGAATACGTGGAGGAACTGGTAGCGAAGAAAACCACGCGCGCGGCCGGGATCACCGATCCCGGCTACAGCAGAATGGACGATCTGCGTTTTTCGATCGTGGATGTCGCAGAAGAAGCCGGTTCGCAATCGACTATCCGCGAGCAGCAGCTCGCGCCGAAGCAGGCGACGGCGTTTGTCTCGATCATGCAGGGATGCAACATGCATTGCACATTCTGCATCGTTCCGCAGACGCGCGGCTCAGAGCGCAGCCGCTCCATTGACGAAATTGTGAGCGAAGTGCGCGGTCTCGTGTCGCGCGGCGTGAAAGAGATCACGCTGCTGGGACAAATCGTGAACCTTTACGGTCGCCACGAGTTTCCGAAGGTCGATAACAAAGCTCCATTTGTGCAGTTGCTCGAAACCGTTCACAACGTCGAAGGCCTGGAGCGACTTCGTTTTACTTCACCGCACCCGATCGCTTTTCGCGACGACTTGGTCGACGCGATCTCGAATTTGCCGAAACTCGCCGAACACGTTCATCTGCCGTTGCAATCTGGGTCCAACAGAATTCTCAAGGCGATGCACCGTGCGTATACGGCGGAAAAATATGTCGATCTTGTCCGGCGAATTCGGCGGGCCCGCGAGGGGATCGCGATTACGACCGACATCATCGTCGGATTTCCAGGCGAAACAGCAGACGATTACAAGCAGACCCGTGATTTGGTCGAGGAAATCCAGTTTGATAACGCATTTGTCTTCCGCTATTCGCCGCGGCGCGATACACCGGCGGCGGAGATGCCCGATCAAATCGACGAGCCGACCAAGGAAGCGCGCAACCAGGATTTGTTGCGAATTGTAAACGAGTCCACGCGACGCGCTGGCGAAAGGCTGGTTGGGCACTGCGTGGAAGTTCTCTGCGAAGGGACGAGTAAGACAAATCCGACGCGCCTAATGGGTCGAACGCGCAACAATAAAATTGTCGTGTTTGAAGGAAACGAGAACCTAATTGGAGAACTCGCTTACGTACAGGTGCAACAAGCCAACGGATTTAGCTTGTACGGCGTGCCGGTGCAGAAGTAGCGCCTAATCGCAGGTTGAAAACTTGCGCCACCTTATCGAAACTCACACGCCACCCGCGAAAGTCGCCGCATGATTTACCATCTGTCCTTGCATACCGCCGGAATCATCGCCGGCGCATTCCTCGTGTTGGTGGGCTTGCTTGGATTAATTGGACCGGGCTCCGCTAATATCGTGCGGCGCCTTCCGCGCTCTAATATTGCGGGAATTATCCTGCTCACGATTTGTCTCGTTTGGGCATTTTGGCTGCTCGCCACGATCCAGATGGGCGAATTTTCCGCCTTCCGGCGCCCGCTCCTCATTGCGTTGCCAATCGGTTACGGGCTCACCCTGCGTTTCGTCGACGAGTTTCTTGCGGCACGCGCGCTTGGAATTCTATGTTTGCTCGCGGCAGAGCCGCTGCTTGATGCAGCTTTTCTCCGCTACGAAACAAGCCGATTACTAATAACGGTTTTTGCTTACCTGCTAATCGTTGCCGGGCTGTTTTGGGTCGCGATCCCGTACCTGCTTCGCGATCAAATCAACTGGAGCACGCGCAGCGTTTTTCGCTGGCGCTGTCTGCATGCTATCGCGCTAATTTACGGAAGCGTGATTCTCACGTTTACGTTCACGCAGTACTAAACTGTAGTGGCGGTCCCTGACCGCCCGCAGCGAACATTCGGTTGTTTTGGCGGTCAGAGAGCGCCCCTACAGTTGGAAATGGACCGCATTCTGGTAATCCGCGGCGGCGCAATTGGCGATTTCATCCTGACATTGCCATCGCTCAAGGCGCTGCGTGACGCCCGTCCGGATGCACACATCGAGATTCTTGGTTACAAGCACATTGCGGCGCTCGCGGAAAACCGCTTTTACGCGCAAGCAGTACGTTCGATCGAATACGGGCCGCTCTCGAGCTTCTTCGCCAAGAATTCGGAATTGCCAGCGGAGTTGGCAAATTATTTCGCGAGCTTCGATTCGATCATCAGTTATCTATACGATCCGGACAGGATCTTTGAAAACAACCTGCGTCGCTGTGGCGTTGAAAATCTGCGTTGCGGACCAGCCAAGATTTTGGAAACCGCCGGGCATGCCGCGCGCCAGCTCGCGCGGCCGATCGAAGACTTGGGAATCAAAGTTCCCGATCTTAGTGAAAGAGTTTTCCCATCGGTAGACGATCGACAATTCGCCCGGGAGCTCCTTGGGTCTCTGCAGCAGCCAATTATCGCGATTCATCCGGGAAGCGGCGGGGCTGACAAGAACTGGCCGCCGGAAAATTGGATTGGATTGTTTTCGCGGCGCGCCGCTTTTTCGGTTGCCGAAGAGAAAAATCGACAGACAGGAAATTGTTTTTCACTCATCGTCGTTTCGGGCGAGGCGGACGAAGCACAGACCGAGCAGTTGGAGCGCGAGTGGAAAAATCGTGGTGTCCGGTTTGTTAAAAACTTGCCGCTACCTCATCTGGCCGCGGTGCTTGAACGCTCCATCTTCATCGGGCACGACAGCGGAATCTCGCATCTCGCCGCAGCTGCCGGCGCAAATTGCATTCTGTTGTTCGGCCCGACTGATCCGAATGTTTGGGCGCCTCAGAACAGCAATGTGCGAATCCTTACTGCGCCAAACGGCAGGCTTGCTAATTTGAAAATCGAAGCAGTCGACGCAGCTCTCGCTGCAACCTTACGACCCTGTTAACACGGAAACGCTGCACGCTGCAGGTCTCTTGGCTTGCCTCTTAGTGTTCGTAGCCATTTGGGAATTTCTGATGCCATTTCCAAGCGCTCGCGATGATCGCGTCGAGAGATTGGAACCGCGGTTGCCAGCCAAGATCTTCTTTGATTTTTTCTGAGGACGCGATCAGCCGTGGCGGATCGCCAGGTCTGCGTGGCTTTTCAATAGTCTCGATCTTTCGGCCAGTAATTTTGCGAGAGGCCGTGATTACCTCTCGAACACTGGAGCCGCCTCCCGTGCCGAGGTTGTAAAATCCGCTGGTGGTTGCGCCAAGAGCCAGAATGTGCGCGCGTGCAAGATCAAGGATATGAATGTAATCGCGAATACAGGTCCCATCGGGAGTGTCGTAATCCGTACCGTAAACTTCGACATTCGGTCTTTGACCCAATGCGACCCTCAGCACATTGGGAATCAAGTGGGTCTCCGGTCGATGATCTTCGCCGAGGTTTTCCGTGGCCCCGGCTGCGTTGAAATAACGCAATGAGACAAATTTCAATCCATAAATTTCGTCGTACCAACGCAGAATTTTTTCGAAAGCCAGTTTCGACTCGCCATATGGATTAATCGGATGCGTACGCGCAGTTTCGTCGATTGGCACCCGTTCGGGCGGTCCAAAAAGCGCGCACGTCGACGAAAAAATGATCCGTCGCACACCCGTTGTCACCATTGCATCCAGCAGGTTTAAACCGTTTGAAACATTGTTACGAAAATATTTGGAGGGATCGCGCATTGATTCAGGGACGAGTGCGTATGCTGCGAAGTGCATGACCGCATCGGGCCGCGCACCCGAAAGCGCAGCATCGATTTGCGCACGATCGGCCAAATCGCCGTGGATGAAGTTCGCCCGGGAATCGACGGCGCGCTGGTGGCCTTCAACCAAATTGTCGAAGATGGCCACTTCGTGGCCTTCATCCAGCAAAAGCTCGGCAGTAACGCTACCGATATAGCCCGCCCCGCCGGTGACGAAGATTCTCATGGGCGGGGAAAATGCAGCGCGACTCGCGTCAAATCAAAGCGAAGTGTGGGCAGCAGAGGATTGCGCGACGGATTTGCCCTTCTTTTTCTGAAGAGCTGCGACCATTTGCCGTGCGCAATGATGTTTACAACGCGGCTGGAGGACTTTCAAACTCTGTTCCTCAGAGCCCCATTGTAAAACGTCGATGTCGACGTAGCGGACGCCCCAGTTTTTCATCTCGAGGCGGCTGGGCTTGTAAAGATCGATTGTGTCGGTGCCGACCAATGCACCTCCATAATCGTCGATGACATACTCTTCGTTAGTGTCAGCGAGTCGGAACCGTGTTCCGAGCGGGTACCGCGACCAATCAGAAGCAGCGCTCATCACGTGTCGGCCGGAAAGATACTCGCCCAGCGCGTTATGGACTCCGCTTCCTCCTTCGTGATGAGTATAGGCGGTAGTGCGGACGTGCGGTATGCGACGCCCACTTGTGAGAGTCGGTCTCGATTGCGTGGCACACCCCAATAGCAAACAAGCTAAAGCTCCTGCGAGGGGCAGGTTAAGGCATCGCATCGCGCCCTCAATAGCAGCCGAACCAGCCAAGGGCAAGGAATAATTTACGAAAATTCCCTAGGGGCTGAATCCAAGTG
>WNFQ01011982.1_pt1 | contig 10023 bp, 7 predicted proteins | sample 5400171 | NCBI WGS metagenome assembly WNFQ01 (sample SAMN13153356, study PRJNA577476) | soil metagenome | isolation source: 20 cm soil under Madrone tree | place: USA:California | collected 2016-06-14 | reverse complement strand
TGGCTGTCGGGGACGTTTTCTTTCAGCAAAAGTGCTTTGCCTACATGCGCCGGTTGAAGGAACGCGGCTGCTCTTTTCTGATTGTGAGTCATGATACGGTCTCGCTACAACAACTTTGCGATCGCGGGATAGTCTTGATTGACGGCCATAAGCATTTCGAGGGAGTCGCTCGGGAAGCAATTCGCGAATACCATCTAACACAGAAAATGTTTCAACCAGCGAAGACCGAAGATATGCAAGGAAGACGACAAAATGCTGGCGAGTCCGACCAAATCGAAGAGCCAGAACAATGGTTTCAGGCGGACGAAAGCGTCCAAGTTAACCCATCGCTAGCACGGTTAGTTCGATGGAGCTGTACTGACGCCTTCGGCAGGACAGGTAATCAATTTTTCGAGGGACAGAGAATTCGAGTATTTGTCGAATTTGACTGCAAAGTGCCTGTTCGAGAAGCAAGTGTAGGCATGGGAATTCGCGACAAGACCGGACAAATGATTCACGGAAAGCACTTGTATCAAATGCAGCCTGGTACAAGAATCAGAATGGATTCGCCATTCTCGCTGTTGTGCGAGTTTACTTTTACCTGTCGTCTGATGCCGGGCGAATACACCTTGGACTTTGGATTGATCGACATCTCCTCTGATGGGAGGAAATCGCAAGGCGATGGCCCATCTGTCGAATCGTATTCTCATATCTACTCTGGTCCACCTGTTGGAAGATTCGCAGTCACTCCTCGAGAGATCGATCCAATTAGGCGGAACGGACATTGGGGAATGGTTGACATAGAAGCCGAAGCAAGATTTCGAACTTTCTCGGCTCGTGACGTGCTGGCCTAGTTTTTTCTTTCCGAGTGAAGTTGGAAAATCCAAAAGGAGCGTATTCGGCACTGCCCCTTCCTGAGCTCCTCACTCATCAGACGTCATCATCTTCGCTCACCTTTGACGAGTCCTTTTCAGCGGCAGGATCTAGAGCATGAAAATCAGCTTTAGTTTTCAGGACGGCGATCAGTTGGGCACTAGGGAGTTTGAACTTCCCGAATCTGCGCGCCCTGATTTTCAAAGCTGTTTCGTGTTTGCGTTGGCGAAATCGGGAAGTGTTCTTGTCAACGCAATTGTTGAGTCGGTAATGAGAAAATGGGGCGTTTCAGTCGTGGACATTCCGTTCCAGCTTTATCACTGGGGCATCGATATTGAGGCGGTGCAATGTGACTTCAGCCGTCTCTTTGCTCGCCAAGGGTACTGCTTTTCAGGATTTCGCGAACTTCCGCGATCGATGCTTGGGTCTAACGCAATTGTTTCCGCGCCCAAGGTGCTCGTCGTCCGCGATCCACGAGACATGCTTGTATCTCGCTATTATTCGACAAAGTTTTCTCACGGATTTTCCGAGAGAGGAACTGCGCAGTTCAGCAGATTGATGGCTGAACTCATCAAGGATGGGGCCATGAACATAGACGACTACTGTCTTTACTATTCGTGGATGATAAACTCGCAGCTCCTAAGTCAGGCGGACATAATCTCCGATCGTAAGACACTCATCCTCAAGTACGAGAACTTCCTCTACGACAAGGTCGGACTCGTACGGCAACTTTGCGACTGGTTTTCTATTGAGCTATCTTCGAGGGATATTGAGGCGATCGCCACCGCTCATGACATCATTCCGAGTGCGGAGCATCCGAACCAACATATCCGACAAGCGCATCCAGGAGATCATAAGCGCAAACTGAGACGCGAAACAATTGTCGATTCTTGAACACGTTCGGCTATGATGCTTAATGGGTGCAGAAGAAGGTTTGGATCTCCCGTACGACTTTTTAGCCCTTATAGAAAGGGAGATCTTGCAGGGTCGGGTTGGCTCATTTGGTTGGATCGCATGATACGCGATGCAGTGCCGACACGCAGCGGCGCAGCCTGTTTTGGTGTGGCTGCAGGCGGTTTTGCGTTTACGCAAAGCCCGAGCGGAGGTCGCGAAGGTCCAAATCATTCGCTCGTTGCAAAGAAGCCTACCCAATAAATACTATTGGGATTTTTTATGGCCGAAACGTTAGGATCACTTTGTGACAAGCTGACTGTCGTCAAGCTCAAGCAATGGCACACGAAAGATAAGGCCCGCATTCACAGTCTGAAAGTGCAAGAGAAAGCACTCCGGGAGGAGATTGACGAGTTTGTCAGTAATGCTTTGGACGGTACCATACCCGTTGCTCGACTGAAATTCGAGGCAAACAAAGTCTACAAGAAACGGGGCAATACTTTCGCTAAGGTCAGGGGGGATATCGGAGCGGTCTTCTCCCAACTGGCCCAAGTCAATTGCGAGCTCTGGCATGAGGTGGAAAAATCCTATAATATTGACGACGTTCCAGACGCACAACAGGGTGTTTTGGTCAAAAGGCTTGCCATTCTCAATTTGGAGCGAAACCGTTGCATGGAAGCGATTGACGAGAATCTGCACCGCCATCTTCTGAGGAAAAATCGGACTTAAGACGCGTTCCATGCACCTGACAAAACGTCAATCCTGTCGAGTTTGCGGCTGCCGTTCATTGGTCAAAGTCATTGATCTGGGTGAGCAATGCCTGCAAGGATCGTTTCTCAAGCCCGGCCACGAAACTCCACCGCTCCGAAAGATTCCGACTTCGCTTGTGCGCTGCGATCCGACGCAAGAGGAGGGAGCCTGTGGTCTGCTTCAAATGGAGTATACCGTTCCGCCGCCGATTCTTTACTCGAACTATTGGTATCGCTCGGGCACAAACCAGACCATGCGCGATCATTTGCGAGGCATAGCCGTCGAGGCGGCAACCCTTTCTGGGAAAAGTAACGCGAACGCCCTCGATATAGGGTGCAATGATGGAACACTGTTGGCTAACTACCCGGAGACCTTTACGAAGTTCGGCGTAGATCCTTCTGATGTCGCGGTCTCCGTTAAAACGAAATTCCGGCTCGTCCAAGACGTTTTCCCGTCCGGAGAATTGCTCAATCTCCTTGGAGCCGGAAAGTTCGATATCATCACTTCCATCGCCATGTTTTATGACCTCGAAGATCCGGTGCATTTTGTCCGCGGGATTCGGGAGGTTCTGGCCCCGGACGGTCTTTGGATTTTCGAAATGTCCTACATGCCTTCGATGCTAGAGGCGAATTCTTATGACACTATCTGTCATGAGCACCTCGAATACTACAGTCTGGCGGTCATCGAAAACGTCTTGCGTCGAGTTCATTTGAAAGCCTTTCGAGCGACGTTCAATTCAATCAACGGCGGAAGTATCCGCGTGTACGCCACGCACGACGCAAATTTTAAATTCAAGAACCCGGCGTATGCGGAAGAATTGCGCAAGCTACGCCAGCAGGAGTTTGATCTGGAGCTCGACACCGATAAGCCCTATCGCAACTTTCAGGATCGAATCAATGTCCATCGCCAAGAGCTCACCAACTTGCTGAAGAAGTTTAAGCGTGAGGGCAAACGTATTCATATTTATGGAGCGTCAACCAAAGGAAACACAATCCTTCAATGGTGCGGTATCGACAATCGGATTATTGATTGCGCTGCGGAGCGTAATCCTGAAAAATTTGGCGCTCAAACGCTCAGCACAGATATCCCAATTGTCAGCGAAAAAGAATCTCGAGCGCTCAAGCCCGATTATTACCTCGTACTGCCCTGGCATTTTGCCGACGAATTCTTGGAACGGGAGCGAGAGACCATACTCAATGGAACCTCAATGATTTTTCCGCTACCGCAGATTAAGGTGATTGATAAGCTCTCCTTGGACAAGACTAGTTGAGTATTCGGCGCGCGTAGGGCCAAAGTTTCATGGCAACGGCCATCATATTTGGAGCCAGCGGCCAAACCGGATCTTACCTGATCGAAGTGTTGGATCGACGTGGCTACGATGTCATTGGGAGCTCGCGAACGAATTCCACTTACCCTATTGATGTCTCCGATTTTGGCCGAGTACAAGATCTGGTCGCGACGCTCAGACCGGATCTCATACTTCATCTAGCTGCTCGATCTACGACCCGTCATGAGGCCCTCTTCGAAAACCACGAGGCTGTCGCAACGGGTACCCTAAACATTTTGGAATCTGCTTATCGTCACGTACCGCGCGCACGAGTTTTTATTACCGGCAGTGGAGTCCAGTTCGTTAACGTTGGTAAGCCAATCAATGAAGAGACGCCGTTCGAGGCTTCCAGTCCCTACGCGGTAGCTCGCATAGGCTCTGTTTACGCGGCACGTTATTATCGGCGGCTTGGATTGGCCACCTACGTGGGTTATCTCTTTCATCACGAGAGCCCCCTGCGAGCTCCGGCCCACATCAGTCAAAAAATTGTACACGCCGCATGTGCGATTGCGTCAGGTGAAGAAACCAAGCTGGAACTAGGGGATTTGACGGTGATTAAAGAATGGACTTTTGCCGGCGATGTTGCCGAAGGCATCTTCGCTTTGCTTCAGCAAGATCAAGTTTTTGAAGCGGTAATAGGATCTGGCGAAGGTTACACGATTCAGCAATGGGTGGAGGCTTGCTTCTCGGCGCTGGGCATGGATTGGCGACCTCATGTGGAACTCGTTCCGAAGTTCGTACCGGAGTATAGGTTTTTGGTTTCAGATCCTCGGCGTATCTTGAGTTTGGGCTGGAGGCCTAAAACCAGTTTTCTCGAGTTAGCCAAAATGATGATGCAAAGCAAGCTCGCTTAGGGCCCGTTGTTGGATGATGATGGCGATAAAAACGACCTATTTTTCTGTGGAAACCGCAGATTGGTTTGGAAATGAGCTTCCCTTAATGTGCCAAGAGGATGCTCTTGAAACATGCTTTCGTGTATGACCGAAACCGACTTGATCAGCTTTCGTGAGGGTTTACGTACACCAAGAGGCTTTGTCACCCAATTGCTACGCCATCCTATCAGTTATCTTCGTCATCTTTTGAAACACCCGCGCGAAGCGCTAAATGGCATTTCGAGAGTTACGATCCCGCCAACAACTTCATCAAACGCTCCTGAGATCAATCCTGCCGAGTCAGGGGAAGCAGAGTTTGCGAAGGCGAATGCCGATCTCTCCAATGAAACACTTGTTTCAGTGGCGGAACATCCTTGGCCCAATCTCCAGCATTGGCCGTGGCGCTTTCAATCACCGGTCGTTCCAGCCAAGATGCCCAGCGGAAAATCCTGGCCGCGAATTAGCATCGTTACTCCTTCCTATCAGCAAGGCGAATTTATCGAGCAGACCATACGATCCGTGCTGATGCAGGGCTATCCCAATTTGGAATACATTGTGGTTGACGGAGGATCGACCGATTACACTCAGACAGTTCTGCGTCGTTATTCTTGCGAACTGGACGTTTGCATCTCCGAAGCCGATGGAGGCCAAGCTGACGCTATCAACAAGGGATTTCAGCGCTCGACCGGCGAGATACTGGCCTGGCTCAATAGCGATGACATGCATCTTCCGACGACCCTCGTCGAAGTGGCCATGGCTTTTGAAACGGCCGAAAGGCTCAACTCGATGCAGCCCGTCGATTTAGTGTGTGGCAGAGCTTTGCTATATAGCGAAAATGACGCCGCTATCGTTCATGAACACCGAAATAAATTCGCCCGCGGAATCTCCAAGCTTCCTCTGGAAATTAATGACTTCAATTTGTGGGAAAAATCTGCTGCTTTCTTTTATCAACCGGAAGTTTTTTTTACTCGACGGGCATGGAGTAAGGCTGGAAGTAGTCTTAATCCATTGCTCCACTATGCCTTAGATTATGATCTTTGGATCAGAATGGCTAAACACGACGCCTACCTTTACTCGACAGACGCCTGCCTAGCGATTTTTCGCTTTCACGATAAACAAAAAACGAAGCACGGCGATTCAGCAGTCCATCCGGAACATCAAGCGGTAAGTCTTTTTCATCGCGAAAATCCCGCCCCGGAAGCCTTTTATTTTCCAGAGACGATTCTTCCGTCAAAGCCGCGCGAAACATTACCGCCGGATATCTTCTCGACTAGACCGGTTTCCTACCATCAGACGCCCTTAGGTAATTATTATCTTCCCCGTAGTGGGCCTGATGATATCACTTCTCGACATATGCGAGCCGGTCGCGTTGTTGAACCTCTGGTTCTCGAAATCGCCAAGGAGTGTGTTCAACCAGGAACGGTAGTGGTTGAAGTAGGAGCTTACTATGGCCAAATGACGGTTCTTTACGCTGAACTGGTCGGTAAAGGCGGCATGATTTTTGCATTCGAAGCGGATGAATATCGGTTCGCCATTTTGCAGAAGAATGCTCGAGCTAACCGCCGAGGGAACATCCGGGCTATACTCGGCGAGGTAGTAAGCCGGGGTCGCGAAGCTTCTTTTCCCGAGCCGGATCGCGATCGTTTTCTTGACTGTGATACGCACGCCTTAGCTTATGCGCCTGATAAGTCTACGCAGCATTCGCTAAAGACACTGACGATTGATGAATTGCAGATAGACCAGCTCATCAGCTTTTTCAGGGTCGATACACAGGGGGGCGAGCTCATTGCGCTTCGAGGAGCCAAAGAAACTATCCTGAAACACCGGATGCCCATTCTGTTTAAATATGAAGAGCAGTTCCAGGCGCAATTCGGTACAACTTTCGAAGATTGCATCGATTTCATTCACTCCATCGGTTACCGGATTGAAAGAGTGGTCAACGGCATCAACTATCTTACCGTACCACAAGCTCAGAAGATCAGTCCCGGTATTTCATTCCCATCAGAAGAGGGTAATAACGTCGGACAGAACCGAAGCACGAGGACCGACATCATTAAGACCTCAGATGAACCTTTCCTCGACAGTCTTTGCAAATTTCTAAGAAACCGATCTGAAGTGCAGAAATGTACTCAGTTTCTACGGCGCAATGGCTATGTGTCCCATAGCTTAGCCTGCAAAGACTGGGATTTGGCCCACATCATTCCTCAGATCGGTCACGGAAACTTTCTGGATATGGGCAGCTCAGATTCCTACATTCTGGAGAACGTTTCTCTGAAAAAGACGAACGGCAATAAGTATGGGATTGACCGATATGATCCGGACGCGGCTATCAGCGATGTGGCGTACTTCAAAGGCGATCTGCTAAAGACTCCCCTAGCCGACGGGTCTCTGGATTACATCACTTGTCTTTCGGTAATCGAGCACCAGGTAGATTTTAGACTCTTCGCTCAGGAAGTTAGTCGGCTGTTGGCAGCCAAAGGGAAGCTATTCGTTACCTTTGATTATTGGGATCCTCTCCTTTCGATCCCGGTGAAGGCCTACGATCTGGATTGGCAGCCGTTGGATCGAGCTCTTGTTCTCTCCCTAATAACAGCATGTCAGGATCATGACCTCCAGCTCGTGCAGGAGGTCGATTGGTCTATGCAGGATCAAGTGATCCACTGGGGCTATTATTCGCCTCATCGGGATGTAGCCTATACTTTTGGCCTGCTTACATTTGAGCGATCCTAGTCGTGTTTGAATAATTCGCTGCTCGTATTGCCTTGCTGTTAATCCGTTTATTCTTTGCTGCTACAGAAAGGGAGGAGCCGAGCGCTCCTCGGGACGTATGAGCAACGAAAATAGTTCTCCGAATCGGATACTCCTGGGACAACTTATTTCCAACGGGGATTGCCTTTATGCCACCGCCATTGCTCGGCAAATTAAAAGGGACTTTCCGGGGTGCCATTTGACCTGGGCGGTTTCATCCTTGTGCCGAAAGACCATTGAAGAGAACCCTTTTGTTGATGAGATCTGGGAAATTCCGCTTTCCGAATGGTCCGACGCGTTTCTACGTGCGAGTTGGTCTTTTTTCGAAAGCGAAGCGCTACGTCGATACGAGCAAGGCCTCTACGATTTTGTTTTTTTTTCGCAGATCTATCCGGGTAACCCCCACCACTTTGAGGGCACCGTCCGTCGAGGCATTTTCTTAGGCTATCCGGGCAAAATGACTGTTCCGCTTCAGCCCACGCTCGTACTATGTCCGGAAGAAGTGGAAAGAGTGAGTGCATTTGCCCAAGAACAGCTACGGGCCGCCGAAATGATAGCGCAGAAGTTTGAGGGTCGACATGCAGTCATTCTTTCCTCTCATTATACCGTTCCTCGCCTTCAGAAAGGCGTGATCGATGGGAGTGTTTTGACGCTACGCGAGATGGCCGAGTTAACCAAGCATTGCAGTCTGCTGATCGGATGCAGCAGCGGGATTTCGACTGTCGCAACATCTACATGGGCCAAACCGCTGCCCACGATTCAAATGCTGACGAACCGATCAGCGATATTCGGTTCGCTTGCTTACGACTACCGCTACTTTGAGCTACCCACTTCGCACGTGATTGAGATGTTTGATGCAGGGATCGAAAGGTTGCTGGACTGTTTTCACTCTTTCTTTCGGCATGGATTGGAGGAGACCCACGCCACCTATCACGAAGAGCTTCAGATTTCCTTCGCCCACTATTTGAATTTTATTGAGACCTACATGCTCGGCGTTCACGACTATTACGGGTTTTCTGTCTCTTTGCGGCACACGGTTCAGCGATTCGGTTGGAATCCCGATCTGAAGGCAGTTCTTAGAAGGGTTGCTAGCAAGGTTTTGGGGCAATCAGAGTTAGATCGAGAAACTTCACCGGATCTGTTGCTCCGGCGACTAATGCGGCCGGCTCGTGTTCTCACCTCTGCTGCGATTGGGATGACGGGACACGACCCTCCGTCGGTACGTCCCGAGACTTGCGTCCTATCGCTTCGCCGAAGCAAGTCGGAGCTGGAGCAAATTCTCGGAGCAATAAATGGATTAGCCAAAGACGGTCCGGAGTCCTCCGAGCTTGTCACAGCGCTTCTAGACCGGTCTGCAAAAGACAAGATAACGCTTCTGCAAAACAAGAACCCGGAAAATAGATCGTTTCGCCTGGCCGCTATTCTCGCGCTGATGCAACAAGCAGATTATTTCGGAGCTAGGCGGGAATTGGTTCAATGGAAACAAATAGATCGGTATTGGAATTCACAACTGGAAGAGATCTTGGGAGACTTACACTGGATGCAGGGATATCACTCGCCAGCTCTGGCGAGCTATCAAGAGGCACTTGGAGATCGGCCGACCGATGCAAAGTTACAACAGAAGATAGACCGCCTGCTGATCCGCAATAAAAGGGGATCGGCAACTGCAAAACCCAAGCCGCAGCTCAGGGATTTGGGCTTGGTCTTCTACGTAACAGAGCGAATTAACAGCGCTGCTATTAATAGGCTGGTGGAAAGCCGGCTCCGGGTAATGCGTTCCTTTGAGTTAGAAACAGCCTGCCTTACTGCTTCCAGAAATAGTCCGAGCGCGTGGTCTGTGATCGGGGAGGCGGAGTTGCCACGGACTGGCTATGAAGGGCTTTTTGCGCATTCAAAGAAGCATTTGGATTGCAAGAAATTTATTGATGCGGCTGGTAAATGGGCGGATCACAAAGGAAAGAGATGGGTCGCGCTAGCGTCGCTAGACAGCATTATAAGCATTCCGCTTTTGACAGAGCTGCAGAAAAGACTGGCTCAAGATCCACCTGCTCTGATCGTCGAAAAATGGGATTTCTCCGGGACCGATTCGAACAAACCGGGTCTTATTCTCATGCGTATTGGCTGGTGGAAGAAGAACCGCTGGCGGTTCCTTGGTCATCGGCTGGAAAAGGGTGGATGGATCGCTCGCTACGCCAAGAAGCTTTCCAGGCTTACCGGCGCAGTTTGTCTGCGTGAGCCAGAGCATCGGATTCTAACTGCTCATGTGCTTTCGTTACTCCTTGCCGCGATAGCATCGCCAAAGTCTGAGACTAATCCGTAACTCTATCGACGGTCGCCTCGAAAAGGTCCGAGTTAGAATACTCAAATACTCAATACTCCGTGGCTCCGTGGCGCCTCTAAGTTCACAGACACTTAAGGTCGGAAAGGTGATGTCGGGCTAAATTGAGGTCAAAAAGAGTGCTCCCGCGTTCTTGCCTGCGCAAGAAGGACGGATTTCGATACTGGCCATGTCATCGCACTGATCGCCCCAATTCTTTTGTGCACTCGTCGACCAGAACTTTTGCAACAGTGGGCATCTTTGTC
>WNFQ01005061.1_pt1 | contig 10024 bp, 16 predicted proteins | sample 5400171 | NCBI WGS metagenome assembly WNFQ01 (sample SAMN13153356, study PRJNA577476) | soil metagenome | isolation source: 20 cm soil under Madrone tree | place: USA:California | collected 2016-06-14 | reverse complement strand
TCGCGGAAAGGGCGGGATGGGGCAAGCCGGCGCCGCAAGGCGTGTTTCGCGGGCTGTCGCAGCACATGGGGTACGGCAGCTATGTGGCGGCATGTGCCGAGGTGTCGGTTAGCGCCAATGGTGGCGTGAAAATCCACCGGATTGTGGCCGCCACCGATCCCGGCCATGCCGTCAACCCGGCGCAAATCGAACGACAGATCGCAGGCTCGTTCGTCTACGGCCTCTCCGCTCTGTTCTACCAGGAGTGCACCGTAAGGACGGCCGCATCGAACAAACGAACTTTGATAGTTACAACTCGATGCGCATCAACGAGATGCCGAAGGTCGAGTCGATCATCATGCCGTCCGGTGGTTTCTGGGGCGGTGTGGGCGAGCCGACGATTTTCGTGGCCGCGCCTGCCGTACTCAACGCCATCTTCGCTGCGACCGGCAAGCGCATCCGGTCGTTCCCATTGATGCATCACAATCTAAGACTGGTGTGAGTAACCGAGACAATGGCTCCATGCTGCCGTTCCTCCAAAACTTGGGAATGTCGCGACCGACGGTTCGATTTTGCGAGCCGTCAACATTCTGGGATTGGAACGATGATTGACGGCACAACCACAAACAAGTGGTTGCAATACGTGGGTCGGCAGTGGCGGGTAGTATGAAATGGAGGGATCGGAGGTGAGCGAAATGAGGCACGCAACAGACCGACGCAGTGCGGTGACGCTGAAGAGCGATCAACGCAGGCGCGTTAACATGATGTTGGGAGTTGCGGTGGTTGCGATCCTTTTGCTGTGGCTTGATTCCGCCTTTGCACAGGACACTTCCTTCGGACAGCGTCTGTTCCAGGACAAGGCGGACTGCCAATTCTGCCACGGCATCAATGGCGATGGACGCGGTGATCCTCGCTCGCCGGGAGCGGCGGCCGACCTCCACAAGACACGTCTCAATCGTGATCAGTTGATCGAGGTGATCGGCTGCGGGCGACCGGGAACCGAAATGCCGCACTTCGACAAATATGCTTACGACGATTCGGATTGCTACGGTCTGAAGGGCAAGGATCTTGGCAATGACGCGGCGCGCGATCCGCATTCGACGAGCTTGACGAAACGCGAAATTGAAGTGGTCGCCGACTATATACTCGCAAAATTCGTCGGAAAATGAAGATAGGGGTTGAGGGGCGTGGAACAGATACTCGGGTGCAGTCGGAGGAATAGGTTTACTGAGTGCTGGAGAGTTCAGCAAGTCTGCGTGCTCTTCCAGCTCCGCTCCATATCACGAGGACACGCAGCCTGCCCGTGAGATGGTCGCAACCAAGGTCTGCACAAAGGTCAATGCGTTGAGGAGCTGTTCATGGACGGAAATCTTCCAGTTTCTCCAGACGAACTTTATGCCCGTCTCGGCACGGCCTCGGCGCCGATGCTGGTGGATGTTCGACGGCAAGAAGCGTTCAGCGCCGACGATAAGCTGATTATCGGCGCGTTCCATCGTCGTCCCCAAGACGCGGACAGCTGGTTGGATGAATTGCCGAACGGTCGGCCGGTTGTGGCCTACTGTAGTCATGGGCGTGAGGTCAGCCAGGGTGTGGCGGCGGGGCTACGCGCCGCCGGCATCAAGGCCGCTTACCTGGAAGGAGGTATCTCCGCCTGGACCGAGAGGCATATGCCGACGCGCCGAAAGCTTCAGGCGGGCGAGAAAAACTGGGTCACCCGGGAGCATCCGAAGATCGATCGTATAGCTTGTCCGTGGCTGATTTCCCGGTTCATCAATCCCCGTGCCGAATTTATTTATGTGCCACCGGACCAAGTCACTGCCGTCGTCGATGAGACCGGCGGCATTCCATATGACATCAAGGGCACCGAATTCGGCCACGTGGACGATCGCTGTTCGTTCGACGCAATTGTCCGCATCTTCGATATCAAAGACCCGGCCCTGGATCGCGTCGCCACAGTCGTGCGCGGTGCTGACACGTCACGACGCGATCTCGCACCTGAATGCGAGGGGCTTTACGCGATATCATTCGGACTTTCGGCGAATTTCCCCGACGACCACGAAATGCTGCGTCATGGCTTGGTGATCTACGACGCGCTTTACGCCTGGTGCCGCAAAGCGCTGGGCACGGCGGCGGCGCAGCCTCTCAAGGCCCAAGCATGAACGACGACCCCACTCAGGACACGCGATTTCCTTTGACCTTAGGAGGGTGGTGATGCCGTACAGCGTCAAGCCTCTTGGATGCGACCCAGCCCGGGTCAAAGGCATGTCGGAACGCCTGATCATCAGCCATTACGAGAACAATTACGGTGGCGCCGTAAAGCGACTGAATCTGATCGAAGAGAAGCTCGCTGAGCTCGACTATGCGAATGCGTCAGGCTTCCTAATCAATGGACTCAAACGTGAAGAACTCATCGCAATGAACTCGATGATTCTTCACGAGCTGTTCTTTGATGGAATAGGTGACGAAAGCGAGCCTGGGTCGCTTCTCAAAAACAAGATTGCCCGAGACTTTGGCTCGTATGAGAGGTGGCGTTCCGAGTTCGTGGCCATGGGCAAAGCACTTGGCGGCGGCTCCGGCTGGGTATTGCTGTCGTGGTCTCCGCGCGATCGAAAGCTCGTCAATCAATGGGCGGCGGACCACTGCCATACGCTGGCGGGCGGCGTTCCCATCCTTGCGCTCGATATGTACGAGCATTCCTATCATATCGACTTCGGCGCCAAGGCGGCCAGCTACGTCGATACATTTATGAGCGCGGTTCGTTGGAGCAATGCGGATCGGCTTTTCTCCGAAGTAGCGCGGGATACCGGAATATGAAGGTCGTGATGAAGAGCACCGCAATAGCCGCTACGGCGATGCTCGGGTTGCTCGTTTCTAGCGTGGATAGCTTCGCCGCGGAAAAGTTCCAAAAACTTAGCGGTGCGCAGATCCGCGCAAAGTTCGTCGGAATGGAGATGACCGATAATGTGCATTGGGCCGATGTGTTTGGTCCAAATGGCGACCTCAAGAGCTACTCGATGGGTCGCAAGAAGGATGGCAAATGGCGGACCGAAAAGGATGAGCTGTGCGTCGATCGCGGCAAGGATGATGGAGGCTGCTACCAAGTGTGGGTGTCCGGGAAGAATGTCGAACTCAGGCTGGAAGGCTTGCCGGCCGCATTCGAAGGAGTCTTACAGCGGCCGGCGCCCCGTAATTGATTTTAAGTAGTGTCACGCGAGTTTGTCGGATGAAGACGAAGGCAAAGACAATAGAGAGTCTAGCGCTTGGATGTGCCCTATTCGCAACGTCGGACACTTTCGCGGTCGAGCAATTCAAAAAGATTTCTGGGCTGCAAATTCGGAATAAATTTTCAGGGATGGAAATGACCGACGAAGTTCATTGGCGGGATGCTTACGAGCGCGATGGCAGTTTCAAGAGTCACAGCATGGGCCGAACGAGAATCGCCAAATGGTTGGTCCAAAAAGATGAGCTTTGCGTTGATGTCGGACCCGGGACCGACAGCGGTTGCTATGAGGTTTGGATTTCAGGGCACGCGGTTGAGCTGCGGCCCACCGGATTGGGACTGCCGTTACAAGGAGTTCTGCAGAAGCCGAACAACGCGGATTGATGTGGCCCACAATGTCGATGCAACGCACAGATCGTCATGTGATGCCGGAGGCAGGTTCAAAGAACCGCATCGCCGGATGGATTGATCAGCGGCTTCCGATATTCACGCTCTTGCGGCACGAACTCAACGAGTACTCGGCGCCGACATTTCACACCTCCGTTGGGAAGGATTGTCTTATATGAGCACGGAAGCGCCTCCCGCTCGCGGCGGCATCGGCGAACTCACAGTGTACTTTCTGCGCCTGGGCCTGCTTGGTTTTGGCGGACCGGTCGCTCTTGTGGGGCAGATGGAACGGGAGCTGGTCGCGGAGCGGGCGTGGCTCTCGAATGAGCAGATGCGCGAAGCCATCGCCATTTGCCAGTCGCTGCCCGGACCGCTTGCCATCCAGGTGGGCATCTACATCTCCTACCTGCGCGGCGGTTTCTGGGGAGCATGGGCCGGAGGGTGGGCCTTCATCTTCCCGAATTTCGTGATCGTCGCGGCGTTGGGCGCGCTCTACGTCTTTCTGGGTGACCTTCAGCCGGTGACCGCGATCTTTTACGGCGTGAGCCCGGCCGTGATCGCGCTGATCCTGCACTCCTGCTATCGGCTCGCCAAGCTGGGCATGGAAGACCCGGTGCAGTGGGCGATTGCGGCGGTCTGCCTGGTCGTCACCGTCATTCTTAAAGCCGAAGTGGCGCTGTTGTTCATCGGCGCCGGCGTCATCGGCATTCTCTACTATGGCAATCTCTTTCGGCGTCAGCCTCCGATCTTGCTGCAGGTAACCGCTGCCCCGGTGCTGGCACAGCTCGTTCCGGTTACATCCAGCTCGACATTGGGAAAACTGCTCCTGTTCTTCCTCAAGGCCGGCTCGTTGACCTTCGGCAGCGGCCTGGTGATCGTGCCATTCCTGGAGCAGGGGCTGGTGCAGCAATATGGCTGGCTGAATCAGAGGCAGTTCCTGATCGCGGTTGCGGTCGGGATGATCAGCCCAGGCCCGGTCGTTATTACCGCCACCTTCGTCGGTTACCTGGTGGCCGGATTCTGGGGCTCGGTGGTTTCGACCATCGGCATCTTCCTGCCGTCATTCATTCTGGTCCTAGTCGCTGCACCGCTACTCGCCAAATATCGTGCCAACCCAAATGTCCAGGGCTTTGTGAAAGGCGCCTACGCGGCGGCGATCGGCACCATTCTTGGAGCCTGCATCCTCCTGGGTCGCATCGCGATCGGCGATTGGCTGACGGTCCTCATCGGCCTCGCCTCGCTTGTCGTCCTGTTTCGCTGGAAAGTCAGCAATCCGCTTCTCATTGCTGCGACCGCAATCGTCGGCCTGATCGCCTTCCCGCTGCTGCAACCCGACTGGGTCATGCTCAAGTAGGAGATTCACATGAACCGGCGAAAGATGATGTTTGCGGCAATCTTCGGCTCCGTCCTTCTCGGCTTGGCAGCCTTGGTCGGATTGGCCGGCCATTTTGCCACCGAGAGGCAGGACGACGATGACGATCGCTGACGACACAAAGAGGACTTGGAACAGCGTACAGGAGAAACGCACATGAAACGACTTTTGATCGCAGCTCTATCCATCGCGGCATCGTCGGGGACGGTTCTGGCCCAAGACCTTGAGGCCGGCGAAGCATCATTCAGAAAATGCGCCCCCTGTCATAGTGTCGGCGAGGACGCCACCAACAAGGTTGGACCGGTGCTTAACGGGCTTGATAGTCGAAAGGCTGGCACGGTTGAAGGCTTCAGCTACCCCGATGCAAACAAGAATTCCGGCATCACCTGGAACGAGGAAACATTCAAGGAATACATCAAAGATCCTCGCGCGAAGGTTCCGGGCACCAAGATGATTTTTGCCGGCATCAAGAGCGACAAGGAACTCACGGATCTGTGGGGCTATCTCAAGCAATTCGCCGCTAATGGCAGTAAGAAGTGGGACATGCCGACATGATGTACCGCTTCTTATCGATATCTGGTCATCCCGATCGACATCAGACACGCAAACAGCGCTGTAATTCGGCTGCAGCTTGTCGTGCGTCTGGAACGCAAAATCACGTGCCTCCGTCATCCACGCTCAGAAGCGCGCTACGTTCAGCGCGCGCTGGCGCGTTATTGGCTCTGCTCTCTGGCTCGATCGCGTGGGCGCAAGCTGCCGATCCGTCGGATATTGCCGAGGGTGGAAGGCTGTTTCGGCAAAAGGCTAACTGCCAAGCCTGCCATGGCTGGGCGGGCGATGGTCGCAAGATGGACACCCAAATGCCCGATGGCGCCAACCTGCGGGAGACTACGCTCGATCGGAAAAACTTGATCATGATCATTAAATGCGGACGGCCCGGAACCGGCATGCCGGCCTTCGACAGGTTGGCCTATAGCGATGGACGATGTTACGGGCTCAAGCAGGCCGACTTGAGGGCATCCGGAAAGCGGATGCCCGATCCGCCGGCGACCCTGCAGGTGCGCGAGGTTGAGGCGATCGCGGATTTTCTGGCCGCGAAAGTCGTCAAGCAGGGACCCATGGATCACGCCAAATGCATCGAATTCTGGGGCTCGGAAGTCGAAGCCTGTGACGAGTTTCCGAAATAGGTAAATCTCTGAAAGGCTGCAGCTATCGAAAACTCGCGCACGAATAAATCCAAAAGGGTCTGAGTCGTACTAAATGACCGAAATGCTGAAAACCAAACAGGAGGGACGAATGCTGTTGAGTTTGAAACCAAAATCAGGTGCGCGCCAGGAGCATCGGTCCAGTGCCGGGGCCGTCATCCTGATGATTGCCGCCATCACTTTGACGTGCTCGACTGCCGCATTTGCGCAGAACGAAGACAAGGTGAAAGCGGGGGTGACAGCGTGGCGCAATAGCGGGTGTGCCGAATGTCATGGTGCCTTTGCGAACGGCGAAAAGGAGCGCGATGAATCGCCAACTGGAGCTGATTTGCGAAGGACAAGGCTCAATGCGGAGGAGCTCAAGCTCGCAATCCGTTGCGGACGCCCGGGCACCGGAATGCCGGCATTCGAAGAGGGCGCGAGCGGGTGTCCCGGAGGTGGCGGGAATCTTTACCCGGCACCCAGCAAGCTCAGTCCCGAGGAGATCGACAATGTGGTGGCTTATCTTCAGACGCGCATAGTTGGAAAGGGAAAAATTACCAAACAGGAATGTCTGCTTTATTACACTGACAAGCCGGATTGGTGTGATGACTACAATTAGCTTTATGCGAAAGCTCGCAGCATGAGGTGAGTGTGTGACTGGCAGTCATCGGAGACGTGAGTGGGAACTGAGTTGAATATGATATCGATTGGAGATCGGAAACTCGCATTCAGCGCGAGCGGGGTCACTCTGGCCTTTGTTGTTACGGCTCTTGCGTATTCGACTGCGACATTTGCGCAAAACAGCGACAAGGTGAAGGCGGGTTTGGCGATCTGGAAGACAACGGGGTGTGCCGATTGCCATGGCCCATTCGCGGATGGAGACCGGGAAGACGACGATTTCCCGATCGGGGCGAATTTGCGTACGTCCAAGCTTGATCCGGCCGCACTTAAATTGACGATCAGATGCGGGCGGGCGGGAACCGGCATGCCCTCATTCGACGAGGACGCCTACACGACACGTGAGTGTTACGGGCGTCCTCGAGGTATCCGGCCGGACAATTTGCAACCGACTCCGCGCACGCTTACGCCCGACGAAATCGATCTCGTGATCGCCTACCTGCAGGCGCGCATCATCGGACGCGGCAAGATCACGCGAGAAGAATGCCTTTCTTACTACGACGATCAACCCGATACCTGTGAGGACTACAAGTAATCAAGCCAGAAGTGAAAGCTAATGGGGCGGGGAGCGAAGCGTTCCGGCCCCAGCTCGAACTCGACTATATCGAGCGCTTGTTGAAGGACTATTAGCTGAAAGAAGAGTCAAACAAGGAGACCAGTCTATGAGTAGGGCGAGACTGCTATTTGGCGTCCTCAGCGTCACCGTTGCGATGCTTAGCGCAGCTGCGGCCCAGCTGCGGGACTTACCGGCAGGGCCCAATCGGGACCTCGTGTCACGCGCGTGCCAAGCGTGTCACGACCTGAGCATGGTCGTCGCTGCGACCGGATTGAGCCGTGAGGGCTGGGACGCCACGATCGAGGAGATGATCAGCTATGGTATGAGAGTCGACAGGGAAGATCGAGCAAAGATTCTCGACTACCTCTCGAGCAATCTTGGATCTCGATAGCCGACCTCCGAAGGCTTCGTCCTTATCGCGGCGGGCGCGGGAAAGGCCAACGGCCTCGATCGCCCCAGCCAAGTGTCATCGCCAAAGCCAGAAGAAAAATGGAGGAGATACCATGGACATAATATTTAGCGTAATACGAGAGGACACGTTCTGGAAGATCCTGCTCTTCTTTCACTTCCTGATGGCCGTCTCCCTGCTGGCGGCGGTCACGCTTCAGGCGGCGGCCGTTTTGACGTCGACGCGACAGGCGGTAGGCAATTTCATTGATCGCTTTAGTCCGGTGCCAGCAGCGTCCTACGCCGCCGTGATCGTCCTCCTCTATGTGCCCCAAGCGCTCTTGGGCTCGTGGATGTATCTCAAGTACCGCCTTTACGTGAGAATTCCTATGGAGGAACTCCGCCACTGGTGGACTCTCGGAGCCTTCGAATTCAAAGAGCATATCATAGCGATGGGCATCGGCCTCCTTCCGGCCTATTGGTATTTGTGGCGGCAGCCCCTGTCGGCGGAAGATGTCGGACTGCGCAGATGGCTGACCGTCTTCCTCGCCGTGACCGTGTGGTACGCCTTTGGTGCGGGCCACGTCGCCAACGATTTTCGAGGGATCGGATCATGACACAGACCTTGGATGTAGACGGGCGATTGTCCCAACTTGACAGCTCCCAGGCGATGGGCGTGCCGACGTCCGCGACGCGCACGAGGACCTTCGCATTCACATTCGGCATTGCATTCACACTCCTGTACACGGTCTACGAACGGCTCAATTGGCCGCTTTTCACTTATCAACCGGCAGTCGGCAGGCTGTATTTTTGGCTGCACCGACCCCTGAGCGGGGAAGGCCCGCCCATGTACTGGTATGGCTGGATCGTACTCGCCGCCGCCATCGCGTTGATGGTGGCGTGGATCGCGACGATGATTTCGGGTCAGTGGCTCCGCCGGGCGACTGTCTTCTGCTGCATCCTGGCCGCGCTCTGGCCGGCCTCCCTTGCTGCGCTGAGGATTTTCATCACGGATTGGGCAACTTTTGACACCGACTTCTTGAACTCGGTTTGGGTGGCGGCAATTCCAGCATGGGTGGGCGCAGCAGCCATTACCTATTATATCCCGTCCCGATTAGCGGAACGTGTGTGGACCAGCTGGTTGCTGATCGTGCCGATCGGCGGACTCGTCGTCCTCGGCTACTCGCTCCTACAGTACTTTGTGCGGTAGCATATTCGCGACGACGCGATAGACCTGTTGCAGCCGTGCCGTCCGACGCGAAGGACGGTTGAACTTGCCGAAGGCGCCGGCGAGCAAACCTTCGGCGAATCGGAGGGCTCGGAATGAGACGCATGATCACGGCTGCCGGGCTTGCCGCGCTCGTTTTCGGCCAAGCTTACGCTCAGTAGAACGCGCCTCAGGCGAAGGAGTTCGACAAGCTTCCACCGCTGATGCCGCGAACCCGCATTCCCCTGCCCGGTGTCTATGGACGCATTGACCATTACGGATGGGACGGCAAACGCGCCAACCTGATCGTCTCGGCGCTCGGCAATGACACCGTCGAGATCGTGAACTCGTGGAAGCGCGTGCGCACGATCACGGGCCTCGAAACACCCGCAGGCCGCTGTTTACGTGCCGGGCATCGACCGGATCGCGGTATCGAGCCAATCGGGCAAGCTGCGTTTTCTACGATGCGGCGTCCTATGCGCTCGTCAAAACCCTGGATTTTGGTGCAAACGCCGACACTGACAACATGCGTTACGATCCGGTATCGCGGCGCATTTATGTAGGCTATGGCGACGGCTGGAGGAATTTAAGCTCGGAAGCCATCCGGAATCGTTTCAGTTGGAGCGGGACGGTTCAAGGATTTTCGTGAACCTGCCGGACCAGGAATCCATCGGGGTCATCGACCAAAAGACCGGGGCGGTAACGAAATGGAAAATTCCTGGCCACACCAACGCCCACGCACTCGCATTGGACGAAGCCGGCCATCGCCTATTCGCGGCATCGCTCCAGCCCGGACGATTGACCGTGCTGGACACGCAATCAGGCCGGGTCGTTGCCACGCTTCCCTGCATCCTCGGCGTCGACGACCTCTGGTTCGATCCGACGCGAAAGCGGATTTATGCGCCCGGTGCTGGCGCCATCGACGTATTCCAGCAAGTCGACCCGGACCAATACGCGACACTGGCCCGCGTCCAGGTCGGGGTCGGGGCCGGCAGCACGAGCTTTCATCTCAAGACCCGCACCCAGGACAGCCTGTTCATGTCCTGGCCCA
>WNFQ01005044.1_pt1 | contig 10024 bp, 8 predicted proteins | sample 5400171 | NCBI WGS metagenome assembly WNFQ01 (sample SAMN13153356, study PRJNA577476) | soil metagenome | isolation source: 20 cm soil under Madrone tree | place: USA:California | collected 2016-06-14 | reverse complement strand
GTGTCATACGAATCAGAGGAAGAGTTGAGCCGGGTGAAACTCCGCAAAAAGGTGTGAAGTAGTGATAAACAAAAGAGAGAGAAAAAACGCTGACAGCAGGATTTGAACCTACGCGGGCAATGCCCAAGTGATATTTGACGCGTTTTGGGTGACGCAGTTCAAATCACTCGCCTTAACGACTCGGCCATATCAGCATCGTGGTCTATCGTCAAACAGAACGTTCATATATAGCTACTACCAAGTATTTCCAAATTGATGTTACACTCGTACGGGCTTGTGGCTCGGGGCTTCTGAGAAATAGGGAGAATAGTTGCCGATAAGAAGAAGAGGATAGTACTGCTGCGGATGCATGGATTTCGCCTGAAATTTATACTATATGCAAGCGGGAATGACTTTGATGACTTTCTCTGTTTTCCCGTCGTGTCCGAGTCATCATTTATTACCTACTCTTGTTACCCATCAACCTTCAACACTCTACGGTACGCTCACCGGAAGCACAGTCACGAACCCGAACGCATGGACTCCCTCATCCCATTTACAACGTCCGGCTCTCTAGTAGACTGTGTGGACAGTACGTCTGCCCGAGCCCCCGCTCCCCGTGCTCAGTCATGTGCATCTCTCCCATCCTCTCTTCTTTTTCTTTCTTTATCCCTCCCCAGGAAAGATGCTCGTCATCCTGAGAGATGGTCGAAAACTTCATGGCGTGCTGCGCTCTTATGATCAGTTCGGTACGTCCTGTCTCTCTCGCGGACGTGGCACACCAAAGAGTTTGAACTGTTCAACTTTCTTTCCATCTGGGTTTAGCTAACCTCGTCCTCGAGGACACGGTAGAGCGAATATACGCGGGAAACACCTTTGCTGAAAAGTGGTGTGGACTATTCCTCATTCGAGGAGAGAACGTCGTCTTGTTGGGAGAAATTGTGCCCTCACATTTATCTCTCTTATCGCGATGATTCATGATTGTTCAACAGGACTTAGATCAAGAAGACGATGTTCCGCTACGTCAAGTTGATTACAAGCAGCTCGACGATTATTATCGACAAGACGTCGCGGCTAAGAAGCAGAGGGAGGAAGCAAAGGCAAAGATCTTGTACGAGCAGAAAGGGTTCTGTAAGGAAGGAGGGGAGGGTGACGGTTATTGAGGTCCATCATATAGAGTCCCCGCTTTCCGGCAGGTTCATTAAGCCCCAGGGGGAGTGGGGACGGGTACAGGTACTAGTTGTAGATTACACTTCGTAGGTCATTTAACAGTCCCAAGAATGTTCGGTCTGGTACGTTTGCAACAAAATACAAAGACGATCGAAGACTCTACTCCTTCCTTTTCTTGCCCTTCTTTGTCTGGTCCCTGTTGGGCTTGTGTTTGAGCTGACCATTGGGAGTAGACCTTGACAAAAGTGAGACCTGAGGTGAAGATGGTTCGAGCATCTTTGCTTTGTCGAGATGAGCATGGGGGGCGAGAATATCCTCTACGCGTTTCCGAATCTCGCGCTCTAGCTTTGTCAACTTCTGTAATGCCTGGTCCTTCGTCTCTTTGTCAAACTCGACATCAGCCACACGCAACTTTTGCCAACTGAGTTAACGCATCAGGTTGTCAGCATCCTGCCAATCGATAAACAAATGATAGACGCACCCTGAATGTCGGTCACACTTCTTTTTACCCGTGCACCACCATTCTGCCTCTTCTTGTGTCCCATCCACGTCTGCTTGAGGGTGATTTTCTTCATAACTCTCCAGCACACTTGCGCCAAACTCGGCGACCTCCTCCTCGCCGAAGCACAATCGTTGGTCCCATCCACACTGCTCGATTGGGTCCGCATGCTGAATTGCGAGCTCGGTGACCTTTTCCCGCCATGCGATAACGTCCATTTCGGCCTTCAGCGCCTCACGCTTCTGAACCAACGTTTCGAGACGTGCACGCAGTCTTGCAAGTTCGCGATCTGCTTTGGAAATTTTCGGCGGGACAATGGTCAACATTGCCTGGTCACCCGTAATTGTAGGTGAACGAGATTGGCCCTCCACGGCGCGTGCCGACACAACGACACCCTCGCGCCTCTCGGCATTCTTCACCGTCTCCCAAAGTCGATCACGGTTCCCACCGTCCTCTACCCAAAGAGAGATGCGCAGGTGCATATTTCGCACGCCACACTCATCGGAGCAGTACTTGGAGAAGGCGCCACGTGCGGGCTTGTGACACGCATCTGGTGAGTTTGGGTCACGCTGCTTGAGCCCATTCAGGCAGCGGCGTTTCCAGGTCGTACGCAGATCGAGGTGAGGATTCTCTGAACATCATATCAACTTAGTAGTACAATATGGGACAGTTGTCGAGCACACGCACTCTTCACACAAAGTGGGCAGATGAATTGGTCGACGAGATCAACCTGTAGGTCTGGCATGTTGACGCACGATGTGTGGTACCATTCGTCGCAACTGCGTAGACCGCAGAGTATGAGCGGATAGCAACACGAATATTGGTAGCGGCGCACCGGTCGCAAGCGATCATGACCTTCTCGTCGTCATATCTCGTCTTGCAGATACAGTACAGCTTGTCCTCCATCCCTTCCTCGGCCTCATCAAGCTCTGCCTCACCCGGTGGTTTATTCTCGGCGCCAGGGGTCCTGCTTACGGGCATGACTGATGTGGATCTAGACCGCGCGGCAATAGTTGAACTCTTTGTTACAGCAGTCGATGGCCTTTTGCTTTTCAATGACGCTGTTAAGAGACCATCGGATGATACCTTAAGCTTCGCCTTTGCCGAACCACTTGGTTTTGTACGACTTTTAAGCTGTGCATGCTGTTTTGTCTTGTGGAAGTCAGAACGACCATCAAAAAGCCAAGCACTACTTGATTCACCTTTTTTTTCTGAGGCGGACGCTCCTCTGATCTCAGCGTGCTCGCTTCAGAATCACGAGTGAACGCGGCTGCATCTGGAGAAAGAGCTGAGACTGTTTCTGAACTGATAGTAAAGGAGGTCGGGCCAGGAGATGGATGCGATGGAGGCAGTGTACCGAGCACAGGCTCTTGCTTGAGAGGAGCATAAGAAAGGGAAAGTTTATTTTCAGATGAAGAAGGCTCTTGTTTCCTTTGCATGTTCTGCGAATGACGCGACGGTAAATCGTCAGCAATGAGGCTAAGAAGTTCTTCATCGACATCCATGTCCGTATGGCGTTGCTCGGTATCCTGGGTCTGATTCGCGTCCATTGCAACAGCCAATTCTGGGGTAGCCTCGCTTTTAATCACGTTCACAACTGGAATTGGCGCCTCGTCTGCTCTAGGAGAGCCGTCTGGTTTAGGAAGAGAGACGGCTTCCACAGCTGGAGGAACGGTAACAGGCGATTTCACTGTTTCGGGTTCTCCAATTAAGGTAAGCGATGTTGGAGCGTCCACTGGATCCTGAAGCTCTGTGACTAGAGTAACGTGGCCAGTCTCGGAAGCTGGGGCCATACGGTGCCTATCTGGCTGATCGGCACTAACCACATTGTGGAAGCTCTTAGTAGCAGGGGAAAGAACTCGCGGTAACAGTGAAGCGATGGTAGGAGGGGGGTAGGGTTCTTCTTCCGACCTGGGTGGGTTGGAAACATCTTCGAGAGGGGAAGAGTTAAGCCTAGAGATTCCTACAGGGGAGTGAACGCCTTGAACTGCTAGGGCAATATTTGCGTCATGTGCATCAGGAGATGGTGGTGCAGGCGGTGGTGCAGGCGATGGTGATTTAACAGGCACTACAGGACCCAGGTGGTCATCATGAACATTTGATGTCGATGAGCTCTCCTGTACTGCGGTTGGTAAGTTGTCGGGTGGCAAGGACTCAACTAGCGCTGCTGAGGGCCCTTGCATGGGGGGTAGGCTTGGAACAGCGGGGTCCATCGATCGCTCCAAACCAGTCGCAGTTTCCATTTCAACAAAGTTTTGGGCTGCCGTGGCTGCAGGAGCTGATGTATCGTTAGATGGGGAAGGATGCGCTTGCGAGCTGCGTCCATCATCTCTTTCAGGTGGTGGAAATAGTGGTCGTGGCGCAGGTGCAGGCGGCACTAGTGGTTCTGCAAGCTTGAACAAAGGCCGAGGGGATAGAGGGGATGGGAGAGGGTCGTGCTTTTCCAATAGCAAATCGGAAAGCAAGACCTTTGGCGGAGGACGAAAGTCCATACTCGGTCGTAAGTCTTGATGTACTGTCAACCGGGGCTCTTCGGCCGCGAGGACATGCTGACTGTCATCAGGAGTGAAAATCGTAGATGTAGCTGGTTCGCGATAACCTGGGACGTGAGGACGAGAGAGCTTCTCTTCCGTCGAATATTGCTTTCTTGCTGAACGCTCCCTAGTTGGGGACACGCGGCTTGCCGCCACGCTCGCTTCCTCTTTATCCCACGAGGGTATAGGAACAGTAGGGCGTATCTCTGTACGAACCTCAGACGACTGCCTGCGCGGCTTTATTCCCGGACCTATCAACCCAGTGAATGGCGGAGACGACTCCCAGGATGGCGGTGAATCCCAGCTATGGTCAGAGCCAGGATGGGGATCCGACGGACGCTGGCGCTTGGAGGGGTGGGCTTCAGGACCAGGACCCGTCCTGAGCGACGACTCTGAATAGGAGTCGCGAAGAAGAGACCCCGAGATGAGGGTGGGTGTAATCGGGGTGCGAGGCGCGGGGGCCTGAAGGTGGGTCCGAGAGTTCTCATGTGATGGACGAAAGAGTTCAGGGCTCCGTCGAACAGTAGAACGAGAGGGATCTGCCTTACGATCGAGGCTGGCTTTTGCCTCAAGCCTGTCCCGCTCTACTGTGGCAGCCTGAACGAGGACCTCGAGGCCGCCTAGGGGAGACTGTTGCGGTGAAATGGGATTTAAGAGAGCTTGCGGAAATGAGGAGGACGAGGTGGTGGAGATACGGGAGAGTGCAGGGGGTTGCATTGAGGATGGTGCGGTAGGTTCTGCATGACTGTCACGGCGATGATGCCGAAGGGTTGGGGAAACGACGGGTTGAAAGGAGGGATCGTAGTGTGACGCGCTCGAGGATGGAGGGGAGTAGCTGTATCCCGCTGGCGATGGGGCGTGGCGCTGGGTGTAGAGAGGAGAAGATGGCGAGTGGACTGAAGGCGCGCAGGTGGAAGCGGGAGAATGAGAGGAAAGGCGGGCGGTTGAGTAAGGGGATTGAGAGTACGAGGGACGAGGAGATGAGGATGGAGGCATGTAAGATGGCTCTGGCTCATAACGACGTGAACTCGAGGGCGGGGGCCAGTAATGCGAGGAAGGGTCGGGAGATGGCGTTCGGCGAGGAGGTTGGCGTTGTCGTGCGGGCGAGAGGGCTCGCACAGGAGAATCATCTTCACAGAGGAGAGCAGAGATGGACACTCGACGAGAGGCCATTGAAAGAGAGAAAGGTGGGTGACAGAAATGGAAATAACAATAATCGTAAAGATGTACAACGAGACATTGCGACCCATCCTACACAGCGGTCACAAACAACCTCTGCTGGAACCTATCTCATCTCCATCGCCGAGCAAACAGGTGAGCCGCACCCAAGTCCCATCCTTTATTCATCTCCAGCCTATTTGACGGTCTCGAGGTCCTCGACCCACTCCGGTCCTGTGACAAACAGGCGGGCGAATCGTCATCGAGATGCTTTTACAAGGCTAAGGTGTGTCATTTCACGGATTGTCTCGCAGTCAGCAAGAGCACATACCTGTGTAGTTTAGCGTTGAGAGGGAAACTCAGCTGCAATTTATCCTTATGTAAGGGAAATGCCGAAGCGTGAGAAAGGACTATACAGCGGTGGCTGAAGGGAGGACGTCGGGAGATCGATGTGGTAAAGCGGTCCTGGGGTCCGACCGACGTCTGCTGCCCACATCTTGTCTGACTTACACTGATCAAAGAGCGCCCCGCCAACCATGTCGGTGGCCTCTGCCAACCCTTTTGCCATTCTGGGAGGTCAGTTCCTAGCTCAATGTCCCCTTCCTTCGTCCTTGCTCTTGTGCTGAATCATCTTCCCCTCCTGTAGAGGAGACCTCTCCTCCCGGCTCTCCCGGCCCTGCAAACAAAAAGAAAGAGGCGTCTGCTTCTCAGACCACCCGTGCTTCCACCAAATCTAAGGGCCCTGCCTCCCGTGGTGGTCGATACTACCCTCGTGGCGGTAAGACGCCAAGGGAATCAACACAGGACAGCCAGGAGGAGGCTCCCGCTGGCGACGAGAGTGCATCAAAGAAGGGTCGAGTACTCACTCCCTCTACTTTGTGAACATGTGTCTCATATTTGATTCGTCTGCGGTAGATGGTGAGGGTCGTGGAAGAGGAAGAGGAAGGGGTCGTGGTGATCGCGGCAGAGGGCGCGCACGTCCTTTCGACAGACATAGCGGAACGGGAAAGACGTTGGTGTTTCGATTCCTGAATTTGTCATCCCTGTGAACCTCAATCACTCCTCTAGTGACTCTGACAAGAAAATTCACCAGGGCTGGGGAGGCGACGAAGGCGGCACTGAACTTAAAGCCGAGGAGGCTGGGAAGACTGATGCCCAGGCCGAGGGCGATACCACGGCCACTGATGGTTGGGATGCCGTGCCGATTGATCCCTGGAGTGCACCCCCGTCGTCAGATCCCTGGGGGGCACCGCCTGAGGGCGATAGCATACCTGCTGTTGAAGACGAGAAAGCAGAGGATGACCGCAAACCAAGAGAAAGAGAGCTTGAAGATGAAGATAGCACCATCTCCTACGATCAATACCTTTCACAGCTGAGAGAGACCACGACAACGTTGGTTCCTAAGCTGGAGGACATTCGTGAAGCCAATGAAGGTGCTGAGAACACTTGGGGCGATGTTGTCGAACATAAAAGGAATGAGGATGAACAAGCTTACTATGTCGGCAAGGTATGGCGTCGGGTTTTGGACCGATTGTCACCACCTAACATTCAGTATTCTAGTCCAAGGCCACAAACAAGGCACGCACCGAAAAGAAAGAGAAAGTCTACATCGAGATCGACGCTCACTTCGATCGGCCCAGCCGTGGAGGGCGTGGTCGCGGTGATCGTGGACGTGGTCGCGGCGATCGTGGCGTCAGGGGACGCCGTAGCTCCAACGGTACACAGCCGTCTGTGAACGTTGACGATGAGACTGCGTTCCCTTCTCTGTCGTAGGTTGGCTATGCATAGTCATCTTGTACGTCGTCGAGGTTCAAAAGCTTCTTGGGATTGTACTGTTACACGCTGTATCGTCCTGCTCTTCTCATGTTTGAACTGTGCATAATCTACATGTCTTGCTCGCCTGGTCAACAATCAACATCATCAATTTGAAGTTGCCCCGTCTTGGTACACTGTCCATATCGGCATCGGATGACAGTGCCCGTTCTCCTGGTTCACATCTCACTTTTTGTTGGTCACTTCACCTCCATTCGCATACTACAAAATTGTAGTCGCTAGAATTTACTTGTACTCTTCTACCCATCGTGGGTCCACTCGCAAGCATTCCGAGTCCCTTTATCTTACGACAACTGAATCGACGAAGATGCTATCAGCCATAATGCGTAATCCCCATAGGTTGCTTTTACCCTGCTCGAAGCACTTGTGATATCGTGACCACTAGACGCATCACTGATCACCCTTACCACACCCTCTGTTGGCTCCGGCCCTGGCGACAGATCTCAGTCATACCCGACACCCCAGCGCATGAGTGGCGGATTTCCGACATGCTGTATCTGTATTATCATTGCGTTTCTGCCGTTTGAATCGGACAACACAGCGATCGTCACATCATTTGACATGTTCATTTTTCGCAAACGTGTGTTCACGTTATTATCTTCCCTGAGAACATAGTACCGTGGCGTAGATGCTGCTGGTGAAATATATTGTCGTTGGTCATGTGGTTTGGTTCAATAATATACTATTACCGTACTACAGAGTCGTCGTTTTCTCATCGAAAGCTTGCCTACTATACCCCGACCGTCACGGCGCCGGCGGTGGCCCTGAAGTACGGCAGGACATCCAGGTACAGTACAAATACTGGGTTCCCGCAGGCCTCCAACATCTCCTTCGATACTCCCGCATGACACTGGAAACTATCTACATCGTTAGACACGGTAACCATTCACAAACTTATCTTACGGGTCGTCCCATGGTTGACCAAAGTGCAGGGTTCAGGGTGAACTGGGTCACCAACGAGTGGTTAGTATCGGAATCTCGTGGAATCTCGTACCACATCCACACAGCACAGATACAGTACAATACTGATTGAGGCCGGTCCCACACAGGATAAATGTAACTGGCACTCCCCGCGATCCTCCGCTCGCTGCATTTGGAGAGGTACGGTTCGGCTCGACACCTATATGCATCCCGAGTCACCGCATGGGATTTACAGGTCCAAGCTAACGAGGTTGCTGATCACTTCCTATCGCTACCCGGTGACCAACGTCCGACTGCGATATTTTCGTCCCCTTACTGTGAGAGACGCAATCTGATTATGGGCGCCACCTAACCAACCAATTATTCTAGATCGCTGTTTGCAAACGTCGAAACCGACGGCAGTTGCGCTGGGCATTCCGATCTATGCCGAACACGGTGAGCAAAAGGGCACTCAAGCTCAAGCCTGCCTGCCCCACCTGCGCGGCAATTAAATCTCCCCGCAGGCTTATCCGAGTGGTATTTCCCCGTCGAACCCGGGACAGGGCTACTCACACGCCCATCGTCCGCAAGCACCCTGAAGACCTACGTTCCGGAGATCGACGATTCCTGGTCCTCAGTGTGGTATCCGTCCCGCAGGGGCGAAGACGCCGTCGCTCTGCACGACCGTCTCGCGGGCCTGATGACCGTCCTTATTCCCGAGGTACAACGGCGCTTTGCTGGGGTGCACAAACGGATCCTGCTGGTCAGTCATGCCGCCCCGCTCATCGCTGTCGCGCGCGAGCTGGTCGGCAATCGGAACCTCTCGTTTCGGGCCGCTTGCTGTTCGCTCACGGTACTGGATCGCAAAGATGCTGTTGCGGGAGACTCTGCGCGACAGACGGTCATTGGTGATTGGACGGCGAGGCTTTTGGGCGATGGGGAACATTTGAAGGGTGGGCTGCAACGGGCTTGGGGTTTTATGGACAATAAGATCGCAGATGGGGAGGTCAGTGTCATCGTGATTGCGAATTCTCTTCGATGTGACATTCGACTTGACTCTCAAACACGTCCTACTTTTTTCAGGTCTTACATGAGCCCGGTGACCCAGGGACTGAGAATGAGGAAGAGGAACCTGTAGGCTCACAGATCATTGAGCTATCTTCTTCTAGAATGTAGTTACCAATTTTACAATGGGTCTTATTTCCATACCACACAGCATCCAACATCATCAGCTGTTTCTCGAGCACGTCACTGGTCTGTGATAACTAGAACGGCACTCGCATAGCTCACACTCGAGTCTTTGATCGTACCTCGTGGTCGAGCGCAGAGATTGACTCGTGGATTGGGAAGGTCGACAGTTCGCGCGGCAATGGGGCAGAACGGGAGAGCCGGACAGGAGGGGCGGTGGGTTCGGGAGGATATTGCGGAAAGTACAATGTGTAGGAGAAGCGGGTGCCCCAGTGACAGAAATCGCTTGAAATGACAAAAAATGTGTCTGACCTCGCGAGGTATGGCGCGAGGATGCGTCCGAATGCTTCCTCTTTCCCCTTGTCGATGGCTCCAACTAGGACGGGGACGATGGAGATTTCTTTCCTGATGGTGCGGTGGATGAGGTTGTTTCGTAACTTCAAGAGCACCTAGAGGCAGAATGGAGTGGCGTACCCTTCAAATATCTTACGGACGTAGGGGAGGTGCATCTCGATACTGTGCTCATCCTCATCGGTGCCTATGTCCATCTCCGAGAACTTCCCAGTCTTCTTCAGCTCTTCGATGGCTGCAGAAAGCTCGTAAGATAGGAGGAGAAAACCAGTGATAGGAGCCTACTAGGGTGGTCAAGGGGCAAGGCCCCGAGGGGGGTGGTGTATTCGGTACACTTGGACAGCGCACATCCATCCAGATAGACGTGATGGGAGGGGCCCAAGATGAAGACGCGCTTGCTAGATTGCAAAAG
>WNFQ01004615.1_pt1 | contig 10024 bp, 8 predicted proteins | sample 5400171 | NCBI WGS metagenome assembly WNFQ01 (sample SAMN13153356, study PRJNA577476) | soil metagenome | isolation source: 20 cm soil under Madrone tree | place: USA:California | collected 2016-06-14 | reverse complement strand
CTCAAATCCGGCACTTCGACCTGAATGGCAAAAGCGAAACGATCATCCCACTTCCACAAATCTCGGCTGTGCAGGAGATGCTCGCGTTGGAGGACGGCTCACTTCTTTTCCGCGACATCAGTTACACCGAGCCGGCGGCATGGTTCAATTGTCCGAACCAAAAGACAGAGCCGGTGAAGACGGCGCTGCGCAGCACGTCCCCAGTCTCCTTCGCGGACATCGAAGTTCGCCGCGAGTTCGCCACCTCAAAAGACGGCACAAAAATTCCCCTCAACATCCTTTTCCGAAAAGATACCAAGCGCAACGGGCAAAACCCGACACTGCTGTACGGCTACGGCGGCTACGGAATCAGTATGTCGCCTAACTTTGAGTTTACACGGCGACTCTGGTTCGATGGCGGCGGCATTTATGTCGTGGCGAATATTCGCGGCGGCGGCGAGTTCGGCGAAGGATGGCACAAGGCAGGTAATCTCACAAAAAAACAAAACGTGTTCGACGATTTTGCGGCGGCTGCGGAGTATCTGATCAAAGAGAATTATACCCGTCCGGAAAAGTTGGCGATCATGGGTGCAAGCAACGGCGGGCTGCTGATGGGCGCAATGATCACGCAACATCCTGATTTGTTCCGGACGGCGGTTTCTTCAGTGGGGATTTACGATATGCTTCGCGTCGAGCTGGCGCCGAATGGCGCGTTCAACGTAACCGAGTTCGGGACGGTTAAAGATCCGGAGCAATTCAAGGCGCTTTACGGCTACTCGCCCTATCACCATGTCGTCGATGGGACAAAGTATCCTTCTGTTTTGATGATGACTGGCGCAAACGATGGACGCGTTGCGCCGTATCACTCGCGCAAAATGACAGCGCGCCTGCTTGCCGCGAACAAATCGGAAAATCGGATTCTTTTGCGCACCAGCACCAGCGCGGGACACGGCATCGGAACGGCACTAAGCGAGCGGATCAAACAATTGGCTGATATTTACGCATTTCTCTTTGCGCAACTGGGAATAACAGAAGAACTGACGAAGCACTAATGACGAAGGAATGACGGAGACAGACTGACGGAAAGATGTTCTTCGGGCTTCGTCATTCGTTATTGATTCGGGCTTCGTCATTCATCTTCGCTCGATGCCGCTATGCGCCCATCCGATGCACCAGCGCGTTCACCGCGCAAAGCGACAGTTTTGAAGCGCGTACTGGAGAAGCGAGTTGCGCGGGCTCAATGCGGTTTGCTTTCGCCGGCTTCGAGCATGCGAACGCGTTTGTCAATATATGGCAAGCGAATCGTGATCGTCAGACCTTTGCCTTGCGGGCTCTCGATGGAAAGTTCGCCGCCATGTTCGCGCACGATGCGGCGCACAATCAACAACCCAAGACCGGTGCCGGACGGCTTGGTCGTAAAATAAGGCTCGAACACACGGCTCAAGCTTTCCGCCGACATGCCGCCGCCGGTATCGACGAATTGGATGATCACATGCGTATCGTCCATGTCGGTGCGAATGCGCAACGTACCGTGGCGATGCATGGCTTCGAGGCTGTTCTTGATCACGTTGTAAAACGCCTGCTTCATCTGATCGCGATCCACCTGAAGCACCGGTAGGTCCGAGCGCAGTTCTTGTTCAACCACGATTTCGCGGTCCTGCAGCTCGGGCGTAAAAAACCGCATTGCCTCCTCGACGATTGTGTTCAGATTTTCCGGACGTAGTTGCGGCCGCGATGGCCGGATTGCCCGCAAAAACTGGGTGACGATAGAATCAAGCCGGTTCACTTCGGAACGGGCGACATCGATCGAGTGCTGAAGCTCCGCCTTTGCCCCGTCATCCAGGTTTTGCAGGCTGCGCTCCATCAATTGTAAATGAATGTGGAGCGAGTTGAGTGGATTGCCGATCTCGTGCGCTACGCCTGCTGCCAGCAACGTCAGCGCGTTCAAACGTTCCGATTCGATGGTTTGCTGGGCCGTGCGCCGGCTCTGAGTGATGTCACGCAAAATCATGACATGCCCAACTTCCTCCGCAGCCGTAGCCCGGGTCGGCGACCCCGGCGTGCTGCGCTCGCCGCTCTCGGTGTCCCGGCCGGAGTCATCGTCTCCGGCTACAGGCCCACGATGCTCTATCACCAACGGCACTATGTAGAAATTGATGAAGCGATTTAGCGGATAAAAAACTTCCATGTCATGGCTGACTGGCCCGCGGCTTTTTGTTAGCGATTCCCAATCGAGGCCTCGGATGCGTTCCGCAAGCCTGTTGCCGATCGCATCGGCGGATTCGAGCCCGAACAGTGCACAAGCCGCCTCGTTCAGGTAAGTGATGCGTCCATTGGAATCGGTCACAATGACGCCTTCCTGAATGGCGTTGAAAACCGTTTCCAGAAAGCCTTTCTCCTGCGCCAGGCGCAGAAAATAATTCTGCACCTCTTCCGGTCCGATCCGCCCAAGCCGCTCGATAAGTTTTTCAACGAAGCCCGCTTTCATGTTTTAGAAGCTCCAAACTCGAACGTCCAACATTCAGCGAATCATCAAGCTCCAATGTTTGAAGGCTCGAGCTTATTTGGAGCTTGGATGTTGGAATTTGGCGCTTCCGCCGTGCGGACCTCCACCGTCAGCATCTCCACCCTCAAATAGTTTAATACCACCGGCGCAAGGATCAGGCCGGGGATACCCATGAGTCGTTCGCCAAGGATCAGCGCGATCAAAGTGAGCCACACGGGATTGCGAATCCGGTCGCCGATGATCTTGCTGTTTAAAAGATATTCCAGCTTGTGGATCACGACGAGAAACACCAGGGCCGAAATCGCCAGCTTCAGCGAGACAATTAACCCTACGAAAACAATTATCGTGTTACTTACCAAGTTACCGACAATGGGCACAAGACCACACAGAAATGTGACTGCAATAAGCAGTGTTGCGTGCGGCATGTGCACTGCGAGAAGGAAAACAGCGGTCAGCGTCGTATTAATCACCGAGATGGTGAGTTGCGCTCCCATCACCGTGGCAAAGCTGCGGTAGAAATCACGAAACCGCGTTGAAACTTCGTCGCAGCAAACGGAGTAAAGGTTGTTCTTTACCCGATGAGTCGCACGGTGAGGATCAAGGCCAGTTTTAAAAAAGAGACTTCCGGCCGCGACGATTCCGAGAATACTGAAAACCAGCACCGCCGTAACGCTCTTGGCAAAATTGGCGACATTTCGCAGGTAATGCCCTTCCTGTCCAAGGGTGTCAGTCACGACTTGTCTGAGGCTTTCAAAGTCGGTGAATGGTAATTCGATCGCGCGCTTCTGAGCCCAGGCGCTTGCCGGAGGAATGGACGTATCAGCCACGTCCGGCAGCGCAAGAATCGCAGCGCGAGTAAAATACGCGGCTGCCGCCGCAACCCCCGCCACGCCGACGGCAAACAAAATCAAGGCAAGCCACTTTGTTTTGGTGAGGTAATAGAGCTGCCCTAATGCAAAATAGGAGAACAAGACGACCAGCAGCGGTACTCCGAGATTTAGAACTCCCACGAGGACAATCGTGAGTGCGAGTACCGCATAGGAAAGTCGAGTGGGAGTAATCATGGATTGCTCTCCGCTTTTACCTCAGCCCGTGGCCAAGATTGTCAACTCATTACCCCGTCGGAGAGACAAATCGTGCTTTGCGAAGTGTTGGCTAGAGCATTCGAGAGAGTTGTGATTTGTTAGTCGGATGAAACTGGTGATCGCCGCTACGGGGGCCAGCGGCACTATCTATTTGGAAAGATTGCTCGCGCAGATCGATTGCTCCGCGCACGAGGTCCACCTCGTCATGAGCGCGTCTGCAATTGATGTTGCAAAGCAGGAACTCGATAAGTTTGAAATTCCCAGAGGCGTTTCACAGCATTCTGAAAATGACATGTCCGTGCCATTCGTCAGTGGCTCCGCGCGTTTTGACGCCATGGTGATTGTTCCTTGTTCAATGGCCACGCTCGGGCGAATCGCCTCCGGTTCCAGCGACAATGCACTGTTACGTGCGGCGGATGTTTTCTTAAAGGAAAGGCGCAAGTTGATTCTCGTCCCGCGCGAGACACCGTTTAATTTGATTCATGCGCGCAATGTCGTCACTTTGCTCGAAGCGGGAGCGATTGTTCTTCCAGCCATTCCATCCTTCTACAGCCGTCCCAGTTCCGTAGCCGCAGTCGTGGATACAGTGGTGTGGCGCATCCTTGACCAGATTGGGTTGCCTAGTGCACACGCATATCGTTGGGGACGCGAAAGCGCATCGGTCAAAAGCTCGCGAAAGAAACCTTGAAGATCGAAGGCCGGCTTGCGCGATGGTTAATCGCGTTTGGAGTTCGCTTGCTGCAGTTGTGGGCGCGCACGCTGCGTTACGAAATCGACGACCGCGCGGGCATCGTTGGGAGACCGGTCACGGAAAATTGTATCGGCGCGCTCTGGCACAATCGATTGCTGATTTTCCCGGCAGTTCTATGTCGTTTCTTTCCGCAACGGCATGGCGCCGCCTTAATCAGTGCCAGCCGCGATGGCGATTTGCTGACGGACGCCGTTCAGCGTTTCGGGTACGATGTGATTCGCGGCTCCAGCTCACGCCTGGGAGCAAGCGCCATTCTTCAACTCACACAGGTACTCGCGTCCGGTCGCGATGTGGTGATCACACCGGACGGTCCCCTTGGTCCGGCGTACGAACTCGGACCGGGAATAATTTTTCTCGCACAGAAGTCAGGTGCAGCAGTGTTGCCGATAAATCTGGAATATTCGCGCTGCTGGCGCTTGAAAAGTTGGGACCGGTTCATCATACCGCAGCCTTTTGCTAAAGTCCGTGTGCTGGTCAATCGGCCACATCATGTCAAAGCGACTACGACATCGGAGGAATTTGAATCTGAACGTCTGGCCTTGCAGGACGCCATGATGGAGCTGGTTGAAATGCGCTGAGTCTTTGTCATCCTGAGCGCAGCGAAGCGGAGAAGGATCTCGCGAACTTACCCTTGGGTTTGGCAACGGTTCCTCGACTACGCTCGGAATGACGAACACAATGGCTAAATTGATCGATGGGCGCGCAATCGCGGAGAAAGTATATGTCGATCTTCGGCGCGAAATTGCGGAGCTAAAAACAAAAGGCGTCACGCCCGGCCTCGCGGTAATTCTTGTCGGCGACAATCCAGCTTCGCGCGCGTATGTGCGTTCTAAAGACAAGATGTGCCGTGAGTTGGGATTGCACTCAGTGAAGCTGGAGCTGCAGGCTTCAACAACCCAGGCAGAACTGCTCGGTCGTGCCGAAGAACTAAATCGTGATCCCGGCATTCACGGCATTCTGGTTCAGTCACCGCCGCCCGAGCACATCGACGAAGCAGCGATCGTGCGCGCGCTCGATCCCCGCAAAGATGTGGATGGGTTTCACCCGGCAAATGTCGCAAAGCTCGTGCTTGAGGATCCCAGCGGTTTTGTGCCGTGCACGCCGCTTGGCGTGCAGCGGTTGCTCCTCGAAAGCGACATCGATATTAACGGCGCGCACGTCGTTGTTCTTGGCCGCAGCATGATCGTGGGCAAACCGCTGGCCCTGCTGCTCATGCAGAAAAACAAGAACGGGAACGCTACCGTGACAGTGGTGCACTCGCGGAGCCGCGACCTCGCACAGGTCACTCGCTCAGCCGACATTGTTGTTGCAGCGATTGGTCGCGCGGAATTTCTAAAAGCAAATCACGTACGCGAAGGCGTGGTCGTAATCGATGTAGGGATTAATCGCGTCGAAGACCCAGCAAGCCAGCGCGGTTATCGCCTTGTGGGGGATGTCGCATTTGATGAAGTATCAAAGAAAGCGAGCGCGATCACGCCGGTTCCCGGTGGCGTCGGGCCGATGACCATCGCGATGCTGATGGCGAATACGGTTAAAGCGGCAAGACAATCGCTGTAGCCACGTGCCTGTGGTACGTCCATATCCAGACGGCCCACAGGGCCGTGGCTACAACTGGCGTGAGACAACTTTTGCGGTGAGAAGCTTCAAGATCGTCGGCTGAATTTGTGCCGCTCGCACAAACATGGATCCGACACGCGGCCATAATACTGCTGTACGCGCGAGGCGGTTGATCCAGAGTCTTCCGCGATACATTTCCGCGCACGCGTCAGTGAATACGCGCAAAACTGAGTGCCGATCTTCACCGCGAACAATTTTGCTTATCGCGGCTGCGGCTAATTCTCCCGAGCGAAGCGCGTAATAAATTCCTTCACCGGTAAACGGTTCTACTACGCGGGCCGCGTCGCCGACGAAAAAAAGATTTTCGTGTCGGCACGGAACGGTCGAACGAATAAGCGGCGTGATGGTGCGCCAGGATTGATCAGCCGCGATTTCGAAATGGCGTTGCGCCCATTGCCGCAATTCGGAAATGGTGGGCGGCGTGCCGACGAGGCAGAGATTTAACTCGGCGTCATTCACCGGTGCCTGACCCGAGTAACCTTGCGGAAGAAATTGCAGAACGATGCGTCTGCCAAAATTTTGCGGCAGCGGGACGTGCGCTTGCAGCGCTACCCGCTCACGTGTGGGATGCGGCAATAAATTGCACAGGCGAGCAACTGTAGAATTGCGGCCGTCTGCGCCGACTAATACCTGCGCGGAAAAACTTTCGCCCGTGGCAGTCTCAATTTTCCAGTTACCATTATTCGCTAACGACGTAACTGTTGTCTCTTCCCGAATCTGCGCGCCGACATCGCGTGCGCGCTTGAGCAAAACATCGTCAAACAAACAGCGCTTAACAGAAATTTCACACTGCTCGCCATTTGGAAGGTCGACAATTACCTGGTGACCGTCGATTCCTATAAACTCTACGGACTCGAGCTTCGAGTGCGGCAAAGCGCGCACCTGCTGCGCGACACCGAGATGCTCCAGCACAGACCAACACGACGGATTCAAACAATCGCCGCACACTTTTTCGCGGGGAAATTTTTCCCGCTCAAGAACAAGCGCCCGCAGTCCAGCGAGCGCACAAAACGCCGCGCAGCTCGACCCAGCCGGTCCGCCGCCGACGATTGCCACGTCGAAGATTTCCATGTTGGATCACATTAACACTCCAATGTCCATGCCGCCTGAATCTGCTCGCGCGCGATGTGATATCGGGACACATTCCATTGCATGAGCTGGTCGCTTCCAATCGTCCGCATCGCCGGCATTCAACTGCGGATTCACATTACATTCCTGCTTCTGATAGTCTGGCTTGCGTTTGGTTATTATTCGCAAGGCGGTTCCGCAGTAGCGGCCAGCCGCGTGATATTTATTCTGCTCCTTTTTCTTTGCGTGGTGCTGCACGAATTTGGCCACGCCTTCGCTGCCAAGGCGTTCGGAATTAATACGCCAGACATCACGTTGCTGCCGATCGGCGGCGTGGCGCGATTGGAGCGGATGCCGGAAGAACCGGTGCAGGAATTGATCATCGCGGTCGCAGGGCCGTTGGTAAATGTCGTGATCGCGCTCGGTCTGTTTATCGCTGGCGGAGCGCAAGCTCTCCTTAATCCCACAGCAGTCGAAACCGGCGGCCTTATTGCGCAATTACTGACGATTAACATCATACTGGTGCTTTTTAATTTGCTGCCGGCATTCCCAATGGATGGCGGACGAGTGTTGCGTGCGTTGCTGGCCACGCGGATGAATTATGCTCGCGCTACGCAGGTCGCCGCCACTGTCGGCCAGGGATTTGCGTTCGTCTTTGGCTTCCTCGGATTGCTCTGGAATCCATTCCTGATTTTCATCGCGCTGTTCGTTTACATCGGTGCGTCACAAGAAGCGGCCCTGGCGCAGATGAAAGATGTCTCCCGCCGCTTTCCAGTCTCCAGCGCGATGGTGCGCGAGTTTCGCACGCTTACCGAAGACGCCACGTTGCAGGAAGCGGTGGACGCATTGCTTGCGACTTCGCAGCACGATTTTCCAGTGGTGGACGAAACTGGCAACGTCGCCGGTCTGTTGACGCGTCACGATCTCATCGCTGCGTTGCGCAAGAACGATCCCTACCTCCGCGTGGGCGATGTGATGCGGCGGGACATTCCTACGGTGACAACGGGCACACGTTTTGAAGATGCATTTCGAATTATGCAGGAGTGCAACTGCCCGGCAGTGCCGGTGCTTGATCGCATGAAGCGCCTGGTCGGTTTGCTTACGCCGGAGAACGTGACCGAATTAATGATGGTGCATTCGGCGATGCCGCAGCGGCGGGTTTCGTGACCTTGCTCAAGAGCTGATGCGCATCGGCATCAGGACGTACAGAAACGGCGTCTGAATTTTTAGAACGCCCGGGCTCATCTCGTCGATTAGATCGAGAAAGACTTCGTCCTCTAGCAGCGCGCGCAACGGCGCCATGAGAAACTCCGGGTTAAACGCGATGGAAAAATCGCGCCCTTTGTACGCGACGGCGAGCGATTCCTTCGCTTCGCCTACCTCTGGTGTGTTGGCAGTGATGTCGATGTTGTTCTTGCTGAAATTGAGTTTGATCGAGTGCGATTTGTCGCTGGCCAACAGCGAAACGCGCCGGAGCGAGTTGAGAAACATTTCGCGCTCGAGTTTTATGCGCTCTTTTGCCTCGCCGGGAATGACCTGCTTGTAGTTCGGATAATTGCCCTCGATCAATTTTGAGACGAGCAGCGTCTTATTGAGATCGAAAGCGATCTGGCCGTCGCCCATGCTCACCTTGACTTCACCGTCATCCGTAAGCAGGCGTTGCAATTCCGTCACCGCTTTGGTCGGAATGATCAGGTCTGTTTCGTGGCTGCGCGGGAATTCCAGTTCAATCTCCGCCATGGCCAGACGCCGTCCGTCCGTTGCGACCAGTGTCAACTTGTTGTCCTTGAAACTGAACAGAACGCCGTTGAGCACGTAACGGGTCTCGTCGGTCGATATGGCATAGGAAGTTTTGCGCAGGCCATCGCGTAAATCTTTCTGCCGAATGGTAACCACCTTCGCGTCCTCGAATTTCGGCAACGGCGGAAATTCGTCCTCGGGCAACCCAAGAATTTTGAAGAAGCTTTGGCCGCTCCGGATGGAGGCAGCATTCTTTCCATCGACATCGACCTGAATTTCGCTCGAAGGGAGTTCGCGAACGATGTTGAAAAGGCGGCGCGCAGGGAGAGTGGTTGCGCCGGTTTTGTCCACGTGCGCTTCGCAACTGCCGCGTACACCGACATCAAGGTCGGTCGTGGTAAAATGGATTTCGTCTTTATCGGCCTGCAGCAAAACGTTGGAAAGAATCGGAAGCGTGGTGCGAGTGCTGACTACGTTTTGGACCTGTTGCAGACCTTCGAGCAGTTTTTCTTTTGTAACGCTAAATTTCATGATAACGGAAGCGCTTAAGATGTAACGCCTTGGATTTTATTCGGCAACCGCAATCTCTCTGACGCAGGGCAGTCTGTAGCTTAGGGTGCCCTAATCGCAAGTTGGAAACTGCGACGTGCGAGCTCAACGCTGCAGCGAACTGTCGATGAATGATATCGTCTGGCGAATGTTATCCAGCTCGGCCATCCGTTTCTTTACCAGTTTGCACGCGTGCAACACTGTGCCGTGGTCGCGTCCGCCGAATGCGTCTCCAATTTCATTCAAAGACGCCTTGGTCAACTCGCGCGCCAGATACATCGCCACCTGTCGCGGGAAGGCGATGCTGGCCGGGCGGCGCTTACTAGTCATATCGGCGATGCGCACATCAAAATGTTCCGCCACACGCCGCTGAATTTGTTCGATCGTGACAGAATGCCGTCCTTCTTCCTGCAAAATATCCTTTAACAAATGCTCCACCACTTCCTGCGTCAGTTCCTTGCCGCTGAGTGACGCAAACGAGGCTACCCGCATGAGCGCGCCTTCCAGACGGCGGACATTTGTGCGAATGCGGCTGGCGAGAAATTGAAAAACGTCATCGTGCAATTGGATCTGCATTGTGCGCGCTTTTTTTCGCAAGATTGCCAGGCGCGTCTCGATGTCCGGCGGCTGAAGCTCAGCTGTAAGTCCCCATTCAAACCGCGAAACCAGCCGGTGTTCCAGATTTGCGATTTCCGAGGCCGGGCGGTCGCTGGATAGGACGATCTGTTT
>WNFQ01020958.1_pt1 | contig 10025 bp, 6 predicted proteins | sample 5400171 | NCBI WGS metagenome assembly WNFQ01 (sample SAMN13153356, study PRJNA577476) | soil metagenome | isolation source: 20 cm soil under Madrone tree | place: USA:California | collected 2016-06-14 | reverse complement strand
GCTCTTGACGCGGATCGTTTTTGGAGAATCCCCTTCGGATGAAGCCGCCGCCAACGTCATCCTTGCCGGTCCAGAAAAAGAGCAAGCGCACGCGAGCGGTCATTACGTAGTCGAATTGGACCGGGTCGGCGGGGGCGTTGCGCACCCATCCCAGTGCTTCCACGATGGGAGCGCGGTCCGACGCCGTAGGTCTGGCGGATAGAGGAATGAAGATGAAAAGAAGAACGAGCAGAAATTTGGCGCGGCGATAGTGGCGGCGAGGACTCGCCGTCTCCTGAGAGGGGCGCCGCTTTGGGTGGAGCAACTCCGTCGTTCCCGGGGACATGGCAAAAGTTTGGCGCTTTCCGGAGCGCAAAACAAGGGCTGAAAAAGTTCCTTGGATCGCATGAGGTAGAACGAGGAAAACATTTGGCTGGAGGGAGGGACCCTCGTGTTTTTTGTAAGTGTTGCATCTAAAGGATTTAACATTTGGCGTAAGTCTTTTGTTTGCAACACTTGCGGGGAGGTCCATAAGTGTTGCAGCTAAAGGACTTGGGAACGTCTGAACGTCGAGGAGGGGGTACACACCCCCCCATTCCTGCATGAATTTGAAGACAAGGGGGTTGCAAAATGGGCTCCCGTAAGTGCATGAAAAGAAAGGCGCGATTTCTTCCGGGATGCGGGTGGGGTGAGTTCCAAAATGGGAAGGGGAGCAACGGGAGAAGGAAGGAAGGGTTCGGAGAGAGTGACGGCTGACTATCACGAGTCATTGTATCATACAGTACAGTACTTGTCAATATATATTTGAAAGAAAATTGGAAGTGATTGGCGGGGCAGGAGTTAGGGGCCGGGAAGAAAAACTGGAACGCAGAGGCAACTTTACTCTCAAGAAAAATGTTTTTACAGAGATGCGCGACGACACTTCGCTGCTCGGCTTGACCTTGGAGCAGGTTCGCTCAGAATTCCGCACGCCCGTTGCGGCTAGTTAAACCAATAGGGAGTTTGTTTCGTCCACTCACTGGAAGGATAGCGTTTGTGGAGAAGGCCGTAGGCGGCTTTCGAGTAATTTGTTCCGGAACTTTCTGTGCAGCCGTAACGCCAGGCACGCACGACAAGGTGTAGGGCTTCTGGGACGCGCGGATCGTTAGGGTGGGCGTTGGCCCAGTCGAGGGCGCGCTTGCCGAGCCAGTTGGGAGCGGCAGATAGTGCTTCGAGTGCGGCGTGCTCTTTGTTGGCGGCGGCGCGGTCGTCGGCGGTTAGAAAAAGTGGAGATGGGAATTTGTCTTCGGGATAGATTTCCTGAAACGGACCGCTCAATTTGACGAACATGCGGTAGTAATCCCGGGCGTAGGACTCGTTTTCAGTCGTTGGAGTCAAGGAGCACCACCAGTTGTCGTGCAAGTTATCCAACTTGTCGAAGCCCGGCTCGCCCACGGTGTACAGATTTCCGCGCGGATAGCCGGCGGAGACGAAGGGGCGGAATCCGGGATTGCGGAGAACCGCCAAGGCGGCAGTGAACCGAAGTGATTCAACATCCGTCGTGCGGGAGTATTCCGCAAACTCGGCGCCAGCTTCCGGAACGAGTTCTTGTGCAGTGGAGGCGAGTTCGCGAGCGGTGGCGTCCTGGTCTAGCAGGATGGCGCGAGTCCACGCGGCAATCAGTACGTCGCGGCGCAGCGGCTTGGGCAAGGTGGCGGATTTGGCGGCTTCGGCAACGAGGCGCAGCGGCAATTTTTCCGTGAAGACGACCGAAGCGTCGGAGTCAAAGTGAGCAGCGCGCGGGGAGGCGGGTGTGGCGGCGCCTTCCGGCGGGTTGGGATACACCTCCGCATCGTTGGAGAAGCGCGGAGCGAACTTCAGAAAGTCTTCCAGGTTTGTTGCGAGTTTCATGCGCAGGGCCACGAACTGATTTCTGGCGGAATGGGAGAGCCCAGAACCACGCTGTGCGAGGAGTTGGTCAAGTTGCTGCCGAGCCGCGTCCCGATTGCCGGATTGCTCCAAGAGGCGCAGGCGGTGAAAAGTGAGGGTGAGGTAAGCGGGCGAGTCCGGAGCGATCTTTGCCGCGGCTGAGGAAAGATCGGTGGCGGCTCTGTTGTTCGCACGGACTTTGGCGAGCGCGGCCACCAGCCAAGGCAAAGCTTTCGTTTCCTGCCACCGTTCGAGAGAGTGTTCGAGCGCGGCGTCGCCGGTTTGCTGAAACGTGCGAATCCAATCGGTCATGTCAGCGCCCTGGAGGCGCGTGGTTTCATCAATGGTGACTCCTTTTCGAGGAGGCTGACCGGCGGATTCGGAAGGAAGAGTAACTGTCTTTGCCAGAACGGAATGATCGAGGAGCCAGAGATAGTCGGTCAGATCCTGGCGGAAAGTTTTCGCGGAGCCGCCATTCGCGAGCGAGATCTCCAGTTCGTGGAAACGCTGCTCGCGATGCAGACGAATGCTTACAAAACCGAGCAGGCGCTCGGCCGGAACGTGCAATTCGGCGAGATTGTTGTCGGCCAGGATGGCGCGTAGGCGAGTCTCCGCCTGCGCTAGCGCTTCGGAATCATACTCGTCTTCGTCGGGATACAAAGTGCCTTTGCGGATCAGCACGCGTGCGACAAGGTAGGACGCGAGCTGATGGTAGGGCGACGCGGAGTCTTTGGCGATGGCCTCGAAGGCTTGCTGTGCTAGCGTAAATTCACCGGCATAGAAATGTGCGGCGGCGATTTGATAAGCGCGGTCGGCGCGCACCAATTCGGGATCCGCGGAATTTGCATCCGGAGGCATGATGGCGGGACTGGATTTTGGCGGGAAGCCGCCGGAACCGTAACAATTAGCGAAGACCTGGTCCTGCGCGGCGATCCAGTCTTTGACGACGGCGCTCTGCGCGCCGAACTGTTCCACGCGCTTGGTCAGGGTTCGAACGGCAAATTCGAAGGCGCTCTCGAGGCAGTTGTAGTATTGGAGATAAGTTCCTGCGAGATCCACCTGACGAGTAATTCCGTAGCCGCTGTCGTAGAGCCGCGAGTTCACGGCCGATTTGCCAACAAGTTTTGCGCGTGCGTCGTTCCAGGTTTCGACCCAACTTCTACTCGCGGCAGCGTTTTCTTCGGCGGAAGGTTCGCTGAAGATCTTCAGTTCGGCAGCATTGAATGGTTTTCCGCTCAAGTTGCGATAAGCGATGTAGAGAGGCTCGTGCCAGTAAGTACGTTGAAGTAGTTCGAGTCTTCCACGAGCGAAGTCCGCGTAAGGGAACTCAGGCCCGGTGGCGGCGAACAAATTTGGTCCGGTGAAATCGGGGCCACAGGCGAAAGCTGTCGGCGGAGGGATGATCAACGCGACGGCGAGGATCACAACTAGAGCAACGCGGGCGATGCTGTAAGTCATGGCTGCCTCTCCTTGAGAACGGCTTCCGCGGCGGTTTGGGTCCAGGCGCGCGGAGCAAAAATGTACATTCGTTTGGAACGCAGTACGGATGGTGTGTTGGGGAAAGTACCCTTTAAGAGGCCATTCGAAAGAGGTTCGTCGGTGGAGAGGCCGAGGCTGCTTTGACAAGCGGAGACGCGGAACTCATCGCCGGAGCGAAGAAACTTTGCGACACTGGCGGTGTCCGGGCCCATGCGGAAGAGCATGGGGACGGCTTCGTCAATCGTGCCGGGAGGAAGTTGTTCTAGCCATAGGTCGCCGATGCACCAGGAAGCGAGGGCGGTGATGGAAAGCGGCAGGGAAGGGGGCAAGCTGCGGCGGAGATCTTTGAGCAGGTTCGCATAAGCGGCGCGCTCGCCTAGGGTGGCGTCGAAATCGATCTGGATGGCGCGGATGTACGGCAACTTTTGTAGCTCAACGATTTCGTCTAAGAGGCGCTGGTTTTGTAACGGAGTGAAAGAGGAGCGAGACGAGGATCGCGGACTTCCCGCAACATACGCTGCGGGTTGGCGGCCAGCGCGCGTTTCGATTCTAACAACGGCGATCAGCGGCGTGCCCGGCGCAACACGGAGTGGTTGCAATCGTGGCCTGACAAAGAGAGAGCCACCTGCATCGTTGCGCGGGTACTCATCTGAGGAGGGGACATAAATTGTTTTCGCCAGGAAGGCCACGCCGGCATTTTTTGATTCGAGGAAGCGGAGGTCTTCGGGCCGTTCCCAAGCCCAGAAAAACATCTTGGGCAAGGCGGCCGACGGTGGGTTGCTCGCGGAATGGCTGAAGTGATTCGAATGGGAGCCACGCAGCCGACGAAATAGTGTGCGGGCGAACTGAGGATGGGCTGCAAAGGGAAAGAAAAGGCACGCCAGCAGCGCTACGGTGATTCCCCCACGAATTTTGGCCGTGCGCATCACTTTAGCCTAAGATTGCATATACGTCGCCAAGTCTGAAGGATTGATTACCAAGGATTTAGGCGCAGTAGCTCGGTTTGTGGTGCGTTCGTCAGACCACGATGTGTATCCTGCGACCCGCGCCGCAGGCTCTCGCAAGACCCTCGTTATCCTCCCCCCGCATCCTGTTTTTGAAGTGCAGTGGGAATGCCGTCGAGCGGGCGACGAGCGGTCCGACCAAGAACATTATGGACGGAGAGACTTAAAGAATCTATATAGAAGTAGAAAGTGCTAAACTGGTCCGCAGGAGCGCGGTGTGAACTTCGAATAGTGAGGGAAGCTCGTGCCGATTAGCATTAAGAATGTGGAAACCGAACAGTTAGCGCGGGAACTTGCCAGAGAGACTGGGGAGACCATTACCGAGGTAATAAAGAGGTCTTTGCAGGACCGGCTGCAGCGCGTGCGGGGACGGCGGCATGCGAGGGGGCTACCCGAGCAAGTCGAGGACATCCTAGAGCGCATGGACGCCCTGCCGACTCTCGACGAGCGGGCCGAGGACGAAATCCTGGGCTACGATCAGGAAGGTATTCCGGCAAGTTCGCTCAAGAATGACGGTTCCGGTGGTCATTGATACTTCGGCACTACTGGCAATCCTGCTGGGGGAGCCGGAGCGAGGGAAGTTTCTCCAGCTGCTCAGCGAGTCGGAAACTCGTTTACTCTCGACTGCGAACGCATTGGAAACGGCGATGGTTGTGGAGTCGCGCCGCGGCGAAGCAGCGGGCCGAGAACTTGACCTGTTCCTGCACAGGACGAAGATCGAGATGGTGGCGGTTGATGCGGAACAGTTCTCCATTGCGCGCTTTGCGTGGCGAAAATTCGGAAAAGGCCGTCATCCCGCGGCTCTGAATTTTGGAGACTGCTTTGCTTACGCCCTGACGAAAACGTCCAGCGAGCCGCTGCTTGCCAAGGGCGAGGATTTCCGGCGGACGGATTTGCAACTGCTGTAAGCGGTAAAGGACTTCCCCCGTATCTTGCTTTTACCGTGCAGCGGGAATATACTCTGATTTCGCTCTGAAGCGAGTCGCACGGAGAGGTGGGCGCAAGCCCACTTTTTTGTTGGGCCGGTTGGAGTGCAACGTAAACCGGCTATGGTCGGGGAGTCTCTCGGGTGGATTTAGAAAAGATCCGCGGCGCTGCCGAGCGGGTGGCGCGCTCGGAAGGCCTGGAAATCGTTGATGTCGAATGGAAAATCGGCAAGCAGCGGTTCCTGAGGGTGTACATCGACCGGTTGCCCCAGACCGCGGCTCCTATCAGCGATGCGGCGGGGATCATGGGGGCGACGGTCGTCAGCGACCCCTACCCGAAGATCAGCCACGCCGATTGCGAGCGGGTTAGCCAGCAATTGAGCGTGATCCTGGACGTCGAGGATTTGGTCGAAGGACCGGGGTACACCCTGGAGGTGAGTTCGCCGGGGCTGGACCGGGAGCTAAAGAAGCCAGCGGATTTCGAGCGGTTCAAGGGGCGGCTGGCGAAGATTTCGACCGCCGAGCCGGTGGGAGAAGCAAAGTTTTTTGAAGGGCGCCTAGCGGGATTTGTGAACGGCAAGGTCCGGATGGAGCTGAAAGGACGCGAGGCACGGGTCATCGAGCTGCCGCTCGAAGGCATCCGCAAGGCGAATTTGGTCGTGGAGTTTTGACGACGGAATCTTAGGAACGAGAAATGGCGAATCTGCTTTACCAACAGATAGAGATGCTCAGCCGCGAGAAGCACATTGAGCCGGAAATCGTGGTGGCGGCGATTGAAGACGCGATGGTGGTCGCGGCTCGCAAGTATTATAAGACGGAAGAAGACCTGCGCGCGAAGTTCAATCAGGAAACCGGGCAGGTGGACGTGTATTCGGTGCATATAGTCGTCGAAGAAGTGACCGATCCAAAGAAAGAGGTCAGCCTGGCGGAGGCGAGGAAAAAGAATCCGGCGGCGGAAGTGGGCACGGAAATTCAGGCGGTGAAGCCGACGGACGTGCTAGGGCGCATCGCGGCGCAAACGGCAAAGCAGGTGATTTTGCAGAAGGTGCGCGAGGCCGAGCGCGACACGATTTACAACGAGTATCACACGCGCGTTGGCGAGCTGGTCACGGTGATCGTGAAGCGCGCCGAAGGACCGGACCTGATCGTGGACATGGGGCGCACGGAGGCGCGGCTGCCGAAGCGCGAGCAATCAAAATTGGAAACGTACAACATCGGCGAGCGCCTGCGCGTGGTGATCAAGATGGTGGACCGCGCGGCAAAGGGGCCGCAGGTGATTGTTTCGCGCGCGGATGCGAGCCTGGTGCAGCGGCTGTTCGAAATGGAAGTGCCGGAAATTTACGACGGCACGGTGCAGATCCGCCACGCGGCGCGGGAGGCCGGGGAGCGCACCAAAGTGGCGGTGGCGAGCCGCGACAAGGACGTCGATCCCGTGGGCGCGTGCGTGGGGATGAAGGGCATGCGCGTGCAATCGATCATCCGCGAGCTGCGCGGCGAAAAGATCGACATTATTCCCTACAACGAGGAGACGGTTGCGTTCGCGCAGAAGGCCTTGAGCCCGGCGAAGGTGACGCGCGTCCAGATTATAGACCCTGAAAACCACAAGCTCGAAGTGATCGTCGAGGATTCGCAACTTTCGCTGGCGATCGGCAAAAAGGGGCAGAACGTCCGCCTGGCGAGCAAGCTGATTGGCTGGGACATTGACATCAAGAGCGAGGAAGAGAAGCGCCGCGAAATCGAAGAACAGATGACCGCGCTGACGGCGCCTACGACCCCGCTCACGGCGCTTGCCGGCGTCGGCCCGAAGACCATCGAGAAGATTGAAGCCGCGGGAATCAACAATGTCGAGAAGCTCGCGGCGATGACTCCCGAGCAACTGATGGAAATTCCGGGCATAGGCGAAAAGATGGTAGATAAAATTTATCAGGCGGTGAACCGCTTTTATGAAGGCGGCGGCGAAGCGGCTGCCGCGGCCACAGAGCCTGCGGAAGCCACGGAAACGCCGACCGAAGGCGGCGAGACGCCGGCTGGGGAAGCGGAGACGGCTGCCGAAACAACGGAAACGGTCGAAGAGAAACCAATGGAAGAGAAGCCGACGGAAGAGGGTGTAGCCGAGGCTGAGCCGCCGGAAGCGAAGGCCGACACGGATAAGGCAGAAGAGGCAAAGTCCTGACCGACGTAAACCAAGTCCGAATCAATGAACTGGCCCGCGAACTCGAGGTGAAGGCCAAAGCGATCATTGACCTTTTGCCCGGCTACGGTGTCACGGAAAAGAAGACGCACTCCAGCTCGATCCCGGCAGACGTAGCAGAAAAAGTTCGCAAGCAATTACAGGGTCAGGCGGAAGCCGAAGCCGAAGCGGAACGCACGGCGAAAGCGGATAAGGAAGCGAAAGAAGCCGCTGCCAAACTAGCGCGGATGAGGCCAGCGGCAGCTGCGCCGGCTGTCCTGAAGACCGCAGCACCAGCCGTTGGACCAACAGCAGGCGCGCCTGCTCCCGCAGCCAAGCCTGCTGCACCAGCGGCGGTAAGTGCACCTGCCGTAGTGAAGGCCCCAGCACCGTCCACACCAACCGCGGCGCCTGCCGCAAAGCCTATTCGCCCCGCTGCACCAGCAGGGCAACCAGCGGCTCGGGCGTCTGCTGCACGGCCTGCCCCGGTACAGTCCGGTCAGGGCGCGCAACCTTCCGCTGCGCGACCGGCGGCCGCTGCGCCTACGCGACCAGCCGCTTCCGCAGCACGACCGGGGGCTTCCGCCCGTGCGCCACTGCCAACGGGCAATCGTGGGCCCTTGCCGGGAACGACTCCCGGTGGTCCGCGGCCAGGACAGCCGATTCGACCCGTACAGCCCAGTGGCGCCGGCAGGCCCGGCGCGCCGAGCCGGCCTTTCGAGCAGCGCCGCGGGGCCGTTCCCACCGGCACGCGTCCCGGCCCGCGCATGCCCGGGCGACCCGGAATGCTGCCGCCGCTCCCAGAGAAGTTGCCGGCGAAGGCGGAGCCGGGGAAACCGCTCTACACCCGCAAACCGCCGCAGCGCCGTCGTCCTGTGCTCGACAAGAGGGAGATGGAAGGCGAGCGCAAGCTGCACCCCACGCGCCAGCGTCCAGGCGCAGGCGGCCGCAGCGCCGCCGCCGCCGTTATCGCGCCGCCGGAACCCCGCCCGCCGCGCGACGTCACCATCACCGAGGGCATCACTATTCGCGAACTCGCGGAAAAACTCGATGTGCGCGCGAAGGAGCTCTTGAAAACGCTGCTCGACCGGGGCGTTTTCGCCAGCATCAACCAGGCGCTCGACGTGCCGACGGCGACGACGCTCGCGGAAGCGTTCAGCGGTGTGGTGAACGTCGTCTCCTTGGAAGAAGAGATGGTGCTCGAAGTCGCCAAGGAAGAGACCAAGGAAAGCTTGAAACCCAGGCCTCCCGTGGTGACGGTCATGGGCCACGTGGACCACGGCAAGACGAGTTTGCTGGACGCGATCCGCCAGGCCGACGTCGCGGGAGGCGAGGCCGGCGGAATCACGCAGCACATCGGCGCGTACAAAGTCATGGTGGGCGACCGCGCGGTGGTGTTCGTGGATACGCCGGGCCACGAAGCATTTACGCGGATGCGTTCACGCGGCGCGAAGGTTACGGACATCGTGGTGCTGGTCGTGGCCGCCGATGACGGCGTCATGCCGCAGACGAAAGAAGCCATCGATCACGCGCGGGCCGCGAATGTGCCGATCGTCGTGGCTATCAACAAGATTGACAAGCCAGAAGCGCAACCGGAGCGCGTGAAGCGCCAGTTGAGCGACTTGGGTCTAATGCCCGCCGAATGGGGCGGGGACACGGAGTTTGTGGAAGTTTCCGCGAAGCAAAAGAAGGGCCTCGACAAATTGCTCGAGATTCTCCTGCTGGTGGCCGATCTGCGCGAGTTGAAGGCGAATCCTGATGCGCCGGCGAGCGGCACCGTTCTCGAATCGCGGGTAGATAGGGGCCGCCAAAATGGCACGCTGCAGGCAGGCGACTTCTTCATCTGCGGCGCGGTCTTTGGCAAGGTGCGCGCCATGTTTGACGATCATGGGCGTCCCGCGAAGAACGCGCCGCCGTCGACACCCGTCGAAGTACTCGGCCTGCAAGGCATTCCGGAGGCGGGCGACCATTTCCAGGTCACCGACGAAGCCAAGGCGCGGCACATCGTCGATTACCGTCAGGGGAAGCAGCGCGACGCAGCCATGGCGCGCAGCAGCGGGGCGCGCATCACGCTCGACCAGCTCCACGAGCAATTGAAGGCGGGCGACGTCAAGGAATTGGGAATCGTCATCAAGGCGGACGTGCAAGGCTCGGTGGAAGTATTGAGCGAAATGCTGCCGAAGCTTTCGACCGAACAGGTAAAGCTGAAGATCGTCGGCTCAGGCGTCGGCGCTGTGACAGAAAACGACGTGCTGCTGGCCTCCGCCTCCGGGGCTATCATCATCGCCTTCGGCGTGCGTCCGGACCGCAAGGCCATGGACCTGGCGCAGCAGGAACACGTGGACATCCGCACGCACAACATCATTTACGAGGTATCCGACGAAATTAAGAAGGCCATGGAGGGCCTGCTCGAGCCGGTTATTCAGGAGACGTATCTGGGCCGTGCGGAAGTGCGGAATACATTCCGCGTCAAAGGCGCGGGCACGGTCGCGGGATGTTACGTGGTGGACGGCGTGCTGAAGCGCGACGCGCAGGTTCGCGTGGTGCGCGACGGCACGG
>WNFQ01005030.1_pt1 | contig 10025 bp, 12 predicted proteins | sample 5400171 | NCBI WGS metagenome assembly WNFQ01 (sample SAMN13153356, study PRJNA577476) | soil metagenome | isolation source: 20 cm soil under Madrone tree | place: USA:California | collected 2016-06-14 | reverse complement strand
AGACCTGGAGTTTCACTCGCGGGCGAACATTGAAAAGCTCGCCGAGCTCAGCTTGACGATCGAAGAAGAGCTGAAGCAAAAAGCTTTCGCCGAAGCAATCGGAGCGGTCTATGCGGCGCAGGACGCCTTTCAATCCAAAATCGTAAAGTTGATCGAAGATTATGAAACGGAATGCGCGCGTTTATCGGGCTCCGCCTGACATACGGCGCTGATCGGTTCAGGATTTCGGCTTTTTTTTGCAGTTTCTCCGCGCCATTGAGGCCTCAGTTTCGAACAATACTTGAAACTGACAGTCAAAGCCTAACAGACATGAAAACGAAGAACCTAATCACAGTAGCAGCGATAAGCGCCGGCCTGGCATTCGGCGTGACTGCACAAGCGAAGGAAGAAAAACACGAAGAACAAACCATCGACAGTTCTGATGTCCCGGCTGCGGTGCAGCAAGCTGCACAGGCAGAAGCCAAAGGCGGAACAATCGTCCGCTGGGAAAAAGAGGGCGCCAACTTTGAAGCCGTCATTGAGAAGAATGGCAAGCAAATCGGCGTCGAAATGGATGCGAACGGCAAAGTGCTGAGTAAACACAACGAAGCCAACGAGCACAAAGAAAAAGGCGAGAAATACTAATCAGCTAAGTGAATCGCGTTATCCCTTGGCGCGCCGTAGCTGTGCGAAGGCGGCTCAACGCGATGTTAATTCAAGCGCGGCGAAGGCGGATTATTTTAACATCGTCTTCGCCGCGCTCGCGCATCCGCGATTCGCAGAGCAAGAACACGTACAAGGCGCCGGGATCACCGATCCCAGCTACAGCTCACGCGAGCGCACGAACGGTCGAGTAAAGGATTCCGCCGACCATTGCTCCAATCGCCACCAAAGCAACGTCCCGTTTCAGAAACGCGATCAGAAGAAAACCAGCCACCGCGATACCGACACTCGGCCAATCAACGAGCGCTTCGGGAATTAGATCAAGCGACACGACTGCTATGATACCAACAACTGCGGCACTCACCCCCGCGAGGAATGCCTGAATCTTGCGATTCCCGCGAACCTTTTCGACGTAATGCACACCAGCAATCACAAAAATAAACGAGGGTAAGAAAACGAAGAACGTAGCCAGGACTGCTCCAATAACTCCACTCGCGATATATCCGACAAATGTGGTAAACAACATGAACGGCCCAGGCGTTGCGACGCTAAGAGCAACGCCGTCCAGCAACTGGCCATCTGAAAGCCAATGATATTGTGCAACGGCGCCGCGCTGCACGAAAACAAGCGACGCATAGGCGCCGCCAAAACTCAATAATCCCGTCTTAAGAAACAGCCAGGCAACTTGAAATAATCGCGAATCGCCAAAAGGAACCAAGAGACCGATTCCGCCGATCATAGTCGGCAACGTCGGCGTAGTTTTTTTGAGCACCGGCCAGCCCTGATCGACAATTAGATTCAAAACGCCGGCTATTAAAAGAATCAGCAGAAAATTAATCCCGGCGAATCGCATTCCTGTGAATGCGCCGATAAGCAGGATTGCAAGAAAAAAACTTCGAATCGCAGCACGACCGAGTTTGATGATGCCAGCGGCGATGATTCCGAGCACCGCAGGCTTAAGAACATAGAGCGCGTCCATGACCTGCGGCAGTTTGCCGTATCTCACGTAGAGCCAACTGAGAACGATCATCACAACCGCGCCCGGCAGAATGAAAGTCAGACCTGCCAAAATTCCGCCCCAAAGCTTTCTTTTCAGATAGCCGACATAGATCGCAAGTTGGAGTGCCTCCGGGCCGGGAAGCATATGACAGAAAGCCATAATCTTGATGAACCGGTCCTTCGATAGCCAATGGCGCTTTTCCACCATGTGATTGAACATCATCGTGATCTGCGCGACCGGGCCGCCGATGTTGACGAAGCCGAGGAATAAAAAATAGAGAAACACTTCGCGCCACGACGGCATCTGATCGTCTGCGTCGGAATCGTTCTGCTGATCTTTTGCTGGCGTTTTCAATTCACGATTTATCGGCGCTGTAAAAATGTGTAGAGCGCATCGAAGCATTGGAATCCCCGCCGCAAGATTTCTTCGTCGGGCAATCCTTGCTTTGCCCAACCTTTGAGAACACGATCAATCCCGACGGCTTCCACTCGCTGAAATCTGGCGTCGTCCAGATCGGCGTCATGGATCATCTCCCCAATCTTCGCCACTGCTTTGTCAGAAATCGCAAAACGCCTGATGAGCGTCTCGAACGTGCAGTAGTTCCCATGGTGCGAGAACTCGGCATCAAGCATGTCAAACGGGATCGCGCCAGGCTGAGCGTCTGCGGTCGGCGCGAATACAAATTTCGGCTTCCGGTCAATGAACTTGGAGATTAGCCACGCGGATCCAACTCGATCGATCTCCGGGCGTGGGCGCGTCAGCCATGTTTTGCCCTGGTATTGCTTCGCATCAAGCACTGCAAGCTGCCGCGCGGTACTGCGGCCTTCGGCGCGACGGAGCAGCATCGCGACGTCGTGTCCACGTGCACTGTCGAAGAAATCGACTTCGCGAATTTCACGGAATTGTCGCGTGAGGCGTTCCAGTTCCGCCGCCGCCGTTTCGCCCTTTGTTTTCCTCCGAATTCCGATGAAATGCTGAAGCGATTTTCGCAACTCAGCATACTCCTTGGCTCGCGCGGCGTTGAACAGCTCAACCAGTTTTTCATTTGGTAACCCTTCAATTTCGCGCGCCCGCACCAGCGTGGCATCGCCGCCGGCATGCCGAATTTCCTGAGTTAACCACTGGAACGTTTCGTAACGCGCCGGTTCATCGGGTAAAATGTAGGTTGAAGTTTGAATTTGAATGGCGCCAGACTTCTTGAGTTTGCGCCAAATGGCAACCCGCTCGGCGTTGTGCGTGGCCGGGAGCCGGAGAAGGAGAAGAAGCCAGGTTAATTTTTCTTTGTCCACATCTGGGTATATACATATACTTCGACGTTATAGATATAACAAATGAGATTGATATCACGGATTCTCTTGATCAGCAATTCCACCGTCCATGGCCGAGGCTATCTCGACCATGTCGAACACGAGATCAGAAATTTCCTCGGCGGCGCGCGAACGGTTCTCTTCTTTCCCTTCGCGTTGTACGACCGGGACAGCTACGTGGCCAAAACCAAAGCACGGTTTGCTGCGATCGGTTACTCACTGGAATCAGCTCACGCAACGGACAATCCGAGGAGAGCCATTGAACAGGCGGACGCGATCTTCATTGGCGGCGGTAATACCTTTCGGTTGTTAAAGGCGCTGCAGGACCTCGATCTGCTCGAAGCAATCCGTCGCAAGGTCAAAACCGGAATGCCGTACATTGGGAGTAGCGCCGGCTCAAATGTCGCCGGGCCGACAATCAGGACTACGAAAGATATGCCGATTGTCGAGCCGTCCTCGTTCGCTTCGTTGCGCCTGGTCCCCTTTCAAATTAGCCCGCATTATCTGGACCCCGATCCGACTTCCACGCACATGGGCGAGACACAAGAGGAACGGATCGTGCAATTTCTCGAGGAAAACGAAACACCAGTAGTGGGAATTCGCGAGGGAGCCTGGCTGTGGATCGAGAATGGCAACGTCACACTGAAAGGACGAACGGGCGCGCGAATTTTTCGTCGCGGTGAACCGCCGACTGAAGCCACACCCGGTACTGAAATCTCCAGCTTAGTCGGAGGACCCGATGCAAGCTGAAGGGACCCTCTTGTTGCGTCGCAGCGATGTCGAAGAGCTGCTCAGTTTGGGCGACTGCCTTGACGGGGTCGAAGAAGTATTCCGGTTGCAGGGCCAGGGGAGAATTCCACCTTCAGAAATTCTCGCAGTTCGGGCGCGGGACGGTGGCTTGCACGTGAAAGCGGGATTCCTGCCGGGCGGAAAAAGCTATATTGTCGCGAAGCTCAGCAGCAATTTTCCCGGCAACAGAGCGCAGTTCCAACTTCCCACCATTCAAGGCGTGATTGTCGTTTGCGATGCTGAGAATGGTTCGCCGCTCGCGATTCTCGATTCCATCGACATCACGGTTAAGCGCACCGCGGCAGCATCGGCGGTCGCAGCAAAATATCTTGCGCGAAAGGATTCATCTGTCGTCACAATTTGCGGGTGCGGTCAACAAGGGCGGGCTCAACTTCGCGGCATCCAGGCGGTGCTGCCGTTGAAGAAAGTTTATGCATTCGACGTCGATCCGGGCGCGGCCCGCCAACTGGCAATCGATCTTTCGCGCAAACTGAAGATTGACATCGAACCGGCTCGCGATTTGGCGAGTGCGATTCGTAAAAGTGATGTGTGCGTCACGTGCACGCCCGCCAAAGAATTTTTCATCCACAAGGAACATGTAGCTTGGGGAACGTTCATTGCTGCCGTCGGCGCCGACGACAAGCACAAGCAGGAAATCGATCCGGCGTTAATGGCGTCGGCGAAAGTCGTGACGGACAGTCTCGAACAATGCTGTTCCATCGGTGATACGCATCACGCGATCGCGAAGGGCTTGATGCGGGAAGAAGACATTTATGCGGAGTTGTCAGAAATCGTCGCTGGCCGTAAAGCTGGCCGCGTCAGCGCCGACGAGATCATCGTCTTCGACAGCACCGGTCTTGCGATCGAAGACGCGGTAGCGGCCGTCGCCGTGTATGAAAAAGCGCGCACCTTCACAGTCGGAAGTCAATTCAGCTTCGGGTGCTAAGAATCATGAAATGGATCACGCGCGAGAAAATCAAAGTTGATCGCGTGGCGTGTCCCTGGCTGATCCGGAACTTTGTCGATCCTGAGGCTGACTTTGTTTTCCTTCCACGGGATACTGATTGGTCGAACATCGATAATGGAATTCTGTTCGATGTCCCTGATTGCGAGCTTGGTCACAACGGCGAAGATGTTTCGTTCAATTCCATTCTGAAAAAATACAATATAACTGACCCCGCGCTGGTTCTGCTCGGTGAAATCGTCCGGGCCGCTGACTCGCATCCGCGCAATCCCCATCCCGCCGGCGAAGGCCTGCGCTGGCTCGCATACGGTTTTGGCAAGCTGGGTCTGGACGACGGCCAAATTCTGAAACAGGAGTTCATCGTTTACGACGCGCTCTACCGGGAGTGCAAAGCACGGATCGCCAATTCCCACGCACGACCGTTATCCGCTTCGCTTTTCGAAGTCGCGAGCACCGTGCGATAAACGCCACATGTTCGGCATTCATCACTTCGGATTGTTTGTTGTAGCGGGGATTTTGCTAAACCTCACTCCCGGCCCGGACACTGTTTATATTTTGGGACGCAGCATTGCGCAGGGCCGTGCTGCGGGGATCGCATCGGCGTTGGGAATTTCTGCCGGCAGTATTTTTCATACTACCGCGGCTGCACTAGGCCTTTCGGCAATTCTGGCAAGTTCCGCTCTCGCGTTTGGGGCGATCAAGTTGCTTGGCGGCGCTTACCTTATTCTTCTCGGGATCAAAATGATTCTCAATCACGAAAGGGAATTAAGTTTGCCCTCCAATTTTCGCCGACGCACCAAGGCTGAGGCATTCCGACAAGGGGTTCTCACTAATGTGTTGAATCCTAAAGTCGGGCTCTTCTTTCTGGCATTTCTCCCACAGTTCATCGATCCCGCATCCGGAATGAAGGTGTTGGCTTTTCTTTTGCTTGGATTCACGTTTGTGACCACAGGAACCATCTGGTGCCTCATAATTGCGTGCTTTGCGTCCGCTTTCAGCGAACGATTGCGAACGAACGAAACAATCGGTTTGTGGCTGAGCCGCGCAGCGGGTGCGCTTTTTGTGTTTCTGGGCCTGCGCCTCGCGACGGTTAAGTGACGGTGTCGATCTTTGCCAGGCCGCTTCGTTACTCAATTGGGATTTACACGGGGCCGACACTAACGAACAACGCGTACCGGCGCTCCTGAAGTTTTCTTCAGAATCTCATCCTTGGCGCGATGGGGCGGTGAGTCTTACGGTGAACGAGTGAAGGTCTTATTGATCGAAGATGATGCCAAGACTGTTCGCGCACTCGCGAGCGGATTGCGGGGTGAGGGCTTCGAGCCGGTGACAGCGAAAACCGGCGAAGAGGGTTTTTTTCTGGCTAGCCGCGAAAGCTTCGACGTGGTGATAGTCGATTGGATGTTGCCAGGTCGCGATGGGATTGAAGTGTTGAGGACGCTTCGCGCCGGCGGTTCTAAAACGCCGGTTCTCTTGCTCACTGCTCGCGACGCGGTTGACGATCGCGTGCTCGGATTGAACGCTGGAGCGGACGATTACCTGGTAAAACCTTTTGCGTTTGCCGAGCTGCTTGCGCGTGTTCGTGCGCTGCTGCGGCGGGTCGATTCCGGAAACCTGCTGCGACAGCAGATCGGTGATCTCACGCTGGATATGCAAAAGCGTCGTGTTGTGCGTGGGGCGCGGGAGATTCCGCTGACGCCGCGCGAATTCGACCTCCTCAGCTTTCTTGCGCAGCGTCATGATCAGACGGTGACGCGGCAGATGATCGCACGTGAAGTGTGGCGCGAGCCGAACCGCGCGACGCCACTCGACAATGTGATCGACGTGCACCTCGCGCATCTGCGCCGCAAGCTCGACGACGGCGAGGCAATTAAGCTGATTCAGACCGTGCGCGGCGTTGGGTTCGTTTTGCGCGCGGAGGCGGGCGCGTGAAAGCTTGGTGGCAACGGCGTTCGGTTCGCTTTCGCCTCGCATTGTGGTATGCAGCCGCGACGGCATTGGTCCTGATTGCGTTCGCGTGGTTCGTTTATGAAGTAATTGAACACCGGTTGGGCGCGGAGATTGATCGGCAGCTACGGATTGATTTTGATCTGGTTGAGGCGCAACTCGGGGTCGACCCAGATGGAAACGTGCACTGGAACGTTCGCGGGTCTCATGGCGATGAAGGATTCGCGCGCATGTCTGCGTGGTTCGAGGTCTGGTCGGAGAACAAAGAGCTGCTGCTGCGCCATTGGCCAGTTCCGGAAGAGAACATCAAAGACGCGTTGTCGCCGCCGCAAAACTCCACGCTGAAGTTCATGACTGTCGAGCTTGAGCGTGGGCTGTTCGCGCGCGTGATGGAGCGGCCCGGTCGAGTCCAGGGCCGAAGTGTGATCATTCGCGTCTTTCGCGACGAAACAGAAATGCGCCGCACGTTACGCGAAATAGTCGAGGTGTCTGTGCTCGGTTTTCCGCTGGCTGTCGCGCTTGCCGCGATTGGCGGATATCTCGTCGCGACGCGTTCATTGGCGCCGCTCGATGCCATGGCGCGGCAGGCGCGTCGCATCACATCGGAGTCGCTCTCGAAACGTTTGCCCACTCCCAACCCGACCGATGAACTTGGCCGTCTCGCGACTGTGTTTAACGAGACACTCTCGCGACTCGAAGCGTCGTTCGCAGAATTGCAGCGCTTTACTGCAGACGCGTCGCACGAATTGCGATCGCCGCTCACAGCCTTGCGCGCCGTTGGCGAAGTGGCACTGCGCGACGGCAACGATCCCGCAATCCTGCGCGAAACAATCGGCAGCATGCTCGAGGAAGCCGAACGCCTCACAGACCTCGTTGACGCGTTGCTAACGCTCGCTCGCATGGATTCAACCAAGACCGAGATTGCGCGCGAGCAGGTGAACATTGCCGCGCTGCTCGAGGAAATTCGCGATCAGTTCGACGTGCTTGCCGGCGAAAAAGGACAAACGCTCGCCGTGACGAGCGACCCCAATATCATAGTGCAGGCGGATCGGATGCTGTTGCGTCTGACGTTGGTGAATCTTGTACATAACGCAATTCAGCACAGCCCCTCCAACTCGCAGATCTCACTCACCACGGCGCGGCGTGCAGGTAAGATCGACATCTCGGTCAGGGACAGCGGCCGTGGCATCGCGCCGGAATATCACGACAAAATTTTCGATCGATTTTTCCGGGTCGACAAGGCGCGATCGCGCGCGCGCGGGGGCACTGGTCTTGGTCTCGCCATTGCCAAACAAGCGGTCGAGCGGAATGGCGGTCGAATACTTGTCGAGAGCGAGTTGGAGCGCGGCACTGTTTTTCGAATCGAGCTTCCGTCGTCGGCGACGAAAGCCTGAAGAAAACTTCAGTATTTCTTAAGTGCCGCCGCGGCGGACTCACGTGTCTATTGGCAGTGTGAACTTGATTCGTTTGCTCTGTTTCGCTCTCGCGACGTCGGACGGTGTTCTGGCCGCGGAAAACCGCGAGAGGTTCGATGAATCGACGCAACTGCCGCCGGGCTGGCAGAGCGGTATCACCGGACAGGGACGCGCGAAGTGGGAAGTCATTCCCGAGCAATCCGCGCCGAGCAAACCAAATGTTTTACGCCAATCCGGTGAGGCGACGTTCGCGTGGGCCGCAAAGATGGATGCCGCGATCAAGGACGGTTTTGCCGAAGTAAAGTTCAAGCCCGTGAACGGCCACGAAGATCAGGCTGGCGGGATCATCTGGCGAGTAAAGGATGCTAACAATTACTACATCGTCCGTGCGAACGCACTGGAAGGCAACGTGGTGCTTTACAAGACGGTGGAGGGCAACCGGTCATCGCTGCCGGTGAAGGGGCGAATGTTTGGCTACGGCGTTGACGCGAAAGTGCCGAGCGGCAAATGGAGCACACTGCGCGTCGAATTTTCCGGCAAACTCTTCACCGTGTTTTTCAACGGCGAAAGACTGTTCGAAGTCGAGGACGAGACCTTCAAGGATGCCGGCGGCGTGGGTGTTTGGACGAAGGCAGACAGCGTCACTCTTTTTGATGACTTTATTTTCGGGGGCAAACAATGAGCGCTAAAACCGAGAAAAATTTCACAATTTCGCTGCCGAATCCGCGTTCGAGTGAATGCGGCTCTTCGCAGGAAACACAAAAACCCGAGGCGCCTACGCGCCTCACAACTAGTAAGAAATAGAAAGCACATGAAACATATCGTTCCAGTAATGGCAATGGCCACGGTCCTGACGCTTGGCGCTTGGACGACGGTTTCCGCCGAGGAAGAAAACGAAGAGGCAATCAGCATGTCGGATGTTCCTGCTGTAGTGCAGAAGACATTCAATGATGAAGCCGCCGGTGGCAAAATCGTCCGTGTGGAAAAAGAGGAGAGCAACTACGAAGCCGTGATTGAAAAAAACGGCAAACAAACTGGCGTAGAAGTCAGTCCTGACGGCAAAGTAGTAAGCCGACACGACGAGAAAAAAGAGCACAAAGAAAAAGGCGAGAAGGGCGAGAAATACTAAGTGAGACATGGCTATCGCTGCTGGTGTCGCCAGCAGCGATACGCTCGCTCACAATACGATCATGAAACAAATTCTTGCTACAGGCTTAATATTCGCCGCGTTCATACACACGTTCTTGGCGGCTGATCTCAACACGGTGCGCATCGATGAGCTGACCGGCCGCGCAACGACGTGAAGGTCGTTGTCGATGGATGGACAATGCCGCCGTTCATGGGTCTCGGCACCTGGGCGGCATTCACAAAAGGCGTGCACACCGAAGCAATGGTGATGGGCGATACCGTTCTCTTTGAGGATGAGGTCAATGCTGCGATGACCGCCGCGCTCGACAATGGGCTCAGCGTAACCGCGCTCCATAACCATTTCTTCTTCGATCAGCCCAAGGTCTATTTCATGCACATCGAAGGCGAAGGCGGCGTCGATCAACTGGCCGGCGCGGTCCGAAAAGTTTACGACAAGATCAAGGAAGTTCGCGCGGCCAGTCCGCAGCCGAAGCAATCATTCGGCGCAAACGCGTTGCCCGACAAAAACTCGATTTCTGCCGACCCGCTGAACCAGATTTTCGCGATGAAGGGCGAAGAGAACAACGGCATGGTGAAGTTCTCGATCGGTCGGCCGGCGATGATGCATGGCGTCAAGATCGACAATGCAATGGGCGTGAACACATGGGCGGCGTTCGCCGGCAGCGATGACAACGCTGTTGCTGATGGAGACTTCGCGGTTACCGAAGATGAACTGCAACTCGTTCTGAAGTCTTTACTCAAGGACAAGATCAATATCGTTGCCATCCATCAACACATGACGCACGAGGAACCGCGCATCATGTTTTTCCATT
>WNFQ01007566.1_pt1 | contig 10026 bp, 8 predicted proteins | sample 5400171 | NCBI WGS metagenome assembly WNFQ01 (sample SAMN13153356, study PRJNA577476) | soil metagenome | isolation source: 20 cm soil under Madrone tree | place: USA:California | collected 2016-06-14 | reverse complement strand
ATGACACGGCCAGGGCCACGGGCACACCCCAGATCAAACTAAGCCAAACGCGTCGCGCTGGGAGTTCTCGTCTTAAAAGGTAGTAGAGAGTGATCACACCAAACGGAATCACGATTCCAACGAGACCCTTTGCCAGCAGCGACATGCCAACAAGTGCGTAAAATCCGATTAGAAGGATCGTTTTCGACCGTGGGACGCTTGCGAGTTCCTGTAATAGAAAAAAGGAGAGGGCCCATGTCGTCGTCATCGTGATGATAATGTCGAAACTCGCCCCGCGGGAAAACACGATAATGCCGAAGCTCGTAGCTATCACGAGCGCGCTCCAGAAACCGAAACCGCTTATACCGTCCGTGGAACTTGTGCGTTCAATCTGCCGGCCTACACACCAGACGGCGGCAATCGTGAACAATCCTGAAAGCGCGGGCCCTAAACGTGCCGACCATTCATTCACACCGAACGCCTTAAAGGCGGCTATCATCATCCAATAAAGCAGCGCTGGTTTTTCAAACCATGTGTGGCCTCCTAACGTCGGTGTGATCAGGTCGCCGCGCAGGAGCATTTCGCGCGCCACCTGCGCATAGCGTGGCTCGTCTGGCCCAACCAATGGCAGCATACCAAGACCGTAAAAGTAGAAGGCAACGATAGCGAGACACAGGAGAATGGAGACTCGCTTGGCAAGCGTTGAAGGATGCAAGTATATTCGACTCCGAATTGGATAGTGATCAGTAGTCAGTATGTTCGATACTTTGTGCTTTGAACTTTGTGCTTTGTACTTGGTACTTTGCATTTCTGTATGAAGGAGTAAGGTCCTCTTTCAGCTAGAGTTCAAAGTACCAAGTACCAAGTACAAAGTGCAAAGTTCAAAGACTACTGACAATACAATCAACATCATGCCTTTACGTACCGCCGTCATCGGCGTAGGCCATCTGGGACGCCAGCACGCACGCATCCACGCAAATCTTGCCGCGGAGGGTCTGTCGCAATTTGTTGCCGTGTGCGATATCGACAATGAAACTGGTCGCTCTGTCAGCATCGAGCGAAAAACTGATTATGTGAGCGACTGGCAGGAGCTTATTGGCCGTGTTGAGGCCGTCAGCCTGGCGGTCCCCACTGAGTCGCACTGTGAAATCGCCTGCGGTCTCTTGGAGGCCGGCATTCACGTCCTGGTTGAGAAACCGATTTCGCGCACGCTCGAAGAAGCCGATCGCATGATTCACGCCGCCGAACGAGGAAAGGCATTACTGCAGGTTGGCCATCTCGAGCGTTTTAATCCGGCTATGGTCGCGTTGCGTCCGCATGTTCGGAATCCCGTCTATTTCGAAATCCATCGTATAGGAGAGTTTACGGCGCGCTCGCTGGATATCGATGTCGTACTCGATCTGATGATTCACGATCTCGATATCGTGCAGTGGCTTGTTGGGGAAGAGGTAGAAGTTACTGCCATTCACGCAGTTGGAATTGCCATTTTGACCAACATGGTTGACGCGGCGAATGCGCGACTGGAGTTTTCCTCGGGGGCAGTTGCCAATATTACGGCATCGCGAGTTGGCGGTACTGAAAAGATCAGGAAGATGCGTTTCTTCCAACCGCATGATTACATCGCTATCGATTACTCAACAAAACGCGCTTCGGTCAGCAGTCTCGCTCCGCCCTCGGCGGATGGCGAGTGGCCCGGCGTTCATGTCAAGAATCTCGATGTAATCGATACGGAGCCGCTGCGCGCTGAGATACTTGCATTTCTCGAGGCGGTGCGTGATGGCTTACCGTCGCCCGTATCTGGACTCGAAGGCAGGAATGCCCTGGCCCTGGCACTTCGGGCTCTCGAGAGGATCCAGGAGCATGCCGCACATCCCGGCGTAAGCGCTTTGGGCAAAACCACGAATGTCCGATGAACTCTATCGGTTCGTCAGACAAACGCATGATCTCGCGAAACGAACAACTTTCATCTTTTCTCGCCGAGCACATTCAGGCGGGCGATTTTCCTTCCGCAGTCTACCTTGTCGCCCAACGAGGCGAAGCAGTTTTTGCTGATGCCCTGGGCCAGTCAGTGGTGACTCCATATCGCATTGATACCCAACTGAACACTATCTACGATCTTGCTTCGCTTACAAAACCTCTGATCACTGGCATGCTCTGCGCGCGACGAATTGAAGTTCCGGACTGCCAGCCTGGCGCCCTTTGTATATCCTTGCTGAGGGTGAACCGGAACGAACACTAGGGGTGATCGCCAATCTGGATCTGGAATACAAACCAGGAACACAAGTCATCTATAGCGATCTCGGTTTTATCACTCTTGGATTCTTGCTGGAGCGAATGACGGGACAGCGTTTCGCTGAGATAGCGCGGCATGAGATCTTTCAAAGGCTAAACTTACAGCGCACATTCTTCAATCCTGAGGCCGCTTTGCAGACAGGCATAGCCGCTTGTGAAACAGGCAACGTCTACGAACAAAACACCAGCAACGAAATGAAGGCAGGCGAATATCACAATTGGCGTCAAGCTGTAATCTGGGGAGAAGTGCACGACGGCAACGCCTATTTTCTCGGCGGCTCAGCGGGTCATGCAGGACTTTTTTCGACCGCTCGTGAAACGCTTGACTTGGCGGACCAGTTTCTTGCGGGGCAGACTATCCTGCTCAAGCCGGAAACATGCTCACTTTTTCGTACAGATATGACTGTGGGACTGGAAGAAGCGCGCTCAATTGGCTGGCAATTGGCGGCGACGAAAGACTCCACGGCTGGTCCCGATCTGCCACCAGATAGTTTCGGTCATACCGGGTTTACAGGTACGAGTTGCTGGCTGGATCCCCGACAAGAGCGGGTCTTCATACTGCTCACAAACCGCACGCATGCTCGGGCGCTTCCGTTTGCAAACATCAACAGCGTCCGCCGGCAGTTTCATGGCCTTGCAGTTGCTGCTTTGGAGAACATTAGAGCTTGATTCTCCAGACCATACCCAGAATGTTTAGGTCGCCCGGCACGCTATGCCCATCATTCTGTCGCATATAATAGACATCGGTGGTGACATGTTGATTGAGCACCTTGTTCACCCCCACCGCGAAACGATTTCGTACCCACGCGTTGAAGCTCCAGTCGTAAAAAGGCTCATCGGAAACAAATGCATTCAGCTTTATTTTCGGCGAACCGATGGGGTGTTCGATCTGCAGCCTGTTGCGATAACGCGTGGAGTCTCCTCCAGGATGACGAAGCCGGCGCTCAAAGAGATTGCGATCACTCAACGTAAAGTGGCCTAGAGGAAAACGGACCGTGGCGGCAAATGAAAGCCGGTTCTCAAAAACTCTTCGTCCCCGAAAAGGCTGCATGCCGATGCGCAAATAACTAGGCGTAAACGTCAGATATTTTCCAGCCTTAAACGAGAAGGCCGCGCCCAATCGCTCGTCAACTGGACGGCTGACGTTGCGGCCCAAGCGAACTGTTCCTAACAACGTGAAGTCGACCGTCTTGCTAAGAGGGACCGAGAGTTGCACGTCGTTCCAGATCTGCGTGTCGGTCTGCGATGGAAGTCTCGTCTGCCCGGATACAATAGTCGCCACAAGCATCACGATGGTGAAACAAACACCTTGACACGTAGCTCTAATCATCGCACTCCTTCGAGTTTCATAGGTTTAACCAGGAATCAGAACCGTTACGCAAGGGTAGGGTAGGAAACATCAGGCTTGTTTGATTTTCCCATTCAAATCAACCCTGTGTCTGTGACTTAGTGTCCTTTTGTTCCGTGAATGGCAAGACTGTAAAGGAAGTGAGCGACACCACAACGCGCTCTCCGATCTTGAGTTTTGTCGCTGTTGCTTCGCGTTTGGACCGAGTGGCGACTATCTGCTGCGTGTTTTCGCGCTCCGGTGTCTCAGTTGTAAGATAGAAAGGCTCCTCGTTCACGCCACAATCGTCAGCGGCCACCAGTTCCAGCCGTAAACGCACTCGCTCATAAGCTCCGACGAAACTTGTCTCCTCGACAATCGCGGCCGAGAGGCGAGATTGTCCAGACTGCTGGAAATCACGTCTGCTCAATGAGACGTCTTCGGGTCGAAAGACGATCTTGACGCATTCGCCTTCGGGAAACTCTTGTTGTTCTATCGGAATTCGGGAAGAGCCAATTTCCAGATAACCTTTTCCTACGAGCGCTTGCATAATATTGGCCGCTCCGAGGAACGTCGCAACATACTCCGTGGCTGGATGAGTATAGATTTGGTAAGGCGTGCCAATCTGCTCAATATGGCCCACGTTTATCACCGCGACTCGATCACCCAGTTCCAGAGCCTCTTCTTGATCGTGAGTGATGAAGATTGCCGGCACGTTTACCTTCCTTAACAGCGCCCGTATCTCACGTCGCAAATGCACACGCGTTTGCGTATCAAGTGCGCCGAAAGGTTCATCGAACAGGAGCACCTCCGGTTTGTAGGCAAGCGTCCTGGCGATCGCAACTCGCTGCTGTTGTCCACCGGAAAGTTGCGAGGGGTATTTCTTGCGGTGTTCTTCAAGTTGAACCAGCGATAGCAATTCGTTTACGGTCGCGCGAATCTCCTTGCGCCGGCGTTTTCTGATTCGCAGCCCGTATCCAATATTCTTTTCCACGGTCATCTTCGGGAAAAGCGCATACGATTGAAAGATAACTCCTACACCACGCTCGCGCGCGGGAAGCTCCGTCACATCTTTGCCGTGAAGCATTATCTTGCCTGTGTATGGTTGCTCGAGGCCGGCAATAATGCGTAGAATGGTCGTCTTACCACTTCCTGACGCTCCGAGCAGAACAAGCGCTTCTCCTTCCGCCACATCGAACGAGATGTTTTCGAGCACACTTGTTTTGCCAAAACGCTTGCTGATGCCGATCACGCGTGCGGCAGCCTGCGCGCCGTTGGCATTCGGCTGAGATCTTTCCTGTTCCTCTAACAATTTTTGTTTAGCCTTCACCGGATTATCTCAGTCTACATCGAGCCAGTCACGAGCAAAAAATAGCACGCTGAAAATCAAAAACGAGAACAGTGCAAGTACGATTGCAATAGCATTGGCGGCTTCGATTTGCCCCTCATTAAACTTGGCAAATATATAAAGCGGTGCAGTCTGGGTCCGGCTCGCTAGATTTCCGGAAACGAGAATCGTGGATCCAAACTCACCAACAGCGCGCGCAAAGGTTAGCAGCGCACCCGAAACAATTGCCCCCCGGAGCGATGGCAGCGTGACATGCCAAAAAGTTTGCCAGCGTGTAGCCCCGATCGTAGCCGAGGCTTCTTCAAGAGATCGGCTCATAGTATCGAATACAGGTTTTATGACGCCGAAAGCCAGCGGAAAGGTGACGAAGATGTTTGCCAGGATGATCGCCCCGGCCGTGAACATGACTTGAATGCCATGTGGCGCCAACAAACGGCCGAGGGTGCCGTAAGGGCCCCAGAGAAGCAGAAGCGCAAAGCCTGCGACAGCGGTAGGGATAGCTGTCGGCAATGAGATCGTAACGATCAGGGCATTGCGACCCCAGAAGTTGTAACGCGACAGCACGTACGCAGCAAACAACCCAAAGAGCACATTAAACATGGTGGCCCAAAAGCTGGTTGCCATCGAAAGCTTGAGCGCGAAAACCGCCTCGGGTGCAGTCAAGGCTCCCCAGAACTTAGCCAGACCGTTGCTGGTACCAAAAATGAATATTGAAGCCAGCGGCAAAAAGACCAGTGGCAACATCATAAACACGAGCATGCCAATGCTCAAAGGTCGGGCGACGTCGAACCCGCGCACGTGCCGCATTGTTGGGATAAGTGTACTCACGGTTGTTGTAACACCAGTTTCGTTAGAGGTTATAGGTCCGTACCGCTATTTCCTCCTCTGTACTTGATTCCGAAAGACCTGCTCGATGACTTCTGGATAGGCCTTATCCCAACCGCCAAGATATTCAATCGTAAAGGGCAGCTCAATATGACCAAATCCCTTGTTAGCCTCGTTGAAGGAATTGTTGGTTACAGAATAGAAATGAAATTTCACAAACGCTTGCTGTGCCTCGTCGCTCCAAAGGTATTGTATAAAAGCATCCACGATCGGTCGCTTCGCCGCAGATACGTTTCTATCTATGACTACTGCAGGATGTTCGCTGAAGATAGTTGCCTTGGGCACAACAATTTCAACCGGCCCGCCAGCATCCTTCATCAAGAGGCCTTCCAATTCATAAGTGATCAGGGCGTCGCCAAACCCAGTCTCGAATTGGGTGCGAGCTTCGCGCGCCGAACCGGGAGTGGATATCACATTGTGCCAAATTGCCTGCAACGTCTGCAGCGCGCGCGCACGGTCAGGTTCGCTACTCTGCTTTTCTGATTTAATGAGCTCGGATCCGTAGATAGCCAGGATCGACCATTGCGCGCCGCCCGAGCTCACCGGGTCGGGATGAATCAGGCGCACGCCGGGCTTTGCCAAATCGGAAAAATCCTGAATGCCTTTAGGATTCCCTTTCCTTACAAGAATGACGAAGGGTGTCTTGTTGACGATGCCCTTGTAAGGAAGCGCGTGCCAGTCAGAAGTTACAAATCCACCTTGTTTCAATCGTTGAGCATCACGGTCGATTGAGAGAATCGCGATGTCGGCGTTAACACCCTGCAAAATCTGGTTGGTTACGGTTTCTGATCCGGCAAATGAAGATGTGAACCGAACATCCTGATTCTGCTCCCGCTTCCACTTGGCGGCGAACCCCGGATATATCGCCTTCTCCAACGACTCCTTCATGATCGAGAAGCCGTAAAGCGTGATGTTAATCCCGCCAGTTTCGGCTGGTGGTTTGGGCAGACAGCTACTCGCCAAGAGCGCAAGTATCAACCATGCCATTCTCGAAAACGCGGACCTGTTAAGTGTAGTTTTCCTCAAGAGGACCAAAGACCTCCTCGTCACCTGAGAGCTCAAAGCGCTGCCGAAGAAAATTAGGATGCAGGGGTTGTATTCGTCTATACCATATACTGGGTCGCTCTGTGAAGATCTGCGGTACAGATCGCAGGTCCGAAGTCTGTCCTACCCTTAAGGAGGGCCGCAATTTCGATGAAACGGGAAAAAGAAACCAGGGCAGCCCAAGCTTCGCTTACCGATCTCGCCCTCCTCTTCCTGCGACTGGGCACCACGGCGTTTGGCGGACCCGCTGCCCACATAGCAATCATGGAAGATGAAGTAGTGCGACGCCGTCGCTGGCTGTCGCGCGAAAAGTTTCTCGATCTCCTTGGTGCGACGAACCTTATTCCTGGACCAAACTCAACTGAGATGGCGATTCATATCGGCCATCAGAAACGCGGTTGGCCGGGATTGTTGGTTGCCGGCGTCTGCTTCATCCTTCCTGCCGTACTTATCGTCGGAACACTAGCCTGGGCATATGTTCGATTCGGAAAGCTACCGCAGGTTACAGGTATTCTCTATGGCGTAAAACCGGTAATCATTGTCGTAGTGATCCAGGCGCTATTGCGGCTCGGGGAGATCGCACTTAAGACAAAACTCCTCATCGCAATCACAACCGTTGTCGTTGTTCTCAGTTTTCTGCGTATCAACGAACTGGCTTTGCTGCTCGCGGCCGGTGCGACTGGAACCCTTGCTCAATTTGCGGTCAAACTCCGACATACTCACCAGTCGCTGTTCTCCTCAATCACAGTGGGTTCAATTCTGCAGTCTTCCGCCACCGCGACTGTGGCGCCGCTCGGTCTGTTGCCGATCTTCTTGTTCTTTCTGAAAGTCGGATCGGTGCTGTTTGGCAGTGGCTACGTATTGCTTGCCTTCCTCCGCAGCGATCTGGTTGAACGTTGGCACTGGCTCACAAATTCCCAGCTTCTTGATGCCATCGCGGTGGGCCAGGTAACCCCTGGTCCGGTATTCACGACTGCCACTTTCATTGGTTACGTGTTGGCAGGAACACCCGGGGCATTAGTCGCGACAGTGGGAATCTTCCTGCCAGCGTTCGTGTTTGTCGCGATCAGTGGTCCGCTCGTGCCGAAGATCAGACGTTCCCCAGCAGCAGGAGCCTTCCTGGATGCTGTTAACGCGGCGTCGCTGGCCTTGATGGCCCTGGTTACTTACGAACTGGGTCGCAGCGCGCTGACAGATTTTACGACCATTGCCCTCGCCCTTGTGAGCGCACTACTTCTCTTTCTTTTGCGCGTCAACTCGACCTGGCTAATACTTGTTGGAGCGGTTGTTGGCCTGTTATTGCCTTTTCTCATTCACAAGTAAGGCAATCGTCGCTCTGAATGCCGCATAGACGACCTGCAAAACGAGGTAGTGTCCTAATTTGTAGGGGCGTCCCTCCGTGGGCGCCCCATTCTGCTGACTTGTCGCTCAAGAAAGGGCGCCCACGGCGGGACGCCCCTACAAATTTAAGACACCACTCAAACCGGACCCGACTTTTTACCAGATGTAGTACTATGCTCAAGCGGCGACGCTCCCCGAATACTCGATGCCGCGAAGGATTTCAAGGTATGCGCAGTTCCCTCGCACGGAGAGCCACTACCTTATTGCTCGCCCAGTCGCTTCTCTGGTCAATCGTCTTCAGTCAACAGCAATCCCGCGAAGAGAGTCGCCCACGACGCGTGCAAGCTGAATGGCCGCAGCCGCCCGCAGCCACTTCGCCCATACCAGCAACAATCATTACGCCGATAGTTGGCGCGGAACCAAACATCCGCGTCGCCCTCGTGACCGATGCGCGCTCCGCCACAATCTCGACCACGAGCCGGCTGATGAACGCCACCGGCGGAAGCACCACGTTGCTTGCGCTCGACACATCGCGGGTCAGGGTTGAACCACACCTTCTGTCACCGCAGTTATCCGCCAACAATGAAGACACTTATCGCGTGATGGTGGGAGGCGCAGCCACCCGCGAGGAAGCAGAGGAAAACGCGAAAGAGATCAAGCGTGCGAGTGGCGAAGAGTCTCAAGTCGCGTTCGACACGGAAACAAAAACCTGGGGTTTGATGGTTGGTGCAAAACGTCCTCGCGAAGAGGCAGAAGAACTGCTTGCGCGTCTCGAGATTGCTGGAATGGATGCAACTATACCCGACTTCCGCAACGGATCGACTGTATCGCAAGCTTCGTCGACCGCACCAAGGCAGGCTACCGCGAGCGCTACTCCAATGCCTTCCACCGGCAATAGCGGTATTCGGCTAGCCTCGCGCTCGAGCCTACCCTCGCGCGAATTGATTGCTTTCTCTCCTACTGCCGGCCGGCTCTTCAATTCGAGCGCACCTGTAGCATTCGCTTCCTACGATGAGAAGAATGCTCCAGTGCGTTTCAATGACCGTCCTTATCGCGGCCGGATCGAAGTTTTTACAAACTCACGCGGAACGCTAACCGTAGTGAACGAACTCGGTCTCGAAGACTATGTGCGAGGCGTTGTTGCTAACGAACTTTCGCCCGGCGGTTATCCTGCCCTGGAAGCACTGAAAGCCCAGGCCGTCGCCGCGCGCACGTATGCACTCCGAAATCGCGGACAGTTTATGTCGCAGGGATTTGATGTTTTGCCAACTACAAGATCTCAGGTTTATCGTGGACTCACATCCGAGAATCCGCTGTCGACGCGGGCCGTCGAGGAGACGCGCGGACTCGTAGCCACTTACAACGGCGAGCCGATAAATGCGCTTTACACTTCCACCTGTGGGGGGCGCACTGAAGATGCCGAAAACATTTTCAATCAGGCTGTTCCTTACCTTCGCGGTCGCGAGTGTGCTGTGGAAGGCAAGGCTGCATTCACTTCATTTACCATTAAGACCACGCGCGAGCCGGCCGATTTGCGCGATGATAGAAACGTGCCCATAGCACGCGACGTCGGTCTTCTGGCCGTGGAAAACTTTGGTTCGCTGCACCCAAAAGTGTCCGATTCATGGCTTGCGGCGGATTCTTCCGTTGCAGAGGTGCGCAGCTGGCTCGCGACTGTCGCGCGGTTGGCCCATCAAATTGCACCTGCTGTCACTGAAGAAGTAAATCGACCGCCTGCCTTTGCAACAGCGTTGACAGCGGCAGTCTTTGGGGAAAGCCGTGCCACCACACTCCTGAATAATGCCGACGT
>WNFQ01004611.1_pt1 | contig 10027 bp, 9 predicted proteins | sample 5400171 | NCBI WGS metagenome assembly WNFQ01 (sample SAMN13153356, study PRJNA577476) | soil metagenome | isolation source: 20 cm soil under Madrone tree | place: USA:California | collected 2016-06-14 | reverse complement strand
GAGAAGAAGGCTCGCGTGGAGGATGCCTTGCATGCGACCCGCGCAGCCGTTGAGGAGGGTGTCCTTGCCGGCGGGGGTGTTGCATACCTTCGCGCCCAAAAGGCACTCGATACCCTCAAACTGGAAGGCGATGAGGCCGTTGGTGTGCAGATCGTTCGCCGGGCACTTGAGTTTCCGACGCGCCAGCTGGCTGACAACGCCGGCCAGGAAGGCGCTTTGATCGTCCAGGAAATCAAGAAGCGCAGTGGCAATGAAGGGTTCAACGTGGCGACCGGCAAATACGAGGACCTGGTGAAGGCAGGCGTAGTCGATCCGACCAAAGTGGTCCGCAGTGCGCTGCAGAACGCCGCTTCGATCTCCGCTCTCATGCTCACCACAGAAGCATTGGTGGCGGAGTTGCCTGAGAAAGAAAAACCGGGTCCGGCTGGTTCAGGCGGTATGGGCGGCATGGGCGGGATGGATTACTAAGCTGCACCATTCCAATTTTTAGTATGCTAAGACGGCGGGGTGTTTCCTCTATGCGAGACCTCGCCGCTCTGTTGCTCGCGTCTCATTCGATGTGCCGGCTACGGTTGTTTCGGCGCTGAGCTTTCGGACCTTTTGATGAACGGCGCAAACAGATCGATTGGGATCGGCAAAATGGTCGTGGTGTTATGCTCGCTCGAAATTTCCTTCATCGTCTGTAAGAAGCGCAGTTGCAGGGCGATCGGTTGCGTAGAAATCATCGATGCCGCCTGCACGAGTTTTTCCGCAGCCTGAAACTCGCCTTCGGCGTTTATGATTTTTGCGCGCCGCTCCCGCTCTGACTCGGCCTGACCGGCCATCGCGCGTTTCATGCTGTCGGGTAGAACCACGTCTCTGACCTCTACGGCAGTCACTTTGATTCCCCACGGGTCGGTCTGCCGATCGATGATCTCCTGTAGCCTGAGATTTATTTTGTCGCGTTGGGAGAGTAGTTCATCGAGTTCCGCTTGTCCGAGCACGCTGCGCAACGTTGTCTGCGAAATGAGCGAAGTCGCTTTCAGGTAGTTCTCCACTCGCACGACCGCGGACGCTGGATCGATGACGCGAAAATAAACGACGGCGTCAACGGTCATCGGTACGTTGTCCCGGGTCATGACTTCCTGGCGCGCGACGTCGATGGTCACAACGCGCAGATCCATCCTCACCATGCGATCGACGATGGGAACGAGGAAAATCAATCCGGGCCCTTTTGTGCCAAGCAGCTTGCCGAGACGGAAAATCACCCCGCGCTCGTACTCGCGCAGGATGCGGATCATCTGCGGCAGGAAGATTACGGCGAGGAGAATAATGGGAACTAACCAGACGACCAATCTTGCGGATTCTTCGAACATGGGACCTCTTTCTCAGGTTTCGGATTTCACCTTTGTCGTCAATCCTTCGGCGGCTAAAAAAAAACGTCAAGGTGCCCCGTTTCGCGTTATTTAATTAGAGCGGTGAGGAGCGTCTCCAACTCAATCGTCACTATTTTGGTTGCGGTATCATTGAGACCATAAGGCAAAACCAATCGACCACCGTGGACTAATGCCCCGCAAGTGTATACGACATTGGGTACGTAGCCGTCCATCTGGTCGACCGTCGGTTCCAAAAGCGGTTCGTTGAGGCGGCCAATAACCTTCAAAGGATTCCGCAGATTCAATAGCATGGCGCTGATACAATATTTGCGCATTGGGCCGACGCCGTGAGTCAGAACCAGCCAACCCGCGTTGGTTTCGATAGGCGAGCCGCAGTTGCCTATTTTCACGAATTCCCACGGCCGCGCCGGCTGCAGCAAAAGCTGGGGATCACTCCAGAAATACAGGTCATCTGAGAGCATCAGATAAAGGTTCTCGTCATCGTAGCGCGAAAGAATCGCGTAATGCCCGTCAATGCGCTTCGGGAACAGTGCCATCCCTTTGTTCTGTATTCCCGACCCGGTTAAGGTACGGATGCGGAAGTGAAGAAAGTCGGTTGTTTCAATGAGCTGCGGGAGGATGATGTGACCGTTGTAGGCGGTATACGTTGCGTAGTAGGTCGCGCGGTGATCTTCATCAACAAAGCGGACAAAGCGGGCGTCCTCCATGCCATTGCTCTCATTCAGCGACACTGGGAAGATGACGCGTTGGGAGAGCGGAATTGACGGGCTGAAATTGAGCTCGTAGTTTGATTCTACGAGCCAATGCACGCATTCGATGGCTCTCTTTACGTCCTCCGTATGCAGTTGGGTTTGGTGAGCTGCGTGCTGCATCGACTCATGCAATTCGGTTCGTGTGAACGTAACCCCTAATCGGTTCATCACTGATCTCGACCAGTTGTTTTCCAGGCCTCTCTCTTGTAACTTGTGTAGAAAGATATTCTTCGGAAAGGTGGGATCGGGGTCGATGTCTGGCGCGGTTACCAGAGCCGTCATCTTGTCCATCTGGATAGAATGATTGCTTCGGATGACTCCACTGCGAAACTCGATCGATGAAATATGGCCCTCGCCGACGGCTCGAAGGGTCAGGATAAAGCGAAGATCTCCGGCTCCGAGATCTGTCTGATCCGGATGCGGAACGATCGATGGATTGAACAATGCTGCGGATTCAATGGCATATTCTCCGGTGAAGAATGCTCCGATTAAGAGCCGGCGACTCGCCGAAAGCGACTCATTATTCGACAAATACGCCTTTACTTTCTCAAACTGTCGCAACCACGATTTTTCCAGGTTCGGGTGTCGGTGGTTGAATTCGTCTCGCAAGCTAGCTAGCTGAGCCTCCGTCTCCGCTTCGGTGAAAGAGAGGACTCGGTCGATGATGTTGCTGACCTGATCTGGACTGGCCGGAATGAACGGTCGATTCAGCACACGACCGATGTCGGGTCGAAAATCGATCGCGGTAGAATTGATCTTCAAGTTGTTCCTGGCCTTTTGGCTTCTCTGACGAGCACCGCCTCTGCTCGGGTCATCTCGGCCAGTGCCAGCTGGAAAGCGAGACTGGATTCAGCTCCTTGGTTTTGGTTGACCCGATTAGAATGCAACGCATCGCGACAGCCACCCGTACTCGAATCGTAGAGTGACTGCCCGAGATCGTTGCGACCGAGGAACCATTCGAAGCAGCGACGCGCAGCCCGCTGCCAAGTCGAGTCGCGAGTGAGCGAGTACGCTTCCACACAAGCGGCGATCATGGCGTAGGCTTCCAGTGGTTGCTGATCAAAGCGAGCGCATTCATAGCCGCGGGTCCAGAAGCCATTACTGCCGATCGGCGCGAAATGACCCCCATCAGCCTTTTGTCGCTCCACCAGCCAGCGGAGCGATCGCAATCCAACTTCCACGACATCACCACGGGAAGTCCAGTACCCACTGAGTATCATCGCTTGTGAAAGTCTCGCATTATCGTAAGTCGCTACAGATTCAAACCAGACCCAATCATCCGAGGAATTGGTGCGAAACAGCTCGACCAAGCGGTTGGTGAGAACTTCGCGCAGCTGATTCGCGCTTCGATCGCCGGAGAAGGCGCGCAGATATTCCTGAATGGCGAGTAGCGCGAACGCCCAGGCTCTCGGTGAACTAAAATTCTCGACTGTCGGGAGCCCGCGTTGGAACAAAAGTGCGCAGAGATTACGGTGACCCTCATTCTTTGAGCGGCCGAGCGCCGTGCCAGTGGCCCAAAGCGCCCGCGCGTGGCTGTCTTCCGAGCCCTCTCTTTCCAACCAATGTCGCTGATGGCTCATGAAATTTCGAAAGCGACAGGTTTCTTGATCAAAAGCGTCCCACAAGAACGCGAGATAAATGCTGGCCAGGTGTTCGAATTGCAGCTGAGTCGCGAGACTCGTTGTCTCCTCCAGTAGCAAGGTGAGGATGAAAGCACGCGCATTATCGTCTGTGCAGTAACCTTCCGCGAAGTTTGGCACGTTGAAGATCGCATGCTGGAAAATCCCGGTGTCGTCGGTCATTCGAAGCAGGTGGTCTAGCTTCAGTGGCGGCAACTCATAGGGGCGATTGTCCAGCGTTCGGGCGGCGAACGCCTTTCGCGGAGGCACACTCAAGCTTGCCCGCGCGCGTTCGAAACTTTCCATGTGCCGCTTGGCTACAACCGGCCAGATCATTCCCCGACCCAGTTTCCATGCTCGTTTACGCGTTGCGGTCATGAGGACCGGATCAGAAAGAAATCGCTTCACACCCTGAGCAATCGCCTTGGGATTCGCGAATGGCACAAGTACGCCACGATCGTTAGCCAGCAGCTCTTTCGCGTGCCAATAGGGTGTGGAGATGACTGCTTTGCCGGCACCGAACGTGTAAGCAAGCGTGCCGGAAGTGATCTGTGATTCATTGAGATAAGGTGTGATATAGATGTCGGCGGCGCCGATGAATTCCTTCAATTCCTCTAGTGTAACAAAGCGATTATAAAAGATGACGTGAGGCGCCACGCAACAATCCTCGGCCAGGCGCTCCAACTTGAGCCGATACGACTCGCCTTCGCGCGCGATGACATTGGGGTGGGTTGCGCCGAGGATGATATAAACCACGTTAGGATGTTGTTCGAGGATCGCCGGGAGGGCTTCAATGACGTGCTCGATTCCTTTGTTCGGTGATAACAGACCGAACGTTAGCAACACGGTTTTGCCCTCTACACCAAACTGATCTTTGTTAAAGTTAGGATCGATGAATGGCATGTCCGGTATGCCATGCGGAATTACGTCAATCTTCTCGGGAGCTATGCCATAGATTTCTTCGAGGAAACCTTTGCCTTGGTCGGCCATTACGATGAAGCGGTTCGAGAGTTCATCGAGTTGCTTCATCAACGCCTGCTGATCCGTACTTGGCTCGCGCAACACGGTGTGCAACGTCGTTACCACTGGCATGTGTACGTCGCGCAAAAGCGCCAGAAGATGACTGCCGGCAGGTCCCCCGTAGATGCCAAATTCGTGCTGGACCAAGACTATCTCTACGTTGTTGATGTTGAGGAAATCGGCTGCGCGACGATAGGAATCGAGTTCTTTCTCGTCGATCTCAAATCGGATGCGAGGTGGATAGTCGTACCCTTCTGGTCGATCATTGACCGCGCCCACGACGCACTGACACTGCGGGAATTCCGCCGCAATAGCATCACAAATGTCGGAGGTGAAGGTTGCGATGCCGCACTGGCGCGGAAGATGATCCCCGAGAAAGGCTATCTGCTTGATGTTGGTGGCTACTCCCATGGACTCGTATACGATCAGTTTTAACGCTTCTCTCGGATGGAGATGATTCCCTTGGCGCCTACTATCTTTAGAGATGATCGCATGGATCAGTGGGTGCGTCGAGCAACCCCTCTGATATCCACGCAACAATTCTCGACCCTGTCGCTATCACTTCCAGCGCAAATAGATCGCAAGGTCAATGCAGTTTTGACCTGGAAATGGAATGGGGAGTTGCTTTGTCCAAGCCCCTTCGGCACCGCCGTTATGATGGCTGGCGCCGGCGCAAGCTCGAAAGCCGGAGGGCGTTCGTAGCGAACCGAATTTCGTTGCGGAGGTTGGTGAGCATTTCGTGAGTCACCTCGAGCTGTCCTGCCTTGCGCTGTGTCCATTGTTGAGCGGTTTCTCGCAGACTATGGTAAACGTTCGCGATGTAAGTGGCGGTGGCTTCGGTGAGGCCGGGATGGGCGAGAGTTGCCTCGAGGCGACGCTGTGCTTCGGCGAGCTCTGCCAGTACGATCTTTTCCGTGGGAACTCGGCGAAGCTTGCTGACGAGGCCAATCTTCGACAGGGTCCAGATGATCCATTTAGTCGGATCGATCTGCCAGGGCTTGACTCCGTTCCGGTAGTCATGCTGAAACTCGTGGTGGTAGTTATGATACCCTTCGCCGAAGGTAAGGAGGGCGAGGAGCCACGAGTCGCGAGCACTGCATTTTGAAGAATACGGTTGCGCCCCGATGTAATGACAGAGCGAATTGATGCAAAAAGTGCAGTGTTGAAGCACCACAACGCGTAACACGCCCGCTATCAGGAAAGCGCCGAGGGCCGCTTTCCATCCTCCCCACACAAAGCCGATGCTCGCCGGGAGCACGAAAGCAACTAGCACCGCAATCAAATGAATATAGCGATCTTGCCACACCAGGAGTGGATCCTTTTTGAGATCGGCCACATTGTCGAAAGGTGGTAATGGCTTGAGCTTGAACAGCAACCAGCCCATGTGGGCGTAAAAGAGACCTTTGGTGATACAATAAGGGTCGTCATCGTGATCCACATGCTTATGGTGGCTGCGATGTTCGCAGGACCAGAGGAGTACGGAATGCTCAAACGCTCCGGCTCCAAAAATAACCGTGAAGAACCGCACAATCCAGTGCGCCTGGAAGGTTAAATGAGAGAAAAGTCGGTGGTACCCGAGCGTAATAGAGAATCCGCACGCTCCAAGCATCGCAAAGAAAAGTGCGATCTGAAACCCGTCGATGCCAAAAAAACAAAGGTACAACGGCACAGCCGTGACCGACAGGAACAGAGTGCCGATCAGAAATGAGCTAACGAGCCAATTGACTCGGTGGAAGGGAATTTGTGGAAACATGGGATTGGTTGGTTGTTAGTCGGACGCTTTTCCGGATCGGCTCAAATGAATCACTCCTTTCGAGACTTCGACTGTCGCACCAACCCCAGTAGCTTCGCCTCATTCTGTCAGGGTCTCCCATATTTTTTTCAACGCTTAGCTGAAGCGTTTTGTATATGACGCAGGAACCCGCTCAACTGGCGCAATAAGGTCAGGCATACGTAAAGAAGCGAATAACTCTTCCAAAAGAGTATTGGTCGAAATCGGGTCTCCGACCAAGGTGGGGCGGGAACGCTCAAAATCACTGATCCAGCTTCCGAATAAGAACTCTCGTACCCATATGAATCAAAAAAGTGTAGATTTCTATGCTTCTGCGTCTTCTCTTTCAGCTCATGCCGAGTCAACCGTCAGCCCTAGCGGGAACATCAAAAACGGCGACATCGTCCAAGTAAGACTACTGATTAGATCCAATGCTACGGTAAGCCTATGAGTTACGATAGTACGATAGACACAACCTTGCACATAAACCGGGTGCGCTTCCTCGTTGGTCAGTGTGCCATTATCCTCCTAGAGCGCGGGGCGAAACACGACGCCTCCAAATTGGAAGAACCGGAGAGAGCAATCTTTGATACGGTGGGCAATCGACTGGCTGTCATCACCTACGCGGGCGAAGAATATCAGCATTCGCTCGCTGAGCTGAAAACGGCACTTGATCACCACTACGCCCACAATGCCCATCATCCAGAACACTATCCCAATGGTGTCGACGGAATGTCGCTTTTCGATCTCATCGAAATGTTAATGGACTGGAAAGCGGCCGGCGAGCGGGATCCAGGTGGGATGAATCTCGTTCCCTCTGTCGAAATCAGCAGCGACCGCTTTTTGGTGGGTGAACAGCTGAAAAAGATCTTGATGAACACGACGCGGGAGATGGGCTGGATCTGATTAATAAAAAAGCAAACCGCAATGAAACTTCGCCACCTGGAATACTTTGTGGCGATTGGCTCCAGACAATCTGCCAACAATCAGTGTTCACTCCACGCATTGTGAAAGGCAGAAGGGGCAGCAAGCGTCCTGGCCGCAGCTGTTCTTGCAGTTACGCCTGCTAAAACTTCAAATCCCCCCGAGCATTACTAGCTACTTGTCGCTCTTTGTCCTCGGGCGAGATCTTCGAGCGTGACAATGCCAACCATTCGCCTTTCACCGAAGCCCTGAGGCGCAAAGTCTTTGCCCGACCATGCACAATTTCTTTGAGCGTTCTTGGCGTAAACTCTTTGACTTGGTCGATGGCGGATTTGGTTTTCATGACAGTGTGATTCTGCCTTACCTCTTCTGCAACCGAAGCGGAAACGCTTCCCCGGTCTTGAACCCAGGATCTTTGCGGTAATCGAGCGTAAGCCAACTCTTGTTGAGAGACGTACCAAAGGAGCCGCAATAGGGGTTTTTCTCGAACCTCAACCTTTCGAACGGCCCCTGAAACTCGGACGGCACCAATTCGATAATTAGGCGATATTGGTCGCCGTATTTCTCGCTCGATAGGACCTTGGCGTGAATCGATGTCATGCTAGTTCGGATTCGCTGCAATCGGAGAATCCATTATCTACCGTTTCGACTCTCGCCCCGTTCGCTGAGTTTTTCCCATACCCTTCTCGAAGGATTACGATTGCTTCCGAGTATGATGACCGACACGCTGGCAGAATTCCTGGCCGGAAAAGTACCAGGCCGTCAGGTCCTTGTTCATAACGCTCACTCGACGCAGATCGGCGAGCGGCTTCCGGGCGTGCTGAAGCGACACTCAATGCGGCTCTACTGAATCTTGAATTTACCCGCGTGACAGACATCGCGCCGATCTATGGACTAACGGGCGTATTTCTCTGCGCCGAGGAAGTGGAGAGAAACATAATTCTCATCACCGAGAACCCAGCTATCGTGCCCCGGCGGGATGTAAAACAGATCGCCGGCTCGCATTTCGATAACTGATGCATCTTGCATCGCTGCTGTAGCTCGCCCGCTGACAACCAGCCCGACATGCTCTACCTGGCAGAGAGTTGCGCCAGTTTTTGATCCGATGTGAGTCGACCATTTCCAGCCAGGCTCGTAAGTCGCACGGCCAATGGTAACTCCACCCAGTGTGATTTTCTCAAATCGACCTTTTTCGAAAGAGATAATCTGGTCGGGAACTTCAAACCGTTTCAGAATAACTTGCTTCATTAATCTTCCTCCATAGAGAAGACGGGACGCCTTCTGGTAGATCCGTACAACGATTTCCTTGCACGCTGCCGAGCGCAACGGTCCGACCTTCGCGCATGAGATAGTCTCCACCAGTGAAATCGTGGCCGCGTTGGCCGAACAAACGAAATTCAGGGGAGAGCAACATCTTCGAACCGGGGCAGCTAACGGGGATTAACGTCGCGGCCCGAGCGCTGTTCCCGCAGTTTCTCAAAGCAGGCGAGGAGGCTTGTGTGGCTTCAATCTGTACGACGGCCTTCAAATCCGGTGCCGAGCCGCCTTGCGGCGCCGCATCTCCCGCCATCTTAGATGAGGGACATCGCCCAAGTCGCAGTGTACACAGCCGCTTTCGCGTCGTTCGAGTTTTTCTTTCCGGCCTGGTTGATAGGTCCGCCTTCCAAGAGGTTTCTTTGGGTCGTTTCGATCGTTTTCACTTCCAACGGTCCCCTGATTTACCGGTGGGAGGCGCATACCGGCGAACAACGGGAAACCGCGGGCCGGTGAAGCCTTCGAAATCATTGCCTCATCAAAGACTGTTATTCAAGCTGTGAGAGTTTTCCGCCGGCGCCAGAGGTACGTCGGGTGTTTCTTTCTTACTCAGCGCTCGACGCAACTTCGCCAGCGCTATATTCTGGAGCTGGCGGATCCGCTCTCGCGTAACCCCGAATTTCTTACCCACTTCTTCGAGGGTCTTCGGTTTGCCACCATCCAGTCCGAACCGCTGGAAGATAATCTTCCGTTCGCGGTCGTCCAGAACCTCGAGCAACTCACTGACTTCGTCGCGCAGGTTCTTGTCGCTGAGCAACTCAAACGGCGTTTGCGCTTCTTCATCGCCAACAATCTCACCAAATTCAGTCGAGTCGTCATCGCTGATCGGTGCGTCCAACGACGCGGGCCGGATCGAGGCTGTCTTTAATTGAGAAACTTTGCCACGAGAGAGACCGATCTCTTCCGCCAACTCGTCGTCAGTCGGTTCCCGGCCAAGGTCTTCACTCATCTGCAAAGAGACTCGGCGCATCTTGGAAATCTTGTCTACCAAGTGAACCGGAAGTCGAATCGTCTTACTCTGATTGTCTAACGCTCGTTTGATCGATTGTTTAATCCACCAAGCGGCGTAGGTACTCAGTTTTCCGCCCTTTGCCGGATCGAAGCGCTCGACCGCCTTCATCAATCCGATATTGCCTTCCGATACTAAATCCAACAGAGGCAAACCCAAATTCGCGTAATCATGAGCAATTTTAACGACCAGACGGAGATTGGCCTTGATCATAAGCGCTCGCGCTTCTCGGTCGCCCTTCT
>WNFQ01005891.1_pt1 | contig 10028 bp, 10 predicted proteins | sample 5400171 | NCBI WGS metagenome assembly WNFQ01 (sample SAMN13153356, study PRJNA577476) | soil metagenome | isolation source: 20 cm soil under Madrone tree | place: USA:California | collected 2016-06-14 | reverse complement strand
GAGGAATTCTGAGCAAAATGTGCCCTATCGAAAACCTGCACTTCGCAGCGACGCATTCGCTCGGGCGCTGATCGATGCAAAAGCATGTCTCAACGATTCTGAAACTCTGTTAGGCCTTTTCAACGACGCAGCGAAAAAGGCGGCGGCAGTGCCGAGGGAGCCATTCAAAGAATGTTGGCCCTATCTGCAAACCATGCTGCGGTTAGTCCGCGCTCATCATCGCGGCGAATACGATCGAGTCCCCGACAACGCACTGCTGTGGATCGTTGCCGCTCTCAATTACCTGATCGACCCATTTGATTTGATTCCGGACGCAACCCCGGTCCTCGGCTTCGTCGATGACGCAACCGTGATTGAATTCGTCACCGATAAAACCCGCCAGACGCTCGATGATTTCATGATGTGGGAAACGCGCGCACTGTAGCCGTCAACCTTGTCGGCGACGCAGTTCGCGCGAGGCGCTCACATCGACGTCCCAGTTCGCTCAGCGAAGCGGCTACAGGTTTAAACCATCAGCAACGCCGGGTTCTCCAGCAGGTGACGCAGTTCCTTCAAGTATTCCGCGCCGAGTGCGCCATCGATGACACGATGATCGCAACTCATCGTGATCGACATTCGGTGGCCCACGACGAGTTGGTCGCAATCATCGATAACGGGAACTTTGGTGATCTTGCCGACGGCAAGAATGAAGCCTTGCGGAGGATTAATCACGGCGGAGAAACTGTCGATGCCCATCCCACCAAGGTTCGAGATCGTGAATGTGCCGCCCTGAAATTCTTCAGGTTTCATTCGCTTGTTTCGGGCGCGATGCGCCAGGTCCTTGGCCAATGCGCTGATCTCGCGTAGCGATTTGTCTTGGGCGTCGCGAATTACCGGCGTCAGCAACCCGTCTTCAATTGCCACCGCAACTCCCAAATCGACGTCCGCGTACTGCACAATCGATTCCTTATCGAATGAAGCATTCACTCGCGGTACCTTCACGGCAGCCATCACCGCGGCCTTCAAAACGAAATCGTTCACGGTGATCTTCGCCGCATCTGCTCCTTCCCCGGCGGATTTCAATTCTTCACGAGCCTCCATCAGCGGGCCGGCGTTGATCTCGATAGTGAGATAAAAGTGTGGAACCGGGCCAAGACTTTCCACCAGCCGCTGCGCAATGATTTTGCGCATCCCGGAAAGTTGAATGCGCGCGCTTTCGCCAGCCTGTAGTGGCAGCCGTGCCGGCTGCTTTCCCGCGGGCGACACGCCCGCCGCTACAGGTTGCGATTTCGCCGCTGCGCGAACGTCCGTTTCGGTCACTCGCCCCTCAGGTCCGGTGCCTTTTACGCTAAAGAGATCAACGCCGAGTTCCGATGCGATTCGTCGCGCAACAGGCGACGCTTTCACGCGGGGTTGTTCATGTTCTCGTCCTATCGGCTCAGGCTTCTGTTGTTTTTCTTCATCGAGGGCGGCTGACACCGCGCCCTCTCCACGTTTTTGCTGTGGTGGAGCGATTTCCTCTTGTTCGGCTCGCGCCGGTGCAGGTTTTTCCGTTTCAGCCTGCGGCTTGTTTTTTTTCTCTCCTGCCGAGTCCGGCTCTTTCCCCTTCTTCTGTGCCGACGCTTCTTGCGCGGGAGCTTCCTCCCCTTCGCCCCGGATGAACGCGATTTTGTCTCCAACGTTCACCTTCCCGCCTTCCTGCACGTAAATGTCGGCGAGCGTTCCGTCCTCGGGAGATTCCCACTCCATGGTCGCTTTGTCTGTCTCAATCTCGGCGAGCACTTCACCAGCCGAGACCTGATCGCCCTTCTTTTTCTTCCACGCTACGAGGGTTCCCTCACTCATCGTGTCGCTCAGTTTCGGCATCTGGATCTCAGGCATGGTTCAAAAGGTTACAACGTTACAGGAGTTATATCGTTACAGTGGCAATTCCTTTTTGTAATGGTTGTAACTCCTTTAACTAATTTCACGCGTAGCAGACCTGTTTCACAGCGGTGACCAGTTTTTCGGCGTTCGGCAGGACGGCGCGCTCCAGGTCTTCATTGTATGGCATCGGGACATCTTCCTGTGATACGCGCAGAATCGGCGCATCGAGCGAATCGAAAATGGTTTTTTGAATGCGATAACAAATTTCCGCGCCAACACCGCAGAATGAGTGGTCCTGTTCGACAATCACGACGCGATGCGTTTTCGCTACAGATTCGAAGATCGCCTTCTCGTCGAGTGGCTTGATCGAACGCAGATCAACGACCTCGGCGGAAATATCTTCCTCTTCCAGTTGAGCCGCGACCATGAGCGCAATGGGAACAGTCTGCGCATAGCAAATCAAAGTTACATCGCTGCCTTCGCGCTTCACGTCTGCCTTTCCCAGCGGGATGAGCAGGTCCTCATCGGGCGGCTCAACCATTCCCTTCGAGCTGTAAAGGAGTTCCGCTTCAAGGACCAGCACCGGGTTATCGTCGCGCACAGCAGTTTTCAAGAGACCTTTAGCGTCGCGTGGAGTCGCGGGCGTGCAAACTTTCAGACCGGGCACGCTGGCGTAAAAGTTTTCCGTGGCGTGCGAGTGCGTCGCCGCAAGCTGATGCGCCGGACCGTTCGGACCCCGAAATGTGATCGGGATATTGAATTGCCCGCCCGACATCATGAACATGTTGGGCGCGTTGTTGACGACCTGATCGAACGCCACGAGCGAGAAACTGAACGTCATGAACTCAATGATCGGTCGCAGGCCGACCATTGCCGCGCCGATGCCGAGACCGGCGAATCCGTTCTCGCTGATCGGCGTGTCGATGATGCGTTTCGGCCCAAAGCGTTGAAGCAACCCGGCGCTCACCTTGTACGCTCCCTGATATTCGGCCACTTCTTCGCCCATCAGGAAAACGTTGGGATCGCGTTCCAGCTCTTCAGCAAGTGCCTCGTTCAAGGCCTGACGATATGTAATTTCTCTCACGCCTTTGCTCCGTTGAAATAGACGTAGTCGTAAAGTTTCTCGACCGGCAGCTCGGGGCTTTGCTCGGCAAACTTCACCGCAGTCAGCACTGTTTCCTTCGCCCGCTTGTCAAGCTGATCGAACTGTTCGTTGGTCAATTTGCCCTCCCGCGTGAGCTGCGCGCGCAAACGGATGATTGGATCATCCAGGCGATATTTTTCCAGTTCCTCCTTGGTCCGGTAACTCGCCGGATCCGACATGGAGTGGCCGCGGTAGCGATACGTGCGCACTTCGAGAAATGAAGGGTGCGATTCCTTCCGAATGGAATCGGCAACCTCTGCGACCTTGTCGCGCACTTCGCGAAAATTCATTCCGTCAACGATTTCTCCGGGGATGTCGTAACCCTCCGCGCGGTCGACGATCTGCTTGAGCGAGGTCGATCGTTCCACCGATGTGCCCATGGCGAAAAGGTTGTTTTCACAAATGAAAATGATAGGCAGCTTGTACAGTGCAGCCAGGTTCAGCGCTTCGTGAAACGAACCTTGATTAATCGCCCCATCTCCGAAGAAGCAGAGCGTGACGCGATCTTCGTCACGGTACTTGATCGCGAAGGCCAACCCTACCGCCAGCGGCACATGAGCGCTGACGATTGCGTGCCCGCCGTACATGTGGTGTTCCTTGTCGAAAAAATGCATGGATCCGCCAAGTCCACGCGAGCAGCCGGTCTCCTTGCCGAAAAGCTCTGCCATGCACGCCTTTGCGGTTGTGCCACGGGCAAGAGCATGCCCGTGATCACGGTATGCGGTGATGATGTAATCATCCGGGCGAATAGCAGCCACCGCGCCAGCCACAACCGCTTCCTGTCCAATGTAAAGGTGACAAAATCCACCAATCTTCTGCGCTTGATACTGCTGGCTGGCGCGTTCTTCGAAGCGCCTGATCAACAGCATCAGCGAGAGCATCTCGACTTCGTCGCGCTGCTCCAGCGGCTGCATGGCGGTCAAGCCGTGCGCGGAACTGGGGCGCGCGCCCGCGATCCCGCCGCGCTTCGGCCAAGCTTAATGCAAACAACAAAAAGCAGAGTGAACAACAGATCGCTGACTAGTGAATTACGGAAAAACATCCAGCTGGGAGTCGCGCTGTATTGAGGCAAGCCAACCGTCAGTGATTGAATAAATCCAGCGAAGTTCTTGGCGTAACCAGGGTCGTAAATCCACGAAACGGAATTAGTGATGACGTAGAAGATGATCGACGCGGCGACCGATGCAGGGAGGAGTGTTTTCCACGACGCGCGGTTTTGAAGGAGCAATCCAAGGCAGCCGACAATCGCAAAGCCAACGTAGTGCGAGAGCACAAACGGATTAAAAAGTGAAAACCCGTAGTGCGCGTCCAATAGCACATCGGAGATCAGCAACGCGATCATGGGGACGGTGAATTTGTACTTCCGCGGGAAGTAAGCAGCCGCGCAGAGCGCAATCGCGGCAATGGGCGCGAAGTTCATCCACCCCATTGCATCGGAGTGTCCGAAAAAGCCGGTGGCGATACGAAACACCACCGCAACGATGATGAGAAGAAGCGCAGGAATCATTTCTCAGAATCTATCCGGTCAGCAAGATATGCAAAGGAGAAGATGGTAAAGATGCCGGGCTGCGGCATACGGCCCTCGCACCGCCCGACCCTACCTACTTTCACGCCATCGCCGACACCGCGCGAGCGAAACCGCTTGGCAAACGCTTTGTGCTTCAACGGAAATTTCTTGCCACCCATTCCGGTCCAATCTTCCTAGGCGGCATAATGAAGTAGCTTTAATAATTAATTTTCCTTGAAAGGTAAAACCCATTTTAAGTCTTGAAATGGCGAATAGCTCACCTCTGATAAATTGCAAGTTGCGTCAAACATATATTGAAAGGGCTTACCATTTACAGACACCTGAATGTCGGCCCTGATAATGGGATCTTTGATACCCATGTGTTGTTTCGTTAGTCGTTTCAAGAATTGGACATATTGAAACAGCATATAGGGATTGGTGGCCATGATTAATTGTTTATCGTTCAATAATTTCTGGGGATCAACGATGTAAACGCCCTTTGTACGTGGATCTTCAATGGTGATGCTCACATTAGTTTCATGGTGATCCGCCATCATACGCCAAGAAAAGTTGCTTCCTTCGTGTGTCCACTGCAGATCTCGCCTATAGAGCAAATGCCTTAATGGGATCAGAATTTGTAGAGATGTATAAATAATGACAAATCCCAGAATCCAAGGCGATCCTTTGATGGGCGTGCCTTGATTACTAACCTTCCTTTTTGTCATGTCTTATCCATTATCGGTTCGTATTTCAAAAATTTTCCGTTTAAAAAACGCGCAACGGATTCTCTTACAATAGCGCTCGGTAGAAACAAAATATAAGTCGAGAGCATCAAATAGGGAAAAGTTTGGATTCCGAGACCGAACAAAAAGATATTCGTGCCGTTGAATAGACAAAGCCAAGTAAAGGTTAACTTGTGCCAGCGATTGATAAATAACAATATCCCTAACCCAAGATCCGATAACATCCCTCCCCAGCTAAGGACAACAGCGATCCATTTTTCTTGAAGAGGATAGCCCAGGAAAAACAAATGCTTGACTAGATTTAGATAAAGGGGCGCGGCGTGGATTAGCCAATCTGCATTCAATTTTGCTAGGCCAGCAAAAAAAAACACAACACAAATTTGGAAACGTAACAAAAATAACTCCCAATAACCAACTTGTTCCTTTCGGGCATTTTTATTGATTAGGCTATCGAAAGAAAATATGGAACCTGAATGGCCAAAGCACATCAAAAATGAGAGCAGAAAAATGAGATAGTAATGATTGGTGTAAGGAGCGCTCTCCATGAAAAAGAAATATCCGAATGCCGAAGTAAAAAGAATAAAACATATTCGCGTAAGTAGACCCAGCATAATACCAACAGTCGAGATTTGCAGGACATTGAAAATCAACCATAGAAAAGGCTTAGACAGGGGCTTTAATCCCAAAAGGTCGAAGAGTGGATAAGTAAAATGAAACACGGGTTCAATGTAGTAATGAGGAAAGGTTTTACGGCTTAACACGAGAAACTCAATACATAACAGAAATCCAAAAAGAAAACGAAAGATTCCCAAGGGCAAAGCATCGACGGGTTGGAATAAATTCTCTTTAGCAGATTTCTTGAAGGATATGATCATGATTGATCGTGCAAAGAACCTACTATATTAAAAATTCAAAAGACAAAAGCAAAGCGTGGCGAATTGGTTCACATTAGTCATACCCGAGGGAAGTGGGTAGAAAAGGGCTGTAAGGAATCGTTACCTTGTATTCGATGGTACCGATGGAAGCGTCGGAATGGTTAAGTATCAGGAGCAAGCGAAAGTATCTGCAAAAAATGCGCTGGCGTTATGCGCGGCCGCGGCGCCGCAGGTATAAAAGCAGGCCGATCGAGGAGCTCATGGCGTTGTGCGGTTACAGTCGCAAGCACGCCATCGGGTTGTTAAATGGGCGAGGAAGGCCGCGTTTACTTAAGCGCAGCGGACCTAAGCCCGTTTATCCACCGAAGCAAGTGCAGCTGGTGCTCGAGCGGGTTTGGTTTGGGAGCGGTCAGCTTTTGCGGGAAACGACTCCTAGCGGCGCTGCCAGAGTGGCTGCCCGAATTACGAGAAAGAATACGGCGCGCTCGCTTTACCGCTTAAAGAGAAGCTGGCAAACATCAGTGCGGCGACGATTGACCGGCTGCTTTCTCCGATGCGAGCCAAAGCGCGGCCAAAAGGGGCGCCGGGGGAACCAGCCTAGCCGATGGTTGAAAAACCAGATCCCGCTGCAAACCGATTAATCGGACGAGCATCCGGCCAGGGTTTTCGATTCTGCCACAGCTCTGCCCAAGATGGCGGTTCGCGTTATTTTGCCGCGCCGAGCGCCCTATTGAGCCGCGCCTTGCGACGCTTGGCTGCGTTGCGATGAATGATCCCGCGCTTAGCCGCTTTATCGATCGCTGAAATGACCGCGCGAATTTCATCGGCGTTTGGCGCTGGCGCGGAGCGGATCGGCTTCTGCAGACTTCGCAGGTGCGCCTTAACGCTTCGATTTCGGAGCGCCCGCCTTTGTGTCTGGCGGGAACGCTTGGCCGCTGATCTCGTGTTAGCCATTGCCGATGAAAACTTTTGCGAGAGCCGGATTCTGCCGAGAGCAATTCCTACAAAGGCTTGTTCGATGCAAGCTTTGTCTTCTGGCGGGCGCCGGCAAGCGCGCCAGCCATTCGCATTTGATCTACGCTGAGTGATCCGGAAGGCGGCGTCGCGAGCGTGGTGGCACTTATTTGCGGTGGCGGTTCCGGCGCTGCGTTTGCAGCCACGACACCGCCGCTTGTTTCCTGACGCGGCTTCGCTTTTTCCAGTTTGGGCAGCCGATCAGGAACAATTTGCACTATAGCACCGAGCGGCACCTGTTCATAAAGCTCGGCGACGTCCTTCGATTTCATGCGGATGCAGCCATAACTCGCCGGACGACCGATTTTTTTTTCCTCCGGCGTTCCATGAATATAAATGCAACGTTGAAACGCGTGCGCGTTTTGCGCTTCCAATCCGCGTAGCCAAATGATGCGCGTAGTGATCGGATCGCGGCCGGGAGTGTCGGGCTGAAGAACTTCACCCGTTAGCCGCCGATTATGAAACACAGCACCGACCGGCACGTTGTCGCCGATCTTTTTTTCTACCGCCAAATACCCGAGAGGAGTGGTCATTCGTCCCCACGCGTCGCCCAAGCCGAACATCGAAGTTGATATGGGATAGACCGCCACTTTATTGCCGTTGCGCAGAAGCATCAGTCTCTGATCACGGACGCTGATGATCAGCTGGTTTGAAGTGTCCAGCGGCGCGATCGCAAACGCGGAGGTAGCCGAGATTACGCTAAAAATGACTGCAAACGGCCGAAGCATGGCCGAATCTTTTACTCGAGAATTCCGATTTGTCACGCAGGAATTGTGGCCTGCACGCGTGAGCTGCCAACATTGAATTTTGACCAACCAGCCAGGAATGAAGAGAGACAGACGTAGAGGAAGCCGCCCTGAAACATGAGCAGAAACGGCACTGACAAGAACTGCCGATGTATAATAGCGAACACCACGAAGTAGGTGAAATAGATCGCAAATGCCAATTCAGCCAACGGGAGCGCCGACTTGAGCGGCCGATACTTACAACTGCGCCACGGCTGCCATTTGTGTTCAATTCCGTACTTGGGTGTCCGCGTAAAATCCGACTTGTGATTAATCATCGCTTCGAGCACTGCTCGCGCGTTGTTGAGCGACAGACCAATTCCCAATGCTAGCAAAAATGGCAACAAAAGGATCTCTTTGATCCATTTTCCGGGATGCAGTTCGCGTTGGGCGCAGATGTAGAAAAGGCCAACGGAAGCCGATGCTGCCAGGAAAATCGGAATGTCCACTAGCACTGTGCGAACCCAGCCCACCGGCGGTCCGCCGGTGGAGGGATACAGAAGAACACAAAGAATCGCCAGCAGCAGGTAGGCAAAATTCGACATCAAATGCCCGGTCGCCTCGAGCTTAATCGGGAACGGCAATTGACTCCGCCAGACGCTCGGCAACAACTTCTTGCAGGTCTGGACGGAACCCTTGGTCCAGCGATGCTGCTGAGATTTGAAGCCGTTCATGTCGACAGGCAGCTCCGCCGGCGTGACGACATCGGAAAGATAAATGAATTTCCAGCCAGCAAGCTGAGCGCGATAGCTTAAATCCAGGTCCTCGCACAACGTATCATATTGCCAGCCTCCGCTCTGCTCGATGCAGGAACGCCGCCACAACCCGGCCGTTCCGTTGAAATTGAAAAAGCGTCCGCTACGGCTGCGCGCGGTTTGTTCCAGCAAAAGATGTCCATCCAGGAAAATTGCTTTAAGCAGTTCTTTTTGTGGCACAAAATCGGCGCCCAAGATGCAAAGAAATTCGCCTTCGGCGGCAGAGAGACCCACCGCCAGCGCTCCAGCCTTAAAGCCGGTGCGCTCAGTCCGATGGATACGCTGCACGTTAAAACCACGTTGGCGCAGTTCCTCTGCACACGCGGCGGTGATCTCGCGAGTCTCGTCCGTTGAATCGTCCAGGACCTGTATCTCCAAAAGCTCCTGCGGATAATCCAGTTCGCTTACGGAACGGAGCAATCGCTCCGCCACGTACACTTCGTTGAAAATCGGCAACTGCACAGTCACTTTCGGCAGTTTCTCGAAGTGGCACGAAGGCACCGGCGGCCGATTGCGGTTTTTCAGGTACAAATAAATGATGAAATACCGATGGACCCCATAAGCGGAAAGCCCGATGAGCACGCTCAGATAGCAGACCGACCAGATAATATGTCCGACGCTTTCCTGCATGGAGATAGCTATTACTGGAAATGTTGAAGCAGTAAGGGCGACATGATGCAATTTTCAGGGATTGCGTCAATCCAAATCTCAACGTTGGCGGTTCAAACCGCATTCACATCATCTTGATGGACAGCACTCTCTTATCGGTTCGTAATTGCCATACTTGTCGGTTTGGCGATGTCTCCCCTTAGCCGCGTTGTGTATCTGAAATGCTGCCGAACCTATGGCGAATTCCCCTTGCCTCAGGCGGTCAGCAGGTTAACGGTGACTGATCCAATTCTCGCCAAATACGGCATGTAGTTGGGAGGTTTCATGACGAAACGAAGGCGTGACCGTTTCGAGCGTTCAAAGATTATCATTCCGATTCTTCTGGCAGGATGGATCCCCTCCATTCTGACGCTGATCGTTTCCTACACGATCCTGCGCGACACGTTGGAATCACGCATTCTGCGGGACCGGCAAACGCTGGTGCAGTTGCTTGGCCATGTGGTCGGAACCGATCTCAGCCGTAGCAGCGCCCTCGTCAACTACTACCAGACCCTTCCCGAGGTCGCCCGAACTCTTAGTTCCCCAAATCCCGCGCCTGCCGCGCAGCAGTGGCTCAATTCCGCATTCTATTCGCATCCAAATATTGACGGAATGTTCTTGGCTGGACCGGATGGTGCGCTGCTTGCGTCAATCCCCACTGCGCCAGACACGGTCGGCAAAGATTTTGGGGCAAATAGCTGGCACGAGGAAA
>WNFQ01024525.1_pt1 | contig 10029 bp, 9 predicted proteins | sample 5400171 | NCBI WGS metagenome assembly WNFQ01 (sample SAMN13153356, study PRJNA577476) | soil metagenome | isolation source: 20 cm soil under Madrone tree | place: USA:California | collected 2016-06-14 | reverse complement strand
ACTTTCAGACCTTGGACGGAGGGTGGGGCTATAACTGGGTTGATTTCGACATCGACGGGCAGCATTTCCTGGGATATGCGGATCACACGAGTCCGTCGGGCCTCATGATTTGGAACGGTCAGTCGTTCGCGCCGTTTCAGGAGTTCTCACCGCAGGGCGGGCGTGCCTACGAATTTTTCCGCGCGGATGGCGGCGCTTGGCTCGCCTTCGCCAATCTGACGGGAGAGTCCTTTCTCTATCGCTGGCACGCCGGCCGTTTCGTGCCGCATCAATCTCTGGGCGGACCCGGCGCCCGCGAGTTTGCGGTGGTCGAGACGGCGCAGGCTCTGTATCTCGTCAAAATCAATTTCATTCACGGTACGCCGGCCGCGCCGAAGACCGATCTCACCTCGTGCATCTATCAATGGAAGCAGGGTGAGTTGGTGGTCGTCGAGGAATTCCCCACATCGGGCGGGACCGACGCCGCAGTGTTTGCCGCCGACGGACAGATCTATGTTGCCGTGTCCAACAGCTTGACCCGCGATATCCGTTTCCGCGAGGACACCGTGATTTATCGCCTGCGGGCGTGAAGCATGAGCGCAAACGATCAGATGGAATCGAATCGCATCCGCACGATTGCCACCATTGGCTTCCCGGGCGCGGCCGTCGGCGCCGCTGTAATCTATCCACGAAAATGCTTGGCGGCACCAGTCGGGAAACACTGAGGTAGATGCTATGACTTACAGTCCGCACGCTGAATTCTCGGCGCTATATAGGAATTACACGTCCGCTCCCGACAGCATAGCCCGACATCTGACGAGCCGCATGGTTCAACTGACGAATGCTGATCCGCTTCTGGTCGTCACTGGTTCCGACGTTGTATTGTTTCCTGGTTCAGGCCGACAGCCTGTGGTGCAGAGTTTCCGTCATTCGACTCGAGGATTCGTTGAATTGACGAGCGTCTCTCATCTGGGGCCGGCCGTCGCCTCGATCATCCAACTGCGTGAGCTAAAAGACCCTGTTTGGCGATCGGACGCACAGCGGCTGGTTGACCAGATCGACCGAACGCGGCAAATCAATACCGCCGAACTCTGGCAGAACGACATCGCTGTTCCGGGGCTGGCTGGCTATGAGTCCAAAATTGCGGATCTGGTCGAGTACAGCTGTGCAGTCACTCGAACGTTTCTCGTCGATGGCCTCGCCGACGAATCGCGCATGAATTTTGACTCATTGCGCACACACTATCTGGACCCCGTAGACTCCACCGCGGTTCCGGTCCCCATCAATGACATGATGGTGGCAACTTTCGCGCTGGCTTTCCTCGATATCGCTCATCGCATGATTCGTTGGCTGCAGGATCAGGCGCTCGAGTGGGAGCGCCTCATGGTGCTGATGACCGGCCGCACCGGCAGAGCGACTGCAGGGCTCTCTTGGGCAACGAACAATATGTGTCACATCATGTGGAAGGTGTCGGGACAGCGGCTTTCGCCGGAACGTGTGTATGTCGCGCCGCTTGCTCCTCCATTTGTCTTGGCAGACATACGGGACGCGGATCATTTGCAGATGCTCAATGCGGAATATCGTGATCTGTGGTGGAACACGCGCGCTACAACCGAGCTGGCCCGCCTGATGTTTGAGGGCTATCCGGCGTTCGAGGCAAAGGTTCCTCAGCCGCCGCCGGCGGAGGCCGAGATGCCCATGATCGTCAGCGAAATGCCGCAGCTCCGTTCGCCGGACGACCGCTTCGGCGCGATCGCACGGCTGCGCGTCACGATGGAAGACTCGACTCAATTGCTCGTCAACGCCGTCACATATATCGTCGATCGGCTCTGTGAATGCGGCAATCGCCCCGCCGAAGTAGTCATTCCCGGATTTACAAACATCGATTATCCTCGTCGCCAACGCACGAGTTGAGAGGAAGCGGTAAACCTGAATGTCATCGGATGAACGCTGGGTCCATCTTCCCGACGGTTACCGTCAGCGGCTCCAGACCAGCGATGGTGACGTCGATCACGTCGCCCGGCTGGACCGGACCAACCCCGGCAGGCGTGCCGGTGTAGATTAAATCACCGGGCATCAGCCGCTCGAAGCGGCTGATGTAAGCGATCGTCTCCGCACAATCCCAAATCAAGTCGGCTATGTCGGCGTCCTGTTTCGTTTCGCCGTTGACGGTGAGATGGATGCGTCCGGCCGAGATATGGCCGCCAATTTGAACCGGGAGAATCGGCCCGATGGGTGCCGAGAAACTAAAGTTCTTACCGGTGTCCCACGGGCGGCCCTTGTCGCGCGCCTCCAATTGCAAATCACGCCGGGTCATGTCGAGACCGACGGCATAGCCAAAGACCAGTTCAAGCGCTGCGGCGTTCGATATCCAGGCGCCTTCCTTGCCGATGGCGATGACCAGCTCGGCTTCATAGTGATAATTGTTGGTTTCCGACGGAAAAGGTATCTCGCCGCCTCGCGGTACGGCCGCATCCGCAAACTTGGTGAAAAAAAATGGCGGCTCCCGAGTTGGATCCTTACCCATCTCGCGTGCGTGCGCCGCATAATTGCGGCCGATGCAAAAAATGCGAAGGACCGGAAAGGTCGCATTAGACCCCGTGATCGGTACTGCCGGCCGCTCCGGTATCTCAAACACATGCGTCATATCGTTGTCCAAAGATGAGCTCAGCCCTTTCGGGCGAGGGATTTCGTCCAGCATGACCGCCGTCGCCTCCCCATGGGCATCAAGAACCGGTGCGGCGACCGCGCTGAGTCCCGGGATGTGGTCCCCCGAGACCTGGGCAATCCCGGATGCACGTACGCGCGCGACGAGGGGCGCTGGCTCGATGTTGTCGGACATTGTTTCATTCGCGACAAGCGCGGCAGTTTGACGAGACGGCAGAAATGCTAGGAAAACGCGGCCGGTCGCCGAAGTCAGCAGTGGAAGCGTGGAGCCAGTCGAGAGTGAGGTTCGTACTGCCGCGAGACCGGGCATCCAGCGCACGATCGTCGGCCCCAGGTCGGCCCATACCGACAGCAGCCCCGTATTGCCCGTGGCATCGACAAGCTTTTCCAAGGCGGGCGTGGCAATCGCGATCGGGTCGGTACGCGATAACGCAGCAAGACCTGCCTGCAGCAGCCGCGGCCCCAAGTCGTACCGCCCAGAATTCGAGTCTTGGATCAAAAATCCGGTCCGAACGAAACTGACGACATAACGATGGCAGTTGCTCGCCGGCAATCCCGACGCTTTCGCAAGGTCTTTCAGGTGCAGGGGACTGGCCGCAGCGCGAAGTGCCTCAATGACGCGCATACCGATTTCAACCGACTGAATACCTCGGCGGTCCGATCCCTTTGTTTCATAGTCAATCGTGCTCATCGTGCTGCGTATTCACCATAGGAAAATGCATTGGCTATTGCGGATAATAGCCGGAGAGTGCATCATCCCGCAACATCTCGCCCGGCGCGGAGTGATCATGAACGCTAAGCTAGCTCGGTTTGCCGACGGAGCTGCGATCTGGGAAGGCCCCGGAAGTAGCCGGATCCCTGCGGCTGTTTACGTTGATCCTGACATCTACGCGCGCGAGCTCGAACGCATTTTCTATGGGGCGCACTGGAGCTATGTGGGCCTCGAAGCCGAAGTGCCGGAGCCGGGGTGCTTCAAGCGATCCGCGATCGGCGAGCGATCGGTCATCATGATTCGCAATCGGCAGGGGGAAATCAATGTTCTAGAGAATCGCTGCGCGCACCGGGCGATGCGCTTCTGTCAAGAGCGCTACGGCAAGGTGAAAACTCTGGTGTGTCCGTATCACCAGTGGAATTACAACTTAGACGGCAAACTCATTGGCGTGCCATTCCAACGTGGGGTGAAGGGGCAGGGCGGCATGCCGGCCGATTTCACCCTGGATGATCGCCGCCTCACCAAGTTGAAGGTGGCGACACGCGGTGGAGTGGTGTTTGCATCGTTCGACCAGCAGATTGAGCCATTGGAGGAATACATCGGCGCCGATGTCTTACATTACTTCGACCGTACCTTCGACGGCCGGGCGCTGGTGATCCAGGGCTATTCGCGCCAGCGCATTCCCGGGAATTGGAAGTTGATGATGGAAAATATCAAGGATCCCTACCACCCGGGCCTGCTACACACATGGTTCGTCACCTTCGGCCTTTGGCGAGCCGACAACAAGTCGCAGCTCCTCATGGACCCGCACGGTCGCCACGCGTGCATGATCTCGCGCCGCAACGAAGCCGTCGATGAGGATGTCGCCAAAGCGGCGACCAGTTACCGCGCCAATCTGAAACTTCATGACATCCGCATGCTCGATATCGTCCACGAGCAGTGGTGGGGACCACCCACGGTCTGCATGACGACGATATTTCCGAGCGTGATCTTCCAACAGCAAGTGAACTCACTCTCTACCCGCCAGATCATCCCGGTAGGCCCCGACAAGTTCGATTTCGTGTGGACCCACTTCGGTTTTAAGGAGGACTCGCCGGAGATGAGCGCACGGCGATTGCGGCAGGCCAATCTTTTTGGCCCGGCGGGCTTTGTTTCGGCCGACGACGGCGAGGTCATCGAATATTGCCAGGACGGCTTACGCCAGCATGAGGACTTCGCGACGCTGTGCGAACTCGGCGGCACGGAGGTAGGCAACACCGACCACATGGTCACAGAAACGTTGATCCGCGGTATGTATCGCTACTGGCGACAGGTCATGGGCCTATGATGCTCGTGCTGCGCGACGCTCGGGGCGCAGCAACATGAACGCCGAGCTCAAGTTGCGCCTCGATCTTTCCGATCTCTACGCGTCCTATTCCGCCTGCATTGACGCGCGGCGATTCGAGGAGTGGCCAGCGTTTTTCACCGAGGATTGCCGTTACCGCGTCGTTGCGCGCGAGAACCACGAGCGCAACCTGCCGCTCGGAACGATGGATCTGCAGACCCGCGGTGCGCTCATGGATCGCGTTTATGCTGTGCAAAGCACGCTATTCCACGCACCTTACTACCAGCGTCACATCGTCGGGCCGGCCCATATCATCAGCCGCGACGGCGACGCGATATTTGCCGAAGCTAATTATCTCGTGATCCGTACGAAGCGAGATCAACCAAGCGAAGTGTTCAACGCCGGCCGATACCTCGACCGAATCGTAGTCGTGCCGGAAGGGTTGCGCTTCGCCGAAAAGATTTGCATCTTCGACAGCGAGCTCATTCTCAACTCGATCATTTATCCCCTCTGAGTAAGGCCGATGGCTACAGCCGCAAATCCTACCGACATTCTGTTGACGCGCGCCGAGTTCTATCAGCGGCTTCGCCCCGAAAACCTTGCGCCGCTCTGGGAAGTTCTCGCAGCGCTCGTCACTCCTACGCCGCGCACGCCCGCGATTCCGGCCGCCTGGTCCTTCGATCGGATTAAGCCGATGCTGATGGAAGCCGGTGAGCTCATCACTGCCGCCGAGGCGGAGCGACGGGTGCTGATCCTCGAAAATCCGGCCATGCCGGGCCAGTCGCGCACTACGCAGACGCTTTACGCCGGTCTTCAGCTCATCCTGCCGCGAGAGGTGGCGCCGGCGCATCGTCACACGCAGAACGCGCTTCGCTTTATCATGGATGGCGATGGCGCCTTCACTGCCCTCGACGGCGAGCGCGCCTACATGCACCGACATGATCTGATCCTGACACCCGCTCGATATCCCACTCGTGCAGATGCTGGACGGCAGCTTCGTCGAGCACCGAGAGGATCGCGGCGCCTGGCCAACCTCGCGTCAGGCAGGCGACGCGCGCTTGCGTTGGGGGCGCAACCTTCGGCCGGTCCGTCACGACCGCAAGCCCGGCCAAGCCAATCCGCTGTTCATTTACCCCTTCGTCGAGTGGCGCGAGACCCTGGAGGCGCTGCGGCGAAGCGAGGATCCGCATCCGCATGATGCGTACCTGATGGAGTTTACCAATCCGATCGACGGAGGCCCGGTGCTGGCCACGATATCGGCTTTCGCGCGGCTCGTGCCCGCCGATTTCGTAACGAAACCTGCGCGGTCGACAGACGGAATGATCCATGTCGTCGTCGAGGGTTCGGGGTCGATAAAAATCGATGGCGGAGATTTCCGTCTATCCTCCGGGACAATCGTGGTGACGCCGTCTTGGTCGGAGCGCGTTATCGAAGCAACTCAGGATTTGGTGCTGTTTAGCTATTCAGATCGAGCCGCACAGCAGAAGCTATCGATCTGGCGTGAGAGGCTTTCTTGATCGCGTGCGAAGCAGCGCTTATGTCTATTGTTGGCGACTACCGCAGTTATCACCGATTGCACATAGCGATAGATGCTTTTCGACATATACACCTCGTATCTGCAGCGCGATAGTGCGGCTTCGCTTAATAAGCGTGTTCAATGGTTCGCATGCAAACGAATAGCACAACCTGTCGAATCGATATGCTGGAGGCCAATCTGCAGGCCTTGCGCGATCGGATGCCTGATTTGCCGCTCGATGCGCTTCTCCTTAGCCGATTGTTGTTGTATGTCGGCCGTGAATTTGCATCGATGATCGAGCAGCAGATTCGGCCTTTCGGCCTTTCCGAGGCGGAGTTTTGGGTGTTGACCACTTTGTTTTCGCAGCCCGAGGGTGTCGCGCACCCAAGTGACCTGTGCGCCAGGGCAGGCCAAAGGCCAGCGAACATGTCTCGCATTGGCGATGCCTTGGTGAGCCGGGATCTGATCACACGCGTCTTGAGTGCGCAGGATCGGCGTCGAGTAGTGATCACAATTACGGAGCACGGTGAAGAATTGGTGCGCCAGTTATTGTCTAGGATATTCGTGCGGCTGCACGCCATGCTGGGACATTTCTCAGAAGAGGAGGAGCTGTATTTTATTTCACAACTCAAACGCCTAACTTAAGCATCTGCTCACCGGCGTGAGTTTCCCTGAATTCTGTCGTAACACGCCGGTGATGCTTCGCCCGAACGGCTGCACCCGTTTACTCTCATTCCAACTTGCTCTGCGACTTCCGCCACACGGCGCGCCATCTCCGGCCGCTGGGTCATGCGGTCGGGGCGACGCTACTATCACCAGGCCCGCGTTCCTCCGTCGACAGCAAGGTCAGCGCCCGTCACCCAGCCACTTTCGTCACTAGCCAAAAAGACCGCACATGCCGCAACGTCCTCCGGCGTGCCGTACCGATGACTCAGCATCAGCTTCTGATTTATTGCCGCCTGAAATTCTTCTGTGAGAAATTGCTTCGTATGTTCTGTCACGACGATACCCGGCGATATAGAATTCGCTCTCAACCGGAATTTTCCGCCCTCCATGGCGAGCTGACGTGTCATCGATAGCACGCCACCCTTAGCAGCGCAATGGGCAATGCCTGGAAGTATGCTGATGGGAATGTGCGCCTCCACAGATGCGATGTTTATGATCGATGCGTTGTTTCTTGACACGAGGTGCTTCCATGCAGCGTGACAAAGCAAGAAAACAATATTCAATTCTTCGTTGATCGTCTTGTTCCACATGTCAGCGGTAATTGAAGGCATCCAGCCGAAATAGGCCATAGCTCCGCAATTGTAGAGAACATCAAATTTTCCGTATTTCTGCAGCGCAAACGCTATGAGCTCTTGACACGCCGTCTCGCTCGTCAGGTCAAGGGGGTGTAGGGATTCCATTTCGCCCCCCCTTCCCCGGACGCTTTCAAGCGTCTGCTGAGCCGTGGCTGGGTTTAGGTCTGTTCCGACAACCTGTGCGCCTTCTGCGCAGAAAAGCTCGGCACTAGCCCGTCCTATACCGCCTCCCGCGCCCGTTACTATGATCGTCTTGCCTTGAAGCCGATTAGCCATAGATTCCTCGCTAGTGGACGCTGCTTATGGCTCGTCGAAAGAGTGCGGCAGGTGAATCAGATTATTCATAGTAAGGTTGTGCTGTTTATGTTATAGAAGTCCGAACGGACGGTCCATTAAATACTTGGTTATGACGATAACCACTCGTGGAGCGGCTGATACGTCGGACTTGGCCGCGGAAATTTAAAGGAGGTGAACTGGCTCGTTCACCTGTTGGTCGGGGCCGGCTACGGCGTGGTGTCGATCGCTTGCCGTATCCGGGAGATGAGGATCGAAATTCGAGATCGCAGTCTCGATCTCGGTCAAATTCCCGCCTGAGCGGTGAGAGATTTCTTTGACCGTCCGTTCGGACTTCTATATCAAATCCAAATAGCATTCGCTACTATCGAATGATAGGGAGGGATAGATGATTACTCTGTACGCGTTTGCGACGCCCAATTGCCAAAAAATCTCGATTGCGCTCGAAGAGCTCGGTCTCGCTTACGAAGTTAAAGTAATAGATATCCGCAAGAACGAGCAAAACGCACCGGACTTTCTCAAGATTTCGCCAAACAACAAGGTGCCGGCGATTGTCGATCACGATAGCCCAGGTGAACCGATGCCGCTGTTCGAGAGCGGCGCGATCCTAACGTACCTCGGCGAAAGGACTGGCCGCTTGCTGCCGCCGTCGGGCGCGGCACGATACAGGACGCTGGAATGGCTGCATTGGCAGATAGGTGGCCTCGGGCCGACGTTCGGTCAGCTGGGCGCGTTCGGCGTATTCATGCCAGAAAAAATTCCGGCGGTGATCCAGCGTTTCCACAAAGAGGCTGACCGTCTCCTTGGCGTGATGGAACGCCGATTGTCGGAAAGCGCCTACCTCGGGGGAGGCGACTATTCGATCGCCGATATTGCCGCCTTCCCGTGGGCAAACGTTACCCGCAGCCTTCTCGCCGAACTGCTCGGCGACACCGTCGCCTCGAAGCCAGCCCTACGGGCTTGGCTCGACAGAATCGCCGCGCGACCTGCCGTCCTTCGCGGCATGGCTGTACCGGCCCCTCGAGAATTGGGGACACACTAATGATGCACAGTCTGATCGCCTTGGTTACCTTGTTGTCGCTCGCACTGTTTTTCTGGATGGCGGCGGACGTCGCGCGCGCGCGCATACGATTCGGCGTGCCCGCGCCGGCCGTCACCGGCCATCCCGAATTTGAGCGTCACTTCCGGGTTCAAGCCAACACCCTGGAAGGACTTGTGCTCTTCCTACCCGCCCTGTGGGTGTTTGCCTTGACCATCGATGGACTGCGGGGCAGCGTTTTGGGGGACAAGATCGGCGCCGCCCTCGGATTGGTCTGGATCGTCGGGCGCGTGATCTACATGCGATCCTATGTGCGCGATCCGGCCAGTCGCGGTCTGGGTTTTGGCGTTCAGGCGCTGGCGACCGTGCTGCTGCTGATCGGCGGCCTCGTTGCAATTGTCTGGGGCCTCGTCAAGACCGGTTTGTAAACGATTGCCACCGAGAACCTCCACAATTCTGCGCCTTTTTCGCTCCGGAACGGCGAGTCGGGCGAGGGCAGATTCGGGCAAAGAGATAATCCACTTCTCGCCGGCGGGACTAATCTAGTCGAATCTCTACGCATGAAAGCGATGATGATCTCTTTACAGAGGTACGCCAGACGAAGTTTCGTCTGGCACAGGTTGGCTTCGCTCGATCATCAAGAGCATCAGCGCGACTGATCGCGGACCTTGGCGAGCGCCCCTGAAGACGAAACACCGAAGGGAGTGGAGGGCGATGCTCCAATCGCGGACTTGCGCAATGAGAAGAAGAAAGGGTTAGGAATCCGCCGCCGGGGCTTTTTTGGTTGACCCTTGGGACACGGCCGCGTCGGGATCCTGCGGTGCAGGCGAGGGGTTCTCGTGAGTTGCGCGGCGGAGGGGAATTTCCTTGATCAGGGCGGTGCAAACCACCGCGACCACACCGAGCACGGCGGCGATCAGGAACCCGTGAACCATCGCCTGGGTCAAGCTCAGCTTCACGTCTTTGAGGACGCCGAGGATGAACAGCTTGTCCCCGGGCAGTGCGTTGGCCAGCTGCTGCGGTACGAGGTCGAATAACTTTTGGGGATTGAGCAGTGTGTCGCCGAACATGTCCTGGGCCCGCGCCTGCTGAGCCGGCGTCATGGCTGAGATCAAGTTGCTCTTGTAGTTCTGGGCGAAGATCGTACCGAGCACCGCCAGCCCAAGGGTACCGCCAATCTGACGGATAAACTGGAGG
>WNFQ01005934.1_pt1 | contig 10029 bp, 7 predicted proteins | sample 5400171 | NCBI WGS metagenome assembly WNFQ01 (sample SAMN13153356, study PRJNA577476) | soil metagenome | isolation source: 20 cm soil under Madrone tree | place: USA:California | collected 2016-06-14 | reverse complement strand
CGCTTCAAAATTTACCGGGGGCAGGATGGATTCAACAACTCCGGGCGGAACAAGTCTTAGCGTTCGCTTTCGCAGCGGCGCCTCAGACGGCGGCAGTTCCGGCTCGAGCAATATTTCGGTCCCGGGAAGAGGCGTCGGTTCGATTTCCGCTTCTGCCGGTGACTCTGAAATGGTGGGTTCAGGTTCTTGCGCCTTTGTGTTGGCGGAAGAGGCAAGGAAGATCACAACGCTAATTGCATTGCAAATAGCCAGGCAACCCCAAAAACCTCGTCGCCCACGTTTCTTCGTTCTGGGGCGTATTAACGAGCTGATAACGCCGGACAGAAAAGCTACTTAGCTTTGCGAAGGCAAGCTTATTTTTCGAAAAAACGTGATTAAAGCACGGAATGTTTGGTCTACGCGTCACGACTGTTTCTAGTCGGTCGAAATATTTCTCAATCATGGCGTTCATAAACCCGAGAAGAGATCGGGCTTCTTAATCGTACCGTGCTCGCCTTGTTGCTGGATGAGTTTCGCAACGAGACCGGTCCAGCCGGTTTGATGCGATGCTCCGAGGCCGGCGCCGGTGTCGCCATGAAAATATTCGTGGAACCAATAGCGATCCTGATCAGGGTCGTTATTGAGCGCCTTGACTGAAGCACCCGCGAAAGGTCGCTGGCCATTGGTGTCGCGCAGCCAAATGCGGATAAGACGATTCGATAACTCGTTCGCGACACCGTTTAACGTAGTGAACTGTCCCGAGCCAGTGGGACATTCGACTTGGAAATCGTCACCGTAGTAACGATGAAATTTCTGCAACGACTCGATGAGCAAATAATTAATTGGCATCCAAACCGGTCCGCGCCAGTTCGAGTTGCCACCGAAAACCTCGGTCTGCGATTCGGCGGGCTCGTAGCTGATGACTTTTTGTTCGCCGCGAACGGTCAACACGTACGGGTGTTCCTTGTGAAATTTGCTGACAGAACGCACGCCGTAGTCACTGAGGAATTCTGCCGGATCGAGCATGCGTCGCAGCAAACATTTCATCCGATGGCCGCGCGTCAGCGCAACGAGCCTGCGTTCGCCGACACCCGGCTGCTGCCACCGTGAAATGAGGCTGCAAAGGGCAGGCTGATTTACCAGGTACCATTCGAGCAGTGCTTTAAATCTGGGAAGTGTATCGAGCAACGCGGGCTCGATCGTTTCCACCGCAAGCATTGGCATTAAGCCAATGAGCGAGCGCACCCGCACGCGCAGATAACGTCCACCGGGAGTGTGCAGGACGTCGTAGTAAAACTCGTCCTCCTCGTCCCAAAGACCAATGCCTTTACCGCCGAGATTGTTCATGGCGGCGGCGATACTAAGAAAGTGCTCGAAGAATTTCGTGGCAATATTTTCGTAAACTGAATTTTCACGAGCCAACTCTAGAGCGATGCGCAGCATGTTAAGACAAAACATTCCCATCCAGCTTGTGCCATCGCTTTGCTCGAGGCGACTTCCGTCAGGAAACACGTCGTTACGATCGAACACGCCAATATTATCAAGTCCTAAAAAACCGCCTTGGAAAATGTTATTGCCCTCGGAGTCTTTACGGTTCACCCACCAGGTGAAGGCGATGAGCATTTTATGGAAAACCGTCTCGAGAAATGCGCGATCGCCTTTGCCGGTTCGTTTTCGCTCGATCTGGTAAACGCGCCAAGCCGCCCACGCGATGACGGGCGGATTAACATCGCTGAAATTCCACTCGTATGCGGGAATCTGTCCGTTTGGGTGCTGATACCACTCGCGCACGATGAGATCTAGCTGACTCTTTGCAAATTGCGGGTCAACGAGCGCAAGAGGAATGCAATGAAAGGCAAGGTCCCACGACGCGTACCACGGGAATTCCCATTTGTCCGGCATCGACATCACGCGCTCATTGTAAAGATGGCGCCACTGAGAGTTGCGTCCGTGTTTACGCTGCTCTGGCGGCGGGAAAGCGGGGTCACCTTCAAGCCATTGGTCCACGATGTAATGATAAAATTGTTTGTTCCAAAGCATTCCCGCGAGTGCCTGGCGCTGAATTGCGCAATGTTCCCTGCTCAAGCACGTGGGCGCGAGCGCGGCGTAAAATTCGTCGGCTTCATGCGCGCGCTTTGTAAACAGACCATCGAAGTTCGCGAACGCGTGGAGAGATTTCTCGCCCTTGGTGATTCGCTTCAACCGTAGCCGAATCGTCCTGCTTTCCCGAGGCGGAATGTCGATTTTATAAATGGCCGCGGCCTTCGTTCCCAAGCACGCGGGGTTGACGGCCTTCTTGTTACCGTGAACCACGTAACTGTTGATCGAATCTTTTACGAAAGGCGTGGCGCTCGGAAGGCCCCAGAGGCGCTCTGCGTTGCTTTCGTTCTCCGCAAAGAGAATCTCATCAGCCCCCTCGCAGTAAAGCCGGTATTCACCAAGAAGATCGTGGCTAGCTTCAACGATGCGGACCCCTGAAGGACCACCGCTCCCCATGCGCAGGTTCGGCCGTGGCGAATGGCGGCCCCAACTCCAGGTATTGCGAAACCATAGCGTGGGCAAAATGTGCAACGGCGTCCTGTTCGCTCCGCGATTTGTCGCCGTGGCACGAATGAAGATGTCGTCGATCGCATTTTTTGCGTACTCGATCTCGATTTCGAAGAAACCACTTTCGAACGCGGACGTGTCCCAAAGTTCAAATTCGCCTTCGCTTCTTGGGCGCCCGGCATTTTGCCTGATCAACTCTTCGTAGGGGAAAGCCGTGTGCGGATAACGATAAACCATCCGCATGAAGCTGTGCGACGGCGTATTGTCGACGTACCAGTAAAGTTCCTTGACGTCCTCACCATGATTGCCCTGGGGCCCGGCCACGCCGAAGAAGCGCTCCTTCAGAATCGGATCGCGCCCATTCCAAAATGCAAAGGCAAGGCAAGGACGCTGCTTGAAATCTGAGATTCCGCCGATGCCATCTTCGCTCCAGCGATACGCACGCGAGCGCGCGTGGTCATGCGGGAAATAATTCCACGCTTCGCCGGTGGCGCTGTAATCTTCCCGCACGGTGCCCCATGCCCGCTCACTTAGATATGGCCCCCAAAGATCCCAGCACTCTCCCAGGTGGTCATTTTGGGCAATCCGGGTTTCTTCGGCGTTCATGCGAACGCTGTTCAATCACATTTCGGCTTCCAAGCCAACTTGCTTTTGCGACAGCGCGTGAACGGGTCCGTGCCAAAGACAACCGCCCAGCGACACTCAACGGGAAAAACGCATTAGTTTTTGGCAGTCTTTTCCAGCTTGGCCAGCTTGGCGCATTCCTCAGCGGTCGCCGTGCTCTTGGACGGTCCCGTAAAGCCGATGCGGAATATCCGACTGCAGAAGACGCGGGCACCAAACGTGTGCGCGTCCAAACTTTATGTAGGCCAGCGCTTGCCGTCGATCTAGGGCGTGACTTTGTTGACGACCGTGTGCACAGCGCGTCTTGTTCCCTTGACGGCGCTGTGCGCAACATTCTTCGCTGTGATCACCGTGCTCTTCGCCACGTTCCTGGCCGTGCGGACAGGTCCCGCCTCAACGCTGCTTATTGCAACCGCGAAACCGAGCATGATTGAAAAGAACGCTTTCATAGTACTTAAGATTCGTTGCTGAGGCCTTGCGTGCGCCCATCCGATCGTGGCTTTTGAACTTCATTGTCCGTTCGCGTCTCGGACGTATTTATTAAACGAGCGGGCATACATCGGGATCGTTGCGCTCCGATTTTTCGATTTGCACAGCATGGGTGAGGAAAGTATTCTAAGCGCGCGGGGTGGAGCAGCCTGGTAGCTCGTCAGGCTCATAACCTGAAGGTCGCTGGTTCAAATCCAGCCCCCGCAACCAATTTACTTGCCGCACGCACTCCTGTGCGCAAAGTTCAACGCCGCTCAATCGAGCGCATCGCGATCCAGAGTAGCTCAGTGGTAGAGCGGTCGGCTGTTAACCGATTGGTCGTAGGTTCGAATCCTACCTCTGGAGCCATTCTTTTCCGCCAACATCACAAATCACCAGACTGGACGCGTCGATCAATCGCGTTTGCTTTCGCCGATGCTGTGACTTGGTTGACATGTGGGCGGAAAAATTCTTATCGGCACGGCAAGTTGGTCGGATCCCGGTTTTGTCGAGCGGTGGTATCCGAAGAAGATGCCGGCGGGGGAACGGCTCGCTTGGTACGCACAGCATTTCGAATTGGTCGAGGTAAATTCGACATTTTATTCGGTGCCGGAACCGCGAATGGTCGAGCGCTGGTGCGCAGCGACGCCGGATGGCTTCACATTCGATGTGAAGATGCATCAATTATTTTCGTTTCACTCCACATCAGCAAAAATGTTGCCGCCGGATCTCCAGAAACGCGCAGAGACGGATGCGAAAGGGAAGGTGAAATCGACAGCAGAGCTGCAGGAAGCACTGCTCAAGATTTTTCTCCGTTCGATGTCGATTATTCGCGACGCTGGAAAGCTCGGGGTTTTGCTTCTGCAACTGTCGCCCGCCTTTTCTCCGCGGAAACATCAATTGAACGAACTCGAACCGTTGATCGAAATGCTGAGCGACCACGATCTTGCGATTGAGTTTCGAAATCGAAACTGGGCAGTCGGCGATCAATTGGAATCCACAATCGATTTTGTAAGAGAGCATCGTGCGATTTTTGTGAATGTGGACGCGCCTGCGTCGGATCATTTCACTGTGATGCCGTCGGATCTGGATGAAGTCACGAACCCGAAGATCGCATACCTGCGGTTACATGGGCGCAACGCAAAGGCTTACATCACTGGCAAAACGGTGGCCGCGCGTTTCGATTACGATTACAAGGGCGAGGAAATTGCGGAGATCGTGAATCGCAGCAAGAAGTTGTCAAAGGAAGCGCGTGACGTGCATGTGATTTTCAATAATAACAATCTCGACTACGCGCCGCGCTCGGCGCTTCGCTTGCGCAAGGCGCTGGGCCAAATTGTTAAGACGCCAATGCAGTCGGAGACAGCCGAACTGTTTTGATTGCGCAATGTCGTTAGCAAGCTGACGACCTTGCGGAAAGCAAAGGTCCAGCGCTCAACGTCCAACATCCAACGCTCAAGTAACAGCAGTATTCCGGATTCGGATTCGATCGCACGCGTTCTGTCGTTCGATATTGAGCGTTCGACGTTGGGCGTTGGGCGTTTTTCTGCCAAGTTGTTCCATCGTTCAAATGCACAAGTCACACGAAGTAACTGAGCCCGTTTATGAATCGCGTCTGCCGAAGTCGCTTGCGCGGCTAAAGCGTTGGCTCACCGCGCATCACATGACATTGATGACGATCGCCGACACGCCGCACTCCATCGCGTTCGGGTCGGCCATTGGAATTTTCTTTGGTTTCACCCCGCTGTATCCGCTCAAGACTTTATTGTCGATCGCTGTCGCGTGGATTTTTCGCTGCAACAAGATCGCAGCCGCGATTGCCGTGACGCTGCACGATGTAGTGATTTGGGCGATGCCCGCGATCTACGTTGCCGAATATCATTTGGGGTGCTGGAGCCTTGGGCGCCCATCTGCTCGCCGCGTGCATTTCCGTCAATTTGGCCTCAACGACTACCTGCATTGGCACGTTTTTTCGCGCGTCGTTTGGCCCACGTTCTGGCCCGCTTTTGTCGGTTCTCTTTTCCTCGCGATCCCCTCGGCAATAGTTGTTTATTTTCTGATGCGGTTGCTGATTAGCCGCGCTCGAACACCACAGAAAATTGAATGAGGTGGTGGATCGCGTTGTTCGTTAGAGCCGTAGCAATGGAGACGGCCCGCCCTCGGGCCGTTTGTTGGCGGCGCGGGGCGCGCCAGCTCCAGTTTGTTGGCGGCGCGAGGGCGCGCCGGCTCCAGCATCGTCTTCGGAGAAGCCGATCCACCTTACATTCGCAAATGTTTGCGAATAACAATGCGCCGATTAAGGTGCTGCGGTTCGAGGGGTCCTTATGAATTTCTCACGTCAATTGCTCATTCTTTTGTTGGCCTTCGTTGCTGGTGTTTCGGTTGTTCGGTCGGCGGCCGCGGCGCAGGCGTACGTTATTGCCGATGCGCAAACGGGCTACATTTTGGAGGAACAAGAGCCCAGGAAAAAACTGCAAGTTGGTAGCCTGACCAAGATCGCGTCCGCGAGTGTCGTGCTCGATTGGTCGGAGCGAAAATCAGGTGACCTTAATCAAGTCGTTACCATTCCGCAGCAGGCGTTTGTTGGGATTACAGAAAATCACATCGGTTTTCAACCGGGCGACAGCATCACGTTGCGTGATCTTCTGTACGCCGCGCTTGTGCAATCCGACAATATCGCTGCCTACACGCTTGCGCACCATGTCGGTTCGCAGTTGGGATCGCTCGTGCCCAGCGAGGTTTCTTCCAAATTCACGCCGGTAGATGCGTTCGTCGCTCAGATGAACGCGCTGGCCAAGCAATTGAAGATGGAGCGCACGCGTTTTGTTAATCCGCACGGCATTGATTACAAGGTTAAGCCAGTGCCGTACTCCACGGCGGAGGACATGGCACGGCTCGCTCGATACGCAATGACCAAGGCAAGTTTCCGTTTTTACGTCTCGCAAAAGGAACGCCAGATTTCGTTCAACCGAGCAGGTCACCAGTTGAATTACATGCTTCGCAACACGAACGAACTTCTGGGTAAGATGGGCATTGATGGAGTCAAAACCGGCCAGTCAGCGCGTGCGGGCCAGTGTTTGATTCTGTATGCAAATCGTGACCCGCAAGTTGTTCGTCAGGGTCAGATGGAAACTGTGTATCAGCGTCACTTAATGGTCGTACTTCTTGGCAGCTCGAATCGATTTGGTGAAGGCGCAGGCTTGTTACAGCGTGGCTGGCAACTCTACGATCAATGGGCTGCCTCCGGTCGTCTGGCCGATCCAAAAAAATTGCTCTGATTCCGTAATTGCAAACATGAAGCCGCGGATTGGTGTTCTGACCAGCGGTGGCGATTGTCCAGGGCTCAACGCAGTGCTACGCGGAGTTGTGCTCGCTGCTGAAAAACTTGGTTGGGACGTCGTTGGTTTTCGCGACGGCTTTGAAGGACTGCTTCCGCCCGGCGATCATCTTGTTCTCGATCGCAACAGCGTTGATGGAATCATGGCGCTGGGCGGCACGATCATCGGAACGACGAATCGCGGCCATTTCGTAGCCAAGACCGGCGCCGGCGATCGCAGCGTTGTGCCCGCACAGGTAATTGCAGACGCGAAAAAAATACTGACCGAGCTTCAGGTAAAAACATTGATTATTGTCGGCGGTGACGGCTCACTGGTGACGGCGCAGCAACTGCAGGAAGCCGGCATCAATTGCATCGGTGTCCCCAAAACAATCGACAACGATCTTGAAGCTACGGCGACAACGTTCGGATTCGATTCTGCCGTTGACGTGGTGGTGGACGCGCTCGACAGATTGCATACCACCGCGACCAGTCACCGCCGCGTAATGGTCGTCGAGGTGATGGGACGCCATGCCGGCTGGATCGCATTACATGGCGGCATCGCGGGCGGCGCGGATATCATTTTGATTCCGGAAATCCCATTCGATTACGATAAGATTGCCGGAGTAATTAAGGCGCGCGAAGCAGCTGGTTGTCTCGGAACGGTCGTGGTGGTTTCAGAAGGCGCACGACCGAAACATGGCGAACAAGTGAAGCGCGACGTCGAGGCAGGCGAGTTTCGGCTTGGTGGGATTGGCGAAATAGTGGCGCGCGAAATTGCAAAACGCACGGGGAAGGAGACACGCTGCTGCGTGCTGGGTCATCTGCAGCGCGGCGGCGCACCGACGACGTTGGATCGGATTCTTGCAACGCGCTTCGGGGTCAAGGCCGTGCAACTGGCGAATGAAGGCCATTTCGGCTCGATGGTGAGTTATCAAAATTACAAAGTCCGCCACGTGCCAATCGCGGAAGCGGTCAATCGTCTCAAGCTTGTTCCACCGAATGGCGAGATCGTTCAGACGGCCCGTGACGTGGACATTTCTTTCGGCGATTAGCCTGCCTCACACCACGAACACAACGGACACAACGAAAATCAGCTTCGGCGTTACTCTTGAGTTCTTTGCGCCCTTTGTGGACTTGGTGCGATGAACATTATCCCGTCGGAGCGCAGCGGAGTACCCCCTCAATGAGACAAACTGCTGCGCATCTGCAAAGCACGAACTCGGTGCTGATGATTCGGCCCGGCCGGTTTTATCCCAATCCAGAAACGGCGGCAGATAATGCGTTCCAACGTCATACGCATTGCCACTCGGATACGCTGACGCTGGCGGCCAGAAAAGAATTCGACGCAGCCGTTCAGACGTTGCGCGCGACCGGGGTAAACGTGCATGTATTTGAAGACACGGCTGAGCCGGAAAAACCAGACGCGGTTTTCCCCAACAACTGGATCTCAATGCATCATGATGGACGGATCGCGCTTTTTCCGATGTATTCAGTTCTGCGGCGCCGCGAGCGTCGGCAGGATATCATCGAGGAACTACGTAAGGAGTATCGTGTCACCAAGGTGATCGATTACTCGGCGTTCGAGAAGGAAGGTTGCTGCCTCGAAGGCACTGGCAGTCTTGTGCTGGATCACATGAATAAGATTGCGTACGTGTCGCTTTCAAATCGATCGAATCCGAAGGTGATTCGACGCTTTGCCGATGATTTCAAATACGAGCCGGTCACGTTCAGCAGCATCGGCCCCAACGGCCAGCCGATCTATCACACCAACGTAATGATGTGCGTCGGAACAGGTTTCGCGATTGTTGGTCTTGAGATGATTGCGAACAAAGTCGAGAGGCAACAGGTGCGAGCAAGCTTGGAGAAGACCGAAAAGGAGATTGTTGAATTAACGGCAGATCAGATCGCGAACTTCGCCGGTAATGCGATTGAACTACTCAGAGAAACTACTGGTTCTATCCAGCCGCGCCGCTCGTGCTTTGACTGAAGAACAACGCGAAACGCTGACCCGCTACGCGCAGCTGGTGCCGCTTGAACTGCCTACCATTGAACTTGGTGGCGGGAGCGCCCGTTGCATGATGGCGACCATTCATCTGCAGCGATTGTAGCGGCGCAGTGTGAAGTCGTACTTTGTAGGGCAAGCGCGTCGCTTGCCATTCAGAAGATCAGAAGATGCGGCAGACGAAACGCCTGCGTGCAATTGAGATGGATTTAATATCCAGTGTCATTCGCCTGAACGCCTCGATACGAACCGCTGTTTTCTCGCTTGCCAGAAAACGATAGCATTGGCCTCGATTCTCCATACACTGCGACGCTTTCCATCAAACCATCCCCCGTGAGAACAATTGTCAGATACACCATTGCCATCATTATCAGCGCGATTATTCCTGTCGTCGCGCTCACGCATTTCGCGAAGACCGCGATCGCTGCCCCGCACACTCAACCGGATTATCGCTCGCGCACGATCTACTTTCCTGCTCGCCGATCGTTTCAATCCGCATCCATCCGTATGATCCGTACGTCGATCCGATGTATCCGGACGCCACGAATTCAATCGATTGCTTCACGCAAAGTTGCACGGAAGAAGAGGAGTTCAGGAAGTACTGGGGCGGCGACATCCGCGGAATCGAGGAGAAGCTAGATTACCTCCAGCACCTGGGCGCTTCTGCAATCTGGGTCACGCCGCTGGCGGAAAATGTTCGAATGTATGAAGGCGGCACCGGCTACGGCACAGGCTATCACGGTTACTGGGTTCAGAATTATTACCAAGTAAACGCACACTTTGGCAGCTGGACGGACGTGGATAAGTTCAGCGCACAGCTTCACGATCATGGAATGCGTTACATCCAGGACATCACGCTGAACGACTCAAATCCGCTCGATAACCATGTCTTCGGCCTGGTGTATAACGGAGATGGATCGGTCTTCGTGCCAAGCTATGACAATGACTTCGACCCGATTTACGGCACACGCTTCTACAAGCATTACCAGGACACGCCGCTATGCGAACACGCTCCGGCCGATGGTAATCTGTGGAACGATTGGCAACTGCACCATTGTCTCCTGGCTGATTTGAGTGGGTGGAACCAGCA
>WNFQ01004605.1_pt1 | contig 10030 bp, 8 predicted proteins | sample 5400171 | NCBI WGS metagenome assembly WNFQ01 (sample SAMN13153356, study PRJNA577476) | soil metagenome | isolation source: 20 cm soil under Madrone tree | place: USA:California | collected 2016-06-14 | reverse complement strand
TGCTATCAATCTGTTTGGAAGCGACATGGAGGGCCGCGTCTTCTCCGAGCGGACCAAAACCGTCGTCCTCAGCCGCCATGGCGCCGGGATCGTCTCGTCCTACAAGCTCTCCGCCGAACAGGAACTGGTCATCCGCAGCGAGGCGTCCCACAAAGAGATCGAGGCCCGCGTCGTCGGCCAGATCGGCTCCGAGGGCGACACTTATATCTATGGCATCGCGTTTCTGGACCGCGCCACCAACTTCTGGGACATCGACTTCCCCGATTTGTCAGACACGGAAAAGCTGGCCAGCAAAACCCTCCTCGAATGCCACAGTTGCCAGTCGCGAGAGATGGCCGACCACAGCGATCTCGCCTCCGACGTCATGGCCGTCAACGACAGCATCATGCGCTATTGCCAAAAGTGCGGCTCCTCCACGCTATGGAAACAAGCCGCCCCGGGCAGCACCCCATCCGGCCGTCCCGAAGAGCAACCCAGGCCAAGCTCACCAACTCTGGCCGAGTCGTTCGCATCTCCCAGCCGGCCGCTAATCCTGGAGATGAAAGAACTCGAGGTGAAAGAACTAGAGGTGAAAGAAGGAGATGTGACGGAACGACAGGTGAGTGAAAGACAAGTCAAGGAACGAACCAGCTCGTTCGCCGGCGCCGCCTGGATGGAAGCTGAAACCTCCACGGTGGCAGCGACACTCGAACCGGTAACCTCGGATGTCTACTCGAGCAATCGCGACGACGGAATCTTGATGGCGGGAGACGCCGCCGAGCCTCCCCAGTCAGAGTCACCGAGCGCCGCAACCTCGAGTCCAGGCCTCGCCGTAAAGGAAAAGGACCGTGAGAATCGCCGAAAACATGCGCGCACCCGCGTCAATTTCAAAGCGTGCGTGCGCCGCCCCGGACTGGCCGACGATGTGGTCGCCTGCGAAGACATGTCCCGCGGCGGACTGCGCTTCAAGAGCAACCGGAAATATTTTGAGAAAATGCTGATCGAAGTGGCGGTTCCGTATTCCCCGGGTGACCAGGCCATCTACGTGCCCGCTCAGATCGCCTATGTGCAGGAGCTGCCCGAGCAGAACACCTATCGCTGCGGCGTAATGTATCTCCGGAGCAGCACAAGGTAAGCAAACGTAAGCAATAGTTGCCGCTACAGGATTGTGCCGAGGACCGTAACTGCTTTTTGTTCCAACCCCGCGGCACCGTGGCGAATCCAACCCATCAGACGCCATGGGTCGACGCCTGGAAATCGATGCAGTTCGCGGGCTAATGCTTGTTTGGATGGTGGCCACCCACCTGCCCACCTTCCTGCCGACCTATACCAATCAGCCGTTCGGATTTGTATCGGCGTCCGAAGGATTCATTTTTCTGTCCGCGCTCTTCACCGGCCGGATTTATTTCCGCCTCGCGGAGCGCGACGGCTACCCGGCAATGCGCCGCAAGATCCTGCTGCGAACGCTGCGTTTGTACGCTTATCACGCATTGCTCCTCGCGTTTGCGTTCTTGGTGGCCGTGCCGATCGCTGCGCGCGGCAATCATCCGCAGCTTCACAATTTGCTGGACTACTATTTCGCGGTCGGCCCAAAACAAGCGATCCCGGAAGCGTTTCTCCTGATCTATCGCCCACCGCTTCTGGACATTCTGCCGATGTACATCTTATTCCTGCTGATGACGCCAGTGGTCCTCACCATTACGCGCCGAGTAGGCTGGAGCGCGATTCTGGCCGGGAGCGCTACCACCTGGTTTCTGGCCCACTTGGGCGTGCGCGAAGCGGAACATCATTTCGTGAATAGCGTCCTGCGAGTGCCCATTCCTATAAATGAAATGGGATCTTTTGATTTTTGGGCTTGGCAATTTTTGTGGATTCTGGGTTTGTGGTTTGGAGTTCGCTGGGCGCAGGGAAATCTTCCGGTCGAAAAATGGGCGCGCCACGCGTTGATTCCGGCAGCGATTGTGGCCGCGGTGCTGCTGCCGTTGCGGTACGCGGTGGGCCGCGGAATCGAGCTGGGCGTATACGAGCCACTGTTCGATAAATGGCATTTTGGCGTTGTGCGATTGATTAATTTTGCCGCGGTAGCGGCGCTGCTAATTCGATTTCAATCGGTACTGAAGCCACTTGCGGTGCGTCCACTGGTGATGCTGGGACAGGCTTCGCTGCAAGTTTTTTGCGTCCACCTACTATTTACGTTTGCCGGGCTGACCCTGCTTGGGAACGCGGCTATGCTGAGCGCGTGGAAACAGTTAGTGCTGCTGGCAGCAACCTTGGGCGCGATGCTGCTGACGGCGAAAATGTTCTCGAAGTCGGAAACCAAGACAGAGCGAAAGGGCGATCACGCCCCCGAAGAACCGCATGTGGCGAGCCCGCCGGGACTGTCCGGCCAACAGAATCACGCCTCCAGCGTTGCGATTTGAAGGCAGATTGCGGGCCAACGGCGAAAAATACTCATTCGGTACATCCCCAAATATGCCATTTTAGTTATCTAAGGAATTCTGAATCATTTTCACAGCGCTATCCCTTAGTACCCTCAACGCGGTACCCCTGTTCTATAGGCAGGCGCGAACTACCCGACGAAGATACTGGCAGAGAGCGAAGACCGCCACGGGTCTCGCGCAGAGGCTCGCCAAAACCAATGCCCGAACAATTGAGAACGGTATCAACCACCCAATCCACGCTGGTGCCCGCAACGCGAACGGAGCGGCGGCAAATGCGCCGGGCGGGGGTTTCTCTGCAGGTGCGGATTCGCACAGCGGACTTCAATGACGGAACTTTCGAGGAAGTAAAGATGACGCAAAACGCTTCCCGGAAAGCGCTCTATTTCATTACGCAGTTGGACCGCTATTACAAGGGAATGCGCGTGCGGGTGACCTCTCCCTATGACCCGGGCGCGGGCGCGGCGAATCTGGAGCAGGTCGGCGAAGTCGCGCGGGTACACCGGCGCGCAGATGGGTTCGGAGTGGCGGTGGCAATCTTGAGCGGTTTGCAGTCGACCAACACGCAGTCCGGAAACTCGAGCGCGGTCGGGCAGCCAGCCAACCCGCAAGCAGCCGCAGCCGCAGCCGCCAGCACGGCTGCGAATGATCGCCGCTGCGCAACGCGGTCATCGTTCATTGCACCGGTCGAGATGGTGGAAATGCGAACGGGGTCGCGGATTTATGCACGCACGTCCGACTTGAGCCCGCAGGGCTGCTATATAGATACGTTGAATCCGCTTCCGGTAGGGGCAGCGGTGCGGCTGCAGATCCAGCGCGCCGGCTTGGTTCTGGATGTTCTGGCCAATGTCAGCTCGCGGCACGTGGGTTCGGGGATGGGACTGGTTTTTGGAGAAATCGCGGGAGCGCAACGGGCGATTCTCGAAAGTTGGCTGAGCGAACTAGGTCTGCCTCCGCGAGCTGTATTTGAGAAACCATTTCCCGCAGAAAATCCGACATTGTCTCTAGGGAACGATTGCGCGACGCGCCTGGTGCAGGTGTTACTGCGCAAAGGTGCGCTGAGCCAGTCAGAAGCGCGAGAAATCCTGAGCGGCTGCTTCCACGTGATTGAGCGGCTTTAAGCGCGACCGTTCCGATCGCTGCCTCCGAATCAACCCGCTGAGGACCGGAGCAATGCTTTGCGTAAAGTATGCAAAAGATTGGTCCATCGAGAGATTGAACCTGCTAGAGTCACGCTAAGCCCTTTGTAATCAATCAGAAAAACATGCCTAAGAGATGGAATCCAAGTTGCATCTCTTGTAGTCCAGAAGAATCGGTGTGAGTCGGTGTTCATAACGAAAATCAGGGGATCTTATGAAATTAATGCTTCGATATTGCCTAATGATTTTGGCAGTTGCCGTCCTAGTACCTATCCTAGCGCAGCCCGCTAGCGCTGATACGGTGACCGCCGATTTCAACTGCGGAGGTGTCAACCTCTGTTCCGGTGGACCGGTCAGCGGAGGATCATCTTTTGCGACCGTAAACAGTGTCACGAATTTATTGACGGGTAGCATCGCTTCATTGGCCTCGGATCCGTTTAGCCTAGAGTTCGACACTTCGGCGGGGACTGCCTCGCTCTTCGACGGCGGCGCGAACGTGTTTTTGGGCTCCATAGCCTTGGGGTCGACGACGAATCAATCGTTTGTGTCAAATGGCCTTACGTATAACAACCTCTCCTTTCTTGCGATCTGGAATTTAGCCGGTGCATCCGCAGACGTTCAAAGCTTCTTCGGAGGTCAAACTGGGACTGGTTTTAGCACCGTACATTTCGTAAGCAACGCTTACGGCGTTCAGAGCGCTGATATAACAATCAGCGCGAGCGTACCGGAACCGGCGACGATCGTGCTGTTGGGAGTTGGCTTACTGTTCTGTTGCACTCTGGTGTGGCGGAATAAGCAAGGCGCGGAATTGGCCGCCTAGGGTCGCTTCGTACCCCAAAGTCAGTGATCTTGCAGCAAGCTCGACGGTCACCCGTCGGGCTTTTCTTTTTTTAAGTTCCATTCGCGAGCCTGGATACCCTTTCGCGACCTCCTACCAATCCGTTCCGCGGTCCAATCGGGTTAGAAGCGCAACACGATTCCGGCGGAGTAGCGGAATTGATTTTGGGTACTGGAATTGAAATGGGTGAGCAAATAGTCGATTTGGATCGGGCGCACGGAAAGAAGCGGCAAGACTTTCAGGTCCAGCCCTCCGCCAAGCGTGGTAGCGAAAGCGTTGCGCGTGGGACTAGAAGTTGTTATCGGGCCGCTGGTGAATAGGGTGGTGGATTCGTGGGCGCCGCCAATGAGGAAATGCGCGAAGGGTGAAATAGGGCCTGGGAATCGAAGCTGCGGGCCGACGAGATAAGTCTTTAAGTGCGTGTTGGCGCCATGGAACGATCCGGACGTATCGCTATAATCAGCGGCAAGAGCGAGAGGTCCCAAGACTTTGAACGCGCCGCCCACGTTCCAACCGTTGAGGTTGAGATTCTGGGTGGTAAATGTGGTAATGCAACCGGTGATGACACAGGCACCCTGGGGAGTTTGCGTGAAAGTGACGGGCGCACGCACGTAGGAGTAACCGCCAAAAAGCTCGATACGTTGGGCGTGGGAGGGTATTGCGACTGGGAATGCAACGAAAGCGAGAATGCACAGAAACATTAAAATACGCACGGAAGGTCTCCTCCTGAGAGTTTTGGCTAGTTTGCATGTAGCAGGCTGCTGAAAAAAGGGGAAAATTGTAAACTTCAAGGATTTCCCCGGCCAATGTTTTTTCAGCAGCTTGTTAGGACTTCCCGCCGTAGAGAGAATCGACGAACTGTCGGAAGTCCTTCTTCTGCATCAATTTCTGAAAGGAATCGTCGGTGCGTGCATCCGGGATCGTCTCGCCGGGAAGGGCATGCGAGCGGTGCTCGTACGCGAGTTTCAGATTCGCCTTGGCGCTCTGTGCATCGCCCTTTTCGCCGGCGATGCATGCCATGTTGTAGTAAAACAGCGGATAGCTCGGATCCTTCGAAATACCGTAAGCGACCACTTTTTGTGAATTCTCGAGATCATTTGTGATTCCATAGGCCATGGCCAAATTGTCGACAAGCACGTACCACAGTTTCTTTTCGAGCATCGGCGAAACTTTTTCGATGTCCAGGGCCTGTTGATAGGGCCCGATCGCCTCTCGGTATTGCTGGGCCAGGTAGTATCGGCTGCCCTGCTGAAACAAGTGCATGCTATTGCCCACCGGAATGGTTGCCGTTGTTGGCTTCCTCACCTCAAAGCGAATCGATTGCAGCAGCGCATCAAAGTCCGGTTTGTCCGCCGCCTTGAAGAACGTTTTAGAGATATGGACGTCCACGAAAACGTCGTCCTTGATCAGGCAAGCCAGGATATTTTTCTGATTCACAGGCACGCCGTTTACCTCAGCCATCGAGAATTCGACGGTCTCCATTCCTTCGGCCTCTCCGTAAGCCACGCCCTTCAAGCCGTTGAGAGAAAGCGACGAATCGCGCTTCACTTTGTCTTCCAGCGAACGCTTGCATTCGCTCGGTTGCGCCGGCGCCTTCATCAACTCGAGGAAAACGGAAATGATAAGGCGAGTCTTCTCGTTTTCCGCGCGGAAGTAACGGCGGCCATCAGCCTGGATCTCATTGGCCTTGGCGACGAAGCCCGGTGCCGGCAGTTCCAAGGCCCAGGATTTGGATGGCAGCCAGACGCTGAACTTAGCAGCTGCGGCAACATCCTGTGCAAGAGTGTTCGCCGGGGCAACAAATGCAAGCAGGGCAGCCAGAACGAGGTTTTTCATGGAAACTCCCAAAATGGATCGGTTCCACTACAGTAAGCGGGAAAGATCAAGTTTCCGCAAAGAAGTTCGCCGAACTTGCTGATGCGTCACCTAGAGGATGGAGGGAAGTGAGGGCGCGGTTGTAGAAATTGAGCGGGAGACTGCAGGGAAGCTCCAATACTGAAATAGCGATGGCGCGGGTTACCTGGTCGATGAACCCACTAATTTTCGAACTCGGAAGTTTGGCGCTCCATCGGAAAATGCCCCTAGTCGATGAATCGTGAAGCTGTAGAACGCAACCGTGGGGCTTTGAAGGTAGTCCCAACACTGGCGATTAACGTACGGGTGCCGGTTTGATGGAGATATTGCTGCGAGCGGTGATCGGCGGAGTGGTTGTGTCGGCTTTTGCCCTGCTCGGTGATGTGTTCCAGCCAAAGCGATTCGCGGGCCTATTTGGGGCTGCGCCGTCGGTTGCGCTGGCCAGCCTGGGATTGGCGATCGCTACCAATGGCAAGTTGTATGCAGCGCTGGAAGCGCGATCGATGGCAGCAGGCGCAATCGCTTTCTTTGTATACGCCTTTTGCGTATGCGTGGTGATGGTGAAGTACAAGCCGTCCGCGATGTTGTGTTCGCTGGCGATGATACCTATCTGGTGTGCAACGGCCTTTGCGCTGTGGATGTTGTGGTTGGGGTGAGCGAACGATGAAAGTTCATGCGGACTTCTCGGCTCTGCGCAGAACGAAATGGTATGAATATGCGATTCGTTTTCTGTTTGGCGGAATAATTACGGCGATTACCGGGTTGATCGCGAAGAAATTTGGGCCGCAGGTGGGAGGACTCTTCTTAGCATTTCCCGCAATTTTTCCAGCGACGGCGACGCTGCTCGAGAAGCATCAGAAGCAAAAGAAACAACGCAAGGGCTTGAATGGCACGAAGCGGGGGAGGCAGGCGGCCGGTGTGGATGCCGCCGGGGCCGCCATGGGAAGCGGTGGCCTTCTAGTATTTGCGCTGATTGTTTGGAAATTGCTGCCGGGGAATCCGGCGTCGATGGTGTTGGCGGGAGCAACGCTGGCATGGGTGATCGTTGCAGTATCGATTTGGGCGGCGGCTGAGAAACTGCGACAAGTCCAACGCAAACGCATCACTCGCGGAATTCATTCATAGCGCAGCGCGACGATGGGATCGACGCGCATGGCGCGCCGCGCAGGGATATAGCAGGCTGCGAGGGCGACAATTGCGAACAGCACTGCCACGCCAGCAAAGCTGAGGGGATCTGTTGCGCCGACGCCGTAAAGCAAGCTGCCGAGAAAACGCGTTAACGCCAGGGCGGCGGTGAGTCCAACCGCTACTCCAATGAACGTGAGTGAGAGGCCTTCGCGGATTACCAGCTTGAGGACGTCACTGGGCTGGGCGCCCAGCGCCATTCGCACGCCGATTTCTCTGGTGCGCTGGCCGACGAAGAACGAGATTACGCCGTAGATTCCTACGATGCCGAGTAGGAGAGCCACCGCGGCAAAAGTTCCGAATAAAGAGGTGACGGCGCGCGGAGCTGAGGTTGCAGCCATCAGAATGACTGGCATCGGCTTGACTTCGGCGACCGGAGCGTCAGCACTCAATGACGCTGCGGAATTGCGCAGCGAATCTTCCAATTGAATTTGGCTGCCCGCGGAACGAACGATCAGCGTCATTTCCGCAGGGACGTGGCCGTCCTCAAGGCTCGCGCCAGGCCCATAAGGAAGATACAAAGTGCCCTCCATCCATTGCGGAACGTTTTGGCGAAGATCGTAGCCGCGCACGTCGGCAGCGACACCGACGATGGTGCACCAATCTTTTTGTCCAAGAAGGCGAAGATGCTTCCCGACGGCGTCTTGGCCTGAAAAAAAACGTCGCGCGGTTTCGGCGCTGAGAATGGCCACGCGTGAGTTCCCGGAAGTATCGGAATCGACAAACTCGCGCCCGCGCAGAAGCGGAATGCGCATGGCTTGGAAATAACCGGGAGAAACGGCGTTCATCCAGAGCAGCGGCTCGGGCGCAGAGGAGTCGGGGACGTAATTTTCGATATTGACGGAACGCTTTTGCACTCTTCCTCCTAGAGGGAGGGTGCTAATGAGTGCGGCGTCAGTGACGGCAGGAAGGGAGCGAACTTTGCTGACCAATTCGCGATAAAACGAGAAGCAACGGCCAGGGTCATTACAGAAAGATTCGTTGGGCGTGACGCGTGCGGTCAAAACGTTTTCGGAACGGAAGCCGGGGTCGACGTGCGATAGCGCCCATAGACTATGTATCAGCAGACCCGCGCCACAGACGAGCAGCACCGCGAGACCCAGCTCGCCGATCACCAAGGCGCGCCGCAAGGCTTGGCTGCCAGAGTGGGTTGTGCCACGACTACCGGCCTTCAGGTCCTCTGTGAGTCCTGACCGCGACGCGTTAAGGGCTGGGGCGATGCCCGAGACGACACCGGTGGCGAGCGCTAGAACTGCGGCGAACAGGAGGACGCGCCAGTCCAGCGCAACATCCGCAAGGCGCGGCGTATCGGCCGGCAGCAAAGATTTAAGCAGGGACAGACCGCCTGTTGCCAAGGTCAGCCCGAGGGCACCCCCGACGGCGGCCAGAAGAATGCTCTCCGTGATGAGCTGACGCACGATTCGGGTGCGTCCAGCACCAAGCGAAATGCGCACCGCGATCTCTTTGCCTCGAACTACCGCACGGGAAAGCGTGAGGTTGGCTACGTTCGCGCAAGCGATTAGCAGCACGAGCGCGACGGCAACCAATAAGATCAATAAGCGCGCTCGAACGTCGCCGACCAGTCCATCTTTCAACGAAACCGCTGCGATGCTGGCGTTCCACGCGACTGGCATGGGCCAGGGAAACAAGGACAGGACATGTGACTGGAAGAGTTGAATCTCCGCACTAGCATGCGCCAACGTTGCGCCCGGGCGCATCCGGCCGATTATGGGCATGAAGTCACCGGCCCAGTGACTTACCCGGTTGCGCGGATCGATGTCTAACGGCACCCACACGTCTGTTTGCGGCGAAGGAAACCGAAAGTCGGGCGGCATCACACCGATGATTTGACGTTGCACACCATCGAGGTTGACCCACTGCCCGATCACTGAGGGGTCGGAGGCAAAGCGCTGCTGCCAGATGCGATGACTTAGAACGACGTAATTGTTTTGTGCGGCGAGATCCTCTCCGGTAAGGAAGGTTCTGCCCATTTCCGCCGGTGCGCCAAGAACTGAGAAGAGATCGGCAGAAACGAGCGTCGCTGTTAAGCGCACAGGCGCACCCTTACCGATGAGATTAAATTCGTAGCCCTCGACGTATGCAGCTACGTCCATGCTCTGAACTTGCGAGCGCAGCGCAGCGAACGCGCCCTTGGGGTAAGTGCCGGTGAGTTGAACCAAGCGATCCGGCTCATGGTAAGGAAGGCTGCGGATCAAAATGCTGTTCACCAGGCTGAAGATGGCGGTGTTGGCGCCGATTCCCAGGGCCAGCGTCAGGACGGCGATCAACGCGTAACCAGGGTTCTTGCGCAGCATGCGAGCGGCGTAGCGCAGATCTTGGAGGAATTCTTCGAGGCGGCGCGTGCCCCATTGGTCGCGGGTGACTTGCTCGATTAGGGCGACGTTGCCGAATTCGCGACGGGCGGCCTGCTGTGCGCGGTCCGCGGATTCGCCGCGATCGACGCGATCGCTGGCGGCCATTTGCAGATGGCTTCTGATTTCTTGCTCGAGTTGCTCTTGCCGCTGCGTATTTCGCCAGGACGGGAGTTTCACGATTCGCCCTCTCTATTCGTAACGCAAAGCGACCAATGGATCGAC
>WNFQ01004604.1_pt1 | contig 10031 bp, 9 predicted proteins | sample 5400171 | NCBI WGS metagenome assembly WNFQ01 (sample SAMN13153356, study PRJNA577476) | soil metagenome | isolation source: 20 cm soil under Madrone tree | place: USA:California | collected 2016-06-14 | reverse complement strand
GCTTTTTGCCGTGCCACTCATCATCCTGGAGCCGGCAAAGCCCTTGTCGGGGTATTTGATAGGAACCGGTCATTTCTTCGCTGGTGCCGTCATCTTCATCACGGCGGAAGTCTTGAAGCTTACATTCGTCGAGCGGCTGTTTCAGCTTAACCGAAACAAGCTCCTGTCTATTCCGGCTTTCGCCTTGGGATACCAATACTGGCGCCGCATGATGGACGTGATCGAATCGATGGAAGTCTGGAAGGCTTCACGAAGGCTGGCGGCCAATGCCGCACGCATGGTTCGGACCCGGTGGAGTCAATACAAGCGGGCCCAAAGATTGTCTCGACTCCCATATCATTCATAGCACGACCCCCACGCGATGTGGCCGCGTTCTGTGGCGCGATCAACAGTAGACCGGCATTTTCCAACACCTCCGGTAACGGACCTACGGCGGCGCGCTGAAATCGACGCGAATGACCCCGGGCAGACATGGTCAACCAACGTTTCGCGTTGTATTTCCTGTTTGCCGGCAGACCACCATATTGTCGGGCTGCTGGCTCGGGGCGTCACCAAGGCAAGCTATAGTGGGATAGGAGCGTGGAGATGCGCAATCGTTGGGGCGTGCTTGCGCTTCTGTTCTTCATTCGCGGGACAATGGCCGTACAATTTCAAAGCGTCGCGGCAGTTGCCCCTCTTCTTGGCACCGATTTCGGCGCCAGCCTTGCAGATATCGGAATTCTAGTCGGTCTCTATTCCGTGCCAGGCGTCGCACTTGCATTGCCTGGCGGTGCCATTGGGCAAAGGTTCGGTGACAAGAACACGGTTCTGGCAAGCCTTGTTCTGATGATGGCCGGCAGCTGCATCATGGCGTTTTCGTCCTCCTGGAGCGGTCAAATTTCCGGCCGGCTCGTGGCCGGCGTCGGCAGCGTGCTGATGGGCGTATTGATGACGAAGATGGTCGCGGACTGGTTCGCCGGCAAGGAGCTTTCGACCGCCATGGCCATCTTCGTCAACTCCTGGCCGATCGGCATCGCGACCGCGCTCCTTGTATTGCCGCCGATTGGCGTGGTCTATGGCGCCAGCGCGGCGAACCTCGGCGTGGCAGCGCTAGTCGCAGTTGGCACGGGTCTTCTTGCATTATCGTATCATTCTCCAGCGGTCTCCACCGGCACGGCGAGATCGAGCGGCCGTCTTGGTCTTCATGCGGCGATGGCGGTGGTCTGCGCGGGATCGATCTGGGCGCTATACAATATCGGCTTTGTAATGATTTTCAGCTTTGGTCCGTTGATGCTGGTGGAGCACGGCTGGTCGATCACGGCAGCGGGATCAGCCATCAGCATCGTGCTTTGGCTCTCGGCGGTTTCGGTGCCTCTTGGCGGTTTCCTGGCAGATCGGACCGGCCGCCACGAGGCTATAATGGCGTCATGCTTCTTTGTAACTGCAGCGCTGTTGATCGTCGCGACACGAACTGACGCGGTCATTACAACCCTTATTGCGCTTGGGATGTCGAGCGGCCTGGCGGCCGGCCCGATCCTGAGTTTGCCTCTTCGCGTGCTCGAGCCCAACATGCGAGCGATTGGCATGGGCCTATTCTTTTCCATTGCTTATTTGGGATTGGTTCTGGGACCGACGCTCGGCGGCAAGTACGCGACATGGGCCGGCAGCGCGGGCGCGGCGTTCGATTTGGGGGCCACGGTCCTTTTGATCTGTCCCGTCATCCTGTGGATGTTTCAGCGCTTTCAGAGCGGAGCGAAACCGCGCGCGCAGGCGTCGTCCTGATTGCACGGCAGTAAAGCTGCTTGGTTGCGAACAAACCGTTTGCGCCGCAAAGGCGCTGTGTGTCGACATCCTGGTTGTTCCCAGGGGTAGCGCGGATGCGGATGTTGTCTCTTGATGGCACCAAACGGACGTGTTCGCTCGAGCGGCGAATGTCTGTTGTTGGGGTAGAACAGACCTGACTGGCAACCGCCGCCACTTCCGAGTTTGAAGAAATCAATCCACCGAATAGGGCTCCATTTCAGCGTTCTACGGTTTGCATCATGAGGCGTTAATAACCAGATGAGCTTGCTGCTCCGTTATCGGAGATGCCCGAGACCGATGCCTAGCTTGCGCGCTTTCTGACGCAACGAACCTTCCGTTCTTTTGGTCAGCTTCATGATTTTGGTTATTGGCGTCTTCGCTTTCGAATGGGCCCGGAGTTCCTTCACGTCGGCCTTGGTGTACTCGCGTCGAACGATTTTCTTTTTTGCTTTCTTTGCCACTTCGATCTCCCATTGATACGGGCCTTCTACCACAATAGCTCGACGACGAACATATTTTAGGTGGCAGTAACTAGTAGTTCTGAGCGAAAACCTCAAAACAAAAAAGGATTGACTGAAACGATGATCTTTCCATCCGCCGTCTGTTTCACCTTAAATTCTACCTCTTTTTGAGCAGTCACATCCGCAACGGTCACATACAATAGCCCAATGCAAGTAACCTCTTGTCCTGTACGATTACTTGGATTCATGAGTATTGTATCGTCCAACCTGTACACCGCGCCTTGTCTCGCTTTTTCCCAAATCTGTAATTTTTCAGCTTCCGATTTCGTACCAGCCACCATTGCCGCGACCGAACTCGAATTTTTGACAGCGTAATTCACAAGTTTATTATTACTATCATCCGAAACGATCTTAACTACTGAATTGCGGGTATCCGTATCCAAAGAACCACACTCAGGTCCCGCGCCCCCACAACTGCTCAATAAAAGCGAAGCAGAAAAACACCATAAAACCAACGACTGTTCTTTCCTAAACAGCTTCATCGTAATGCCCACGATGTCGCCCACTCCCACCGCCCGGCCAGGGAAATACCAGCGCCACCAACCGATCATATTCCGCTTGGCGGCGTTGTGCGGGGTGAACCGCTTCACATTGGCGACATGGCCCCTGTGGTATTTTCCTGGGATGCGCGGGCTCACAATCCTATTTGTTGCCTTCGCGGGCGCTCCTGGTGATGCGGGGGCAGCAGCAGCCTCACTTCGCGTTGCGACCTACCGCCCCCATGCCGGCCGTCAACGTACCATGACGCCTCGGTCGTCGCGCGATCCGGGCGCGGACGGGTAACGGCGGCACAATGCCTATAATTCCGCCGATCCGGGTTCGCGGTCGCCTCGGTGTCAATGGCCTCAACGCGAACGGTCCTCGAAAGGTCTTAGATGTGATACGCTCAGGGCAAGGCAGGAGCGGAAAATGTCAACACCGGAAAGCGTAATTATTGGCCCCATCCACGAAGCGTTTATCAAATGCCCCGAGGGCGATGGCGGTCCACATTTGGACTACCAGTGGGTTCAGCCTGAACAGAGCGCGCACGTCGGCAAGGCTTGCCCCATAGCACGCCACGTGGCCGTGGGGCCGTGCATGGCGCTGTACCGCGCGGTCGAATCACGACCGGTGATGGCGGCGCGCATGATGACGCGGAAATGCGTCGGGCGCAAAAGCATAAGAGTCGTGCCGGTCGCCGCAGTAAGTGACGCCGCCGCCGATCGCCGCACAGGCCCCCTTCAACGCGGGCCAGTCGGGAGACAATCTGGCAGCAGGAGTTGGAGCCCCACCATTCAGAACGTCCAGATTGGGATAATAGAACGCGAACGCGCCCGGCTCCTGGATGGCGGCCCTCATGGTCCCGTTCGGATTGAAGTCGTTCTTCGGATTATACCCGGAGTCGCGTAGATTTTTGATATACAGGCGGTCGCTTTGCGCGAATGTCGGCGTCGCTGCGGTCGCGGACAGCAGCACGGCCGCTGCAAGAGCTTTAAATGAAATCATTGTCGTTTTTCTCCTGTATCTATCGGTCGTAGACCCACGCGCAGACAAGACGAGGCGATCACGCTTCGTGAGGCGAGCGTGCTGTCTAGACCGCGAGCTATCTGCTTGCAGCATCCGATGCGGATACCTGGTGCTCTATGTAGGGAGACCGGACGCCGGTCCCATTAAATTCCCCTTCAATAAATCAACTCGGCTTGAAACGCGCGTTACTGAGTCAATCGCCTGCGGACCGGCATTCGTGCACAACAAAGCTGATTGCGGCGCGACAGGACGTCGTGACGAAATCATGCCGCGTGAACACGGGGTGACTCGACTCCTGAAGGGTCGTCGATCCCTCGCGCACTGGTTCTCTGACTGCCGTCGATTACTGTGTAATCGCGCGGGCAGCGCCGCTGCCCGGCTCAACCAGTCCGGCATCGTTTTCATTTTCTCGATCTGGTTGGAACCGACGAAAACCTTGCAAGGGTCTGGTTAGTGCCCAATGCGAGGCACGTCTGTGAGCTGTCTCACTCCTCGTATTTTCGTGATGTTTGCTTTTTGCCGTGCCGCGGCCAATTCCGGCCCTGACCTGTCATGCCGGCAACAATAACGCTTACTGAGGTGGATGAGTCTCCTGTTGGCACTTTCGGACATGGCGCGATGTCCGAGATGAGTCCGTGATGCTCACCAAAGCGGAAATCCGCAACGCCTACGGATTCGTTGGTTCACCGCCTATCGCAGGCGCGTGACGGTCGAAGGGGGTTCGACGCCGGGCTCGTCGAGATCGGCTGATGGCTTGGGCATCGCCTCGATCACCTCGATGCCGCGGGTGTGGCAGATATTTGCAAGTCCCGCCGGCAGCGCCGCGTCGGTGACAAAAGTCTGGATCTGGCTGATATGGGCGATGCGAACCGGTGCGCTGCGCCGCAGTTTCGTCGAGTCGGCGACCAGCATCACGCTGCGCGCATTGGCAATGATGGCCTGGGCGGCCTGCACTTCGCGATAGTCGAAATCGAGCAGCGCGCCCTCCTCGTCGATCGCGGAGGCGCCGATGATGGCGTAATCGACCTTGAACTGGCCGATCAGGCCGATGGCTGTCGAGCCGATCACCGCGCCGTCGGCGCGGCGCACCGCCCCGCCCGCCACGATCACCTCGATGCGCGGATGCCGGTAGAGCAGCATCGCGACATTGAGGTTATTGGTGATGACGAGCAGGTCCTCGTGCGAGGTCAGCGCGCTCGCCACCTCCTCGGTGGTGGTGCCGATGTTGATGAACAGTGAGCAGCCGTTTGGAATTTTTGCCGCGGCGGCAGCGCCGATCGCCTTCTTCTCTTCCGCCGCAACGAACCGGCGCGCTTCGTAAGCGAGGTTCTCCACGCCGGAGGCGATGATGGCGCCGCCATGAATCCGCGTCAGCGACCGCTGATCGCAAAGGTCGTTGAGATCCTTGCGGATGGTCTGCGCCGAGACCTCGAACCGCCGCGCCAGGTCCTCCACCATCACCCGGCCGAAGGCTCGGGCGAGATTGAGGATTTCATTTTGGCGGTGGCTAAGGCCAGTCATGACGGCACCTCGGACAGAAGGCGCCTCATGGTGCGGCGGTTCCGGCATCCGGTCAACGCGGCAGATCGGTTTCAGGGCGGACCAGGGCTCGAAGGTCGGGTTACGGTTAAGGGCGCCGGCCCGCGCAAAATCCTTGCTGGACGGCTGCAATGACAAGCGCCTGATGTCATAGTTGGAAAAACCGCGGCGGCACTGGACGCCGGTGAAGGCCAGCATGGGGGAGAGCGGCCAATGACCTTGAGGGAATCCTATGTCGCCGGACCGACGACACCTGCCGTGCGCGACATCACGCTCGGCCAGTTGCTCGAACAGGCCGCGCGTTCGGCGCCCGACCGGCTCGCGGTGATCGCCGGCGTCCCCGATCCCGCGCTTCGCCGTCAGTGGACCTATTCCGAACTCTACACCGAAGCGCAACGCACGGCGCGCGCCCTGCTCGACCGCTTCAAGCCGGGCGAGCGGATCGCGGTCTGGGCACAGAACCTGCCCGAATGGATCATGCTCGAATTCGGCGCAGGTCTGGCCGGCGTGGTGCTGGTCACCGTCAATCCCGGCTTCCGGGCCAACGAACTGGAATATGTGCTGAAACAATCCCGCTCGGCCGGCGTGTTCGTCGTCACCGCCTTCCGCGGCAATCCGATGCTGGAGACGGTCCGCGAGGTTGCCCCGCGCTGCCCCGAACTTCGGGAGATTATCTGTTTCGACGACTGGGCAGCCTTCATCGCCGCAGGCGACGACAAGCGCATCGCCCTTCCCGCAGTCAAACCGACCGATCCGGTCATGATCCAGTATACCTCCGGCACCACCGGCTTTCCGAAAGGCGCGCTGCTGCATCATCGCGGCCTCGCCAACAATGGCGCCGACACTGCCGAGCGCATGGGGATCGATCCGGGCGACGTATTCATCACGACCATGCCGCTGTTCCACACCGGCGGCTGCGTCTGCTGCGTGCTCGGTTCGGTATCCAAGGCGGCGACGCAGGTGTTGCTGGAAGCGTTCGAACCCGGCCTCGTGCTCGAACTTTTCGCCAGATATCGCGGCAGTGCGATGATCGGCGTGCCGACCATGCTGGTGGCGATGCTCGAACATCCCTCTTTCGGATCGACCGATCTTTCATCGGTCAAGGCGATCTGTTCCGGAGGCTCGACGGTGCCTGCCGCGCTCGTCACATTGTTCGAGCAAAAGCTGGGGGCGCCGTTCACGATCGTGTTCGGGCAGACGGAATGCTCGCCGGTGGCGGCCCAGACCATGACGAACGACACCATCGCGGACAAGGCCGGCACCATCGGCCTGCCGCTGCCGAACATGGAAACCAGGATCATCAATCCCGACACCGGCAAGACCGCCGCGATCGGCGAAATCGGCGAGTTTTGCACCCGCGGCTATCATATCATGCTTGGCTATTTCGAAATGCCGGAAGCGACCGCCGCCGCGATCGATTCCGACGGCTGGCTGCATACCGGCGATCTCTGCGCGATGGACGCGCGCGGCTATTGCACGGTCGAGGGTCGCCTGAAGGACATGATCATCCGCGGCGGGGAAAACATCTATCCGCGCGAACTCGAGGAACTGTTGTTTCGTCATCCCAAGGTCGGCGAGGTTGCGGTGGTCGGACTACCGCACGAAAAATGGGGCGAAGAGGTCGCCGCCTTCATTCGTCCCGCGCCCGGCGCCGTCATCGACAAGGAGGAATTGTCGGCCTACATGCGCGCCTCGCTCGCCCCGCACAAGACCCCGAGGCACTGGTTCCTGGTCGAGGCTTTTCCGCTGACAGGGTCGGGCAAGATTCAGAAATTCAAGCTGCGCGAGCTCTGGGCGAAGGGCGAGGTGCAGGCACTGTGACGCGCGAAACGTTGCTTCATGCGGGGAAACTCAATTTTCGAGTATCATGCGCGCGATCTGTCATCGGAGGAACCCATGTCCAGACACCTATTGATCATCGCCAGCATGCTTGTGTTTTCAATTAGCGCTTCACCGGCGCAAACGCCGTCGCCCGACGCCATGACAGCTGCGCGTAGCCTGGTGACTACAATGAAGTTGTCCGATCAGTACAAGGCGCTTCTGCCAGCTATCCTGCTAAGCCTTAAGCCCGCGCTGGTACAGGACAGGCCGGAGATTGAACGCGACTACGATGCGATGATGCCAATGATAGTAGATGCGTTTACTCCATACTATACTGCGATGGTCGATGGCATCGCCACCATCTATGCCAACAATTTTACGGCCGGCGAGCTGCGCGAAATAGAGGCGTTCTATCGTCAGCCGGTCGGGCAAAAGCTTCTCGAAAAGGCGCAGGCACTCACGCAGCAGAGCATGCAGGTCGGTCAGGATGTGAGTCGCAAGGCGGCCGAGGATCTGCGCACGCGCTTAACAGAAGCGCTGCGCCAGAAAGGGCACAAATTGTGATGGCACGTTGTGCGGGGCACGGGTCACTGCGCGCTAGACCTCCGGCTTCTGCCGCAGCCTCCCCGGAGCGCCAGCACGGGATTACGCTTTCCCGGGTTCTGTCGCCGTCTTGGCTGCTTCGAGTTCGGCCGTCTCCACGAACAAATTGGGGACCTTCGCAGCCCGGTCCAGAAGCCATGCAATCGCAACCATCATCACGATGCCGGCGGCGCTGACGACCAGTTGCTCCCAGACACCTCGGGTGTACTGCATCAGTATCCAATGCGCCCCAAAGGACAGGAATACGCCGATGCAAAAGATCGGAAGCGAGTGCTGACCGCACAGGATCAGCGGACGCAGCCATTTGGAGGTGAGCGGCGCCCAATTGCGTGGCAGATATCGCGTGACCACGACCGCCAAAGCGAGGAAGTGAGTGAGACGCAGCATATCGAGGTCAGTTTTATCGATTGGATAGATCGCCTTGATCATCCATTTCGGCACCAATGATTCCAGGAACGGGACGTGCCAGGTCATAACGATCAGGAGGGCAAAGAGAATCCACGCAACGGCCAATGCCAGCACCACGCGAGACCGGATCAGGAACTGAAGCCGGGCGGCACCTCCGACACCACACCATGCCGCGAATATAAACAGCAATTGCCAGGCAAACGGATTGAAGTACCAGGTTGTCCCGGGTGGATACGAGGCGAAATTCCAGTCGAACCAGCGCGCCAGGACGTACAGGACGGCCGAGCCAAGCAAGGTCCAGTTTGGGCGGCGTACCAGGCACCACAGGATCAGCGGCGAAGCAAGCATCAGCGATATATAGAGCGGCAGCACGTCGAGATTGACCGGCTTGTAACGCAGCGAGAGCGCCTGCCCGATCAGCACGTCGGGGTGCTGGAGAAAATTATGAACATTGAATTCATCCTCATACATCGGGTTGTCGAACTTCCTGACCGTACGGGCGATCTGTGCCGTAAAGAGCAGGAACAGCATGATGTGGGCAACATACATTTGCCAGGCCCGCATCACCAGCCGCTTGGTGGCGGCGAGAAAATGGCCACCGCGTACAATCGGACCGTAGATGAATCCGGCGAGATAGCCGGAAATGAACACGAAGAACTCGGCAGCATCGCTGAAGCCGTAGTTGCGCAGGGTCAACCAGGCAACGATGTCGTGCGGAATGTGATCGAGGAAAATCATCCACAGCCCCATGCCGCGGAAGAGATCGAGCCGGAGGTCGCGCTCGACGGCGTGCGAGAAAGGCGCCCTATCCTGATTGACCATCGTGCCTTATCCATTTTGTCGTGTTGGGCATCTTGTCTTGTTGGGTATCGCGCCAAGGGTAGACAGGCGACATCGGAGGTGTTGCGAAAGACCGCGCCGCCAAGCAATCAATGCGTTCACGGTTCGCAGTCGATGGCTTTAAGGAAACCGTGGGCTAGAAACACATCCTTTGGTCGATTGACGAACGCTTATTGAGACCTTCCAGGATACCGGCGTCAATGTCGGGGATGGTCAAAAGCACCGTCTTGACTCGCTCCCCATCACGTCCGGTCTACTCCGAAATCTGATACGAAGCGATCCAGAGCAAGCAACGGCCTGGATTGCTTCGCTAAGCCTGTCATCGGACGCGCATTCGCGCGACCCGTGGCTCGCAATGGCGGGGACGTTCGCAAACGCAACATCGTGCGCGGTCTTTCGCGGGGCCAAAGCGGGTGCTCGACAAAAGCGAGCGCGACTGCAAGACTGCCTACAACCGGAACAAGGGAGGAAGCGATGAATATCAATCGTCGTGAGCTGATGTTGCCGGCGCTTGCGCTGGGATTACTGGGCGTGATTCCGGCGAGCATGGTCCCGGCCTTCGCTGGCGCCGATGAAGATGCCGTTGCGAAGAATCTCGAGGCCTTTCGCGCGGCGCAGGCGGTCGGCAATGCCGAGGCGCTCGCCGGGCTCTGCGCGGCCGAACTCAGCTACAGCCACTCCAGCGGTAAAGTCGACGACAAGGCGTCTCTCCTGGCGGGCGTCACCAACGCAAATTACAATTGGACGTCGCTTGAATACAAGAATCCCACGATCCGTGTCGTCGGTCCAGCCGCCATCGTGCGCTTCAACTTTGTCGGCGAGCAGGAATTTAAGGCCGACGGCAAGAAAGTTCCTCAGAACCTCCACATCCTGATGAACTGGCAAAAACAGGGCGCGGACTGGAAGCTTCTGTCCCGATCGGCCACCGCGCTCTGATCGCGGCCGTCATAGCGGCGAAAGCCGGCAATCGCGTAATCTGAAGCGCAAGCGATGCGGCGGGGTTGATCGGAG
>WNFQ01008211.1_pt1 | contig 10032 bp, 9 predicted proteins | sample 5400171 | NCBI WGS metagenome assembly WNFQ01 (sample SAMN13153356, study PRJNA577476) | soil metagenome | isolation source: 20 cm soil under Madrone tree | place: USA:California | collected 2016-06-14 | reverse complement strand
GCGGTCAATACCGCATCGCGCCTGGAATCAAATGCCAAAGCCGGAGAAATTCTGGTAAGCGAAGTCACTGCCAAAGCCGCGCACTCGCGTTATCAACTGGCAGCACGCGAACCCATCAGCGTCAAGAACCGCGAGCAGCCGGTACCGCTGTTTGAAGTTGAGTGGCAACACGCTACCAGTAATGCGTAAAGGACAGTGGTCCGACCGTGACGGCGGGCTTGATCGGGAACCTCTGGCGCCTGGTAAGCGTCTTACACTTGCGTTCGGAGTCCCGCCTTCAGGCGGAATTTGTTTCGCAAAGATAATCTTCGCCTAAAGGCGGAACTCCAAAACGCATTTTGCCTTCTCTCAAATGTCCGCGAACTCCACCGGGTTTTTCAAACGCCAAATATTAGTCGCGCGGGTTTTTGGGATTCCTGTGCGGATCGACTATCGCTGGTTCATTGTGTTCGCTTTGAGCGTCGCCCTGATTGCCGCGAACGTGCGCAAGCACCCAATCCAATTATTTGCTTACCACCTGCCGGCCACGGGAGAACTTACGGCCTGGCTCCTGGGGATCGCCACTACTCTTGGCCTCTTCCTCTCTGTCTTTGGTCATGAACTGTCACACGCCTTGATGGGGCGGACAGAGGGAATCGAGATCGAAGAGATCGTGCTGCATCCGTTTGGCGGTTTGGCGCGCTTGCGCACGCAACCCGAGAACCCGGGCGCGGAGTTTCGCATTGCTGTGGCTGGGCCGGCGGCGAGTTTTATCTTCGGGCTGATCGCGTTCGGCGGAATGATGTTGACCGCGCTTTTGCAGTTCAATTTTGGTACGGCATTTTTCTTCTTCATCGGCGCGGGAAACTTGCTGCTGGCCGTTTTCAATCTCTTCCCCGGTTATCCCCTCGATGGGGGCCGCGTGCTGCGGGCCATAATCTGGAAACGGAGCGGCAGCATGCGAGACGCAACCCGCATTGCCGGCTTCTGCGGTCAACTGATGGCCCTGGTGCTGATCCTCTTCGGAATATACATGGTGCTGGCGCCCACCTTTCGCGCGTACTTTATGGGCTTGTGGTCTGTACTGGTCGGCGTGTTTCTTTTGAGCGCTGCCACCAGTGTGGTGAGAAGCGTTCGCGAGCCGGGGGTGGTGAGAGAAGCGATGTCTCCGGCAATCTCAGTTGAGCCGGACTTATTAATCAGCCGCTTTGTGGATGAGATCTTGCCGCTGCACCGCTATTCGAGTTTTCCGGTAGCGCACGGTAAAAGCCTGCTGGGGATTCTCACGCTGGAAGACCTGAAGAAACTTCCGCGCGAGCAGTGGCGCGTCCGTCGCGTGCGCGACGTAATGCGGGCCGTTAATTCGTCGATGTTCGTTAAGGCCTCAACCAATATGGATGCCGCGAATGAATTAATGGTGAGCAATGGCATTGATGCTTTGGCCGTGATTGAAGAATCGGGCCAACTGGTTGGATTCTTGCGGCGCGGTCGGGTGAGAAAAAAGAAGTGAGCACTCACTAAGGTTCAGAGCTGGCGAAAGGGTTCTGCCTCAACAGGAAGATGAGGAAGGAAACTAGCCAGTTGGGTGGAGTGATTTGGTGAATGCTTCGTTTGAAAACACTTTTACCTTATATCGTGACTGTTGGGCTTTCAGACTCTTGAAGGTGTTAATGATGTCCAGGCTGAACTGTTCCGGCCAATTCATTTTTGAGTGCCACGAATACGCTATGCTTTCCTTTTTCCAGCGAAGATGATCTATATTCCACGAGTTATAATACTCAAGGAACTTAATGTAACTAGCTGGCATCTCGTCTCCTTCGATCAAATGAGTCTTGGTCATCAATAGCTCCTTGATTTTTTCGTTCTTCGGGAAGAAAAAATTATCTAACCAGAACAACCAGACTTTCAATTCGTCCTCGGGTAATGGCCGATCCGGGTGAAACACGTAAGACCGCCCCAAGGTTTCCAACAAGTCCGTGAACGCCCTCGTGCTATCCCAAACCGAAAAGGCAAGAGGCCCGTATAACTCTTCGAGCTGGCGTTCAATGAATCGCAGCGATGCTTCTATTCGACGGTTCTCGTCTTCTCTGCGTGAAATGAGGATGTGACTAACTAACCAACCTATGGCCGTCACTGCGCCCGAAATGATGGCAATCAGAATCGAAATATTCATATGGTGCCATGGCAGACGGTGTGAACTTGCTGCTGCCAAAAACCTAAGACTTCGGCATAGTAGCGCCATCTCAACAATACGTAAACCTTCGATAGAAAAACAGTTGTTTCATGAGTGTTTATTAGCAGGCGACCATTGCCTCTTATCCATTTTTCCGCGATAATCCCTGCGGAGCGTCCGTTTAACCGTCGGTCCGGGCGCGACTGTCTGCGCGTCCCCTTTCAGGCAAATTAAATCGGTTCCGAACCTCGACTGATGACTCGGAGTATCGTCCCCGATATCAGAAGGTCGTCGACTACTACAAAACAAGCTGCTCCGTGGAACGCGCGCCGCGCCTATGGCCGCCGCGATTGGCGCCTTTGCGCTCCTTTATTGGTTGGCGCTGAATCAGCGTTTGATGACGCTCGAATTTGTATTGCGCGGCGCTTTGCTCTACATCGGCGTTGCGATCATCGTCCTTTTTCAGTCAGAGATTCGCCAGGCGCTGATCACCTTTGGCAATCGCTTCCGCGTGCCTTTTGTGCGGCGCCAACGCGGGCAGGTCGGCGAGAGTATCTATGACAATATTGTGCTGGCCGCAATGACCCTGGCATCAACCAAGACGGGAGCGCTGATCGTCATCGAGCGCAATGTAGGGTTAAGGGGAATCATCGAGGCTGGGGTGAGATTAGACGCGGAGCTCAGTTATGATTTGATGGTTTCTATTTTTAATCCGGTATCGCCTCTCCACGATGGCGCAACTATTGTACGCGGCGATCGCATTGCCGCGGCAGCTTGTTTCTTGCCGCTCTCTTTGAATCCGATGCTATCAAAGGATCTGGGCACACGTCATCGCGCCGCGCTGGGCATTACCGAAGATTCGGATGCGGTGGCAATCGTAGTATCAGAAGAGACGGGCTTGATATCGTTCGTACAGGCCGGGCGGATCAAGCGCGCTCTCGATGCCACGCGACTTCGAGCGACCCTCTTCCGAACGATCGAAGGTCGCGATGTCGAAGTAACCAGCGTTAACGCTTCGCGCCCGGCGGAATCGGATAGAGAAAGGGAAGAGATCGCGTCGGCCTGAGATTGAAACAATCAAAATGCTTTTTCGCGAAAGCAAATTGGCTACCAGCGGGCCTGGCTCTCACGAGTTTTGGCTGCGCCGTATTTTTATCGAAGACTGGGGTCTGAAATTATTGGCCCTGGCGATTACGCTCGTACTCTGGTTTGTCGTATCCGGACGTGAAGTTGAGCGCGAACTTGTAGTCGAACCAAACTATCAGGGGCAGCCGGCGTCGAACTGCGAGGTGAAGGAAGTCTTAGCCACGCCCGGCAAAGTGCGCGTTACAGGACCCGCCAGTCATGTCAACGCGCTGGAGAAGGCTTCAACCGAAATGATCTCCGTCCAGGGGCGGTGTGAGAGCTTCGATGTGCCGCGTACCGCGATCAATATTTCCGATCCCCAGGTTTTAGTACTAGACAAGGTCAGCGTTCACGTGACCATTGTCGCCTCCGAAGACTCCAAACCAAAATCCCGAGACACAAATTGAAGCCGGAAAACATAAGCAGGCTTTTCGGCACTGACGGTATTCGTGGCGAAGCCGGGAAATTCCCGCTCGATCCTGAAACCGTCAGGGTCATCGGCCGCTCGCTCGCCATCCATCTCGCGGAAAGAACCGGGCGAAAGCCCGCGATTGTCACCGGTCGCGATACGCGCGAATCAGGCAGCTGGATCGAACGCGAATTCATCGCCGGTGCGCGAGTAGCAGGCGCTGATGTGCAATCGGCCGAAATCATAACTACGCCAGGCATCGCGTTTCTGGCGCGTGATTTACCCGCCGACGCTGGAGTCGTAATTAGCGCATCGCATAATCCTTATCAGGATAATGGCATCAAGGTTTTCGAACCTTCCGGACGAAAGCTTGATGAAGCGACGGAGCGCATAATCGAAAATGATATTGCCGAATCAAGCCTGAATGCGGGCCCACTAACGAGTAATCACGCGGCGGAACCGGTCGTGGTCGAAAAGCATGCCGCCGAATTGCGGTTGCGATATCTCAGCTATCTTCAGCACGACGTGGCGCATAATCTTTCGCTGCGCGGTTTCACCATGGTGGTTGATTGTGCCAACGGGGCCGCTTACGAACTGGCGCCGGAACTCTTCGGCCGGCTGGGCGCTCGCGTCATCGCCATTAACAACGAGCCTGATGGGCGCAATATCAATCGTGAATGTGGGTCGCTGCATATAGAAGGCCTGCAGAGCCGAGTGGTAAAGGAGCGGGCGGACCTGGGGGTTGCTTTCGACGGTGATGCTGATCGCGCCCTTTTCGTCGACGCGAAAGGCAACTTTGTTGACGGAGACGCGACCATGTGGGTTATGGCTGATGATCTAAGAGCTCGGGGCGAATTGATCGGCGACGTCGTAGTTGCGACGGTCATGAGTAACATCGGCCTGGAAATTGCGCTACGCTCCCGTGGTATCGTGCTGACCCGTGCGGATGTTGGTGACAAGTATGTTCTTGAGGAACTGATGCGCAGCGGTGCAATTATGGGTGGCGAACAGTCGGGGCATATTATTTTTCCACGCTTGAGTTTAGCCGGCGATGGCCTGATCACGACCATAAATTTGCTGCGAGCGATGCGTTCTCACAATAAGAATCTTGAGGAATTAGTCGGCGGCTTTCAACGTTACCCGCAAGTGTTGGTCAACGTGCGCGTCCGCGAGAAAAAACCCTTCCAAACTCTCCCCGCAATTCAGCAATTAGCGGAGGAGATTAAACAAAAACTAGGGAGCAGCGGACGTTTGTTATTGCGTTACTCAGGTACTGAACCGCTGGCTCGGGTGATGATCGAGGGAGAAAATGAAAGTGAGGTCAACTCACTGGCCAACGCTCTGGCCCAGGTCATTAAGGCCGAACTAGGGAGCAACGAGTCCTGACAAGTCCGCAACCCTTAACGACCTCCCTTGAGCCAGATCCGAATCCCCGATCCGATCGAGAAGTTCTTACCTTGTTCAGCGTGAAAAACTTGCACTCTGTCGCTGCTTAAATCTCTCAAATCTCCAACGAAATGAAGGCTTTCCGCGCATTTCTCAATGCAAGAAAATTATTATTGCGCGGCATAAGTGTTGCGAAGTATATTGTGGGGCAAGAGAGACGGTTGGTGGATCCTCCGTCTCAAGTGGTTGCTGGGGTGAGGACAGTAACCACGAAACTGAATGGGCGCTGCGACCCCCACGTTGCAGCGCCCATTCGCTTTTTTTTGAGTGCCTCAACTTCCAAATTCATTCACTAAATCTGTTTTCGTAATTTGACTCAGGATCGCATTTCGGCTAGATACATGACTGCTTAATGCAGATGCCGTTTGCCATCTTGTCGAGTTCTCGGAAACTACTCGTGTTCACCGTGGGACTGTTCCTGCTGGTGGGATTCTGCGCGTGTAGAAGAGGTGGCAATAAGAAGGCGAACGCAAACGGTAGCGGCTCCGCCTCTTCCGCTGCCGACCCCGAGCAGATGAAGCGCCAGGCCCAGACGCTGGTCGACCAGGGAAAGGAACTATATAAGAACGATCAGGATGAGCGAGCAGCAGAAGTTTTGAAACAGGCAATCGGACAAGATCCCAACAACGCGGAGGCTCATCTGCGGCTGGGAATGGCATACGCAGCGTTGGAAAGAAAGCCTGAGGCTGATGAGTCATACAAGAAAGCAATAGAGCTCTATAAGAAGAGGGTCCAGTCGGATCCGAAGGATGCCGACGCCTTCTTTAACCTGGGCGAGGCCCATAGTTTTCTTCATCAGGATGAAGAAGCTGCACATAACTACCGGCAGGCTACCCGGCTTAAACCTGATGACGAAGAGGCCTTTTATCAACTGGGCATATCCGAAACTCGGCTTGCTCATTATCCGGAAGCCCTGACCGCCCTAAAGAAAGCTCTGGAACTCAATCCGGATGACTATAGGGCAACCGACGCTATCGAGAACGCCCAGGAAGGATCAAATCGAATTAAGGAAGGCAAGAAGCACGCTGAGGATATGCTCAAAAAGCAGCAAGCGAACGAAAACGCGAATGGAAATGCAAATGCGAATTCCAACTCAAACGCGCGACCGGCGCCCAGGCATAGCCCCAGGAAGCCTGCGGCAAATGACTAACCGGGATCCTTCTGCTAACGTACAAGTCCGGAGAATACTAGTCGCGAAAGCCGGAAAATATTATGGCCACAACCACACCTCCTCCTTATTTCCCGCAAAGCTCGTTATCCCCGCCCGATGCGAAACGGTATCGCAAATTCAAGCTAATGGTATTTGGTGGAGTTGTCTTGTTTCTGCTTGTCGTCGGGAGTGTTGTCGCTGGAATAGTGTACCTCCTGAGATGGCTTTTTTGATTTCGAACGGCACGGACACCCCGGACCTGCGCTTGACACAGATATTGCCCGCCCCGTATAGTCTCCCGTTTCGGACCCGGTCTGAATTCCCCTTGAGTAACGCTGCAACTGGTTCTGCGGTGCGGAGGCGTTGCCCGGCTGATGTTTATACGTACCAGCCGTTTGACATTATTGTAGCGTAAGAGCTCGCGTCGGCGATTCGAAAGACATGCCGATGCGAGTGCGCATAAACGAAACCACTCGCCCGTGCGACGCTACAGACAAGTTTCGGCTCCAGGGAAGCCATAATCCGCGCCCGCCCTAAAAGCGAAGTCAGAACGTCCCTAAACCAGAATTATTAGCAGGGCAGTTGCCTGCGCTGACTGCCGGACTTGTTCCGGAAAGAGGCAGGCCCCGGCCCTTCTGCGCTTTATTCGAGGGAAATTAACAGTGCCGACGATCAATCAGCTAGTTCGCAAAGGCCGCAAGGCGGTCAAGTACAAGACGGCGAGCCCGGCCCTGCAAAGCTCGCCGCAGAAACGCGGAGTTTGCACTCGCGTCTACACGCAAACGCCTAAGAAGCCGAATTCGGCATTGCGCAAGGTGGCGCGGGTTCGCTTAACCAACGGCATCGAGGTGACGACCTACATTCCCGGCGTCGGCCACAATTTGCAGGAACACTCGATTGTCCTGATCCGCGGAGGGCGCGTGAAAGACTTGCCGGGTGTTCGCTATCACGTGATTCGCGGCACGCTCGATTCAGTCGGAGTCAGCGATCGCAAACAGAGTCGATCGAAGTACGGCGCTAAGCGTCCGAAGGGAGGCGCCAAGTAAACAATGCCCAGACGAAGAGTTGCAGAAAGACGCGCGGTGCTGCCTGACCCCGTTTACAACAGCGCCCTGGTAACCAAGTTCATCAATGGAATCATGTGGGGCGGAAAGCGCTCCATCGCTGAGAGGACGTTCTACGATGCTTTGGCGCAAGTTGGCGAAAAGGCCAGCGATGAGCCGCTCAAGGTTTTTAAGCGCGCGATCGAAAACGTCAGACCTACAGTCGAGGTGAAATCGCGACGTGTGGGTGGCTCGACTTATCAGGTGCCGGTCGAGGTACATCAGGAACGCCGCGGCGCTTTGGCCATACGTTGGATCGTCGCATACGCACGGGGCCGCGGTGAAAAGACTATGACCGATCGCCTGGCAGGAGAGCTGCTGGATGCGGCCAACAATCGTGGTAACGCGGTCAAGAAGAAGGAAGACACGCATCGCATGGCCGATGCAAACAAGGCATTCGCGCATTATAAGTGGTAATGGCAAAGGCAGATCTCAGCAAATTTCGGAATATCGGCATCATGGCGCACATTGATGCCGGTAAGACCACCACGACTGAACGTGTCCTTTATTATACGGGCGTTTCGCACAAGATTGGCGAAGTGCACGAAGGCACGGCGACTATGGACTGGATGGAGCAGGAGCAGGAGCGCGGTATTACAATTACCAGCGCGGCGACGACCTGTTTCTGGGAGCGAAACGGCGTCGATCATCGAATCAATATTATTGATACGCCGGGCCACGTCGATTTCACTATGGAAGTCGAACGTAGCCTGCGAGTGCTTGACGGCGCCGTAGCCGTGTTCGACGGCGTAGCCGGAGTCGAGCCGCAGTCTGAAACCGTCTGGCGTCAGGCTGACAAGTACGGCGTCCCCCGCATTTGCTTCATTAACAAGCTCGATCGCGCCGGAGCGTCCTTCCAACGATCATTTGACTCGATTATTTCCCGCCTTGGTGCGAATCCCGTTGCTCTGCAAATTCCAATTGGTGTCGAAGATCAATTCAAAGGCGTCGTTGATCTAATCACTATGAAGGGCTTGATCTGGAATGACGAGAGCAAAGGCGCCGAGTATGAGACCGGCGAGGTCCCCGAAGAATTGAAAGAGGAAGCTGCCGCTGCTCGTGAGAGGCTGATCGAAGCTGTGGCCACCGTTGACGATCATCTGATGCAGAAGTACGTCGAAGGTGAAAAGATTACCGAAGACGAAATTCGCGCCGCGCTTCGCAAGGGCGCTCTGGCGCTGAAGCTCGTACCGGTAGTCGTTGGTTCGGCTTTTAAGAATAAGGGAGTGCAGACGTTGCTGGACGCGGTAGTGGACTATCTGCCTTCTCCGCTCGACATCCCTCCGGTCGAGGGAATTAATCCAAAGACTGGTGAAAAAGAGCTGCGCCCGGCGGATGCGAGCGCGCCGTTCAGTGGCTTGGTGTTCAAGATCATGGCCGACAAACATCTCGGCCAGCTTTCGTTCGTCCGCATTTATAGTGGCACCATTAAGTCGGGCTCTTACGCTTACAACACGGGCAAAGATACCCGCGAGCGCGTCGGCCGATTGATGCGCATGCACGCCAACAAGCGCGAAGACACCGAAGAGGCGAGCGCCGGAGAAATCATCGCGATTGGCGGCATGAAGCAGGTCACCACGGGCGACACAATTTGTGACGACAACAAGCCGATCATTCTGGAGAAAATCGAGTTTCCGGCGCCCGTTATTCGCGTCGCCGTAGAGCCTAAGACGCGCGCCGATCAGGACAAGCTGGGCGTGGCGCTGGGCCGTCTGGCGCAGGAAGATCCGTCCTTCAATGTTTCAACCGATCAGGAAACCGGCCAGACGATCATCGCCGGCATGGGCGAGCTGCACCTCGAGATCATTGTCGATCGCATGAAGCGCGAGTTCGGAGTTGAAGCCAACGTCGGCAAGCCACAGGTCGCTTATCGCGAGACGATCACACAGCCGGCGGCTGGCAAAGAAATTTTCAAGAAGCAGACCGGCGGCCGCGGCCAATACGCTCACGTGGAGTTGGAAATCGAGCCGGCTCCCGGCGAGGGTTTCGTTTTCGAAAACGAGATCAAGGGTGGCTCAATTCCGCGCGAGTTCTTCAAGCCAACTGAACAGGGCGTTCACGACGCAATGGAACGCGGATATCTGGCGGGCTATGACATGGTCGACATAAAAGTGCGTCTTGTGGACGGTGGCTTTCACGAAGTTGATTCGGATGAGCGCGCGTTTATTATTGCCGGCTCGCTCGCATTTCAGGATGCGGTGAAGAAGGCGAAACCGGTTCTGCTCGAGCCTATCATGCGTGTGGAAGTAGTGACCCCCGAAGAGTATGTCGGCGCCGTTAACGGAGACCTGAGCAGGCGGCGCGGTCACTTTGAAAAGACTGAGCTGCGACCTGGCGGCGTGCAGGTCATTACTGCGTTCGTGCCCTTGTCGGACATGTTCGGGTATACGACTGACTTACGTTCAGCCACGCAGGGGCGCGCTACTTCGACCATGCATTTTGAGCGTTATGATCAGGCGCCCAAGCACGTTGCCGAAGAGGTAATTGCGAAGGTACAGGGCGTAGCAAAGTAAGTGGCACAGACTTAAGTCTGTGATTTCATAGTGAGAGAACCACAGACTGAAGTCTGTGCCACCAGAGGAATAGAGACAAAGATGAGCAAAGAGAAATTTGATCGCAGCAAGCCGCACGTGAACATCGGGACTAT
>WNFQ01006249.1_pt1 | contig 10032 bp, 7 predicted proteins | sample 5400171 | NCBI WGS metagenome assembly WNFQ01 (sample SAMN13153356, study PRJNA577476) | soil metagenome | isolation source: 20 cm soil under Madrone tree | place: USA:California | collected 2016-06-14 | reverse complement strand
CTTCCGGCGCGATCTCCATCCCGATCTCCGAGCCGACTTCGTCCTCGCCAATCCGCCCTTCAACGACTCCGACTGGTTTCGCAAAGACGACGACGCGCGCTGGCAGTTCGGCCTTCCCCCGCGCGGCAACGCCAACTTCGCTTGGGTGCAGCACTTCATCTATCACCTTGCGCCCACCGGCATGGCCGGCTTCGTCCTCGCGAATGGCAGCATGTCGTCGAATCAAAGCGGCGAAGGCGAAGTCCGACGCGCCATCATCGAAGCCGACCTTGTCGACTGCATGGTCGCCCTTCCCAGCCAGCTCTTTTATTCAACTGCGATACCGGTAAATGGAGAAAAATTGGGTCCAGCGTCACGCTGGCGCGATCGCCGCCGCCAGACACTCTTCATCGACGCGCGCAAGCTCGGTCACCTCGTCGACCGCGTTCATCGCGAGTTAAGCGATGAAGAAACCCAACGCATCGCGCAGACCTATCACGCCTGGCGTGGCAGCGACGATCCACTGCGCAATCAACATACAGAAACCTGCGAATACGCCGACGTCCCCGGCTTTTGTAAGTCCGTAATTACCGATGAGATCGCGCAGCACGGCTACGTGCTAACTCCCGGCCGCTATGTCGGTGCAGAAGAAATAGAAGATGAAGGCGAGCCCTTCGCAGAGAAGATGGCGCGCTTAGTCAAAGAGCTTAACGCTCAGTTCGCCGATTCCTCGAAACTAGAACAAGCGATTAAAGCGAACCTACAAGGCATCGGCTATGACGGATGAATGGAGCGAAACGACGATAGAAGAGATCGCCGAGAAAATCGCGATGGGACCATTCGGTTCGGATATAAGGACCGATAATTTCGTCGAGTCGGGCATACCGGTAATTCGCGGCGGTAACCTCACTGAAGGCAGATTTCGTGGTGAAGATTTCGTGTTTCTCACCGAAGAAAAAGCCAATGAGCTTAGAAATGCGAACGCATTTCCCGGCGATCTTGTTTTCACGCACCGCGGAACGCTGGGACAGGTAGGGCTAATACCGGAAGGCTTCTACAAACGCTACGTCGTTTCGCAGAGCCAAATGAGGCTCTCCTGTGACAGGCGAAAGGCAGACCCAGCCTTTATCTACTACTTTTTCAAATCACCTGAAGGGCAGCACGCTCTTCTGATGAACACATCTCAGACTGGCGTTCCTGCGATTAGTCGTCCCACTTCATCGCTTAAGTCCATTCGTTTGAAGTTGCCTAGTCTTAACGAGCAAAAAGCTATCGCGGCAGTGCTTGGGGCACTCGACGACAAGATCGAGTTGAACCGGCGGATGAACGCTACACTGGAGGCGATAGCGCGGGCGCTCTTCCAGAGCTGGTTCGTCGATTTCGACCCGGTGCGCGCCAAACTCGACGGGCGCCACCCCGCTGGCTTGGACCCCGCCACCGCCGCTCTCTTCCCTAACCAGTTTAACGATTCAGTGCTTGGCCCGATCCCTCGCGAGTGGCAGGTCGTCAAAATTGAGGAGATCGGAGAAGTCATCTGCGGCAAGACGCCTCCGACTGCCGTTGCCGAATATTACGGCGATGAGATCCCGTTCATTACGATCCCGGATATGCACGGTAACGTCTTCGCTGTGTCTACAGCGCGCCAACTGTCTGCGGCCGGAGCCAACTACCAACAAAACAAAACGCTACCTCCAGGAAGCATCTGCGTTAGTTGTATTGCCACTCCCGGTTTGGTCGTCATCACGTCCGTGAAGTCGCAGACAAACCAGCAAATCAATTCCGTGGTGCCGCGTGAGAGCGATGGGACCTATTTCTGGTATTGGGTCATGAAAGGCCTGGGCGCGGAAATAACATCAAGCGGAAGTGGCGGATCGGTTTTGACCAATCTCAGTAAGGGCCGATTCAAAAGCATTCAAGTAATCAAACCACCGCATGCTCTGATCGAAGCTTATCACTCAGCGGTGCGCCCGATTTTTGATAAAATGTTGGCAAACGCGCACGAAGTGCGAACACTCGGCGGGTTACGCGACACGCTTCTTCCGAAGTTGCTCAGCGGGGAGTTGACCGCGTTTGCCCATGAATAGCAGCGGCAACGTCGAGAGATTTCAGATCCTGTCGTTGGACGGTGGAGGGATCAAAGGACTGTTTAGCGCTGCATTGCTCGCTGCGGTAGAGCAAGATCTAAACACGTCGGTGACAGACCACTTCGACTTGATTGCTGGCACGTCCACCGGCGGGATCATCGCACTCGCTCTTGGCCTTGGTATTCGGCCGCGCGAGATCGTGAACTTCTATGTCAAAGAAGGGCCTAAAATTTTTCCGCGGCACGCTGGAATCAACGCGGTTCAGCACTGGGTGAGACGCAAGTTTTCAGCGGAGCCACTTGAAGCCGCGCTCAAACGACGGTTTAAGAAAAATCGTTTTGGTGACAGCACCAAAAGGCTTGTCATTCCAGCGTACAACCTAGGCGAAGACGACGTTTACATATTCCGTACCGCGCATCATGAGCGGTTGCGCCGCGACTACAAATTGCCGGCATGGGTAGTGGCGAGATCGACCAGCGCTGCACCAACTTTCTTCCCCGTCGCACGACACGCGGACAAAATGCGACTTATTGATGGCGGCGTTTGGGCTAACAATCCCGCTATGGTCGCTGTAATCGAAGCAATCGGGACTCTTTCAGTGCCATTAACAGCAATTAATCTTCTGAGTATCGGCACGTCAGACCCAATTTGTCATCGCCGGCGAAGACTGAACAACGGCGGCAAGTTGGCTTGGGCTTCGGGTGGGGCGGCAATCGATATCATCATGCGAGGGCAGAGCATTGCGGCGCAAAACCAAGTCTCGTTTCTGTTGGGGCGAGATCGTGCCGTTCGTCTCGATCCCAAGGTCGCGGATGGTGAATTCACCTTAGATGGAACGCAAAAGGCAGACGATTTAATTGCGAAAGCGGCGCACATAAGTCGCACCTTCATGCCGACGTTTCACGACACGTTCGCGCAGCATACAGCTCCTCCGTTCAAATCCATCTACACGTAACAAATGCTTATCGATGAACGGGAAAAATTAGCTGCGATTCTTCGCACTACCGCCGACACTCTCGACATACCGGACGACGTCTACGAAGACGCCACGCTAAAGTACGAGGATATTGGGGTGCATTTGTCTGCCGAAGACTCGGACCTACGACAATATGATCCGCAGATTTATCCGCAGGGTTCGTTTCGGCTAGGAACCGTGATTCAGCCGCTCGACGGGAGTTTCGGGTACGACATCGACTTAGTATGCCAGCTTTCGATAGCAAAAGAATCGATCACGCAGAAAGACCTTAAGGATCGTGTGGGGCGGCGACTACGAGCGCGCGAAGACCTCGCCCGAATCCTATCTCCGTCGAGGCGTTGCTGGGTTCTTGATTACCTGCCCGACAGTGGGACTCCGCGGTTTCACATGGATGTCTTGCCGACCATCCCCAATGTCGAAACTCCGCCCACCGGTATCCTTCTAACCGATACCGATCTACTCCATTGGCAGAAGAGTAATCCCATCGCGTACGCAGATTGGTTTAAAGAACGAATGGCAGTCGTCTTTAGAGAGAAAAAGGCGGCGCTTGCCGAGACGTTGATGGCAGCCGTCGAAGAGGTCCCGGACTGGCAGGTGAAGACTCCTCTGCAACGAAGCGTGCAAATATTGAAGCGGCATCGTGACATTTACTTTCGGAGTCAGGAGGAGGTTAGACCGATCTCAATTATCTTAACGACCCTCGCGGCGCACGCCTACCGCAACGAAGCCGACATATTTGACGCGCTCGATGGGATCGTAACGGGAATGCCCAAGTACATCGAGAATCGTAACGGCAAATGGTGGGTAGAGAATCCGGTCGATAAGGACGAAAACTTCGCTGATCGGTGGAACGAGTATCCCGAGCGCAGACTGGCCTTCCTAAAGTGGTTGGAAAAAGCCAAAGCCGATTTCACTAAGCTTTCCACCATGGACACCGTTAAGGGTGGTCTAATTGAACTTGAGGAATCGCTTGGCGTAGAAACCATCGAAAAGGTGGCCTCCCGTCTCGGTGTCCCGATTCGACAACCCCTTACTTTGCGGTCGGAGCAGGCCATCACCGTTCCAGGTCTTGCGGATTCGCGCCATGCCTGGGCTCCCAGTTGGCGAATCGTTCCGCAGTATGCTGTTAGAGTTAACGGAACCGTTCATTTTAGAAGAGGCGGTCGCTTACTCTGGCCAATGAGCGACAAGCCCGTACGAAAAAAGGTGTGGCTGCGATTTGCTGCCAAGACGACTGCTCCGAAACCGTACTCGATAAAATGGCAGGTGGTAAATACCGGCAGTGAAGCACTCGCAGCAGAACAACCTAGAGGAGATTTTTACGAATCAGACGAACCTGAGAAAGGAGTTCGATGGGAGACTACCGCTTACAGAGGAACTCATTGGGTAGAGGCGTTTGTCATTAAGGATGGGGTTTGTGTTGCTCGGTCCGGAAAGTTTCTAGTGAAGATTAGGTAGAATGTCAGCAAAGCGTCGGTCGAGCGTAAGTCTTAAACGGAAGCCAGGATTCACCGTTACACGAATCAGCGTTGGTGATGATCGCTTGGCTTACGCGATGGTCGCGGACAAGAAGTACGAATACGAGAAAGGGCGTTCCCGCATTGTCTACATCGGCACGACAGAGCGCGGCATCTTTCGCGTCACGAGCAGCATCGCCGAAAGAGCGAACGACATACTTAGACTCCCCGGTTTCGAATGTTTCGAAGTTCGGATTATCACCTGCCACCGTCGGAAGCACATCAAGATGTGGTTCAAATTGGAACATGCATTGATTGTGGCGTTCCGGGAGCTTTACGGGAGCCCGCCTCGCTGTAATAACCCAAACGCTGGCAAGAGCGCCGGCACCGTCTTTAATTATTTCTCACGTAAGCGCGTGAAACGAATTCTAGAAGATCTCGCATGAGGTTAAACGAATCATCAGTAGAAAGCGCAGCGCTCAGTTGGTTTGGCGAGCTCGCCTATGCTGTCGCGCACGCGCCGCATCTTGCACCCGGTGAAATCGTGACGGAGCGCACCTCGTTCGGCGATGTCGTGCTTGTCGGTCGATTGCGCGACGCGATCCTGCGGCTGAATCCTGGTATTCCGAGCGACGCGCGCGAAGAAGCGTTGCGCAAAGTCGTTCGACACGACGCCCCGTCACTAATCGGCAACAACCGCGCCTTTCACCAAATGCTGCGCGACGGCGTGCCCGTCGAATATCGACGCAACGACGGAAGTATCGCGGGCGATCACGTCAGGCTGGTCGACTTCGACAATGCCGACGCAAACGACTGGCTGGCGGTGAACCAGTTCACCGTCATCGAAGCCCAGAATAATCGCCGGCCTGACGTTGTTGTTTTCGTTAACGGGCTGCCGCTCGGAATCATCGAGCTGAAGATTCCGGAAGACACCGACAAATGGTTCGCCGCCGCTTTCAATCAGATCCAGACCTACAAGCAGGAGATTCCTTCGTTGATGCATTACAACGAAGTCACGGTCATTTCCGATGGCCTCGAGGCGCGAATCGGCTCGCTCACGGCGAACCAGGAATGGTTCAAAGTCTGGCGCACGATCGAAGGCGAGTTCAATGCGCCAGCCACCGCGCTCGAATTAGAGACACTCGTCAGGGGAGTTTTCGAGAAGCGGCGTTTTCTTGATCTAATTCGCAACTTCATCGCCTTCGAAGAAGATTCAGACAGAGGCGTCGTCCACAAACTCATCGCTGGATATCATCAGTTCTTCGCTGTTAAAGCCGCTGTCGACGAAACAATTCGCGCAACGCGCAGCGCCATTAAAGAGGTGCCCGGCCAGTATTGGGCGGGAAAAATGGAAGGTGGAAAAGAAGGCGACCGGCGAGTCGGCGTCGTCTGGCACACGCAAGGTTCCGGCAAGAGTTTGTCGATGCTCTTCTACGCCGGCTGCATCATCGAACATCCAGCGATGGAAAACCCGACGCTGGTTTTCCTGACGGACCGCAATGATCTCGACGATCAGCTATTCGGCCAATTCCAGCGCTGCCACGAGATCGTTAGGCAAACGCCAGTGCAAGCCGAGTCGGTTGAACATCTCCGCAAGCTGCTCAACGTTGCGAGCGGCGGCGTCGTGTTCACAACCATGCAGAAGTTTGCGCCCGACGAGACCACGGGCAAAGCGCCATTACTTTCAAGCCGCCGCAACATTCTTGTCATCGCCGATGAAGCGCACCGCAGCCAATACGATTTGATCGATGGTCTTGCACGAAATGTTCGCGATTCATTGCCCAATGCTTCCTTCATCGGCTTCACAGGAACTCCTATCGAGAAAACCGACGCGAATACTCGTGCCGTCTTCGGTGATTACATCAGCATCTACGACATCCAACGCGCCGTCGCCGATAGAGCAACGGTTCCGATTTATTACGAAAGCCGCGTCGCCAAGCTTGGGCTCAACGCAAGCGAGGTGCCGAAGATCGACAAGGAATTCGAAGAGATCACCGAAGGCGAAGAGCTGACACGCAAGGAGAAGCTCAAAACAAAATGGGCTGCGCTCGAGGCGCTCGTTGGAAATCCGAAACGGATCGATCTGATCGCAGCCGATCTTGTGAAGCATTACGAGCACCGGCTCGAAGCGATGGAGGGGAAAGCGATGATCGTGTGCATGAGCCGCCGCATTTGCGTCGAGATGTACAACGCGATCATCAAACTCCGGCCAGAATGGCCGAGCGGTCCAAATGATGGTGATATGGGCAAATCGTGCGTGATGAAGATCGTCATGACCGGCAGTGCGGAAGATGGACCTGATTGGCAGCAACACATCCGCAACAAAGAGAAGCGGCGAAAGCTCGCCGCACGTTTTAAAGATCCAAAAGACCCATTCAAGATCGTGATCGTTCGGGACATGTGGCTGACCGGTTTCGACGCGCCATCACTCAGCACGATGTACATCGACAAGCCGATGCGCGGCCATGCACTCATGCAAGCAATCGCGCGCGTGAACCGCGTATTCCGCGACAAGCCCGGCGGCTTGGTTGTCGATTACCTCGGTTTGGCCGATCAGCTAAAGCAGGCGCTGGCGAACTATACGCAAAGCGGCGGCAAAGGTGATCCAAGCATCGACACCGCGAAAGCGATCGCAGCGATGCAGGAGAAACACGAAGTCGCATGCGGAATGATGCACGGCTTCGATTGGTCGAAATGGCATAACGGAACGCCCGCCGAAAAAATGTCGCTCCTTCCTGGAGCACAAGAACACATCCTCAAACAGGAGAATGGCAAAGAGCGCTTCGTCCAGATTGTCACCGAGCTGTCGCAAGCCTTTGCACTGTGCGCCGGAACGGAAGAAGCGATCGAGATTCGCGACGACATCGGATTTTTCCAAGCTATCAAAGCGGCATTGGCGAAGAACCGCGGCGAACGCAAATCGAGCGAAGATTTGGATCACGCCGTCAGACAATTGGTCGCAAAGGCGATCGCTCCCGAAGGCGAGATCATCGATGTCTTCCAAGCCGCCGGATTGAAGCAGCCAGATCTCAGCATTCTTTCCGATCAGTTTCTCGCCGAAGTGCGCGGCCTAAAATACAAGAACGTCGCCGCCGAGCTACTCGCGAAGTTGTTGGGCGACGAAATCAAAGTTCGTTCCAAGCGAAACCTCGTTCAAAGCCGCGAATTCTCCGAGATGCTCAAGAAAACTCTGAACGCATACCACAACCGCGCGATCGCGACCCAAGAAGTCATCGAAGAACTCATCAAATTAGCCAAGCAATTGACAGAAGCCGACAAGCGGGGCGTCGATCTCGGCCTGAACGATGACGAAGTTGCCTTCTACGACGCCTTATCTGCAAATAACAGCGCGGTCGAAGTCATGGGGAAAGATTCATTGAAAGTAATCGCTACCGAGTTGGTCACGCAGGTCCGCAAAAGCGTAACGCTTGACTGGACGCTATGCGAAAGCGCCCGCGCCAAGATCAAAGTCTTAGTAAAACGAATCCTCCGAAAACACGGCTACCCACCCGATCTGCAAGACGAAGCCACCAAGCTCGTCCTTGCACAAGCAGAGCTCCTCTGCGCAGAATGGGCAGCGTGATCGAAATGACATGACACCCGAACATTCGTCCAGTCCCCCAGCAGCGTCGGCCTCGCCTTCGATTAGTAGCGAAACGGTCGAGAAGAAGTCGCCCGTGCAACCCAGCGTTTGGCAGTCGCCACTACTGCTAACGATTGTCGGATCGGCGGGCACTCTCGCCTTGGCAATTTTTTCAAACGCGTCGCAAGTAAAGGCTGCTCGCGAACTCGAGCAACTCCGCTTGGAATCATCGCTGATATTGAAGGCGTTCGAGCCTAAGGATGAAGCGGACCGAAGCAGTGCTTTGAAGTTCCTCCTCGAGGCGGGTTTAATTCGCGACAACGACGGCAAAATCGCCAAGCTTGCCACGAAGCGTGTTCCATACATCCCCGTGAGCGGATCCGGGAGTGCGCCTGTAAACGAGCCGCCTTCGTCCTTCATCCAACGGTGGGAAGGCGGATCTATGACAGATGCTGAGATCGCAAGTGCCCAAGCTACTGCGAAAGCTGTTGCGGACGAGAGCGGCGTCTCTTCACCGCTCGCCACAAAGGTGATCTCTGACTCGGTTGTTCAGCACGGACAAGACACAACGCGCAAGTTCGCTGAGGAAGCGACAGCGAAAATGGGTGGACTTGGTAATGCGAAAGTCGACGGAGCTGACTGGCTAAGCGCATTTCTCGATGCGCGCCGCGCCTACATACAACGGAATATGCCATCCGCGATTCAGGCATTGCGCCGTGTGGATGAACTACAACAGCAGGTCAAGGCGTCTGCAACGCCAGCTGCAAAGTGATTTCGTCAACGCTGCACCGCGTGCAGCTAAGACAAGGCAGAAGCGGAAGGTCAAGACACACGCCCCAGGTGATGCACACTGCGGCGAGCGTTTGCATCATTTCAAAGTACCCCGCCGTGGATGCACGGGTGAGATGCAGCCCTTGAAAATAAATCAGGAGCGGAATTCCGCCTGAGATGGACGCGAGGAAAAACAGCCAAATAATCGCCTTGACGGCATGCGCCTGAGCGGCCACTGGCCAGAGCGCTGTGCCGTTCAGTTTGCCGTAGGCCAAAAGAATCAGCGTCATGCAGCCGAGCCCAACGACGACGCGAAGGCTAGAGGCGAGCCGCAGCGACATGCCGATCATGACGCCGCGGCCGGCAACGGTGGATAATCCCCAGAAAAGGGCGCAAGTGAGCGCGTACCCGGTCCCCAGGTTCAAGCCTGCGCGTTCAAATGAGACGCCGATCAGCGTTGGATGCTCGACAGAGACAAAGATGCCGGCAATGATCGCGAGGCCCGCGTAAAGAAAAAAACGTCGCCCAAGCCGGTCATTAAAGAGCAGGAAAGCGCCCAACGTTGAAATGACAGGCTGGATATTTAGAATGACGTTCACCACGGTCGGGTTCCCGTATTTTAATGCCAGCGTGAAAAAGACCGTGCCGACAGCGGAGCCGGCGAATCCCGAGAAAAGCAGGTAACCCCACGTGCTCGCTCGGATTTTGCGAACCTCACCCAGGCGCAAGAGCAGAAGCGGCAGGAACATGATAAGGATCAGCACGTGCTCCCAAAAGACAATTACCTTGGCGTCGAACAGTTGGTTGAGCGGAATCCGCCATGCGCTCTCGGTACCCCAAAGCGATGCACCGAGACCGACGAGCCACGGGCCGTACGCCACGCCACCACGGTTTTGCATGCGAATTGGTCTAACGTCGGCGTGTCGCTACGTCAACGCGCCGCTCGAATAAGACCGGCAGGCTCGCCGCAGCGAAGCAGGAGCAGGAGCACGAGCATGAGCAAGAGTAAGGGAAAAGAACGAAAGAAGCATTGACGCCACAACGCATGGTATGCTAATTAGCGTTTTAATACTATGCGTTGCCCCAAGTGCGGGTCTCGTGATGACAAAGTCATCGATTCCCGTCAGTCGCGGGATAGTTCGAGCATCCGCCGGCGTCGCGAATGTTTGAAATGCAAATATC
>WNFQ01008972.1_pt1 | contig 10035 bp, 8 predicted proteins | sample 5400171 | NCBI WGS metagenome assembly WNFQ01 (sample SAMN13153356, study PRJNA577476) | soil metagenome | isolation source: 20 cm soil under Madrone tree | place: USA:California | collected 2016-06-14 | reverse complement strand
TGCAAAACGCGATTAGCGCGGTGGCAGCAGCTCGCACACTGAGCGCACGCGGCTATCGGATCCCGGAAAGCGCGATCGAGCAAGGCATCGCGGCAGCCATCTGGCCGGGACGCCTGGAAAAACTGCAATCGCGGCCCGACATTTATGTCGATGGGGCACACAATCCGGGCGCGGCGCGTGAGTTGGCCTCTTTCTGGGAAGAAAATTTTGCAGACCGCAAGATTTTCCTTCTTTACGGCGCCCTGCGCGACAAAGCCGTCGACGAAATCGCCGGAGTGCTCTTTCCACGCGCGGCCGAAGTTGTCTTCACCGAGCCGCGCACCTCGCGCGCCATTTCTGCTTCGCAGCTCAGCGAGATCGCGGCGCATCATGCCGGTCACAGCTCGGTCATCGCCGATGCGGAGCAAGCGCTCGATTATCTTCTTTCCAAAGCAGCACCCCAGGACGCCGTTTTCGTTACCGGGTCGCTTTATCTGGTCGGGCAGCTCCGCCATTATTGGAGGCAGCGGGCGCAGGTCGCGGCGCGCTGAAAAACACCGTAAAATGTCCGCCTCTGTTCTGGTGAACGCAAAATGGCGAAAGAATCTACTTTGGCCGGGAAGGCTCCTCTGGTGGGGATCATCATGGGATCTTCCTCGGATTGGGAAACGCTGGAGCACGCGGCAAAAACCTTGGAGGAGCTTGGTGTTCCTCATGAGACGCGCGTCATATCCGCGCACCGCACCCCGGATCTGCTTTTCGAGTACGCCTCTTCCGCGGAAAAGCGGGGCATCGAAGTGATTATCGCCGGCGCAGGCGGCGCCGCGCATCTGCCCGGCATGACCGCGTCGAAAACAGCGCTACCGGTGCTCGGCGTTCCGGTGGAGTCAACAACGCTAAAAGGTTTGGATTCGCTCCTTTCCATCGCCCAGATGCCCGGCGGCGTTCCCGTCGGCACGCTGCGCTCCTTTCCATCGCCCAGATGCCCGGCGGCGTTCCCGTCGGCACGCTGGCAATCGGCAAGGCGGGTGCCATTAACGCGGCTTTGCTGGCAGCGGCCATTCTCGGCGCGAAGCATCCTGAAGTGCGAGAGGCGTACCGAAGATTCCGCAATGGGCAGACCGCGCGCGTGCTCGCGAACCCGGACCCGAAAGCTCCGGCTCGTGCGCTAGGAATAACGACCACTTCCGCGCCCGGAAAAAAAGGAACGCGGGCGTGACCATCGGCATTCTGGGCGGCGGGCAACTGGGGTACATGCTCGCGCTCGCGGGTTATCCGCTGGGTCTGCACTTCCGGTTTCTCGACCCCTCGCCGGAAGCTCCGGTGGGACGCATCGCCACCCGCATCACCGCCCAATTCACAGACCGCTCTGCGCTGAAGAAATTTGCAGCCGGACTGGAGCTGGTGACCTACGAGTTTGAAAACGTTCCCGTCGAAACGGCGCGGTTTCTTGCCGACCGCGTGCCGGTGCTCCCTCCTCCCGCCGCGCTCGAAGCGGCTCAGGACCGCCTGAACGAAAAGCAGCTCTTTCAAAAACTGGGCATCGCCACCGCCGAATTTGCCGCCGTCGCCGGCCGGGAAGCGCTCGATGGCGCCGTCCAGCAGATTGGTTTACCCGCGATTCTGAAAACGTGCCGCATGGGCTACGACGGCAAGGGACAATGGATTCTTCGCTCCGCCGAAGATGTCTCCAGAGCCAAAAGCGAACTACCGGTGATAAATGCTCCGGCGGCGGGGAACCGCAGAGGCAGCGAACTTTCGCAGCACAGCGCATCGTTCTTGCTCGAACGCCTCGTCCCTTTCAGTCGCGAGCTCAGCGTTCTGGCGGTGCGCGGTCGCACCGGCGAAACTGCCGCCTATCCACTGGTGGAAAATCACCATCGCGCGGGAATCCTGCGCTTGTCTTTGGCGCCTGCGCCGCAGCTCGACCGCGGAATTCAGCACGCCGCGGAAGATGCGGCACGCCGCGTGTTTGAAGCGCTGCAATATGTAGGGGTGCTGGCCATTGAGTTTTTCGAGCACGAAGGGCGCTTGCTGGCCAATGAAATGGCGCCCCGCGTCCACAACTCCGGCCACTGGACCATCGAGGGCGCGGTCACCAGCCAGTTCGAGAATCACCTCCGTGCGGTCGTCGGACATCCGCTAGGTTCGACGCATGCGATTGGCTGCTCGGCCATGCTCAACTTGATCGGCGAGGTGCCCGACTCCGCCGAGGTTCTCGCAATACGTGATGCGCACCTGCACCTCTACGGCAAATCCGCGCGCGCCGGCCGCAAGCTCGGCCACGTGACGCTACGCGCCTCCTCACCAGAGCAACTCGCCTCCCGGCTCGGCGAGCTTCCCACCTGCTTCCACCGCCCTGAATTCGGCCTGGACGCAGTCTTGCGACATTCCGTATCAGCTCGAGGTTAACGGGCTTGAGGGGCTCGTAGCCATCTGCAGGCTGACAATTCCAGTTCCAGTCGTGTTGGCGCTTCCCCATCGCGAATGCTACGATTTAACGTTCTATGTCCGCCGCAATGACATCTGGACGCACCTCGACTCGCCCGCGAGTAGGTATTCCGTGGCGCACCTCCCAGGAAGAGACAGAGCGAAACCACCCCAAAATCAAGAACTACGAAGATGCCGTCCGGCGCGCGGGTGGGGAACCCGTATTATTGACATTGTCGGACCCGCTTGCGGTTGACCGAGTTCTGCCAACCCTGGACGCCTTTGTCCTGCCAGGCAGCCCCTCAGATGTAGCACCGGCGGAATATGGAGCCGTGAACCGCGGCCTCTCGGAACCCGCTGATTTGGCTCGGGAAGCAACTGCATGCCTTTGCCGAGCAGAAGCCTGTCCTGGCTATCTGCTACGGTTGTCAGCTCCTGAACGTCTATTTGGGCGGCACTTTGATCCAAGACTTGCGGGCCGAGACCGGTACAAGCATAGCGCACCGAAAAAAGGACCTGATACCGGAACCGAAGGACGATCCGCGCCACGCGGCGGCATTCGAGCAGGGCAGCCGCCTTGCCGCAGTCGCAAGCGGCAGGCGAGGCGAAATCAACAGTTCGCATCATCAAGCCATCCAAGTTCCGGGTAAAAACCTGCGCGTTACCGCGCATGCCGATGACGGTACGGTGGAAGGCGTCGAGTGGACTGGGGACGCGAACTGGGTCGTGGGCGTTCAATGGCATCCGGAGCGCATGCACGACGATGCCGCCGCGGAGCAATTGTTCCGCGATTTTGTAGAAGCGGTGCGAAAGGCTCGCAATTCAGTGGCGGAAAAGGTCTAACACGGAGCCCGCCGGAAAATTCTGCTCGCCGTCCGCGTTTTGGTTTTTCTGTTTTCGCGTTTCGTGCGTGTGATCTTGGGGGAATCATGATTTCACTGGCGGGCAAGGCCGCGCTCATCACGGGGGGATCGCGGGGAATTGGCGCTGCGGCAGTTAAACTTTTCGCGCAAGCTGGCGCGGACGTTGTCTTCAGTTACAACAAAGCGAAAGACGCGGCGGAGCAAGTGCAGCAGGAAGCGGGCAAGCACGGCACGCGCGTCGAAGCGTTCAAAGCGGACGTGGGACGCCATGCCGATAATAAGAAGCTCGTGGAGTTCGCGATTTCGCGCCTGGGCCGCCTGGACATCGTGGTGGCCAATGCCGGCGTATGGAACGCGGAAGACCTGCCCATCGAAAAGATGAGAGAGAAGCAATGGGACGAGATGATTCGGGTCAATCTGAAAAGCGTCTATTCCATCATTCATTTTTCGGTGCCGCAGATGATCAAGCAAAAATCCGGCAAGATCATCCCGATTAGCTCTACCGCCGGGCAGCGGGGCGAATCCTTTCACACACACTACGGAGCCTCGAAAGGCGGCATCATCAGCTTCACCAAAGGGCTCTCCACGGAACTCGCGCGGCACAACATCCTGGTGAACTGCGTCGCGCCCGGCTGGGTGGCCACGGACATGTCCAACCCGGTCATCAACTCCAAGGGCGGAGGCAAAGCCATCACCGCTTCGATTCCCCTGAGACGCCCAGGTACAGCCGAAGAAATCGCCGGACCCATCTTGTTCCTCGCTTCCGACCTGGCCAACTTCATGACCGGAGAAATCATCAATGTAAACGGAGGCGCGGTGCTGTGCGGTTGAGGTCTGCCATCAATAACTGCTGGATTCTGGCGCTGGCCGTGCTGTCAGCGGCGCTGCCTGCGCAGCGAACGTACGCGCAAAACCCGGACAACATGATGCCGGAGGAGCGTGCGGCCAAGGGCAAACAGGTTCTGGACCAGTTGATTACCGCGCTCGGCGGCCCGACCTATCTTGATATTCGCGAGAGCAATTGCGAAGGGCGGCTAGCGCAGTTTGGCCACAGCGGTGAGCTGACCGGCTACACGAATTTCAAGGTGTACTGGCGCTATCCGGACAAAAATCGCACGGACTTTTCAAAAAAAGGCGTGATCGTCAACGTGTATAACGGCGATCGTGGCTGGACGCTCGATCGCGGCGGTGTGTCTGAGCTAAGCAACGCGGCGGTCGCGGATTTTCAGGAGCAGGCCAAGCGCGACATCAACAATTTGCTCCGCGTGCGGCTGAAAGAGCCTGGAATGACGATCCGCTTCGGCGGAACCGACGTTGTGGATCTCCGGACTGTAGATTGGGTCGAAATCACGGATACCGAGCAGCGCGATTTTCGCCTGGCCGTGGACCGCAGCACGCATTTTCTAGTGCGCACCGTGGTCACCCTAGCGGACGATACTTCCCCCGACCGCAGCGTTGAAACGCATATCTACACGAATTATCAACTCATGGACGGCGTGCAGACACCGTTGCAGATCACGCTGGACCGCAACGGCCGCCGCGTCAACCAGGTTTTCTTTCAATCCTGCAAATACAATCCTGGCTTTTCCGAAGATTTCTTCACCAAAGCCGCTTTGGACAAGCGCTTCTCTGAAGTCGGCAGCAAAAAATACAAGGACGAAAAGAAGAGAGAAAAAGAGGCGGAGAAAGACAACTGACATTTTCCCCGGTAGCGCTGGTTTACCCTGAGCCGCGAAGGGCTTCCAGCCGGCACGCGCCGCCATCCCGCCAGCCAAGCCTTGTTGCGCAAGAGTTAGTGCACCACTTCCGACACAAAAACCAACCGCACTCCCTGCGACTTCGCCTCGGGTAGAACGTCTCGCATCGCTTGCAGCGTGGCGGGATGCGGATGCCCGATAGCGATCGCGTCACCTTTCTTGCGAGCATCACGCAACGCAAGCTGCAATTGCTTGCGCACCGCGCCTACTTCCGCGACGTCATCGAGAAAGGGAACATTACGGAATCCGGAGCGCACGCCGAGGCGCTGCGCCCTGTCGTAGGCGACGGTGGCCGCGGTGGTACGGCTGTCGACGTAAAACAAATTGTGTTCCCGCAGCACCGGCATCAACTCGTCCATCAGCGCCGCGTCCGCCGTGGATTGCGAGCCCTGATGATTGTTCACGCCGGCGACGTCTGGAACGGCTTGCAGCAAACCGTCCACCAACGTGCTCACCTCACCCGCGGACATGCCTGGCCGCAACTCCTGCGCTTCCGGCCGCTCGTTGCCTACGGACTCCATGGGCAGATGCAGCATGACTTGATAGCCCCGGCGATGGGCCTCTTGGGCGATCTCAATCGACCGCGAATGATTTGGCAGCACCGAGATGGTGATCGGAAACTGCATCGCAAAGATGGCGTCCGCGGCGGCGCGATCGTTTCCCAGGTCATCCATGATGATGGCGAGACGAGCGCTTTCGCCCTCCGCCGATGGAAGTGCTTCGCGCGAGCCGGTTTCCATCTGCTCATGAAAATGCACCCTGTGGGTTACGACGCCAGCCCGGCGGTACGCGTATAGGATTCCCTCGCGGCTTTCCAGTGGGCCGTCTCGGCTTAAGCGGCGGCGTGTGGCAACGCTGCTCGTGGCGCGCAACAATCGAGAGATGATCTCTCGCGAAGAAGAGTTGGAGTCGGCCCGAATCGTAACGTCGATAAGATCAAAGCTACCTGGATCTTGGTCGGACGCGCCTAGCTCGCCGCGCACATCTGTGGGCGTTGCGGCCTTCATCGCCGCCAAAAACTCTCGGGTAATTGCATGGATTTCCGCTGCAGGCGGCTTTTGCGCCTTCTTGCAGCCACTCAAAAGGGCGGCACAGAGGCCCAGGGTCGAAAGAAAGATACCCGCCCGAATCAGGCAGGGCAGGCTGTTCACCGGCGGTTAGGCTGCTTTCTTCGCGGGCGCTTTCAGCAGGTCCAGAGCCTTGTGGAACACCGGATCTTCCGGAGACAGCGGGCGAGGACCGGAAGGCGCCTCTTTGGCGGAGGCCGAGCTGTCATTGCTGACGTCACCGTCGTCATCGGCCGCTGCGCGAACGACCTCCGAAGGCGTCACGCCGTCTTCTAGAATGGCCTTGCCGCCAGCGTTGTAATAGTTCGCCACCGTCAGGAACAGGGCCGAGCCGTCATCCAGGGTGATCAGCTTTTGCTCCGAAGCCAAGCCGAAGGTGCGCTCACCTACGGCGTCACCGCGATGATTGGCGACCATTGCCGAGGCCAATACTTCCGCCGCTCCCGAGGTTGTGCCATCGATCAAAACAGAAACCGGATTTCGCCAAACCACCTTGCCAGGTTCGGCGGCAAAGGTTTGCGCGGAAACGGTCTGCCCGCGCAGAGTGGCGATGGTCCCGGAAGGTATGAAGAGGCGCGCGACGTTGACGGCCTCGGAAACTGGGCCGCGGCCGCATTCGCGCAAATCCAAAATCACCTTGTGAATTCCCTGCTTCTCCGCATCTGCAAGGCGGTTGCGAATTTCATCAGCGCGCCCAGCATCGAGAGAGGGCACACGCAGCGCCAGAAAGTCGGGATCGGTCTTTTGTGCTGTGATCTTGGGCACCGCCAGTTTCTGGCGCACCACGTCGACTTCTTCGGGCTGGGCACGGCCGCGCCGGATCACGCCGACTTTTACACCGCTGCCGACGGGGCCATTCAGGAGGTTCAGGGCCTGGCCCACGGACATGTCGCGCGTGGTGAATCCGGCCACCGATTCAAAGATATCGCCGCTACGTATGCCCGCCTTTTCCGCGGGGCTTTCCGGCAAAACGGAAATCACGATGATGTACCCGAAACGTTTGCTCAGATTGAGGCCCGTCTCTCCGGTGCCGGTACTCTGCGCCTTCTGCTTGTATTCCGTATATTCGCGCGGCGTTAGGTAGCTGGATTGCGAATCCAGCGACTCCAGCAATCCGTGCAATGAGCCGGCCGTGACCAGCCGCATGTTCGGCTCATCAACGTAGTCGGACTGGATCTTTTGCAACACTTCGCCGTAGACAGTCAGTGATTTGTACGCTTTGTCGTCGGGTGTGCGTCCGAGGACGTGGCCAATTCCTGCGTAACAAACGATCGCCACCGAAGCTACTAGAATGCCGATACGCGCTGCTCGATTCATCATTCACCTTGCCCAGAAGAAAGACAGTCCCAGTATAACACCGCATGCAATGGGACGCAGAAGGAGACGGAGAGGAAGCCAGAAAGGTAGTTTCGAGGGAACAATCGTTCCATAAAGACACAAGTTAAAAGGCGGAGTGTTGCTAAATTACCACACCTCGATCCTCCAGCACGCTGCCAACAGCTATAAGTTATTGATACTAAGGAACAAACGACGAATTCTTTCGATGACAATGTGCTAAAATTCGGTTTAACAGATGCTCCAAACAACCATTGCGAAACCTTCTTCTGCTGAGGGGGTGGGACTGCACACCGGCGTTTACGGGCACATCAGTCTTGTCCCCGCTCCCGCCGATACTGGCATCGTGTTTCGCCGCATCGACTTGGACAATTTCCCGATCGAAGCGCAGGAGCACAACGTCGCGCGCGTGAGCTATGCCACCAGCTTAATGAAACAGGGCGTGCTGCTCTCCACCACAGAGCATCTGCTTGCCGCAATCTACTCCTGCGGCATTGACAACGTTTACGTCGACATCGATTCCATCGAAGTTCCGATCTTAGATGGCTCCGCCGAGCCATTCATGCAGATGCTCCAGGAATCCGGCACCCGGCGGCTTCGACGCAAACGCCGCTTCCTGAAGGTTTTGAAGCCGCTGGAGGTCATCGAGGGTGACCGGCGCATTGGCATCTATCCCGCCGATGAATTCCGCGTGCGCTGCTACGTGGATTTCCCGCATCCCTTGGTCGGCCAACAGGAAGTGGAGATGCTCGTAAGCCCAGAAACGTTCCGGCATCTACTGGCCCGCGCCCGTACGTTTTGCTTTGAGCGCGACATCGAGCCGCTGCGCTCCATGGGACTAATCCGCGGCGGTACTCTGGAAAACGCCATCGTGCTGACCTCGGACGGAGTGATGAACGGGCCGCTGCGCTTTCCCGATGAATTCGGCCGCCACAAGGCGCTCGATCTGATTGGCGATCTGGCTTTAGCGGGTCTCCCCTTGCTGGGCCGCGTAGAAGCGCACAAAGCCGGCCACGCGCTGCATACCCAGCTCGTCAGCCGTCTGCTCGCGGACCCCACTCTTTGGACCGTCACGACTCGGGAAGCACTGCACGAACAGGCGGAGGCCCCTCTTACCGCTTTTGCCTCGGTTGCCGCCACCGATTGAGCATTTCTAGAATATTCGCGGAATCGATGCATTGCGAAATTGATTCTGCTCCCGCAGAATGATTGGACTTATGCCGGCCAATGATCTTGCCGTTGTCATTCTCGCCGCGGGAAAGGGCACGCGACTGAAATCCAGCCTGGCGAAGGTTCTGCATCGGGCTGGTGGGCGGCCATTGGTCGAACACGTTGCTGCCGCCTGCGCCCCGCTCAAACAGCGAAAAACCGTCGTGGTAGTAGGGTATCAGGCTGAGCAGGTGTCCGCGGTGGTTGAGCCGCTGAAAGCGGAGAGCGTGTTGCAGCAGCCGCAGCGCGGCACCGGCCACGCCATGCAGGTAGCGCGGCGAACACTGGGTTCGGCGAAACTCGCTCTTGTCTTGCCGGGTGACGCGCCGCTGATTCGCACGGAGACTCTGCGGTCGATGATCGCCGCGCACCGCGCCGCGAACGCCGCGGCAACTATTCTAAGCGCGGTGGTCAGCGATCCCATCGGCTATGGACGCATTTTGCGCAAGTCCGAAACCACGGTTCAGGCCATCGTGGAGGAATCGCAGTTGACCGACGAACAGCGCGACCTCAACGAAATCAATTCCAGCATCTACTGCTTCACTCTTGAGACGCTCTGGCCGGCGCTGGCCCAGGTAAAGCCCAACAACAAACATCGCGAACTCTATCTGACCGACGCTGTCGCCGTGCTGGCTGCAAAAAATGAAACGGTGCTGGCTCATGTCGCGGCCGATCCGCGGGAAGCATTGGGCTGTAACACGCGCGCGGACCTTGCAGAGGTCGACCGCATTTTTCGGGAGCGGAAGCGCGCCGAGCTGATGAATGGCGGCGTCAGCATACAGTTGCCGGAAACGGTTTTGATAGACCCGGACGTAACCGCCGGGGAAGACACCGTCCTCGAGCCCGCCGTGCAGCTCCTCGGCAAGACGAAAATCGGCGAGCGCAGCACGATTCGGACCGGCAGCGTGCTGAGTGACACTATCGTTGGCAACGATGTGACTATCGAACCACATTCCGTGATCGCGCAAAGCCGGCTGGACGACAACGTCACGGTCGGCCCCTTCGCGCGCTTGCGAACTGGCACGCACCTCAAGAGCGGCTCACGTGTAGGCAACTTTGTGGAAACCAAGAAGGTCACAGTCGGCGAAGGTGCGAAAGTTCCGCATCTTACTTACCTTGGCGACGCGAACGTCGGATCGAAAACGAACATCGGAGCTGGCACGATTACCTGCAATTACGACGGCTTCCAGAAACACGCGACGAATATCGGAAAGGGCGTCTTCATCGGCAGCGATTCGACCCTGGTGGCGCCGGTGCGCATCGGCGACGGTGCCTATGTCGCGGCCGGTTCCACGATCACCGAAAATGTCCCTGAGGACGGTTTGGGCATCGCCCGCTGCCGGCAAGTCAACAAACCGCGCTGGGCCTCGCGCAAACGCCGCGAACTAGCCGCCG
>WNFQ01025965.1_pt1 | contig 10036 bp, 8 predicted proteins | sample 5400171 | NCBI WGS metagenome assembly WNFQ01 (sample SAMN13153356, study PRJNA577476) | soil metagenome | isolation source: 20 cm soil under Madrone tree | place: USA:California | collected 2016-06-14 | reverse complement strand
CGGGCGGACGATCACCGACGCGACTGAATGGATCCGTTCGTAAATCAAGCCCCTCGGTGTAGACCCCGCGCTTTACACCCTGCACCGACACTATGAGATACCCACGCACGATGTCGCATTCCGACAGTCGTTCGATGCGCGCGCGCCACTTCTCTTCGAAGCGCTTTCGAAGAGGTTCGGGAACGCCGCCACGCTACTAGGCTCAGTAGCACGGAGAACCCGCGCAGCAAGCGAGGTCAGGTGTTGGCCTCGTCACTTCGACATCGCAACGCTCATCAAGCTTGGGTCGAATCGCAGCATTGCAGTCGGAATGGAACCAGGGGATGAGTATTACGACGAGCCATACTTTTACGTCAACATGACTCCGCAACCATCCGCCTCGCGCGCCCAATCTCGCCCATTGTGGGGAAACGGCACGTGGCACACCAATGGATGGGTTGGAGCCGTTCTCCCCGGATCCCGGTTTGCCGGTGCCTCTGGTCAGGAACGGCAGGTCCGCGAATTCGTCGACTCGGCTACAGCGGCCGGCCGCGGGCTGCTAGCGCAGGACTAGATCGTCCGCGTTGCGACTCATTGCCGAGTCGTCGACGCGACTTCAGGCGACGTAGTTATTGCCTCCGTATCTTCCGTTCGCCTTCGCCACAATCGTTTCCGGCGGTGAGCTGGAGCCACGAGTAATTCGACAATCGCAAGGACGCCGTCCACACCGAGGGCAAGTGCCGCGGCCGGAAGTGCGCCGGAAAGAATCATCCGCGTGTCCGCGAGAGCGAGACCAGCCACAATGGGCTCACCCAGACCTCCAGCTCCAATGAACGCAGCTAGCGTTGCCGCTCCCACGGTAATGACGGCCGCAGTGCGGATCCCGGCCATGATTACCGGCGCCGCAAGCGGAAGCCGCACCCATAGCAGTCGTTGCGTTGGAGTAGTGCCGAGGGCCTCGGCGGCGGCGACTGCGTCGGGATCGGCGTCACGCACTCCCGTATAAGTCCCACGCGCGATCGGATACAAAGCGTACAGCCAAAGTGCCACGAGCGCAGGCACGACACCTACTCCAAGCAGCGGAATCATGAAGGCGAGTAGAGCAATGCTCGGAATTGTCTGCAACACTCCGAGTGCGCCGATCGTTGGCTCCGCGATTCGCCGCGTTCGTTCCAACCCAAGTCCGAGCGGGACTGCAACTATCACCGCGGCGAGAAGTGCCAGCGCGACGAGCTCCAGATGCCGCACCGTCAGCGCGGCCAGTGTCGCTCGGCGATCCCATAAATACCTCCAGAATCCCGAGTGCTGAACCGATTGTACGCCTCGGACACCGTGTGCACCCCCATTCCCAACGAGGCCGAGTGCAATCAGCTCATCGCTTGCCACCTTTTTGATATCTTCGCCATCCACTTCCACACGCCGATTGAGCTGCCGCATTGTCGTCTCATCAAGCAGCCCGCTCAGAAGCGTGAGCGCCGCGGTTGCACCGGGGATCTGGCTGTCGAGGCGACCTGATACGAGTGCGGCCGCTTCGTACGGAGGGAAAAAGTGCTTGTCATCGACGAGCGTGACGAGATCGTAGCGGGCAAGGAGTCCATCCGTCGAGTACCCGTCGATGACATCAACCGCACCCGCCGCCAGCGCCTGGTATTTCACCGCCGGAGCAAGAGGTCTCACAGCACGAGGTCTCAACCCGTAGACCCGCGACAGGCCGACCATCCCGTCGCTTCGCCCAATGAAATCGGCGGTGAACCCGGCAATCAGATGCGGACTTTCGCGCGCCAGGTCGCTCAGCGTGCGAAGGTGATAGCGGTTTGCTGTCGACTGCGTAACTGCGATCGCGTAGGTATTCTGAAAGCCGAGTGGAGGGAGCCAGCGCACGTGGTAAAGATCTGCAAAACGACGCGCGACGTGCGCGAACACTGCTCGCGGATCAGCGGTGAGCGAGTCGGGTAGCGTGTCGTGCAGGATCGCGACGAGTCCTGTGCCCGTGTACTCGGGGTAGACATCGATGGCGCCGGTTCGGAGCGCACCGAACGCAATCTCCGTGGCGCCAAGCCCGGGTTTGCGCTCCACACTGAATCCACGCGACTCGAGTACCTGCGCGAACATCTCCGCCAGCAGATACGATTCGCCGAACGGCTTCGATGCCACAACCACCGGTCTCTGACGTTGGGCACCGAGCGCAGCCGGGATTGCTCCGCCGAGGCCGATTGCACCGATCAGCAAGATGGCGCGTGGCGTAAATCTCATGCGCGCAACGCCTCGAGTCCCGCTCTCGCTCGCTCGATCAGTCTCGCGACGTAGTCCGTAGCCGGTGCACGAATCAGGTCACGCATGCTCCCCCGCTGCTCGATTCTTCCCTTCCGCATCACGACCACTTCTTCCGCCAGTCGTCCTGCTTCGGCCAGGTCGTGCGTCACCAACAGCGTGGTGACGGTGAGATCACGGCGTAGATTGTCGAAGCTTTCCTGAAGCTCTGCTCGCGAGATCGCGTCCAGTGCTCCGAAGGGCTCGTCCAGCAGAATCACACCGGGCCGGGCGGCGATGCTCCGCGCCAATGCCACGCGCTGTCGCTGGCCACCGGAGAGCTCATGGGGGAAACGGGATCCAAATTGTGCCGCTGGAAGTCCAACGAGCTCGAGCGCGCGCCGAGCGGCGTCGGCAGACTCCGACATGTGCTGTAGCGTTGGTACGAGCCCGACGTTGCGCAGCACTCGCCAGTGCGGAAGGAGCCCGCCGTGCTGCTGCACGTATCCGATCCCACGACGGAGCGATACCGGCGACTGTGTTCGGACATCCTGGTCGCCGACCATCACCTGACCGTGCTCGGGCTCGACGAGCCGGTTGAAGCAGCGAAGGAGCGTGGTCTTTCCGGAGCCGCTTTCGCCGACGAGCGCTGTCGCTCGCCCCGCGGCAACATCGATGCTCACATCGTCAAGCGCGACGACGTTGCCAAAACGGTGCGAGACCTTGCGCGCTGCGAGAGAAATCGGCATGGGCTTAAGAGTGATAGCGGCGTCGCCGAACCGCTATCACTATAGTCGCTTGCATTCGCGGCGTTTCGGCGTATCTGTTGCGGTGACATTTTTTCCCCAACGTCCTACTTTCAGGAATCTTACAATGAGTCCCGCCACCCCGAAAACACGCCGACTCGGCTCCCAGGGTCTCGAGACATTTCCCATCGGCCTTGGCTGCATGGGCATGTCGGAGTTTTACGGGCCGAGCAACGAGAAGGAATCCATCGCGACCATCCATCGCGCGCTCGAGCTCGGCATCAACATGCTCGACACTGCCGATATGTACGGGCCATTCAAGAACGAAGAGCTGGTCGGCAAAGCGATCAAGGGAAAGCGCGATCGCGTTATCATCGCCACCAAGTTCGGCAACGTGCGCGATCCGAAAGATCCGACCAAGCGCGGCATCAATGGTCGCCCCGAGTACGTCCGCCAGGCGTGTGAAGGATCGCTCAAGAGATTGGGCGTCGATACAATCGACCTCTACTATCAGCATCGGGTCGACAAGGACACGCCCATTGAGGAAACGGTGGGCGCAATGGCCGAGCTGGTTCGTGAAGGAAAAGTGCGCTACCTCGGACTATCCGAAGCGTCGGTCAACACGATTCGCAGAGCGCACAAGGTGCACCCGATTAGCGCGGTGCAAACAGAGTATTCACTCTGGACGCGCGATCCGGAGGATGGATTGCTCGATGCATTACGCCTTCTGGATGTTGGCTTCGTCGCATACAGTCCCCTCGGCCGCGGATTTCTTACTGGACAGATCAAGAAAATCGATGATCTGGCACAGGACGATTTCAGGAGGCAGAACCCGCGCTTTCAGGGAGAGAACTTCAGGCACAATCTCGGGCTGGTCGCGAGAGTCGAGGAAATCGCAAAGGAGCACAAGTGCACGCCGGCGCAGCTCGCCTTGGCGTGGGTGCTGGCACAGGGTGACGACATCGTGCCGATCCCGGGCACCAGACATCCCGAGCGGCTCGAAGAGAATGTCGCTGCGCTGAACGTCGTGTTGTCGGAGTCTGATCTCAGGCGGATCGACGCGGCGGCGCCAAAGGGAATCGCCGCCGGCGAGCGTTACGCGGAAGGAGGGATGAAGAGCGTAGGGATGAAGAGCGTCAATCTGTAACCAGAGCAGACGGGAGTTCTGGTTAGCGCCTACCGTCCGCGACGGCTTCTATAAGGGCCGCCGCTTCGACGCGAGTCACCCGAGCTGCCTGGACGACCTGAGCCACCCGAACGACCTGAACCACTGGAGTGACGGGAACCACCCGACCTCCGCGAGCCACCAGAGCCGTTCGAGCGATTCGAGCCACCTGACCGCCCCGCTTTTGCTTTCGATCGCGCTCGCTCATCAGCCTTCCTGCCTCGGATGGCGGCAATCCGTTCGCCGATCGGGATCTCGAGACGACCCTCAGGCCGCGCGTTGTAATCGAAGTCGGGAATCGTTATCTGCGGCAGCCGCTTCCCGATCGCCTTCTCGATGGCGCGAAGATCGTTCTGCTCATCGGGCGCGACAAAGGTGAATGCATCGCCGACCTCACCAGCACGCGCGGTGCGACCAACGCGGTGGATATAGTCATCGGGCGCCTGCGGCACATCGAAGTTGACGACGTGACCTAGTGCCTCGATGTCGATTCCGCGCGCCGCAATGTCAGTTGCCACGAGAACTTTGTAATGACCGTTCTTGAATCCCGCCAGCGCGGCGGTTCGTTGACTCTGCGAGCGGTTTCCATGAATCCGCTCCGCCTTGATGCCGCGCTTCACCAGCTGCTCGGCCAAACGGTTCGCGCGGTGCTTGGTGCGCGTGAAGACCAACGCCTGTTCCATTTCGCCACGATCGAGAAGGGCCAGCAGCAGATCCTTTTTCAGATCCTGCTTCACCGGGTAGACGGCCTGCGTGATTCCGACCGCCGGCAGTGAGCGGCGGCCGAGGTCGATCATCAGCGGATTGTGCAGCATTTCCCTCGTGAGCGCGGCGATCGGCGGTGGCATTGTCGCGCTGAAGAGGAGCGTTTGACGCTTCGCCGGCACCAGCTTGAGAATGCGCTTAATGTCGGGAAGAAACCCCATGTCCAGCATCCGGTCGGCCTCATCGAGCACCAGGAACTCGATGTTCTTGAGACTGGCGTAGGGTGCATTGAGATGATCGAGCAACCGTCCTGGAGTAGCAACGAGAACGTCAACTCCGGCGCGCATCGCATGCTCCTGGGGCGCCATTCCTACACCGCCATAAATCGCGGCTGCTGTAATGGGCGTGTGAACAGCCATCGCATCGATCGCGGTGAGAATCTGCGCGGCCAGCTCTCGCGTGGGCGTCACGACCAGCGCGCGAGTTTTCCCACGCGGCTTGCCGATCAGATGGTGAAGAATTGGCAGAACAAACGCGGCGGTCTTCCCGCTTCCGGTCATCGCGCACGCGATAATGTCGCGCCCTTCCAGTGCGGCGGGGATTGCCTCGGCTTGAATTGGTGTTGGTCGCTGGAAGCCCAGCTCTTTGAGACCCTTATGGAGGCTGGGGTGGAGCTTTAATGAAGAGAACGGCAGAGTGGTGCCCTGATAGATGATGTGAGTGATAGCTGAGTCGAAAGGTACCTAGGCAGGCGATATGGCGCCGCGTAGCCCTCAGAATGGCCTACAAGCGGAACAAATAGCTGATTTTTCCGAAGAAGCCATCCCTTGTCCGTCGCAGATTCTGGAACCTGAACTCACGCGGTTCTTCGAGCGCCGAGCCGTAACCCAGATACACGAGTGTACCCGGCACTGGGCGGTAGCTGAATAGCCAATCGGTGGAGAATTCGTTCATGGTGCTCCCACTGTCGAGCACTCCATTCACGAGAATCGGATTGCCATTCCGATCCTCGAGCGGTGAGCGGGACCGGGCCGCGTACTGGCCGACCAACCGCAGAAAGATTGGCGGGCTCACCTGATACTCGACCTTGATCCGCGGAATCGTCTCGGATGAAAATCGTGAGCCGTCTGACTTGCGTGCGATGGTCAGCCGGGAAAAACTGACCGAGCTGCGAATCGCCGTGGTTGGCCGTACGTCGAGCGCGGCATCGATGCGCGAGCTGTTGCCCGGTGCGGCCTCGCGAAAGATCGGCACCTGGCTCTCGGTAACGCTGGCCGTGCCGCTAAAGTGACGGTACGTGGGCGTCGTCACCCTGAATGATCCACCCCATTGATTCTTTTCCGGCGGCGGCACTATGAACGCCGCTGTATCGATCACGACAATTGATGTTCCGACAGATCGCTGAACCGTCAAGCCGGAATACAGCGCGGGATCAAATGCGAAATAGGCATGGGTGACAGCTCCGCTCACATTCCATCCGCCTCGAAGTGTCGCGCTCGGAAGAATTTGCTCGCTGGTCTCGGCCAACCCGTGACTGCCACGGACATTGTTCCAGATCCGGCCCAACCCAAAAAACGACCCGTAGGTCTGCACCAGGGCACCCTGAGCTCCATAGAAGCTGAGTCGGTTGAACGCCCTCGCCTCAACGATTCCGGTTCGATTCACGAAACCCGCGGCGGCTTTGAAACCAGGAGCGAGCGATCTGAGCGTGTAGTGAAAGCCCCAGGCGCGGCCCGTTCGATCCCAGTCTGCCTGATCGGTTGCTTAGGCTGTCCGTCCAGGATTCAGCAGCCTGGAACTGCGCGAAATAGAGCTTCGAGTGATAGAAACGAAAATCACCTGCCGCGACCCGCGAAAAGTTCGCGCCGTCCTCACGAGTCGTGAGTACTGCGCCAAGCGTGTTGCTGGATCCGTAATCGTATCGAATCCGCGAGACCCCGAATAATGGGGAATGATTGCCTGCCCAGGAGTACTGTCGATCATCGGCCACGATCATCGACGCGATGTTGGTCCCACCAAGTTTTCCGGCGAGCTTGAGCCCGCCGAGCGGGGCGACGATCTGTCGAGTGTAAATCAATTGGTTGGGAGAATCGAACAGCTCGAGCCCGTCGAGGAAGAATGGCCGCTTCTCTGGATAGAAAAGCGCGAATCGCTCGTTGAGCAGCACCTGTCCCACGTCGGCTTCGACCTGGGAGAAATCAGGATTGATGGTCCCATTGAGGGTGAGATTCTGCCTGATTCCCCATCGTACGTCTCCTCCGAGGTCGGCCTTCTTCTGATAGTCCCGGCCGTTGCCGAGCGTAGGTGAACGATCCGCATGTGCGGTCACTGTCGGTGTCGCTTCGAGAACGAGCCCGCGTTTCATGTCGTGCAGTCCATCGAGTGTTCCCGACTGCGCGAGAAAGTTTGCATTGGCACGAATGGCCGGCGCCCAGGTGTCCTGAAAGCCCGAGTGCTGTACCCGCCGGAGGATGTGGAGGCCCCAGCTCTGAACTCTCGCGTCCTGATAACGAAGGCTCTTGAACGGAATCCGCACCTCGACCTCATATCCGCCTTCGACCAGGCGACCCTTCGATTCGAAGAAGTAATCCGGATTGAGATCAACGCTCCCTTCGAGTGGATTGATGTTGCGAAATCCCCCGCCGGTTGCAGAGGGACCTCCCGCACCACCCGCGAACTGTGCGCTTCGCGTTCCGTCCTGCTGGACGCCGTAGGGATTCACGCCAAATAGAAACGCGATCTGACGTGCGTTGTCGGTATCGAGCAGGATCTGGATCTGATCTTCGCTGTCGATGTTGTCGCGGTTGGCGTGCGTCGCACGCACGACGTTGCCGTGTATCTCTCGCGCGCGAATACCAAAGTAGATCGCATCGGGTGAGTACCACACCAGAACTTCAGTGGGCTCGTCGGCGGGACGTCCGTCCACTGGCTGGTACTGTGAAAACCCGGTGAGTCGAGCCGCGCGGCGCCACACTGGCTCGTCGAGGACGCCATCAATACTGGCGACTGTATCGATTCTCGGAACATCGACGTGCGTGCGGCTGGCGCGCCCGCTGTACACGGGCGTCGAGTCCTGAAGCACTGTAGCCGCAAGCAGTAACGAGAGGAACATGCGGCTAGAATCTATCCCCGCCCGAGATTCCGCACGACACCGACATCGTGGCGACCGTCTATGCCTCCAGATAGTTATTCGATCAAGGTTTCCGCGACGTGGCACCCGAATTGAACTGTCGCTCGCGTCACTTACAGCGAGGATCATACATGAAAATGTCAAATACTCGGCGGCTATACGCGCTGACTGCATTCGTCGTGGTCGGCTCAATTGGAGTGGGCGCGTGCGCCAGCCTCAACAAGAAGGAAGAGGGCGCGGCGATCGGCGCCGCGGCTGGCGCCGCGGTAGGTGGCGTGATCGGCAACCAGACCGGTTCGACGGCGAGAGGAGCAATTATCGGTGCCGTGGTCGGCGGTACCGCCGGCGCTATCATCGGACACCAGATGGATCAGCAGGCCAAGGAGCTGAGCCAGAACATTCCAGGTGCAACAGTCGCGCGCGTTGGCGAGGGGATCGCGGTGACCTTCGCTTCAGGCCTCCTCTTCGCATTCGACTCGGATCAGATTCTTCCGGCGGCGGGAACGAATCTGGGCGAGCTCGCGAAGAGCCTGCAAAAGTATCCCGAGTCACAGCTGCTCATCGTCGGGCATACCGACAACGTGGGTGATGTCTCCTACAATCAGCGTCTCTCCGAGCGCCGCTCAAATTCAGCGGCCACGTACCTTGCGACGCAGGGTGTGGCAAGAACGCGCCTCGCGGCGACGGGCAAGGGAGAGTCAGAGCCGGTCGCGACCAACGAGACCGATGCCGGGCGCCAACAGAATCGTCGAGTGGAAGTCGCGATTTACGCGAGTGAGGCGTACCGCCAGCGCCTTCTCAAGAGCAACACCGGCGACTAACCGGTTTCCGTTGGCTCGGTGATGGTTGCCCCGCTGGCCGCAGGCCGCCAGGTGGGGCAACCGGCTACCCCGATCGCTTTTTACCCGCGAACACGAGGACCCCGCCAATCACGATGGCGGCGACGCCGAAAATAGGCGTCACCATACCGCGTTCCTGCGTAGTCACCTTGAGAGGTCCAACTTCGACTTCGTTGTGGCTCTTTGTATATGGCACTCCGCGCATCGCGACGACGATGACTCCGGCAACGATGAGAAGCACGCCGATCCAACCAAGTGGCCGCATGAACACTCCGCAAACGGGATCACATATGCTGCGGCACTCGTGGTGTCCTTGCAAGGCAAGGGATCCGATCAATCGGCCGGAATCGTCGCTATTTGTGCACGAGTTTCCTGTAAGCTATACGATGCGGCCTGTCCGCGTCCGCCCCCTTCCGCTTCTTGAAATCTTCGGCGTAGTCGCGATAACTCCCCTCAAACCACACTGTCTCCGAATTCCCCTCGAACGCGAGTATGTGCGTCGCGATGCGGTCCAGAAACCAGCGATCGTGCGAGATGACAACGGCGCATCCAGGAAAATCGACCAGCGCCTCTTCGAGCGCGCGCAATGTGTCGACGTCGAGATCGTTCGTGGGTTCGTCGAGCAGCAACAGGTTGCCGCCTGACTTGAGCAACTTTGCCAGATGAAGGCGATTTCTCTCTCCGCCCGACAAGTCCTTCACCATTTTCTGCTGATCCGGACCTTTGAAATTGAACTGCGCCAGATACGCCCGCGCCTGCATCTCGCGCTTTCCCACCATGATGACGTCGTTCCCCTCGCTCACTTCCTTGTAGACCGTGTTCGCGTCGTTGAATTCGCGGGTCTGATCCAGGTAAGCGAGCTGCACCGTGTCTCCGATCGTCAACGAGCCACCGTCCGACTTCTCTTTTCCGGCAATCATTCTGAACAGCGTCGTCTTTCCGGCGCCGTTCGCCCCGATGATTCCAACGATTCCTCCGCGCGGCAGCGAGAATGACAGATCGTCGAATAGCACATTGTCTCCATAGGCTTTCTTCAGACCCTTGGCGATCACCACATCGTTCCCAAGTCGAGCCGGCGGTGGAATCGCGATCTCGTTCTGCATGACTTTTTCGCCTTCGGCGGCGGTCGCGAGCTCCTCGTACTTCTGAATGCGTGCCTTGCTCTTGGTCTGCCGGGCACGCGGCGACATGCGTACCCATTCGAGCTCGCGCTCCAATGATC
>WNFQ01004600.1_pt1 | contig 10036 bp, 11 predicted proteins | sample 5400171 | NCBI WGS metagenome assembly WNFQ01 (sample SAMN13153356, study PRJNA577476) | soil metagenome | isolation source: 20 cm soil under Madrone tree | place: USA:California | collected 2016-06-14 | reverse complement strand
AGGCAGTCTGGGCAAAAGTGTCCAAGAAGTGTCCAAGCAGCGGTTTTACCCAATTTGCCTGTTAGGTATAGGAACCTCAACATGAACAAGCTGCCTCGCATGGATTCGAACCATGACAAAGTGATCCAGAGTCTGTTATGGAGGATGAGCGGACGTGAGCCGATATGACCGCTTATGACCTGAAAAATGGCCCGTAGACAGGCTTTACCAGCTATTCCATGGTCTGTGGTCGTAGCTCATGGCGGGTCACAACAGGTCAGGGATGAAACAAAAAAGTGTCCAAGATTTCGATGTGCTTGGACACTTTGGAAAAACGACATTCGCGATCGGCAGCGGTTAAGTCGCTTGTCAGCAGGCTTTATGTTATGCTGATCAACTCCAATTTTTCCCGATTCAAGCCTTACGCCTGGCGATACCTTCGATATATGAGGCCAAGACGTGTGTGTTCCGGGCTACGCGAAAAAAGTGCGAGGAGTGCCACAAGAAGTAAAGCAAGAGGTTTACCGAGAGTACTGCATCACATGACAGAGGCGATGACGAGATTGAAGTGTCGGCGCAACTTTCGTGGCGGGGTGGGTTTTGGCGTTGGCGCTCATGGGATCTTTGGCACCGCTCCCTTCGCAGCTTGCAACCCGCCAACAACGAGAACGCTTGGCTCTGCCAGCGGCAACCTGTCCGACGAAGATCTGCCCATCAATTTTGGTCAGGCAAGTCCGACGGACTGACCGGCAAGAACTCGGCGGAATTGCACCGAATGAAGTCGTCCAGCGCATGGCGAATAATTTCTTTGGAATCATGGCGGCCGGGGAGCAGCTCCGGATGATTTGAAAGCCATTCGTTCAGGATGGTACCGGTCAATTGCGCGCAGGAGATTTTCATTGCCTGCGCCTGGATCCTTAACCATGCGATCTGGAAATCGGTAAAGCTGGACTGAAGCGCCGGAGGGATTTGATCGAGTTTGCGCATACTTCTTTGTTCGTTTTGAGATTAACCCGAGGCTCGATGATTTGCGGAGCTATGCAGGTCTATTTCTGTGAATCAAGCCAGCGGCATACCACAATGCCGCGAAACAGAATTACCTCTCGGACGATGACTGCTGATCGCAGCCTGCGGGAATTGAGATTGCAAACCGCCAGTCTGCGTGGGTTTTCATATCGCGGTTTGCGATAATCGTGTAATGAGCTTGAAATCGGGCTCCCTTGTCGCTATGTAATCTGCGCTCGTCCCCCCGTTCGAGAGCGCAGGCCAGCAATATCTCTTACGCGAATGCGTCATTAAAACAACGACAATCACGTGATCCAACATTTGGATTTGCAAGAGTCGGGAGCCTTCGGAAAGTCTGCGAGTTAAACGACTATCCGCTTCATTTGGGGACGGATTCCCCGAGGGGTGGTTGTATTACAGAATGATTATGTGATCCGACGTGTCTATCGGCGCGCGCAGCGTCAGCTCTTTGCAACCTTGTCGGCGAACTTGACAGACAACCAACGGCGACAGCTGGATGCCGTACTTGAGCCGCACGAGGATCGCCAGCTTAGCGTCCTTGCTGGCTGCGATCACCATCAGGCATACCAAGTCCGCGTAATATCCTCACACATATCGAGCGCCTCCAAAGAATCCGGGTAATCGAGCTGCCACCCGAGCTCGGCCAGCGCATCCACCAAAATCGATTGCTGCAACTTGCGCGTGAGGATGCTGCTACCACAACTCAACATCTCGGCCGGCTCGATGACGAACGATGGGAGAAACAGTCGATACTAAAAAGGGCCTACAGCGTTTTAGGGGGGAATGTCGCGGCTTCAATGGGGAATGCCGACCATTAACCGCGAAGTTGTAGCCGGACCGAAATGGAGCGAGCAGAGATCGCCGAACTGTTTTACAACGCTCTCATTGGTTTGAATGATCCCGAGATCTGGCTCGATTCCTTTCAGCCAGGGTCGAATGGATCCTCTCGGCAGTTGGTCCCCACACGACCGGCGAGGAATCCCTTCCCAATGCTATCAAGTTTTTCGGTAAAGAAGGCTTTCGGTAATTGGTGGCGTACTTCCGCGAGAGGTTAAACGTGCGTTCCGGAGATCTTACAGGCTGTATCAATCACCATCACCTCGTCTTCGTATTCGGGAAAGTGCGATTGCAAACCCCTGCAGCAGATCAATTCGCAGAAACAAATATGGCTGCCAGACTCAGATTCCAGGGCTCGAAGATCATCAAAGTCCAAACGCGGATCTCGTGGCCCTTAGTCTTCGAAGCTTGATCCGGGCAGCAGCTTCGGTTACGCAGACACGATTTCACGAATATCGGTGAGGCGCGCTAGCGCAGACTCCTTAACGCCAAAAAGAATTTTCGGTTTGCTCGGCCTTTTCCAGCCCTCGAAGCGTCTGCGATCGGCCTGGCTGTAGGTTTTTCTTATTTTAAGCTTCGCCATTGGCCCGACCATCACACCCATCGGCACCGCGCCCGTGGACCTGCCCGATGACTTTTTTGACTGCGGAGTTACTACCCAGCCCCTCCGACGAGCTGTCCGCTGGAGCGGCCCATTCTCGGGGCTGCGCTTCGGGGCACACCCTCGCGCCTGCTAGCAGGGGAATAACTCCGCTAATCCTTCGATAAGTTGAAGGAAGAAATAACTTTCCCGATGCGACGCTCACACGCTTACCGATCTGAAGCGCGTAGGTCCCACTTTATGGCTGCGTTCAGTGTGCTCCGTGATGATCCGGGTTTTGCGACGCACTCTAATAGTGAATTGGTCAAGCTGATCGAGCGACTCAGCGGGACGTCTGCGACAACCGCTTCCTTTGGGACGGAAGCGCCATATTACAACCAACTCGGTGCAGAGACGGTTGTGTTTGGACCCGGAGAGAACTCGAGCGCGCTACTGATGTTTTGGTTCAGGTGATTCGGGAACTAGGCGGGTAAGCAACGAGGTTGCCGTGTTGCTCCCGACTACGCATTCCCGCGGCGAGGATAGGCTCAAGATGAGCCATTTTGGCATGCGAGAGGACCGCTCCTCTAGGGACCCGATGAAGCTAGCCCAGTACGAAGTGCTGGGAAATGACGCAAAAGGAGATATCCGTCCCGCCATAAGGGACGATCGAAATGACCGGCTCCTGATCTCGCATGCGCCTTTACAAGCAAAAGCAGCCGTCGATCGTCCCGTCCGCGGCGCGTCCCTCTTTCTGAATGCCAACCCCAGCACTTCGTACTGGGCTAATTTCGTACGGGCCCTGCGGGACTACAATTCGGACCCGGTCTGAAACCTGCTTTAGCCCGGGCGCAGTGCCGAAACAATCCGACCAACCAGAGATCAAAAGTCGGGGGATATCATGCGAATCGACAGCTAAGGTAACGAAAATCAAAAAGCGGCCGATCTTGGCCATCGAGCTCTCGAGCTGCGGGACAATGTTATTGGTCCTCGCGTCGTTGCTTGCTTTTGCGTCGCTAGCAAAGGCGGCAGAGCCTTCGTCTGCAACCGGTAAGTCTGCGTTTCCGCTGCCACTCACCGAATACCGCGACGAGCAGATGAACAGCGCGATCAGCCAGCTGATTCACCGCGTGCAGCTTGAGCCTTTTAATCTGATTGCGACCCTGATCTTTTTTTGCGCGATCATCCACACGTTTCTGACCCCGACGTTTACGAAGATAGCTCGCCGCTACGAGCGCGAATTCGATGATTTAGAGGTCCACGAACTCGATTCAGAGATTGGTAAGGACGTTGCCAGGCGGAGGGATAAACTTCAATTCAGAGCGCAGTTTTCCAGTTTCTTGGGGGAAGTCGAAGCCGTCTTTGGCGTGTGGTTAGTACCACTATTTCTCGGAATCATCATCATGAAAGGATGGCCGGCTTTGGTCACTTACAGCGCCAGTATAAGCCCGGCCGAGCCGATTTTCGTCGTCGCGATCATGGCGATGGCAAGCTCGAGACCGATTCTAACAATCGCTGAGCGAGGGCTGGCCACTTTGGCGGGCATCGGTGGTTACGGTCCAGCCGCCTGGTGGATCACAATCTTGAGCGTCGGACCCTTGTTGGGCTCCTTTATTACCGAACCGGGCGCCATGACGATCTGCGCGTTGTTGCTTCGGAATCGAATCTACAGTTTAGGTCTAAGCAAGGAGCTGCGTTATGCTACGCTCGGACTGCTATTTGTCGGCGTGTCGGTTGGAGGAACATTGAGTCACTTCGCGGCACCGCCCGTAGTGATGGTAGCCAGTGTCTGGCAGTGGGACTTTTCACACATGCTCAGTAACTTTGGGTGGAAGGCGGCTTTTGGCACTTTTCTGGCGACGGCAGTTTATTTTTCTGTGTTTCGCAAAGAATTGTTCGCGTTAGCGCCGAAACCGTTCTCCAGCGTTTATGGCAAGCGTCCGATTCCGAAGCGAATCATAATAATCCACGTGTTGTTCATGGGTTGGACAGTTGCCACCGCTCATTATCCGACCCTGGTCATCATCGGCTTTCTCTTTTATCTCGCTTTTGTGCAGGCAACCAGCCGACATCAGGAAAACTCATCGGTTCGCGGGCCTCTTCTGGTCGGTTTTTTTCTTATAGCTCTGGTCTTTCATGGAACCTGCCAACAATGGTGGCTGGAGCCAGTATTGGGCCGTCTGAGTGAGTGGCCGCTAATGATCAGCGCGACCATTTTAACCGGCTTCAACGACAACGCTGCGATCACCTATCTGGCATCGTTAGTGCCAAATTTTTCTGCGGAGCTGAAGTATGCGGTCATGGCGGGTGCAGTGACCGGCGGAGGATTGACCGTAATAGCCAACGCGCCGAACCCGGTTGGACAATCAATTCTGGCCCAGGAGTTTGGAGAGGGTGGGGTCTCTCCACTCGGTCTATTCGTTGCCGCATTAATTCCTACATTCATAGTCGGCGCCTGCTTTATGCTGCTTCGGTAGATACGGTCTTGGAAGTCAAAAGGTTTTAGGAAAAGAGACGAGCAAAGGGTCTTTGGCGTTTAAGAACGCCGAAAGCGATGTGGAGGAGTTTGTGCAAGGTGGCGCCACGGATAGCGAAGATATGGAGTTTTCGGATTTCGAGCATAGCGCTTCGCGCCTTCCCGTCGCTCCAGAACGGAACCGGTCGCGAAGTCTCACAGGCTGCTCCCGTGCCAAACGCCGATACGCGTGAAAACCTACTCGCGTTCGCTCAGCCAGCGGATCGCGAAAAGCTGAAGCTCCATCGCATTTCGGAAATTCATCTTCTGCTTGATTCTTGCCCGGTAGGTATCGACGGTTGTGAGTCCTAGCTTCAATACTTCGGCTATTTCTTTGCTGGTTCGACCGCGCCCAATCAAATCCAAAACCTGCAGCTCGCGATCGGTTAAACGATCAACGGAATGGGGACTAACTCTGTCGCCACTCGTCGTCAGGCCCTTCAGAAAGGTTAGGGTCATTTCTTGCGACAGGTAAATCTTTCCTGCGAGAACCGATCGAACTGCGAGAAGGACCTGGGCAGCTTCTTCACTCTTAGTGATGTAGCCCATCGCACCGGCCCGGAGAGCCCGTTCAGCATAGAGCGATTCGTCGTGCATGGAGAGAACCAAAACCGGGACACCGATCGAGAGCGCTCTTATGTTCTTAACCAGCTCTAGTCCGCTTGACGTTTTCAGGCTGATATCAACTATCGCCAGATCCGCCGGGGTGTCCCGAATGATCTGCAGAGCCGGTTGAGCGTTCTCCGCTTCGCCACAGATTTCCATGTCCTGCTCATCGTTGATGAGCTGACATAGACGCTCCCGAAAGAGCGGATGATCGTCGACAACGATTACGCGGGCTTTCGGGTTACTCATTGTTAACTGCCCGGCGAATTAGCAGACGCTCCGTGTTCATCGGTATCGTGCAAGCGATCACCGTGCCGGTCGGCGAATTCGGTTGAATTTCGAGCGTTCCACCAATCGTTCGGGCACGATAACGCATAATGCTGAGTCCAATTCCTTTCCCCTCGGTGATGGCTGGAATGAACCCGAAACCATCATCGCTGACGCGAAGCGAACAGGCGCCATCACCAGTATCGAGCGCAATCACCACCGTTTTAGCATGCCCGTGCTTCAGAGCATTACCGACTGCCTCCTGCGCGATCCGAAATAGATGAATAGCCGGGGCGTTTTCTAAGTTTGGAGCCGGACATGGACAGACAAAGGAACAGGAGATCCCGGTTAACTTTGCCGTACTCGACGCGAGTTCCTCCAGAGCCGACTCGAGTCCGCCTTCATCCCGATCCACCGGTGATAGACCTCGGGCCAGCTGGCGAACCCGTGCGGCTGCATCCCTGATGTGGTCAGCAAGCTCTTCCACCTTGGCAGCAAGGCTCTGGGACGTTTTCTCGACGTCGCGCTTTAACATAGAGGCAGTGAAGCCGATCGCCGCCAGATATTGACAGACTCCGTCGTGGAGATCGCGACCGATTCGCTCCTGTTCCCGTTCGCTGATTTCGATGATCTCTCTTTCGAGCAGCTCCGAACGTTCCAGCAATTCGATGCGGGCGCGAGTCTCGTCACGTTGTCGTTTGACGCTCCACGCGGCGAAGAGCACGAGACTGAAGAACATTAACCTGACCACAGCGTCCCACATCCGCAGCCATTCGCTGGAGTAAGCATGGCCAACCGCTCGATCAACCGTCCACCAAGCGATGGTGCTCAGAATCGAAATGACGATCGCCGATGGCATACCGCCAAACCAGATCATCAGGAGGATCGGTATTGAGTAGAAGGGATAGATCGCAACCTCCGGTCCAGTGATGTAGTCGACGAATGCGATCGCGATCGTCAGCGTGAGCGCTTCGGTATAGAGCCAGACGCGGGGCTGCCGGTTTAGAAATTGCGAGAGTCGTTCCACTTGGTTCAGTTAGCGAAGGGCTCGGTTAGCAATCGGCTTTGAGTTTCGGCTAAACTGCTACAAGAATGTAGTGAAATACGCTACACCTCAGTCCCAGTACCTCTGACAACATAATGACCGCTCTGTAGTATTTTTGGCTCGATTCGGAACAACCTCATTCTTGAACAGTGCGATCGTTTGGCCGTAAACCACCGGCATCGATCCGCTTAGTTGTACAATTTCGTAGCACATTTTCTGATGTGGCACAGGCACTGCTCTAACCCGTTCGGCACCGTTAGATAATCAGGTCAGAACTCCAGTCGAGAGAGGACTAACCATTCTTGCTCGCCGGAGAGTTTTCTCCTGCCGGTGTTATCCACCAGCTAACCTACCAGTGATCCTTAACCAAAGTTAAAGCCTGACACCACCCGGAAAGTTCTCCAAATGCTCGTGAACAGAAAGATAATCAATTACAGAGCTCTTGCTTCCATCCTCTGTCTTGTGGTCTTCGCGACCACTTCCACGAAAGCACAGAATGCCAGCCCGTCGGCATCTCCCGTCGCGGCTGCTACTCCGGCGGCATCTGCATCACCGACGCCAGTCGGGCCAGATTCAACCGCCACTGCCAACAACGGTGGAACAGGTATCGATCTGGCTTGGCCTGCTCCGGCGAAAACCGATCCCAAGACCAGTTTGAGTACTGGAGAGCCGACGACCGATGACACGGGCAAAACTACGATTGGCGCAAACTCAGAGCTCGTTAAGAACATCGCTCATAACAAAATCTCGATTAACATCGTTTGGACTTTGGTCACCGGCTTCTTAGTTATGTTCATGCAGGCCGGGTTCGCGCTGGTTGAAACCGGTCTCTGCCGGGCCAAAAGTGCGGCCCATGTGATGTCGACGAACTTTATGATCTACGGGCTGGGAATGCTCGGTTTTTGGATCTGCGGGTTTGCCATTATGTTTGGGGGATACGGTGTCGCTCCGGGAGCAATCGGATCGCAACCTTCGCTCGGACAAGGGATCTTGCTGCTGAACAAGGAGTTGACGATTCCTATTTTTGGCAAGCCATTCGGTCTCCTGGGCGGAACCGGCTTCTTCCTCGGCAACGACGTCTTCGATACGGCTATCTTTGCTTTGTTTCTGTTTCAGATGGTGTTCATGGATACTACGGCAACCATCCCAACCGGAGCTATGGCGGAGCGGTGGAACTTCAAGAATTTCATTATCTACGGTTTCTGGGTGGGCATGCTGCCATACGCCATATTTGGAAACTGGGTATGGGGCGGTGGCTGGTTAGCTCAACTCGGACAGAACTTCGGCCTCGGCCATGGTCATGTGGATTTTGCCGGATCCTCGGTAGTGCATCAGACGGGCGGTATGATTGCGCTCGCAGGCGCGTGGGTGGTCGGGGCCCGGCTAGGCAAGTTCGGGCCGGACGGCAAGCCGCGGCCGATTCCTGGTCATAACATTCCGATGGTCATGTTAGGAACGTTCATTCTGGCCTTCGGATGGTTCGGATTTAACCCCGGTTCGACTCTTGCCGGTACCGATAACCGGATTGCGATCGTCGCCGTCAATACGATGTTGGCCTCTGCTTCAGGTGCTTTGTTTACCATGCTTGTGATGATCTTCAGGACTGGCAAGCCCGATCCATCAATGATGTGCAATGGCATGCTGGCCGGTCTTGTTGCCATCACGGCTCCATGTGCCTTCGTGAACTCACTCGGAGCAGTTATCATCGGAGCAGTAGCTGGCGTCTTGGTTGTGTATTCAGTCTTATTCGTTGAAGGGGTTCTCAAAATCGACGACCCGGTTGGCGCAATCTCAGTGCACGGAACCTGTGGATCCTGGGGAGTTCTATCTGTCGGCCTATTGGCCAACGGAAGTTATGGTCAAGGCTGGGGTGGCGTACATCGATTGATCAAGGACGGCACGATGCAGATCATCAATAACGACGGCGCCAAAGAAACGATCGATAAATTTAGCAAACTGATCTCAGACGGCTGGAGCGATCAAGGTGTGACCGGAGTTTTTGGTCCGCTCTTCGGGGGAGCTTACAGCGATTGGAGCCAGCTTGGGGCGGAATTCGTTGGAACCTTAACCAACTTTGTTTTCGTTGCCTTGTTTGCGCTGGTCTGGTTCAAGGTTTCAAACCTGATCATTCCGTTACGATCGAAACCCGATGAGGAAATTCAGGGCTTGGATGTGCCGGAAATGGGGGCCGAGGCGTACCCGGATTACGCACTTACTGATGGGTCTTCTCCTTCAGAGGCTCAGGCTGTGTCCAGTCAGAACGTGCTGAGCAAATGACGTTAGACGCTTTGTTCCCGGTATGAGTTACGCATCAATAGTGTTGATCATCGTCTCGTTGTGCACGCTCGGGCTTGGGTTTCAAGCTTGGCGCATGACCAATAGTCGATCGATCTTCTTGAATACTTTTGTGGGAAGCGGGGGCTTGTTATTTGCCGCGTACCTTTCCGCCATACCGGGCAAAGGAGACGTCGCCTACGTGATTCCGTTCATGGTAGCAATGCTATTTGCCGGCGGCGGGTTGGGTGTGCTCTGGCGCAGCCGTAAAGAGAGCATTCTCAGGTTGCCGTCAAGCCTTCTGTTGGCGGTCGCCGCTGCTTCGTTGTACGCAAGCTTTGCTGCATATTCGAGCTAGCCGGCGACAACATACACTTTGAATCGACTTTGAGGCCGATTCATGTCTAGGAAATCAGGGCCAGTCTTGAGTTAGTAGGGCTCGAGGCTGGCCTGTTTCTTTATTTGAGTGCATGAATTGTCTGGGCTAGTACATCGCTCTCTCCATGTTTTTCCGAACTAATGAGAATTCCTAGACCGATGGGGATGGGCCACCCATCAATCACGCACGTTGTCTAGCCATGATGCAGGCGCTCGCTCAGAAGGATCTAGGTGATAATAGCTATCAGAACCGCCACGAAGCGATAACTCCGCCGACAAGGCCTAACAGCAACACAACAAAGAACACAACCGTCAGCAAAAACTCAAGCCAATCTACCGGTAACCTGGAAGGTACGCCACTATGCTCCATCAGCCTCACGCGATTTTGCTCATCATCAAAGTCGACCTTCTTCAGCGCCCCGCGAGCCGATTCGAAGTCAATAATGTTTCGCGTCGTGTGCTTTTCAAAGACCTCTCCAAAATTGCGTAGCTCGCAGTCTTGTAGCTTTCTCTTATTGGCTTCTTCGAT
>WNFQ01004597.1_pt1 | contig 10038 bp, 8 predicted proteins | sample 5400171 | NCBI WGS metagenome assembly WNFQ01 (sample SAMN13153356, study PRJNA577476) | soil metagenome | isolation source: 20 cm soil under Madrone tree | place: USA:California | collected 2016-06-14 | reverse complement strand
GGACCGTAGGAAATGGAGCGCGGGGCGTGCCGCTCGCGATAGGCTGCCGCGTCTTTTGCCCAACCGGCGAATAGCGCGGGGTGTTCCGGAACCCGCGCCCGGTTGTTGTATTCGACCTCGTAGTCCACGGTCGCGTTCAAGACGCTACAACGCCCTTCGCTTCGCGGATTTCTGCGCGGAGGCTTTTGTCTTTGCCAACAGACGCATCAATTCGCGGACATCCTTCGGGGTGAGATCTGAAAATATGTCGGCGATCCAGGTCTCGTGCTCCGCGGCCATCTTGCGAAACTCGGCGCGGCCGATTTTCGTCAGCCGTATCACCTGCACGCGCCGGTCGGCATCAGATGTTCGCCGGTCGAGGTGACCGGACTCAACGAGGCGCTCGACCAGCCCGGTAACGTTGCCGTTCGACACCATCATCCGCTTCGAGACATCGGACAGCGTCATGCCTTCGGGGACTTTGTCGAGCTGGGCCATCAGGTCGAACCGCGGCAGCGTGACGTCGAACCGCTCACGCAGCCGGCTGCGCACCTCGCCCTCGATCAGGGTCGTGCAGGTCAAGAGGCGGAGCCACAATCGAAGCTCGTTGCCGTGATCTTCCGGGAGTTCGACGGCCTTGGTTTCGGAGTCAAGAATCATGATGCAATCATACCTGCTTGCCGCCTTCACCGCAGCGCCGAGAGCGGCATCGCCGATCCCGCCTTTGTCGGGTTTCACCCTGTTATTTTGACCTTCAAATAATTCAGGGATTGCTGCAAGTCAAAACGCCGCCGGCGGCTTGCGCCGTCCTGCGGATTTCTTTAGGCTTCAAACAATTGGCGCACGGCTTGCCTGCCGTTTTGGTGATGGGCTTGACCTGCTTGCGGCGATAGCCGTCATGACAATAGGCTCAAGCCCAGAAAGCTCGGATGTGGTCGGCGTGGATTGCGGCGGCGCGTTGCGGCCGATCAGGGGAAAAATCATGAAGCAGCAATTGAAATTGGCCGGGCTGGCGGTTTTGTTGAGCGTCGCGGCTCATCCGGCGGTCGCACAGGAGAAGCTCAAGGTCGGGGTCATCGTGACCTTGTCCGGCCCGGCGGCGGCGCTCGGCCAGCAGGTTCGCGATGGTTTTGTGCTCGCGGTCAAGGATCTCGGCGGCAAAATGAGCGGTCGCGACGTCGACATCGTGGCGGTCGATGACGAACTCAAGCCGGACGGCGCCGTGACAAAGGTCAAGGGATTGCTCGAACGCGACAAGGTCGATTTCGTGGTCGGACCGATCTTCTCCAACATCCTCCAGGCGATCCACAAGCCGGTTACGGATACAAAGACCTTCTTGATCAGCCCGAATGCCGGCCCGTCGAGCTACGCCGGCAAGAACTGCAGCCCGTTTTTCTACGTGACCTCCTACCAGAACGATCAGGTGCACGAGATCCTCGGAAAGGTTGCCCAGGACCGCGGCTACAAGCGCGTCTATGTGCTGGTTCCAAACTACCAGGCCGGCAAGGATTCCGTTGCCGGATTTAAGCTCGATTACAAGGGAGAGATCGTCGAAGAGACCTACATGCCGCTGGGTGCGCTGGATTTCCAGGTTGAGCTCTCCAAGATGGCCTCGCTCAAGCCCGACGCCGTGTTTACCTTCATGCCCGGCGGGATGGGTGTGAGCCTGGTGAAACAGTACAGGCAGGCAGGCCTGGCCGATCAAATTCCAGTCCTTTCGGCGTTCACGGTCGATGAATCGACGCTGCCGGCGCAGCAGGAAGCAGCGATCGGCATGTTTGGCGGCTCGAACTGGGCGCCCAATCTCGACAATCCGCAGAACAAGAAATTCGTTGCCGCGTATGAGGCCGCCTACAATAGCGTGCCCGGCACCTACGCTTTCCAGGCCTATGATGCGGCCATGCTGATCGATAGCGCCGTCAAGGCGGTCAAGGGCGACCTCTCCAACAAGGATGCGGTGGCTGCGGCATTGAAGAAGGCAGACTTCACCTCGCTGCGCGGCGGTTTCAAGTTCAACACTAACGGCTATCCGATCCAGAATTTCTACCTGACCAAGGTGGCCAAACGCCCCGATGGCAAATTCCAGACCGAGATTGTCGAGAAGGTATTCGAAAATTATGGCGACCGTTACGCCAAGGAATGCACGCCGGGCAACTAACGCGATGGAGGGAAGGAAACAAAGCGATGAAGAGCGAGATCACCGGAATCACCCGGGCCAATGAGGGCATGCAGGGAATTTCCTGGAATATCCTCGGCCAGACCTATGTCCCGAAAAACTGCACCGACCATTGCTTCTCCTGGCATGCGACGCTACCGCCCGGGACCTTCGTCCCGCCGCATATTCATCCGGATCAGGACGAGTATCTCTATGTGCTGGAAGGCAAGCTCGATTTCATGCTTGCCGGCGCCGATGCCCAGGCCACGCCGGGCGACCTGATACGTCTCGGCATGGGCGTTCCCCACGGCATCTTCAACAAATCCGACCAGACCGCTAAAGTGCTGTTCTGGGTATCGCCGACCCAAAAGCTGTACGATCTGTTCTGGGGCCTTCACAACATGAAGGAGCAAAAGCCGGAGGACGTCGTGGCGATGGCCGCGGAATACAATATTCACTTTCTGCCGCCGCCGGAGGCGTAACCACCAATGCACGAGACTTCGAGATCGTCATTGCGAGCGAACCGAAGCAATCCACAGCTCGATATACGGTCCATGGATTGCTTCGTCGCTTCGCTCCTCGCAATGACGATTGCAGATTGCTACGCGCGCACGGCCGCCAGCCCCGGCACGGCCGCGAAGCCGGCCTTGCTGGCGTAGCCCCGCACGATCGCTTCGCGCTGTGAATAGCTCAGCACGTTCTCGACATTGTCGAAGCCGTCCGGCGCCAGCTGCTCTACCGCGTCGATCACGCCTTCCGGGCCGCCGCGCCGGTTGGAGCGCACAATCTCCGCCGTCATCGGCAATCGCTTGTGCTCGTACGCTATCAGCGCCTGACGCGGGTGCTCGGAATGCGCCAGCGCATCGGCCAAACAACGCGCATCGAGAATGGCCTGCGACGCGCCATTCGATCCCACTGGATACATTGGGTGCGCGGCGTCGCCGAGCAGCGTGACACGCCCACTGGACCAATACGGCAAGGGATCGCGGTCGCAGGTCGGATATTCGTAGAACTCGGGCGTCGCCGCGATCAGGTTCGGCACGTCGACATAGGGCACCGAGAACCGCGCGACATGCGGCATAAGTTCCTCGCGCTTGCCGGGCCGCGACCAGTCCTCGCGGCGGCGCGGTGGCGCATTGCCGTCACTCACTTTCACCAGCACCGCCCAGTTGGTCAGACGGCTCGCCGGGCTCGATCCTTCGGCGATGGGATAGACCACGACCTTGGCATGGAGGCCACCGGCGACAATCATCGATCGGCCAGTCAAGAACACCGGCCAGTCGCGAGCGCCGCGCCACAGCATCAGCCCGTTCCAGCACGGTGGACCTTCATCCGGGAAGAGGGTCTCGCGCACCCGCGAATGAATTCCGTCGGCGCCAACCAGAATATCGCCGCGCACGGTCTTGGAATGGCCACCTGCGCGATCGAAGAAATACGCTGTGACGCCGCCCTCGTCCTGGTTAAAGGCCCCTAGCCTGCAGCGGGTGTAGATCGCTTCCCGCCCCAGCCGCTCTTCGACGGCGTGGTGGATCACGCTCTGCAGCCGGCCGCGATGAATCGAAAATTGCGGTACATCATGGCCGGCGTCGATACCGCGGGATTCGCGCCAGACCTCCTGGCCATGGCGATTGAGATAGTAAAGCACATCGGTGCGGATCGCGACGTCGTCGAGCTTTTGCAGCAGGCCGAGGCCGGCAAGTTCGCGGATCGCATGCGGCAGTGTATTGATGCCAACGCCGAGTTCGCGGATGGTATCGGACTGCTCGAACAGTTCGCAACCAATGCCGCGGGCGCGCAGCATCAACGCTGTAGTAAGGCCTCCGATACCGCCCCCGACGATAATCGCCTTCATCGCCCAACTCCACGCAATACCTTAACGCCAGGGACGCCAAACTCGCACGGTCGATCACTCGGCCGCAAGCGGCTTTGTTGCCTCCGCCTTCAGCTCGGCCCGAGTCTTCGGCTTAGCCTTAATTTTGAGATCGTCAAAATCCTGCCGATCGCGCACGCTGTTACGGAAAATCTGCTCCTTGCCCGGCAAATATTGCGGCGGGCAGAATACGGCGTCGGCGCCATACCAGGCCGCGGCCTTCAGCGTGAAAGATGGATCGACCAGATGTGGACGCCCGAGCGCCACCAGATCGGCCCGGCCCGCGGCGAGGATGGTGTTGACCTGATCGGCTGTGGTGATGTTGCCGACGCACATGGTGGCGACGCGCGCCTCGTTGCGGACCTGGTCGGAGAAAGGCGTCTGGAACATGCGGCCATAGACCGGCTGGGCGTCGCGCACGGTCTGTCCGGTGGAGACATCCACCAAATCGACGCCGGCCTCGGCGAAGGCGCGCGCGATCGCTACTGCGTCGTCGCCGGTGATGCCGCCTTCCACCCAATCGGTAGCGGAGATGCGTACCGACATCGGCTTGTGTGCCGGCCATGCCGCGCGTAACGCCTCGAACACCTCAAGCGGGAAGCGCAAGCGGTTGGCAAGCGAACCGCCGTAAACGTCGGTACGCCGGTTGGTGAGCGGCGAAATAAAGCTTGCAAGCAGATAGCCGTGGGCGGAATGCAGCTCCAGCATATCGAAGCCGCAGCGTTCGCCGCGCGCTGCTGCACCAACGAATGCTGCCTTCACCGCGTCCATTGCAGCGCGGTCCATCTCGCGGGGCACCTGGCTGTCGGGAAAATAAGGGATCGGCGATGCCGACAAAACGTCCCAGCCGCCCTCTTCCAGCGGACGGTCCATACCGTCCCACATCAGCTTGGTGGCGCCCTTGCGACCGGCATGGCCGAGCTGCAGGCAAATCTTCGCTGCCGAATTGGCGTGGACGAAATCGACGATCCGCCGCCAGGCGGCTTCCTGCTCATCGTTCCACAGCCCGGTGCAGCCCGGCGTGATGCGGGCGTCGCGGCTGACACAGGTCATTTCGGTGAAGATCAAACCGGCGCCGCCGATGGCGCGCGATCCGTAGTGCACGAAATGAAAATCGGTAGGCACGCCTTCCTCTGCCGAATACATGCACATCGGCGACACCACTGCGCGATTGGCTAGTTCCATCTCGCGCAATCGCAACGGCTGGAACATCGGCGCCACCGGTTTCTCGACATCGACGTCGAAGCCTTTGGCACGAACCTGCTTCGCGAACGCCCTGTCAACCTCACTGACAAAATCCGGTGCCCGCAGCGCCAGATTGTCGTAGGTGATCGCCTTGGCGCGGGTCATGACGCCGAACGCGAATTGCACCGGGTCAAAATCCCAGAAGCGATCGACGTGCTCGAACCAGACCAGCGACACGTCAGCGGCGTGCTGGGTCTTCTCGACCTCCTCGCGGCGCCCCTCCTCGTATTGCTGCAACGCGGCGTCGACGGTCGGCGCGCGATGCATGGCGTCCGCCAGCGCGATCGCGTCTTCCATCGCAAGCTTGGTGCCGGAGCCGATCGAGAAATGCGCGGTGGCCTTGGCGTCGCCCAGCAACACCATGTTGTCCTTGACCCATCGCTTACTGCGGATCATCGGGAAATTGCGCCACATCGAGCGGTTGATCAGGAGTTGATGGCCTCCGAGGAACCAACCGAAAATCTCGGCCATTCGATCGGCGGATTGCTTCTCGCTCAGGCCCTCGAGCCCGGCCCGCTTGAAGGTCTTGGGATCGGTCTCAAAGATCCAGGTCGAGCGTCCCACTTCGTACTGATAGGCGTGGGCGATAAACGGGCCCCACTCGGTTTCCTGAAAAATAAAGGTGAAGGCGTCGAGCGGCCGGGTCGAACCCATCCAGGCGAACATATTGGAGCGAACATCCACCTCGGGCTGGAAGTGCTGGATATATTTGTCACGGAAGCGGCTGTTGATGCCATCGGCCAGCACCACCAGATCGGCATTAGTAAAGCGGGCCTCGTCGTTAATGTCCGCCTCGAACAGCAAGGCGACGCCAAGCTCACGCGCCCGCTCTTGCAGGATCAGCAGAAGCTTGCGACGCGAGCAGCCACAGAAGCCGTTGCCGCCGACGCGATGCACCGTGCCGCGGAAATGCACGGCGATATCGTCCCAATAGGCGAATTCCTGGGTGATGCGGCGATAGCTCGGCGGATCGTATTTCTCGAAATTGTCGAGGGTCGCGTCGGAAAACACTACGCCGAAACCGAAGGTGTCATCGGCACGGTTGCGCTCATAGACGGTTATCTCGGCCTCCGGGCGCTGCTTTTTGAGCAGGATCGCGGCATAGAGACCGGCCGGTCCGCCACCGATGATCGCGATCTTCATATGAGCCTCCGGCGCAATGGGACCATTCGAATTATTTTAACCCTAAAGCAATTTCCCTGCAAGGTCCGCCCAAATTGGTAGCCCTCAATTCCCCTGAAATATTGGCTTCGTCTTGTTCGAAAACGCCTCGAATGCGCGGGTAAAATCCGCTGTCGTCATGCACAGGGCCTGCGCGATCGCTTCGGCCTCGATCGCCTCCTCCACCGACATCGCCCATTCCATCGCCAGCATTCGCTTGGTCATGGTATTGGCGAAGGTCGGTCCCTCGGCAATTTCTTTGGCAACCGATCGCGCCTGTGACAACACCTGCTCCGACGCAACGATACGGCTGAAGAAACCCCAACGCTCGCCCTCCTCCGCGGTCATGAAGCGGCCGGTGTAAAGTAGTTCCGACGCCCGCGATTGCCCGATGATGCGCGGAAGGATCGCACAGGCGCCCATGTCGCAGCCGGCAAGGCCGACCTTGTTGAACAGAAACGCAACCTTGGCTCCCGTTGCCGCCAGGCGCATATCCGACGCCATCGCGATGATCGCGCCTGCGCCTGCGCAGATGCCTTCGACCGCCGCGATGATCGGTTGCGGGCAAGACCGCATTGCCTTGACGAGGTCGCCAGTCATGCGGGTGAAGGCGGTTAGGCCTTTGGTATCCATCTGCACGAGCGGGCCGATGATTTCAAACACATCGCCGCCTGAAGAAAAATTGCCGCCTGCGCCTGTCACCACGATGGTCTTCACCACATCGTCAAAGGCGCAGGCGCGGAAAAAATCAGTCAGTTCGCGATAGCTCTCGAATGTCAGCGGATTTTTTCGCTCGGGGCGGTTCAACGTCACGGTCGCCACGCCGTCAGCCACCGCCAGCAGAAAATGTTTGGGCGAATACTGCACCAATGGCAGCGTGACCGGATTAGCCGATGTGCTCATGGAATCTCCCTTATTTATCGTTGTCATTGCGAGGAGCGAAGCACGAAGCAATCCAATACTACTGTCTTCTCCGAGGCCTGGATCGCTTCGATACGCTCGCAATGACGGTTTCAAATTGGACAGTACGCACGCCTTAAATCTCTCCGCCTGCAACCGCGATGGCCTGTCCTGTGATCGCGCCGGCTCCTTCGCCGCACAGCCAAAGCACGGTATCGGCGACTTCCGCAGGGGTCACGAGGCGCGCTTGCGGATTATGTCTGGAAAGTTCAGCCACCGCCTGCTCGTGGCTGCGGCCGGTTTTTTTCATGATGTTGTCGATACTGCCGGTGAGCAGGTCGGTATCGGTGAAACCGGGACACACCGCATTGACCGTCACGCCCGTGCTTGCCAGCTCCAGCGCGAGCGAGCGCACCAGCCCGACCACGGCGTGTTTCGCGGCGCTATAGGCGCTGACATAGGCATAGCCTTTCAATCCGGCAGTCGATGCGATCGCGACAATGCGGCCATAGCGCCGGTCCCGCATCGAAGGCAGCGCCGCCTGGACGGTATAAACCACGCCCATGAAGTTGACATCCAGCATTCGCTTGAATAGCGCCGTGTCGGATTTTCCAAACGGCGCGGACTCCGCGATGCCTGCATTGGCAATCAGGATATCGATTGGCTGACGCGCCGCCGCCTCCGCGATCACGGCGCGGACGGCCGCCTGATCCGCGACATCGGCCACGGCTGCAAAGTGCGCGGCACCGGCGGCCATTGCGTCATCCAGCGTTGCGCGATGGCGGCCGAGCACCGTGACGGTCGCTCCCGCACGCGCAAGCGTGGACGCAATCTCGCGACCGATGCCCCGCCCGCCGCCTGTGACGAGCGCGTGGGAGGAACGCGGCAGTCCGGGCATGCGCAGCCTCCCCGAATGAGTTCATCCACGTAGAGACTTGCGTATATTTTAGACTTCAAGCTTTTGCAACACGGGCGCAACGCGGTCGACCGTCAATCAGGCATGCTTGACAGATCAAGCGCCGCAGGTAGCGTCGAGTTGACAAGCGGGAGGATTAAATATGGCAGCGCTCGAAAAAGGCATTACCCGGAATGGAGAGGGATTTGCAGGCAAGACCTGGAACATCCTCGGTCAGGTTTATTTTCCGAAGGCAGTAACCGACTCTACATTCGCCTTTGAGACCAACAGCGACCCGGGACAGTTTGTCCCTGTCCACATTCATCCGACACAAGAGGAGTTTATCCTTGTGCAGGAGGGCATACTGGATCTCAAACTCGATGGCGTTTGGGTGCAGGCCAAAGCCGGGGACCTGGTACGCTTGCCGCGAGGCATTTCGCATGGCTATTTCAACAAATCGGACAAGCCTGCTCGTGCCCTGTTCTGGGTGTCACCCTCCAGGAAGCTGGAGGCGCTGTTCAACCAACTCCATAACCTTACGGATGTGGCCGAAATAGTCCGCCTCTCGGCGGAGCACGAAGTGAATTTTCTGCCTGAAGACGCCAACGCCTAGCATCCGGGAGTGCGGATCCCCGCTCATCTGTTGCGGCCGCGGATATCTGCAGCCAGGCGCGATCGCGGTACGTCTGCAATAGCCGCAGGCACGATCCGTTCGGCCGAATGCGAACGAGGGGGATAATCAATGGTCAAGCAAAAGACTGTTTGCATTATAGGCGCGGGTGTCGCCGGCCTCGCCGCAGCAAAGACTTTCGCCGCTCGCGGCCACAGAGTGACCATCCTTGAACGCAGCGGCCATCTTGGAGGCGTCTGGGAGCCGGCGCGATCCTATCCCGAGGTTCAAACTCAAAGCCCCAAGGACCTCTATCGGTATATGGACAAGCCGATGCCGGACTCGTATCCGGAATGGCCGAACGGGCCGCAGGTTCATGCCTATCTGACCGAATATGCGAAGGACCACGGCCTGATGCCGCGGATGCGCTTCAACTCCACCGTGGTCGGCATGGCGCGTCGGAATTCCGGCGTCCCGGGCTGGTTGCTGGAAATTCGGACTTCAGATGGAAACGTCGCTCGCGAGGAATTTGACTTCGTAGCCGTCTGCACCGGCCAGTTCAATGAACGCCAGACGATCAGCCATCCCGGCGAAGACGCCTTCAGGGCGGCAGGCGCCAAGATTCTGCATTCCGCGCAGCACACGGACGCCTCCATCGTCAAGGGAAAGAAAGTCGTCGTTCTCGGCGGCTCGAAATCCGCAACCGATATCGCGGTCAATTCCGTCGACGCCGGCGCGAGCGAGGTCACGCTTGTCTATCGCGAGCCGGTGTGGCGAATTCCGTACTTCATCGGAGGGCTCGTCAATTTCAAAAGGGTTCTCTATATCCGTGCCCAGGAGGAAATGTTCCGCAGTTGGGACATCGGTGCCATGTCGCGCGCAGCCCATGCCATCGCCAAACCGCTGGTGTGGGCGAACTGGCGGGCGCTCGAAAGTCTTCTCAAGCTGCAGTTCAAGCTGAAGAAATGCGGAATGGTACCGGAACAGCGGATCGAAGACGGTGTCAACTGTTCGGTGCCGATCGCAACTCCAAAATTCTTTCCGATGGTGGCCGATGGACGGATCAAAGCCATTCGCGGTACATTCGACCATTATGACGGCAGGACAATCGTCATGACGGGCGGAGAGCGAGTTGCGGCCGATGTCGTCATACTCGCGATCGGCTTCAAGCTTGGGGTTCCGTTTCTGCCGGAGGCCTACCGCAACAAGCTCGTTGAACCTGA
>WNFQ01021281.1_pt1 | contig 10039 bp, 8 predicted proteins | sample 5400171 | NCBI WGS metagenome assembly WNFQ01 (sample SAMN13153356, study PRJNA577476) | soil metagenome | isolation source: 20 cm soil under Madrone tree | place: USA:California | collected 2016-06-14 | reverse complement strand
AGTTTTCGAAAGTTATGCGTACTGGGTGGGATATGGACCCCTTCGTGGTCGTCTCATTCGGGAAGAAGGTCTTTCGAACGCGCGTCATACGGCATTCGCTTAACCCCGTGTGGGACGAGAAGCTACTCTTCCGCGTGCGCAAGTACGAGCGATCGTTCCGAGTGCAGCTCACTGTCCTCGATTGGGATAAACTGTCGTCCAACGACCATGTCGGCGATGCTGCCATTGGGATCGCAGAGCTGACTGAAAACGTTCCGAAGAAGGACCCTGACACGGGCTTGTATCCTGAAGACGAAGACGGCACCCGCACCTTCCAGGAGTATAAACTCCCTCTCGCAACTACGAAGGACATGCCGTGGGAGTCGAAACACTCCCCAATAATCACATTCCGGTGGGCTGTGGTGCTCGAGTTACATTGTATGATACTGACCCTAACACAGTGCAAAGTACCAACCATATGATGCTCTACGGCAACGACTTTGGTACGAATTACTCAAAAACTACGACACGGACGACACTCTCACAATGTCGCATATCGAACTCACGTCGATGCTCGACTCGCTCGGCTCAACACTCTCCACAGAGACGATCGACTCGTTCTTTATACGCTGTGACAAGAACCCCCGCACGGACGAACTGACATTCCCCGAAGCGATACAGTGTCTCGAAACGGAAATATGTAGACCCAATTCGGAGAAGAAGCGTATTAAACGAAGCGTGTCCGACAATGAGGGCAGCGGCAGCGGGCGGGAGCGTGATCCGGGAACAGAATCGGGGACGGATGTCAGCGTGTCGCATACCCCGAATTTGCACACGCTTGGAACGCATACCCCGCCTTTAAAACTCGATACTTTGACCTTCTCAGGCCCCACTCTACACATTGATGACGCACCTCCTTCGTCATCTCGGCACCCTCCGCCACCACGTGCGGGCGATGCGGCGCCGCCGCCGCCGCCAGCAGCTGTTCGTCAAGCTTCGTCGTCCTCTTCTGCCGCGTCTGACACGGAGAACACGGAGAACTCTGGTCCTGGTCCTGGACTCGGCGGAAGCGTTAGTGGAAACAGTGATGAAGCGTTCGAACGGGTGATCAATGTCAAGAATTGTCCTTTGTGTCAGCGCCCGCGATTGAACTCGAAGGCGGAGCGGGATATCGTTACGCATCTCGCTGTTTGCGCGAGTCAGGACTGGGCGCGCGTAGATCACGTCATGGTTAGCAACTTTGTTACAGCTGTGCAAGCTCAACGTAAGTGGTACACAAATGTTTTGTCCAAGGTATCAGCGGGGAATTATAAGATTGGCGCAGTGCGTGGCTCATTTGTTTCTCTGTCCTATACCCACGATCCTGTTAATAGAATTCTGCGAATATCATCGTGCAGAATCGGATGACTGGTCAGCTAGAGGAAGAGAAGATGCAGGTATATGTGCGGCTTGGTATTCGACTGCTGTACAAGGCGAGTAGTAACGCTCCTTCCTCCACATTCCGCAGCAACAGTACGTCACCGTATTGAGCCTTTTTTTCTTTTGATGGACAGGGCGCTCGTTCGAGGCTGGAGAGTGCGCGAGGTATGTTCCTGGCGCTACCATATAGGATCCCCATCATCCCCGTCCTGATTCGCCATATATAGCCCGTAGGCTTCTCAAATTTCAATCAATTAAGCAGGGCATCAAGTTCGACTCGCCCGAGTCAGCCCGTGAAATTCCAGCGTTCATAGAATTTCACAAACTCAACGTCGATGAAATACTGGACCCCCTTCCCTCTTTCAGTAGGTCCACATCTGAATCTCGTCGAGCGCTATGTGACCTTCTATTAGAAACTTTTAACCAATTTTTCTACCGGTTGGCACCTGTTCCATATTTATTCTTCGCTTGTCCTAACTGGCTTTGGTTGGTTTTTTGCAAGGAAATTAAAACCAGATGCGAGACCAGTCGAGACACCAGAGGACCCAAATCGTATTGTGAGCGGGGCAGATTGCCGGCTCATGGCATTCGAGTCAACAAACGAAGCGACAAAACTGTGGATCAAAGGCCGCGAGTTTACTGTTGCGCGACTCCTCGGCGATGCGTACAAGGACCAAGCGGAACGATACGTGGGGGGCGCGCTTGTCATTTTTCGCCTGGCGCCACAAGATTATCACCGGTTTCACTCGCCCGTTGATGGCACCATCGGGCCGATGACCTATATCTCCGGCGAGTATTACACTGTCAACGTCAGTATCGACACCCTGTTCGATTATTTGTATGTGGTTTGCTCATGTGCCATACGTGCGCCTGTTTGTGTAAAGCCACAAGCCATCAGGACGACGTTAGACGTTTATGGCGAAAATGCACGGAAGATTGTGCCAATTGATAGTCCACAGTTTGGACGGGTCATGGCAGTATGTATCGGTGCTATGATGGTTGGTAGTATCAAGACAACAGTGTTGGAGGGTGAGTTTGTCAAGCGGGGACAAGAGTTTGGTTATTTTGCATTCGGTGCGTACCTTTTTCTGGGCACGGAGACAATGGCACCCTCTATCAAACCTTCTTACTTTGTTGGTAGGCGGCTCAACGATCGTGTGTCTGTTTGAAAAGAACGCCGTCGAATGGGACGAGGACTTATTGGTTAATGGACGGGCATCACTCGAAACGCTCGTGCGCGTGGGCATGGGTATTGGTCGGCGCCGAGGATCGCCCGCACCGCTAGTCAACGTGGGTGCATACAACGGCTCTGGTTGAGAATCGCCCTTTCCCTGGTCGATTACTTCGAGGGTAGAGGCGAGCGATGATTAAGAGATAACGGGCGTTCTTTACCCGTTTGTAGTATAAAGGGTGTGTATTAGTATAATCTTTCATTGGCTATTGCTTTGGTCCGGGTGAGGGAGGTGTAAAGGATGAAAAAGGGAGTTTCCAAGTTTCCAGTGGAGTTCCTAATAAATAAAGCGACGGGCCGGACCTCCGTGCTATACCGCTCTCCATGACGGTGATGATGGGACCTACTAACACACAAAAACAACCTTCCTCTGCCGATACGGTTACAGCATACGACACCGCTGTTGAGCACTGGGAAAGCGGTCAAGGCGACGGGAACCTTGCGGATGATGATGAGGGGAATGAAGACGAGGAAGGTGAGGAGGATGCAGATGCGGAGGCAGAAGAGATTGCACGTCGCTTGAACGACCAGCTGTGGGCAGAGATAAACAAGGCTCAAGCGGAGGCCGCGGCTGCCGGTAACAAGGATACCGCGACTACAGGTGCTCCGATTTCATCCAGCCCATCTGCGAATTCGGACGGGGTCTGCCATGTGCCACCCGATAGGAGGGTGCACGAGGCACTCAAGACTATGCGAATCATCCTCAAAGACATTGCCAATGACCCACTTGCGCGCTCGACACTCTCTACTACCCTCATCCCTGGCCCCGGCGTTTCCGTCCTCGATGCTTTCGACAGCGCCGTCTCATCCAATGCCATCCCGAAAGAAATCGCCAAGCCCCTCAGCCACCTCTTGGTATCCCTCGCTCGCTCCGATGTCCTGTTTTCGTCTCTGAGACATTCGGAGGAATCATCTATTCAACTCCAGCTTGGAAAGGGGAAGCGTCAGCGAGATGACGGTGAACATGATGCCATGAATGACGATGACGGCGCCCCACCACCTTTGAAACGTCATTCCCGCCTTCCTGTACGCGCTGCAGTTCCTCCACTACTCCCTGTGCACTATGCATTACACACACAATTAGATGCCGCCAGTCGCGCAATCATCTCTGCTCTCACCAGCCCTGCCGCCCCGCCCACGGGTCCACCCCCACCGCCCTTGATAGCATCTATCCAGTTTCCACTTCACCAAGTCTTCCTTTTCGCAATGACAGCTGCAGGTCCCGCTCGCAACATGTTCCAAGAGGTTGGCGGCCTCATCCAGGCTCTTGGGGTACTCACCGGCGTCCCTATCAGTGGACCCAGTGCCAGCACCAACGACACTGCTTGGGGACATCCCGGGACATCCGTACATCCGTGTAGTTTCCTGGGCTGTGATAAGACTTTCGCGCGCTTATACAGCCTTCGAGCACACACTACCCGTGTGCACGCTGCCGAACGCCCCTTCCGTTGTACGCGCTGTCCCGCAGCCTTCGCGCGCAACCATGACCTGAAGCGCCACGAACGTCTGCACGAAGATAAAGCTTGGCAGTGCACAGTATGCGCAAAGGCCTTTTCCCGCCGCGATGCTCTCACGCGACATCGGAATACGGCCGCGGCGCGCCATAGTGCTTGCGCGACGGCGGACGTGGCAGAGATTGATGTGCCGAAGGGTGGTGCTGGTGCCAGTGCGGCCGTTGGGGATGAAACGCGCCGCACACGTATGTGGCATGATGTTTCAGATGTGGTGCCCGGTGCCACGGGTATTATCCTTGAGGAGGGCGAACTTCCTAGGTCGGTGCTGGTAGCTGCACACGAAGCAGTGGCACGGTTACATATGGTACTGCAAGCTTGTGTCGCTCGCGCATTGGGAGGTGGAATCAATGGTCCTGCGATGGCGTCTAATATGCCACTCGGACATACAGCTGCTGCTACGGCCGCTACGTCTGCTGTTGTGGACACTGTTATAACAGGTGGCCAGGTCACGCTCGCCAGCACCCTGGCACGACATCACTTTATGGACTTTCGCCTGAACAGACGCTCATGCTCGAACGTGCTATCGCGAGTGCCGCTTCGGCGGCACAGCTGCAGGCCGAAGCCGAAGCCGCGCTCGAGGAAGAGGAGGAGGGTGAGCCCAGCGAAGGCGAGGGCGGAGGCAAGGAGGATCAATGATGAATTCTCGCGATGCCCCGAGGGTAAGTCGTTGGTTGTTGGTTGTGCTCTCGACAAGCCTCAAATATGTGTGGCCTTTGCAAAGGCGCATTCATCTTACAGGAGAGACGAGGTTTGTATCAGAGCGTCTTGCCCGTCAATATGTTACCTCAATAGCGAAGGCGACCTCCATTCCGATGCCACAAAGAGGAGGTAAATGTACTAGCGCCGCCGCCGCGAGATTTCTTAGATCGAGGTCATACTCTGTGTCCACACAACTCGTCCCACGAACGCTGCGAATCCCAGTACCTGTGGATGTCACGCTCGTTCTCATGACCAACACACTACAACCCCCTAGGGCCTTCCACAAGGACTACTCGGGTGCCTGCTCGCCTTGGCACGTCCAGTAGAAATAAGGTACAATAGTGTTTGTTTATAGTAATCAATTTCGGTGGATGTGTGGGAGGGCTCTTGATAGTAATTAATTATGTAGTATGTTTGTACCAGATTGATCGTACGTGTACGTGTGACTTGGTCTATACCTCGCCTGGACTTTCTTGATAGGATCAGATAGTCGGTTTATCTGGGTACCTGGAGGCTGTTGCTCCTTCCGAATCTGGATGTCACGGGTGTCACATGGGCAGGTGAATACTGTAGTACCAAAGCTGGTTTTAGCACCGTGACTGTGCTGGGCGCTGGTAGTTGACATTTCCCATCGTCGCTCCATCGAGGCCGCAAATGGTCGTTTTGGAGGGAAATTCCATTTGTCCCATCACATCACATCACATTTACACGAAGAACCATGATCATGTCAAATAAGGACGACGGGACATAAAGCACTCCAGCCCTTGCTTTCAGTTATATTAAGCCACGATTTCATTATGTCTGGCCTCATGAATTAAAACATTAAATTCCCAAGCAAAACAGTACGTCGCTTTGCTACCACGGGTATCAGCGCGGCGCACAAATTCCATGAGCGACGAATTTTTTCATCAATCATAGACAGCGTGGGTTAACTTGGGTCTCCGAGTCGTTACAAGGTACTATGCTGTGGCCCAGCTCAGTTATATTGATGCCAGCTTGAGTGGTCGGCAATGCGTGTTGGTCAACGTGGTGAGAAATGTAGCGTAATAAACCCGAGGTACAGTCACCAGTACATCACCTTCCTCGCCATTCTCGTCCGCGGGTCGCGACTGTTACGGACACCGACGCACCTATACTATTTCCGCACAAAAGACCGTTGTCATTAGGATGGTCCGCGCGACCGCGGCAATACAGTATCGTGCTTGTGTGATCAGTTTCGCGCTGCTAGTGCATCGCTTGTCACCTTCCTTCTGCTTCTCATTGATTCAAGTTTGGGTACCTTATCGATCGTATTCAGCCGGCCTGCGTTTAAACAATTCTTCCTCGGCCCTAACTAACGTGAACGTGTGTGCAATTAGTTGCTCCACCTGTACACAATGACGTGAAAGCATCATACATGTGTGTACGCATGATCAATCTGCGCACGTGTGGCTACTAATGACACTCGTGCTCCCCTTAGAACAGTATTATGTTGGGCGTGTGCTGTGCGCCCCTCACACCTATGTGCCCGTGTGCAATCACCCTTTTTTGGTTGGCGTCGATCAGGGCAGCGTGGCCGATTGGGTTCTGCCGTTGTCGCTCGTTTATGACACGTCCATTGCCACGTCCACTGGCCTTAGTAGTACTGTACCAGTACTGGTATGCGCAGGCGCAAGAGCCGTGTGGTATTTCGCCCCGCCTCATCTCATCACCGAGTCCATATGTCCCACTGAAGGTGCAGCCTTCTACCATCAGGCTTAGGCGTGTGGAATTCGTGGATCACGCAACGCAAGTTGCCTAATCCTTGCTTCGACCTTAGACAAAGGGGCCTACCTGGCGGCTGTGGGGTCTACGTACCATGACCGTAATATACTACCGTATGTAGTCCTAGTGACTCAACCTACCCTATGAACGTGGCATTTGTCCTCACCAACTTGTCCCACACTTGATGTCTATCTGGGTTTCAAATTGAGGCATGCCAATCCCTACTAACACCACATTAAAACAAAGGCCTTTTAGGCGCTATCTCTGTGCTGCGTGGTGTCCTGTGTTGCATGGTAGGATGGGTGAAGGGGAGACCTATTTGTGGAAGGTTGAAGTTGACTGTACCCATCACGGCCTCAGAACCGCCAAGACCCTTATTAATTTCAAATCATATTATCTAACAAATTGATGGACCTGATAGACCCGCAACCTGGGAACAATTTTATGACAGTTTCCATTTTTACACCTTACAGTACGTTCACCCACTGTACATGCTGAGTTGTGCACAAACACCTTATATACTGTAAGAGGGGGAAACATGACGTTCGTACCTATGAGACAGAAACGCCAAAGAAACTTTCGAATGAGGCCCAGCCGAGTGACTAGTGGATGAATGAAGCGCACGCGGTGGACCAAGCCTAGAGGATAGCCACGAGTCCAGATCTCACATCCCAATGACACGAGCAGGACTGCGAACAGAAAGCCACAGTTGAGCCCAACTCACTTTGACCAGTTCAGATCTCAGATCTGCTGAAGTGTGAAGCATCGAAGCGTGTTGCGCTGAAAGGCAAAGATCACTACCAGATCCATTTGGAACCAATCTAAAGTCCAAATAAGCAGTAAAGCTGGAAAAGGTCCATTAATGGAGGGTGAAGCCGAGAACGACAAAATAAGGATTTAGCACGGAAGGGACGCTTGATAGTGGCCGAGAGAAAGACTTGTTACTGCTGAAAAATAGATGGAATGAGGTGTGAGTCTCTTGCTTCGACAAAACAAACCACGTCGCACCATATGTTACGCCACATAAAGTCGCATCTTTTTTCGAAAGCGGTGTCATTCAATCAAATAAAAAAACCAATCAAGTTCATTTGTGATATGCCGGATTCGCCCTTTTCCGCACCGCACATATTAGGGGTGATCAGGAGGCTGGGGCACAAGGTCCAGGCCGGGGTTTACATTCTCCGATATGGTCACCGTGTTGGGAACAACAACCTAATCGTGATGTCTCCATGCCAGCTATCAACATTCCAAACCACTGCAACACAGTTACGAAAGGATGAGATGATGGTCCGAAACGACGTGGTGGTGGTGGTTGTTGTTACTGTACGGGGTGTCTTCCGTCTCACGTTCAGTGGACGACAAATTGGACGGGGGGCCTATTACGGTAACCGAATCAAGGGGACAGTTACGTACGTGTATATTGGTGCCTTATCTCGATTCAGTGTTTCATGGGAGCCGCCATTTTACTCCACCGTGCCGGCATCTGTCTTTCGTGGAAAAAATCATAAACGGTGCTATTTGTGTCGAGGGAGTAGCAGTCGGCAGGCCGTTAGCGCATTAGCGCTCTTCGATTGGCGGACCTCAAACACGGCACGGGAAGCGGGCTGTTTGAACCGTGGCCCAAATTGGTGGGAAACCTCGTCTTTCTGATAGCAGCAAGTGGGAGAGGAAGTGTGAAGTGGAGGGGGGAAATGTGACAAGGGGGCTGTGTTGGGGAAGACGGGCACCTTTAAAGGCAGTGATGAAGTGTGTTCGGCCGGAGATCGCATTGAGTTAGTATTGTTCCTGTCAACGCTGATCCATTAAAACTTGGCGGTGCTTCTTTTGAAGCGCAGAACGGGAAACGCGTGCGACCGAGCGCTTCTAGCCTAGTTCCCCGAGCGACGTGCGGCTCGTGTCAGTATATCACCGTCCTGGTCGCCGTCACGACGTCTTTCTTCCCTCTTTCCTTCCTTTGCTCCGCCCATGATGGACTCGTTCGAGTACGCGTCTCTTATCTATCACTCCTTGTACGATCTATCTCACCCTCTCAGCTTGGCCTTCTCCTCCACCCTCGCGGATCCCCACTCATGGGCCGCTCCCTCTCCCCTCGACTCACCAGATCCCATCGGTGTCTTCGACTCGATCTTATACCCCACATTCGAGCGCGAAATCGTGAGTCTGCTCTTCCTCCCCTCACCTCAGCCTTCGGTCGTCAACAAATCATTAGTGCTCAAACTTTACTTGTTGCGGGCTCAACATACCAGACCTGCACGAGCTGCTTGCCCATTTTGAGGCCACACACGTCGAGTCTGTGCCCATCCTCCCTGATGAGCCACTCTACCACCATCCGTCGGCAGATTCGTTATACGATGTTGCGCATAAAGTTCTCAGTTTCCCACAACCACGCACGCTCCCTGAAGGTTCATGTCCACGCACACCAAGTCCCTATCCCCCAATACTGGATAGCGAATCAGATTCAGCCACTTCTCCCATGAGCCTGGCCGGCCCACCGAGTCCTCAAGACATTTTAGCTCGCGCGCCTACTCCCGAACCTTTCTTTCTGGGTACCCAAAAAGAGCCGATTGCGCTCTCACCCTCTTTACTAACAACACCGCGTGATTCTGCTTGTGGACCAAAACGCGTAGAGAGGCGCGGCCCTCGTGGCCGATTCCAGTCACATGAAATGACGACAACGCCTCGGAAACGTGAAAAATTGTATCATTGCCCGGTGCGGATGCTTTAGCGCTCTTGCCGCGTGCACGATGCTAACTTAATCCTGGCTCGGTTAGAAACCTGGCTGTCTGAAGGTTGGCTTGTGACATACCCGTGACCTGGGCCGTAATGTACTGACATGTGACAGTCGTATCTAAACCCGAATGGGCTGAAGTATCACCTGGACAAGGGTACTTGTCAACTTATATCAAGTGACGCTTAGGATACCCTTTGGCGGGACCTTCGCTTGTTCGTCCATCTCCTTTACGTCTGGTCGCGAGCTGTAGTGGACATGTTGAGAGAGATGAGCTGATTCATGGCAGAGATACGATACCCTATATAGAGAACCGTGCAGTGCTGGCGTTGAGTGCGGGGCACTACGAGAGAGCGCACACAAAAGCACATGTCCGTGCTGTAGTTGGGACAGGCTACCTTAATGCCGTACTGTAGGCCGTGTATCTTAGAGGCATCGCGAATCCCGCATAATCATTACGAACCAAGATCACACTTGTTGGATGCCCTGTGCTAACCATGCAGGGCTGGACGTTACCATATGTTGCGGAGACGTCGTAGCGCCTGGCTTGTTTAGGTGGGCCGCGGGATACGCGCCGCCCGGTAATGAGGCCGGGATATCAGACCAGTGATTTACAAAATGTACGTGGCGCGGGTTGCTCCGGGGCCCAATGGCACGGCACACCGCTGGCTCTCCCCCGCAGACAAAGGGAAGCGAGACGGGGATCACGGGAGAGGAGAGGACATA
>WNFQ01004591.1_pt1 | contig 10042 bp, 10 predicted proteins | sample 5400171 | NCBI WGS metagenome assembly WNFQ01 (sample SAMN13153356, study PRJNA577476) | soil metagenome | isolation source: 20 cm soil under Madrone tree | place: USA:California | collected 2016-06-14 | reverse complement strand
ATGTCGGAATTTGGGTCAGCGTCAAAGCTGGCAATGCCCATGACGCAGGCGTCGTACTCTTTCGTCTGCGTGATGCGGTCCAACAATGAGCGGAACTCAAGCGGCACAACTTGCACGCGCATTCCAAGCTGCTTTAGATCATCCTGAATCAGCGTCGCCATCTTGGCGCGGTCCGCGTTGGTTGAGCTCGTAAGGATGGAGAATTCCACCGGCTTGCCTTCGGAATCCAGGAGCGCGGATTCTCCATTCGGCCCATTGCCCCAGGAAAATCCTGCCTCCTTCAAAAGGGCGCGCGCCCGTTCGGGCGAGCGAGGCGGGTGAGCGAGCTTCTCATTTCCCCACCTGCGGTTTCCCGGCGCGACGAGGCCCCAGAGCGGAGTGCCGCGCCCCTGATAGACCAGCCGAACGATGGCTTCCCTGTCCACGGCAGCCGAAACCGCTTGCCGGAACCGCACTTCGCGGAACCATTTTTGCTTGCGAGTCAGCTCAGGTGAGGCTTTCTCGCCGAGATTGTTCAGATTGAAGAATAGAAAGTTATATTCAAGGCCCGGCCCGGCGTCCACCATCGTGTAGCCGCGCAGCTGCCGCGAGAGTACGGAAAAGTTTTCCGCGCTTAACTGGGCGATTGCGTCAGTCTCGCCGGATTGAAATTTCAGGACCTGGGCATCGGCATTCGGCACAAATAGGAATACGAGTTCATCCGCATAGGGCAGACGATTCCCTTTGACGTCCGTTTTCCAATAGTAGGGATTGCGCTCCAGCACGAGCCGCTGCCCCGCGACGTACTCTTTTAGCCGAAAAGGGCCAAGACCCGCCCATTGGTTCGCGGCGGTCGCCAGTGTTCCTATCTGGCCGAGCTTTCCTTCCTGGTAGGGTTTTTCGAGGAGATGCCTGGGCAAGATTGCTAGTCCGTCGAAGAGCCTTTCGCCCACGCCGTAGGTTTTGGGCAGCTGGAATACCACTGTTCGCGCATCCAGCTTACGGACCGTTATTGGCTTTCCGCTGATAATCAGGAGATCGCGTTGCGAAGCGTGCACGTTTTCATCGAGGTACACGCGGAAGGTGAATAGTACATCATCGGCGTCCAGAGGCTGGCCGTCCGAAAACTTCAGTCCATGCCTGAGAACGACCGTGTACTGAAGCCCGTCGGGCGAGATCTTCCAGGACTTGGCCAGCGCAGGCTCCGTAAGCTGCGTCGCGCGATTGATGTGGACGAGATCGGCTTGCATGACGCCGATGACCTCTCGGGATCGGGTATCTGTGGCAATCAGGGGATTCAGTGTTTTTGGCTCGCCACGCAGCGCGACGACCAGCCGGCCCCCGCGCTTGCCCACTTCTCCAGGCAAGACGAGAAATTCTTCTTTTGCGGATTTTTGCTGCGCGGAGGCACGGGCTTGGCCAAGGGAAAGAAAAAGAAGTGCAAAGCAACAGAGAAAAATCCGGCGCCAGTGGGGTCTTGCTCTTTGGTTTTTCACGCCAGGCCCCCGGAACTCCTCCTCTCTATCTTGTACGGTTCTAGCCGCTCCTGCAATGAACTCGCTAACCCCAAGTATCCGAGAAAGAACGGCACCATGGCCAGGGCGGGCAAGTACATCCACCAGTAAGACACCAGGACGCTGTACTGCTGAAGATTCGAAAGAAGATTTCCCCAGCTTGGAGCAGGCTCGGGCACGCCTAGCCCAAGAAACGAGAGGGTCATCTCCGCCAGCACGTACTGGGGGATGAGAATCGCTGCCTGCGTTAGAAGGACGCTGGATGTCTCCGGCAGGATGTGGCGCCGCAACAAGTAGCTATCCCTTGCACCGAAACCCCGTGCCGCACGAACAAAATCGCGTTCCTTGGCGCTGAGCACGATTCCACGTACAAGCCGCGCCGGCCGCGCCCAGCCAACCGCTCCGATGACGGTGACAATCAGGAAAAAAGCCTTTAGCGGACTAACCGACAAGGGTAGAAATGCGCGAAGAGCGAAGAGCAGGTAGAGCCAAGGCAGTGCTAGAAACAACTCCGCGACGCGCATCAGAGCATCGTCCCTCCAACCGCCGAAGTAACCTGCTGCCGCGCCGACGCACAAACCGATGGACAACGTACACCCCGCCCCCAGGATGCCAGCGAGCAGTGAAATCTGGCCGCCATACAGGAGCCGGGAGAATTGATCCCGGCCGTAGCCATCCGTTCCGAGCAAACAAATGCGCGCGCCTTCAGAACCGAACAGGTGTATGCGTGAGGGCAGGAATCCGAACAACCGATAGCCGGCCCCGCTCTTGAAAAACTTCATTGCAACGGGTTGGCTGAGGTCCTGCTCATACTGATCAAAGGTCCCTTCTCGTATTTTCAGCGCATACGCAAAGGGGCGCAGGTGAAGATGTCCTTGCGCGTCCATGAGATGAAGCCCCATTGGAGGCAAGTATGGATTCTTGCGATCCTGCTTGATGGGATCGTACGGGGCGAAGAACCCGGCGCAAACCACAATTGCATGCAGAGCACAAAGAATGGCGAGCCATCTTACAAAGGGGTGGCGCGTTCTCACCTGGAGCTACTCTCTGTACGGATACGCGGATCAGCCCAATAGAGAAGCATGTCAGCGACGAAATTACCGCTCACAAGAAAAAATGCTGAAAGCAGCACGCCGTCGATGACCACGTAGAGATCACGCGACAGGATAGACTCCAGCAAGAGCGGCCCGAGGCCTGGCCAGCTCATCACCACTTCGACGAGGAGCGAACCGCTCAACAACACACCGATGCTGAAACCAAATAGAGAAATGAGTGGATTCGCGGCCGCGCGCAGAGCGTAGCGATACAGCAGTGTGCGTCTGGGGATGCCGTGTCCTTTTGCCGCGAGGATGAACGGAGCGTTGAGGACTTCAGCCACTGCTGCGCGGACATGCCTTATGAGCAGCGGCAGAGCTGAGAGCACGAGCGCCGCAACTGGTAGCGTCATGTGCATCGTGAGATCGCGAAGTTTGCCGCCCAGTGGGAGACTCGCGAGATCGAGGGAGGTCATGCCGCCGGTCGGAAACCAGCCGGTCCTCACCGCGAGGACGAGGAGGCCCAAAGCAAGCGCCAGATCGGGGATGACCAGAAGTGCTGCGGTTGCCCATGAGAGCAAGCGGTCCGGCAGACGCCCAAATCGCTCGGCGCTCCAAACTCCGAGTGGCAGAGCTATGCCCCAGGCGATCAACGTGGCTGTAATGGTGAGAAGCAGAGTGTTGCGGGCCCGCACGAATAGAATCGGCGCCGCGGGAGTGTTGTACGCAAACGAAAATCCCATCTGACCGTGTAGAACGGAATTCGCCCATGACGCGTAGCGTATGGGCAACGGACGATCGAGTTGGTATTGGGCGCGCAACGCGGCCACCGTCTCTGGGGAGATCTGCGGATTCAAGCGCATCTCGTCGAAGTAATTTCCAGGAGCAAGAGTCGTGAAGAGAAAAGCGAGAATAGAAACACCAACTAGCAAGAGAAACGCGTGGCCGAGCCGCCGGAGAAAGAAGCGCATCATGACTCCAAGGGCGGCCGCGCCGCACTATTGAGGGACGGCATCGCCGCCAGGAGATCCCGGGTGATTTCCTCCTTGGGATGCCACAAGACTTTTTCGGCAGGTCCTTGCTCAACAACCCGGCCGCGACTCATGACAGCAATCTCGTCTGCAAGATACGCAGCCATGGCCAAGTCGTGCGTGATGAATAGATAAGTCATCCCCAGCGCGTGCTGCAGCTCTATCAAGAGATTCGCGATCTGCGCCTGGACCGAACAATCTAGCGCCGACAGCGCCTCGTCCAGAATCAAGAGTTTCGGCTCAAGCGCCAGCGCCCTGGCAACGGCTAGCCTCTGGCGTTGGCCGCCGCTCAACTGGCCCGGCAATCGCGGAAACATGTCTGATGGGAGGCCAACTTGCGCCAACAGGGCAACGGCGCGCTGCTTCATTTCCCCTCGTTTGAGCTTGCCTTGCAAAGTCAGCGGCTCAAGCAGTATTTCTTCCACACTCCATCTTGGATTCAGTGAATTTGACGGGTCTTGAAAAATGAGCTGAATCCGTGGACGAATCTGTCGCTTTTCGTTTTCCGCCAGCGCAATGATGTCTCTCCCTTCGAACCAAATGTTTCCAGAAGTCGGCATTTCCAAGCAGGAAATACAAAACGCCAGTGTGCTCTTCCCGGAACCTGATTCTCCTACGACCGCAAGCGTACTCCCCGGGTCAACCGCGAATGACACGTTATCGAGCGCAAGCAACTTTTCGCGCGAACCGGCAACATTCTGCCGTTCGTAGCCCTTCACAAGATTTTCAACTTTCAAGAGTGACTGCATATTTTGGCCGCCGAATAACGCATCAACCTCCATACTTGAAACAAGAAACGGTATGAGATTCGCTCAACTTTACTGCTGTAGGCTCGCGCTTTTGGCACTCTTCCATCCTTTCCGGGCATCTCGGCTCAAATACGCAGCCTTCACGCGGTGCCACGGCGGCCGAAAAATCGCCTGCGATCACTGGCAGCTTTGATTTGCGGCTGCTACCGCCATTCTCGAAAATCTGCGGCATCGATTGGAAAAGCGCCCTTGTGTACGGATGCTTGGGTGAAGACAGAACTGCTCTCGCCGGACCCAGTTCAGCGATGCGGCCGCCGTAGAGAACCAGCACGCGGTCAGCGAAGCCGGCTAGCAAAGCAGGGTTGTGCGTGATGAAAATCATCGCCAGACCCAGCTCATCGCGGAGCGTTCGAAACACACCGAGAATTTCCTTTTGAGTTGTGGGGTCAAGCGAGGCGGTCGGCTCATCGGCGATCAGCAGAGATGGTCCGCAAGCAATCGCTTGCGCGATCAGGACGCGTTGTCGTTGCCCTCCGCTCAGCTGATGTGGGTAGGAGTTCGAGATTCGATCTGCTTCTTTTGGAAAAAGAGAAGCGAGCACTTGGCGCGCTTTCTGGCGCAGGGCGCTCTTGCCTGCCGATTCGTGCGCGGCTAGCACCTGGAAAACCTGCTCACCGGCGCGTATTGCCGGATGGAGAGCAACAGATGGCTCCTGGTAGACGAGCGAGATGCGCTTGCCGCGAATCTGTTCCAGTTCGCCGGCCGACGCGTAAAGAAGGTCCTTGCCCTTAAAAAGTATTGAACCCCTCGAAATGTTTCCGTTTGAAGGAATGAGTTTCAGGAGCGAAACAGCAAGGGTGCTCTTGCCCGACCCGGATTCTCCAATGACACCGAGAATCTCGTTGGGCATGAGCTGAAAACTCACGCCCGCGAGTGCAGTGTAAGATGCGCCGCCGAACGAGCTATATGAAACATGAAGGTCTTGGACTTCCAGAATTGGCACCATGCTCCAGGCCTCTTTGGCCCACCCCCCTGTGAATCATGTTGAGGCAGGATGCAGGGCGCGACAAGGCAAACGTCTCTTCTCTCGTACGAAAGGTAATTCCTTTATGCACACAGAAACTCAATCGGATTTCATGTGAATGAGGGCTGCGGTGTGAAGAAAGTAGAGTGGGTCAAGGAGGGAATTTTGCGCTTGTCGGGAAGCCCGAAGAGGGCTGGGTATGGGCCGCTCCGACTCGCAGTGGGCACATGGAATCTTCGAGCCTTAAAAGGCAGCACAAACAGATATTCAAGATCCTGGCGGAGCAGGCCCAGGAGAACAATCAGAAACCCGTCCGCAAGTTTGTGCTTTATTCACTTCGACATACTTTCCTGACTCGCCTCGGCGAATCTGGCTGCGATGTCTGGACCCTTGCGAGGATCGCCGGGCACAGTGATATTAGGGTGTCAGCTCGCTATGTTCATCCATCCGAGGATGCGGTGCTCAATGCAATGTCGCGCCTGGGTGGGCACAAAATTGGGCACAGAAGACTTCGAGCGGCTTTGCAGCCGAAGCCCCCCGAAAGCGGCTAACTCGATAAAAGCAAAAGAGAAATATGGTGGACGTGACCGGGATCGAACCGGTGACCCCCTGCTTGCAAAGCAGGTGCTCTCCCAGCTGAGCTACACGCCCACAGTGGGAACTACCTACATTCTAAAGCATTTCCGCGGATTCCAAAATCCGTTCCTTCGCTTTTCAACCATCACTGTACCAAAACTGTACCAAAACCCCCGTCTGCAGGGGCTGCTTGCGCCGCGCCAAGGGTCATTTCGTTGGCTCGGCGGTTGAGCTTCTCAAGGGCTTCACGTTTCATTGCTAACTTCATCTGCGAGTATTTCTTGAAAACGTCAGAGTTACCCTGTCGAAGCAGTTGGACCACCCATTCATCCGCTACACCTCCGGCGCTCAGGCGCGTAGCGTATGTGGAGCGGAGGTCGTAAATTCTGAAATACGAAATCTCCGCCTTACGGAGAGCTGTGCGCCAGATTCTTTTGACTGATTTGCAGTGCTGACTTGTTCTCGGGCTGGGAAAGAGCGCAGAGTTCGTTCGAAGCGAGCCTGATCCCAGCGATCGACTCGCTGCGCTCGCTTGGGATCGTGTGGATTCCTGGACTGATGGCAGGGATGCTGCTTTCCGGTGCGCGGCTGGCGTATGCCGCAATCTACCAGTCCGTGCTGGCGATGATCTTTGTCTCTTCGAGTTTAACGTCACTCATGAGTACTTTGCTCATGCGCACCCACGTGATGTCATCAACGGAACAGTTGGTTCTTCGCCCCGAGAATTAAGAAAATAATTTTCAAAGAGTTCAGCCATAGAGCTGAAGCGTGCGTTCGCCCGTCGGATTAGTACCGAGAAACGCCCATCTCGTCAGTGCTTGTTTTCCTGACGAGATGTCGACTTAAGGTTACTAATCCTGACAGCCTAGCACCGGCCACAGTCTTAGCTGGGTCGTGGGTTGAACTGGGAAGAAAGCGCGAAAGTCTTCATTAGCGGATGTCAGATCGTGAGAACGACCCTGCCGAAGGGGCGCGACCCTCAATGAGGTAACGCAGAGCTTCCGACGGACCCTCCAATCGCAGGCGACAGCGGGAACACCGGAAGCCGAAACATCCTCGATGTTGTCGGGAATCGAGTAAAGGCTCTCCTTTCGGACAGCAACCCACTCACTGTAGGTTCCATTCTCTGAAACGCCATACGGCCCGGTAAACATTACACGCGAACCAACAGGAAAGGCTTCCACGACGACCAAGTCGTGCCCTTCGAGATCGATCACATTTCGCTTGAGTTCTTCGGCGATCACGAGGCGATCCGGGATTTGGCCTGGAAAGAGCGGGTTCCAGAACTTCGCGAGGAAGTCTGGCGAGGCCTGCTGGCGCACGAGTTTCACAACATCGGGCGTGGCCACCGCCTTGGCATTGGGAAAACGATCTAGGACGCTCCGATGCCAAAGAAATGGTCGCCGTGACCGTGGGTGACATAAATCGTCGTCAGGTTCTTGCCGCTCGCCGCGACCCAATCTACGAGGATGTCCGCTTGCTCGACGGTGATAAAGGTGTCGACGAGGACGGAGTCTCGCTTGCCCGAGATAAGTGTCGACGATATCGACGACCACATCAGCTGTTTCGTGCCCGGAGCCAGGTCGCTCGTGACGGTTGGGATGCCGGGCGTCACGAGCACGTCCCACTTCAGCGGGAGGTCTCGAGTTCCGGCTTCAGTCGTTTTTTTGGCCATGTTGAATCTCCATAGTTTGTTTGTTCGCTCTTGCCGCATGTTAGGACTCGTTATGAGGGCCTTCGAAACCCCGCAGCAGACGTAGCCGCATTCAGGCTAAGGTCATCGGAGGTCAGCGGTCCGCCGCTTTGCTGATGGTCATAGTGATGCTCGTACACTACGCGCGACCCCTTCCATTTCCGGAGAGTGCACCAGCTCATAGTGCAGGTCCTACCGGAGACACCAACCAACTCGAGCGTCCACGCAGATTGCGTCTCGCCTGCAACATCTCCAGGAATCGCGCTTTGCCGAATGGATATCAACAGACCATTGAGTTCGGCCATTACATGAAGGGGCACCAGGAAGTTGGCCAGGAGCGAGCGCACTCGCGCCTGTCCTCGAATCGGTTCTTCCCCGGTGTCCCTGGTTACCTCGATATCGTCGTCGTAAAAGACGTCGAAGATCTCAAGGTACTCTTCGAAGCTTTCGCTGATGTTAGCCTGGACGATGGCCGCATTTAGGCTGCGCTCTCGGGTCTGGGAACTTATAAATGGATCAAGATCGATGTGACCGGCGGAGACGAAGCTCTGTTCCTTTGTCATTGAAGTTCCTCGATGTAGCAATCTGGATCGAAACGCACACCACCTTCGATGTCGTTTGAGACCGGTCGGTTTCAGTTATTTTGTGTTACCTCGCGCAAAAAAAGATGCAACCAATTGTGCTGTTGATCATCACATATTGCGCGGGAGAAGGTATGTCAGTAAAAAGCGTCCAGTTTACGGTTGCCGCGCACATTATGGCTGCTCTGGGTTTCCTCCATGGCGAGGAACTTTCCTCGGCGACCCTGGCCGACAGTGTGAACGCCGACCCCACCTTCGTTCGAAAATCGCTCTCCAAGCTGTCGAAGGCGGGCTTGGTGGTGACAAAACGCGGCAAGAGCGGAGCCAGCGTGCTTGCGCGTCCTCCGCGACAGATCACGCTGCTCGACATATACCGTGCCAGCACGGCACCACCGGCGTTTGCCATTCATTCGTATCCGGTCGACAAGAGGTGTCCGGTCAGCTGTCACCTCAAGGAGTGCATGTCGGGGGTACTCTCGCAGGCTCAGAACAGCTTCGAGAGATCGCTCGCAAAAATAACCCTGGCCGATCTGGTTGGTCAGATCCGGGAAAAGACGCATTGACTTTTTTTGCCTTTGTTCGTGCAGATTAAAAGAACAATAAATCGGGAGGACTAAGAGAATGCTGACGGGAACCGAACTGGCGTCCGACGAGCGAGCAGAAAACAAAGGGCGGCGAATCAGTGGACGAACGTCGGCGAAGCTGTGGGTTGCCGCTAGCCTAGCAGGGATAGTGTTTATGGGTGCATGGCTCAAGTATTCGCCTAAGGCGAGTGGGAGTTCCGCTGTTGCTCCGCCTGCTGCACTTCCACAAGTCGTGGTGAGCAAGCCGCTGGTGGAAGACATCGATACGCGGCTGGGCTTCCTTGGCCAGTTCGCGGCGGTTTCGCAAGTCGAACTGCGCGCGCAGGTGGGCGGTACGCTTACGGGAGTATTTTTCAAGGATGGGGACATTGTTCGGAAGGGCGACCTCCTTTTCACCATTGATGCTCGACCTTACGAAATCACACTTGCCGAAGCGAACGCCCAGCTTGAGGTTGCGGCGGCTCGACTGGAACTGGCTGACCGCCAACTTGACCGTGCCAAAGACCTGGAGCAAAGCAACGCTGGATCGGTCGAAAACGTTGACCAGCGCACATCCGATCAGCGGTCGGCGCGCGCTGCAGTCGAAGAGGCCAAAGCTCGAATCCGCGATGCGCAGTTCGACCTCGACCATTGCCGGATTGCGGCGCCGTTCACAGGGCGCATGGGCACCCATCTCGTTTCGGTAGGCAATCTGATTGCTGGCAGTCGCACAGCGACGAGTCCGACGACGTTGCTCGCGACACTCGTGTCGCTTCATCCGATCTACCTTGACTTTGACATGAGCGAGTCCGATTTCCTCGTGTACTCCAAGTATCGCGCGCACCTCAAGGAAGGGCATGTCCAGAAGGTTGAGGTTGCGCTCGGCGACGACAATCAGTACGCGCGAAGCGGTGTATTTGATTTCCTGGACAATGTCCTCGACCGTTCGAGCGGCACGATCCACGCCAGGGCTACAGTTGCGAATTCCAATCTGCTTTTGACTCCCGGCCTGTTCGCTCGTGTTCGCCTGGTTGTTGCGCCTCCTTCACCGACCCTCCTTGTGCCGGACAGCGCAGTGCTGCCTGACCAATCGCAACACATGGTTATGACCGTTTCGGCGGACGGGACGGTCGCGCCAAAGCGAGTGGAAGTAGGGGAGATTCGCGACGGTTTGCGAGTCATCCGGTCCGGGCTCGCACCGAGCGACCGAGTCATCGTGGACGGACTACTGCACGCCGCGCCCGGAACCAAAGTCGCCACTCAGGACGGCACGATCCGTTACGACGGCGGTCAGGACT
>WNFQ01004587.1_pt1 | contig 10043 bp, 9 predicted proteins | sample 5400171 | NCBI WGS metagenome assembly WNFQ01 (sample SAMN13153356, study PRJNA577476) | soil metagenome | isolation source: 20 cm soil under Madrone tree | place: USA:California | collected 2016-06-14 | reverse complement strand
AAGCGCCGATCGATACTGGCGGCGCCGTTCGCAAAACGGTTCCGTTTAAGAACGGCGAATTGGAAGTGTGGACGGCAAAATCGCGCCGAGCGCAACAACAGGGGCGCGCGGATATTTTCATTCTGCGTTTTTACGGCAACGCGGATCGCGCCGAGCGCTGGCCGGCCGAAGAGGCCGAAATGTGGAGCGATCGCGCGGTTGAAATCTGGGGAATGAATTATCCCGGATTTGGAGGTAGCACGGGGCCAGCGCGGCTTTCAACAATCGGCCCGGCGGCGCTTGCGGCCTTTGATGAACTAAAACATCACGCAGACAATCGGCCAATCGTTCCCTTCGGGGCAAGCATCGGCACGACGGCAGCGCTTCATGTGGCGGCGCACCGTCCGGTCGCCGGATTAATTTTGCAGAACCCACCGCCGCTGCGCGAGATGGCCCTTCGTCAGTTCGGATGGTGGAACCTGTGGCTGTTAGCGGGTCCCGTCGCGCTACAAATGCCGCGAGATCTCGACAGCATTCAAAACGCGAGAACGACTCGTGTCCCAGCGATCTTTTTGTTGGCAGAAAAGGATGAAATAGTTGCGCCGCGGTTTCACCAGTTGGTTGTCAACGCCTACGCTGGGCAAAAACGCGTGATCGAATTGCGCGGCGCCCATCATAATGATCCGATCGAAGGCGCGGCGCTGGCAGATTTGAATAACGCGCTGGATTGGCTGCTGGCAAAGGCGAGTTCTCGTTGATGGGTAGCGCACGCCAGTGAATTTGCGGCGATCGCAGGCGTATCATTTGCCGCTCGATTTTCAGATTCGGTCCCCTTTAAGCTCAGTGCGCCATGCAGAACGCGCAGAACCTGATGAGCAGTTTCGAGTTCATCGCTGCGCTGATGTCAATAATCATCGGTCTGGGGGTGACCAATCTGCTCGCTGGAGCCGGCCGCGCATTCTATCGGCGCAAAGAAAACCCGCTCGATGAGGTCCACATTGTCCTCACCGTCGCGACTTTGCTGCTGCTGGTTTTGCAGTGGTGGGTCACATTCAGATGGAACACCGAACTGAACTGGACTTTTGACAAGTTCCTACTTCTAACTGCATGGACCGTCACGCTGTACCTGCTCACAGTTTTTCTGTACCCGCCCGATCTTTCGGAAGCGGAAGAGCACCAGGGCCGCTTCGAACGAAACCGCTCAGGGTATTACTCCACGTTCATTGCGATGTGTTTGCTCGACATCGCGCAAACGGCAGTTCACGGCGAACTTTTTCAGCCAGTGTGGTACGTGCCGTTCGTCGGACAATATGCGCTACTCGCCGTCGGCGGTCTCTGTGCGCGCCGACGCGGTTACGATCGGTTTTTTGCGTGGTACCAGCTAGTCACGCTGCTAGCGTGGGCATTGGTGTTTAGAAGACTTCTGGTGGGAAATGCGATGCCCTGATTGGAAACTATTCGCCGCGCGGCGCTTTTTGGCTCATTCAGGGCTTAATCGCTACCCATTCATTCTGCGCACGAGAATCAGCGACAGCCTGCACAACGCGCATGTATCGAATGCCGTCTTCGAAATTTGGATGCGGATGCACGCGACCTTTTGATTTAACGGCCGCGAGAAAATCTTCTTCCACGCGCCACTCGCCGTCCAATTCCGGTGGAACATCGATCACGTGCAGCGCGCGATCTCCGTGCTTTCCCGCCTGCACGACGTCGGATGTGAAATCGTACGTCAGCGTGCCGGCGCTGCCGTAAATTTCGAGCCGGTCGCCTTCCGCCAGGGCATTAATTCCGCTGAACTCCAGCACGCCTTCCGCGCCATTCTCAAAACTGCACTGAATCGTGAGCAGATCGGGAACGATCACACCGTAGCCTTCTCGAACCGGACGAATGATTTTACCGCGCGCGAAGACGCCGGTGATGTCACCGAGCCAACGCTGCAAAACTTCGACGTAAATTCCCAGCGTGAGCGTGTTGAGTCCGCTAATCTCAATCTTTTGCCGCCAATGCGCCGGAGTGTCGGGATCCAGGTAATTGCCGGTGAAACTTTGCAGCCGCACATGATGCGTACGTCCGATGTAATTTTCAGCCAGAATCTTTTTGACCAGCAAATCGGCGCGCATTCCAAATGGTGGCGGGCAAAGCATCGTCACCAGTTCGGGATAACGTTTCGAGGCGGCGAGCATTTCTTCGGCTTCAGCCAAATCCATCGACATGCGGGCCTGACAAAAAACGTGTTTGCCCGCCTCAAGCGCGGAAATTGTCACCGCAGAATGCATGTAAGGTGGCGTGCCGATCCAGACGACGTCGAGATCGTGCAGTGCCACCAACTCAGGCCAATTCTGTATTGGCGTTGCACCCGGTGCATTTTCGCTGCAGAATTTTTCTGAGCTCTCGTAGGTGGAATTCGAGACGGCGACAATTTCGACTTCCGGATGTTTCTTTAAGGCGGGCAAATGGCGGGTGCGAACGATGTTGCCGGCTCCGATAATGCCAATCCGCAGCTTGTGATTGTTTTTGTGCATAAGCTCAGGTGCGAGCTACGTTTGACCGCGAGCAGCGATGGCGCGTTCAACTCTCGAGGAGTACGGCTTCCCAGCCGTCGAGTTTAAAATTTACGGCTGCCCAAGCCGTCACTCCCCTGAGGATCATCCACTTGACCAGAGCGCTTGTGCGCGGCAGGTTACGCAGCTTTTTTCGCGACATGAAAGTTTGTCACATCACAGGATCAAGAGCCATGCGCGGCAGCGTCATTCACCGGCGTGGTTTGGCCAAGAAAAAAGGCGGCGTAGGCCGGCACATCACCAAAATGGTGCCGCGCATTTTCGCGCCAAATTTGCGTCACCAGCGCATCTGGGTGCCGGAACTCAAGAAGTTTGTGCGCGTCCGCGTTACTGCCCGTGGTCTTAAGACGATTAACAAACACGGCGCTTACAAGGCGCTGAAAAAAGCCGGCGCCATCTGAAATTGTAGGGCGTCTGCATCCATGGCGTCTGACACAGACGCCCTACAAATAAAATTGCCGCGGACGCCCTGTTACTGTTCGGGCCAGGTAAGCTGTAGAGGCCAAGACCTTGTAGAGGTAGTTGTGTCAACCGCCCCGGCGCTCGCCGCGGCCAGCGCCTCCACAGTTTCCTGCTGCTGCTTTGATTTGCGGCGGGGCAGATCGAGCGAGCCATCGTTGAACTCGATCACGTAACCTTCGTTGATCAGCCAACGCAGGTCGGACGCCACCGCAAGACTGCGTGCCTCTGCATGTTCGCCCGCGCTATCGCGAATCAACCTTTCGAAGAGTTGTTTGCCAGTGCTTCGTTGGGCCGATCCCAGCGCTTCAAGGATCGCATTCACAGATGGAGATACTCCCGCCTGTTCATAAGCAAACGCGCGTGGGCGAATTGGCGAGATAAACAACATGCCGCGGCGATGCCGAAAAACGTGCAGGCCATTTTGTCGAAACCGCCCGGCCAGCTCCTGCATCATGTCTGAAGGCGACCGTGTTTCGCGCATCCATGCCTCCTCGATCGCCTGATTTAGCATGCGATCGGGCAAACGCCGGCTCAATCCTCCGCCGAAGGTAGCTTCCCCAACATCACGGATCAGTCCGGGCAAATAATGCGATCGAAAATGCCGTTCCGCTTCCAGTGCAGAAGAAAATTTAAGAGAGCTTGCTTCGCGCAAGGTTGTATAGGTCGTGATCTTTCGGGCTTCCTCTTTCCAGCGCTCGATCAACTCCGCATCGCTCATAACGTCGATTTGCCGCTGGTAATCGGCAAAACTCATTCGGCGGCTGAAACGTTGCTCGTAAAGACTGCGGAGCTGCGGCTGATAATTGTGATAGTTGGTCGGGCCCAGAAGCGTTCCGCTCAAGCGGCAGCGCGCCACATTTGAGAAATTTCCTTTAATTGGATCGGTCTCGACAACATCCATCTGGTAGAAATCACGCTGAGCGAATCGGAATGAGTTTCGCTCCAGAAACTCGCGATCCACGGACACCGTGCCGTTCTCACCCAGTTGAAAAAGCGGCGAGTGCGGCTTTGCTGCGACGTAAACCTCGTATCCAACGGGTTTTTCAAGAAATAACCTGGCCAGTGCAAACACCGAATACGCAACCGAGCCGGACTTGATCTGCGCCACTACGTTTTCAAATGCCAGTGAGTATGGCAGGAAACGAACTGTGACTGACGGCGTTCGCGTAAACTGAGGATGCCGATCCAGCCGACGGTGATTTTTGGACCCGCGCGGACGACCGTCTCTCGCACCGCTTCTCTGTCGCAATCCATCGCGATATCGCCTCTCTACTTTGGGTGTTGGATGTTGGATGCTTGCTCGTGATTTATCGGAGTCGGACGCCTGCTCGCGATTTATCGGAGTTCGGTGTTTTGGCTTACCGCGTGGGGCACCGCGCCACCTTTTTTGAGCTCCCCTATCTTCTTCCTCCGTGTAATCCGCATAGCTCTTCGAATCAGCAGGTTCTTTGACCCACGCAGGCAGAAGCTTCAGATCAAGAAGATCCACAGTCTCGACAGCGGACGAGCTCATCAGTTTCATCTACTCGAAGGAGATCGGAAGGCAACCTCAAGGTGTAGCGGCGGAGCACGCTCTCATGTTGGGGCCTCAGATTACACCATCTTGGCATGTCGAGCGCAGTCGAGACATCTCAAATCTGCCTTTCACGGGCGCGACCAGACGAAGATCGAGAGATCTGATTCGCTCAACCCCCCGCTCGCTCACCCTTCGGCCTTTCCGTCCATGTCGCGGCTTCCCGAGCCGCTCCATTCTCGGCTTCGCTCGGAATGACAAGAATTACACTCGTGCACGCGCGCCAAGCTCCCGAAAATGATTGACAACCTGTTTAATTCATTTACTTGCCATGCTGTGCCCGGACTGTCTCTCGCTCTGCGGGACCGGACTTAACCCACGCGCGACTAACACAAACCGAACAAATTTTTTATGGCGGAAAAATCGATCGAAGAGAAGGTCAAAGACATCATCGTCGAGCAACTAGGCGTGAACCCGGAGCAGGTCACGCCGCAGGCGTCTTTCATTGAGGATTTGGGCGCAGATTCGCTGGATATTGTCGAGCTAGTGATGGCGTTTGAAGAAGAGTTTGGGGTCGAAGTGCCGGACGAAGACGCGGAAAAACTGCAAACCGTCGGCGACGTCATTAAATACATCGAAGAGAAATCGTCCAAGCAGTAGCGCAATTCGAACGCACTGTAGAGGGCAGGCTGCATCGCCTGCAGCACGGAAGCCGGGCTGACAGAGTCGTAGCTAGAACTGATCACTAATCACTTCTCACAGACACAGATCACCCGCCTTCGCCGCGGCGACGGCCCGACAGACTTTTGGGGATGAGGTTCTACGGGCGCGGGGCTGGCGTGGGGCGAGACCGTGGCGATGGGGTGGATCTTGGTGAGGGAGCCGGTCGTGGGGTAGGCGTTGGTGTTGGGGTGGGTGTAGATGTCGGCGTGGGCGTCGGTGTTGCGGTTGCAGTCGGAGTCGCTGTGGCGGTAGACGTCGGGGTTGGAGTTGGCGTCGCGCCGGATTGCATTTCAAACGAGCCGATGTCGATGCGACCATTCACTACGCGATCGAAACCCGCTCCACGTTGATCAAAGAACGGCGGTGGCGTGAACTTGGGATCGCCCGTATCAATGGCCGGACTGCCCGGCAACAACGCGTGCGTAAACGTTGGGCCGCCGTTGTCCTGGAGCGGACCGAGCAGCGGGTCGGTATTAATCTGATCGCCTGGACCAATCAAATACCCGCTGCCGTCATCACTGCTGAGATTGTACCCATCCGAGGTAACCGTGCCGCTGTCGTTAAGGATGTTGGCACCCGACTCGCCTCTTTTTAGAATCGTGCTTTCAATCTCAAGTGTCCCCAGACGATTATTAATCGCGCCACCGTTCATCCCCCTATTGGCAATTAGGGTGCTATTACGGATCGAGCATTGTCCGCTGTTCCAAATGCCGCCGCCGTGTAACTGGGTCGCATTCCCGCTCAATGTGCTGTTGCTCACTGTCAGTGACCCGCTATTGAGAATGGCACCGCCAGTGAATTCACCTGTATTACCGCTCAGCGTGCTACTGTTGACGGCCAGCGTTCCACTGTTTTCGATGCCGCCGCCATAATCTCCAGCGTAGTTACCGCTGAGCGTGCTATCCTCGACTCTAAGCGTGCTCCCGGCTAGGAAACCGTCGGAGATGCCACCACCGGTGCTGTCTGTGGAGTTACCGCTCACCGCGCAGTTGATGACCGAGAGCGTCGAGCGCTCGTTCAAGATGCCGCCGCCGAAACCGAATTGAGGAGCAACCCCGTTGCTGATCGTGAGGCCTTGTATGACGACTGTCAGTGCGGGCATGAGATGGAAAATGCGGAAAGCCGGTGCGTTTTGCGCCCTGGACACCGCCAGCAAATTCGCGCCAAGGCCACTAATCGTGATATTCTTGTTAATTACGAGCTCGGCGGTAGTCAGCGTGACGGTCTGTCCTTTGAGCGCGGCATCGAAATTAATCATGTCGCCGTTGTTCGCATCGACCAGCGCCTGTCGTAACGAGCCCGGCCCGCTGTCGTTGGTGTTGGTGACGGTGATGGTGTCCGCGTGAGCAGCAATTGCAACTGCGCAAAGCAGACTCACCCATATGGCGGCAAGACGCGTCTTCACGGCGCTTATTGGTCCTATTCTGGAGTGATCGAAAAGTCGAGGCGAAAGCACGACTCGCGCCGTGTCTTTTGCTTATCGGTTGCGTAAGCGAAATACGAGGCTCAGACTAGATTTCGATGAGTTTCCCACTGTTGGAAAAACCATTGTTTGAAGCAGGCGGACATTACGTCACGTTTCTGGGCCTGATAGCGTTCGCCGGTTTTTTCGCAGCGGGCCTGGTCGTTGCCCGATTTCTCCAAAGCGAGATCGTGCGCCGTTTTTTCAGCCGTTTCAAAATCGACACAAATTTCATCGCGATCGTCACGACCATCTTAAGTCTCGCGTCGATCGTGTTTTTCACCGTTACCGCGATCAATGCCGCGGGAATCCCGCTGGCTTGGAACGCGCCCCTTCCGGCGATCAAGCTGAGTCTGGTTCAAATTTTTCTGCTGGTTGCGCTCCTGGTCGGAGTTTTTTGGTTCTCCTCCGGGACGAAACGTTTTCTCTTTAACCGGTTACTTGCGCAAAGTGGGCTGGACCGTTCGTTGCAGTACGCGATCGCCCAGGTTGTCAGCAACATCGTGCTGGTGGTCGGCATCGTCATTGTTCTGGAAAACACCGGAATTCATCTGGCTGCATTGGCGGTCTTTGCCGGCGCTGTAGGCGTGGGCGTCGGCTTCGGTCTGCAAAACATCGCGAGTAATTTCATCAGCGGCCTGGTGATCCTGGCGGAGCGACCGATCACCATCGGCGACCGCATCGAAGTGGCGGGCATTGCCGGTCAGGTGGAGCACATTCGTGCGCGCAGTACAGTCATTCGCACCAACGACAACATCATGATGATTGTGCCGAACACGAAATTTATCGATTCGCCGGTCACCAATTGGACGTACGGCGACCGGCGCGTGCGCTTTCGCATCCCGGTAGGCGTCGCGTACGGCAGCGATGTCAACAAAGTTCGTGACGCGCTGCTCGCGGTCGCACGTGAAAATCCTCACACGTTGAAGGAACCAGCCCCTGGTGTTTTTCTCGATCAATTTGGCGACAGCTCGATCGATTTTAAGCTGATGGTATGGAGCAGTGAAATGAGCGCTCGCCCAAGCCGCTACCGCAGCGACCTAAACTTTGCTATTGCCGAAAAGTTTCGTGAAGCGGGAATCGCGTTTCCGTTTCCGCAGCGCGACGTGCACATTCGCGACGGCGTAATCAAACTGGAAAAGGTCACAAAGAACGAAATGGCGGAGCGATCTGAGGCTTAGACGCATCTGCGTCATTCCGAGCGGAGTCGAGGAATCCTGTGGCGATACCCAACGGCAATTCCAGGGGACCCTGCGACTTCGCTCAGGATGACAGGCCACTAGATGAATTCTCGTTTTACCATGCTGCATAACAACCGCATTCCAATTCCTCAGGGCATAGTGACGGTTGTTACGCGTAACGAGTTGCGAAATTCGCATGCCTGGAAACGGGCGTTCCAAGACAAATGCAAAGATCATCGTTACTACGAAATCGTCGAAGACACATTGCTGCAGAACGATTTCGAACATCATTATCTGTTGCTCGAAGACAATTCCGGCCAGCAGCGCGCGATCCAGCCAGTCTTCTTTGTCCGGCAGAATCTTGTCGAAGGCGTCCCGGGCAAAGTTCGCTCCATTGTTGACGAGGTTCGCAAAATTTTCCCGCGTTTTCTCACGATGCGCGTTTTGATGGTGGGCTGCGCGGCCGGCGCAGGCGACCTGGGCGTGTCCGATGAAAACGATGAAACGTGGATGGCAAAAACGCTCGAAACAGGGTTGCTAAAGTACGCGCAACAAAACAAAGCGTCACTCATTGTCTTCAAAGACTTTTATGCACAGTATCGGCCCGTCCTCGCGCCGCTCTGTTCAAGCGGCTACGCGCGCATGGCGAGCATGCCGATGACGCGACTGCTGCTGCGCTACGACAATTGGGACGAATATTTTCGAACGCTAAGCAAGGCTACCCGGAAAGATTTGCGCCGAAAATTCCGCAAGACGGAACGTGTGCCGAAGATCGAGATGCAGGTCGTAACCGACATCGCGCCTTTGATCGCTGAAATCTATCCGCTGTATCTCGCGGTGCACGAGCGATCACCACTGAAATTTGAAACGCTGACCAAAGAATATTTCCTCGCCATCGCGCAGCGGATGCATGAACACGCGCGGTTCTTTATCTGGCGACAAAGCGGCAAAATCGTCGCGTTCAGTTTTTGCCTGGTCTGTGGCGACAAGATCTATGACGAATGCATCGGACTCGATTACAGCGTCGCGCTCGGTCTGCATCTCTATTTTTACACGCTGCGCGACATCATCTCATGGGCGCTGCAACAAGGATTGAAATATTACTATAGCAATCCACTAAACTACGAGCCGAAGCTGCATTTGGATTGCGAGCTGGTGCCGCTCGATCTCTATGTGCGACATACCAGCGCTCTGCTCAATCCAATATTTCGTCGCGTGGTCAAATATCTCGGACCAACAGGGCACGACCCGGTTTTGCCGCGATTTCCCAACGCAGATCAGCTTTAAAACCACGATTCGACACAAATCTAGCCCGAAGCGATGCCAGCCTGACCGAATAACACGCCGATGTATTTGCAAATCCGCTCAGCCAAATCGCAGTCGGCGGACGTGAAGACTTTTAGCTCTGGCACAAGCGCGAACACCCGGAGCGTGCAGTGCAGAAACGGAATGGGAATCTTAAGAACTTGCCAGGCGTGGTTTCTTTAGCGAATAGTTTCCATTCGAGGTTTCCCCATGAGTGCTGACGCGATCCAAATAGAGCGCCCGAGTACGAATTCAAAGCTCTTCGCGCATACGCGCTGGGACGCTGTCCCAACCGCGGCGGGCCTTTTTCACTTCGCCTATTTCCTAGGCCTGTACTTCCTTTATCCGCACGCGCCGCTGTGGGTAATGCTAATCCTCGGGTTCATTTATTCGCTGATGATCAACGCCAACATCAATGGCGTGTCACATAACTTCATCCACAACCGCTTTTTCCGCTCGCAACTGCTCAACCGAATTTTCGGCGTGATCGAATCGGTGGCCTGCTGCTTTTCGCAGACCTACTACGACGTGGTTCACATGCAGCATCACAAGGGCAATGCCGATCGCCCGGATGAAAACGGTGAGACGACTGATTGGATCTCGATTTACAAACATGGGCACGATGGCGAGGCGGAAAATCCGTGGGGCTACGTTTTTCTCAGCTTCTTTCGCGACAATCCCAGCGCGATCAAGCGCGAGTTGGCCAAGCGCGGTAACATCGAACTGCGTTGGGGCAACGTCGAACTGGCCGTGTTCATCACGATTTTAATCGTAATGGCAGTTATCGTCCCGACCAGACCGATCCATTTCATCAACTGGCGGTTCATGCTGTTTTTCCTGCCGTTCTTCTATCTCGG
>WNFQ01005509.1_pt1 | contig 10044 bp, 9 predicted proteins | sample 5400171 | NCBI WGS metagenome assembly WNFQ01 (sample SAMN13153356, study PRJNA577476) | soil metagenome | isolation source: 20 cm soil under Madrone tree | place: USA:California | collected 2016-06-14 | reverse complement strand
CGCGGCGACCCCGGCCGCGCCGCGCTGGAGGAGCGGCCATCCGCCCCACAGGACGACCGGCGTGGCGAGCGCGAGCTCGATCCACGCGAGCGCGCCCCCTGCGAACGCGTGCCGCAGCGACTGGCCGGGCAGCATATCCGCCATGGCGGCGAGGAAGAGCGGCAGGGTCAGGATCAGGCTCAGCCAGAAGCGCCGGCTCATGTCGGCGAGCTCGGGGCTGGCCTCCTCCTCGGCGCTCGGGGCCCGCGCCTCGAGCGTCATGCCGCAGAGGGGGCAGGCTCCCGGCGCGGAGCGGACGACCTCCGGGTGCATCGGGCAGGTGTACTCGGTGCCCGGCGCGGGCGGCACCGTCGCGCGCGGGCGGAGGTAGCGGGCGGGCTCCGCACGGAAGCGCTCGGCGCAGTGGGCGCTGCAGAAGAAGTAGCTCCGTCCTTCGTGCACGAGGCTGCTGTGCGCGCGCGCCGGCACGACCTGCATGCCGCACACGGGGTCCGTCGCCGTCCCGGGCTCCGAGCCGGGCGCCTCTCCCCGCTCGGCATCCGCGCCGCTGACCTGCCCGTGCTCCGAGGGCGCTTCCCCCCCGCGTGGCCCTGTTCCTGGGCGTTGTTCAGACGCCTGCGCCACGTGATCCCACGGCCCGGCTCGCACCGGGCTCGGCGCGGCGCCGGCGGAGGTAGCCGGCGTAGACCCAGGCGAGGAAGCGCTCCACGCCGGGGATGACGAACGTCGTACGCACGGACGGGAAGATCTCGAAGGCGTGCTGCGCTCCCGGGAGCTCCGCGTAGACGAGCGGGGCGCGGACGACGCGGCGGAAGGCGTCGCAGAAGTGGCGCGCCTCCTCGATCGGCACGAGCGTGTCGTGCGTGCCGTGCAGGACGAGGAAGGGCGGCGCAGCGGGACGGAGGCGGGAGAGCGGCGACGCCTTCTCGTACACCTCGGGTGCGCTCGCGAAGGGGACCTTCAGCACCCGCCGCTCGAGGAGCCGGCGGAGCCCGTTGTCGGGCCAGAGGCCGTGGCGGTCCGTGAAGTCGTAGACCCCGTAGAAGGCCACGCAGCCGTCGACTGCGGTGTCGACGCCCTCGAAGCCGGGCTGGTACTCGGGGGCGTTTGGCGTGAGAGCGACGAGCGCGGCCAGGTGCGCGCCCGCCGAGCCGCCGGTCACGATCAGAAAGTCGGGATCCGCGCCGTACAACGCACCGTGCTCGCGGATCCAGGCGACGGCGCGCTTCAAATCGATCAGGTGATCGGGGAACGTGGCGCGCGGGCTCAAGCGGTAGTCGGCGGCGACACATACCCAGCCGCGCGCGGCGAGATGGTGCATGAGGGGCAGGCCCTGCTCGTTCTTGCTGCCGAGCATCCAGGCGCCGCCGTGGATCTGGAGGAGCGTCGGGCAGGCGGTCGGATGATCGCGGTGGCGGTAGACGTCGAGCCGCAGGACCCGCCCGGCAGCGCGCGCATAGACGATGTCGCGCACACGCTCGACCTCGGGATGCCGGATCGGGAACGGCAGGAGCACGCGACGCCAGTCGATCGCGGGCGCGAGCGGCCCGCCCGCCCGGGTCGGGATCTCTTCCGCGTAGCGCGGGCCGAGCCCCAGGGCGAGCGCCTGCTCGAGGACCGCCTCGGCGCGGCGCGCGACCACGAGGCAGCGCGCGAGGCCGCACCACGAGAGGAGCGTGATCGCCAGCCCGACCCACCCCGGCCAGACGCGGAGCGCGCCCGCCCAGGCGAACACCAGCGTCATCCCGACCTGCCAGGCCAGGTGATGGAGCGCGAGCTCGCCGGTGAGCCAGCCGGCGAAAAAGCTCACCACCCCGCGCCGCGATGCCCCGGCCATCGGCCGGAGCGCGTTCCAGGTGAACCACGCTCCCCACAGGCTCGCGGCGAGGAAGAGCCACGCAAGCGAGCGTCCGTTCACGCCTTTCCCCTCACGGGGGTGCACTGTACGATCGCCGCCGTGCGCTGTCCATTAGTCACCCGCTGCCGCGTGCCACCCTTGCTCCGCTCCTGGCTCCCGGCCGCGCGCCGTGCTACACGCGCACGACCGGATCCGTCGCGGGGAGGGGGAGGACGATGCGGACGATGCGGCTGAGCGGGAGACGGCGGGGTCCGCGCACCCTCGGTCTCGTGCTCTCGGGGGGCGGCGCGCGAGGCGCGTTCCAGGTCGGCGTCTACGAGCGTCTGCTCGAGGACGCGCGCTTCGCGGCGGGGCCCGCCGTGATCTCCGGTACCTCGGCCGGCGGCATCAACGCCGCGCTCATCGCGGCTGGCAAGTCGCCGCGCGAAATGCTCCAGTTCTGGAAGAGCATCGCCGACGATCCGCCGGTCACGGCCAGCGCCGCGTTCTTCGGCAGCGCGCTGCGCACGCTCGCGCGGCTCTCGCTCGAGGAGGCCGCGCGCTGGCTCGGCACGACGCAGCCGCTGCGCACCTTCCTCCACCGCGTGCGGAACCACCGCTCGCTCCGGCCGGGGAACGTGCTCGCCCTCTGGGTCGAGTTCCTGCTGACGGCGCGCTTCGAGCTGGTGAGCCGCTTCCTCGAGGGCATCCGCGAGCCGTTCGTGGTCGACACCGCGCCGCTGCGCGCGCGCCTGGTCGACGTCTTCGGCGGCGAGCGGGTGCCGAACCGCGGCGTCCGCCTCGCGCTCAACACGGTGGACGCCCACTCCGGGCGCGTGATCCGCTGGGTGACCGCGCCCGCGCCGGTGACGCGCTCGGCGGACTACGTCGTGGTGGACGCCATCACCGTCGACATGGTGCTCGCGAGCGCGAGCATCCCGCTCCTCTTTCCGCCCGTGCGCGTCGGGCAACACCTCCTGTGGGACGGCGGGCTGCTCGTCAACACGCCACTCGCGCCCGCCGTCGCGCTCGGGGCGGAGGAGATCGTCGCCGTCCTGGTGACCGAGCCGGCCGAGCCCCAGCCCGGGCCGTTCAGACACTTCGGACGCGCCGTCGAGCGCACCGTCGACAGCTTCCTCGAGAACGCCTACAACATCGACCGCAAGCTCCTCCTCGAGCGCAACCGGGTGACGCGCCTCCAGGGCGGCCCCTATCGCGAGGTGATCCTCTACGAGGCCGTGCGGCCAGGGCGCGCTGCGTTCTTCAACGCCGGCTCCTACCTCTATTTCGAGCGCGGCATCCTGGGCGCGATGCACGATGCGGGCCGGCGCGCCGCCGGCGCGTGGCTCGCCGCCGGACCGCGTGTCGACCATCTCGACGAGCCGGCCGCGGAGCTCGCCCTGCACGTCGAGTAGCGCGCGGGGGGGTAGACTGCTCCCCAGCTTGACGCTACCAGGCCGTGGGAGAGGAGGACGGCATGCTCGAGCTGAAGGCGCTGGCCCTGACCCCGCTCGCCCTCCTGGCCCTCACGGGCGGGCTCTACGCCGCACAGGCCAAGACCTACCAGGTGACGGGCCCCGTCACGGCGCTCACCAACGACGTCATCACGGTGCAGAAGGGTAAGGATCTCTGGGAGATCGGGCGCGACAGCAGCACCAAGGTCAGCGGCGAGCTCAAGGTCGGCGAGAGGGTGACCGTGCAGTACCGGCTGAGCGCGACGGAGATCGCGGTGAAACCGGTGAGCGCGAAGAGCGGGCAGTCGCCGTCGAAGAAGAAGTAGCCCGTTCAGCTCCAGAACAGCTTCCTCTTGAGCACGGCGAACCGCGTGTTGTCTTGCTCGCCGTCCCCTCGCACCACTTCGACCAGCTCCCATCCCGCTTTGCCCAGCTGATTCAGCGTTCGCTCCGCGGCGACGGGGTCCGGCAGGGCCAGCGGCTCGCACCGGTACTCCCAACCGCCCTCATGGAAGATGTCGACCATGCGCTTCCTCCGGACCTGCCAGTTGTCGTTGTCGTCCGAGGCGCCCACGGCGAGTCGCCACTCAGAAGCCCGGTGGTGGGGCGGTGGGAGATGCATCGCCTCCGCCCCCTTTTCGGGACCCCATTGCCGCGCATCCCGAGAGCTGCGGTCCCTGACCGCTATCCATCCCACCCGCCCCGAAGCTCAGTGGATGGCGACCGCGGGGAAGGCCATGGCCGCCGGCTGCCCGACCTGAATCCACTCTCTCGATTCCTTGTCCTTGTCCTGCACGGCGCGAGGGGCGAAGTTGTAGATGAGTGGGCCGCGCGGCCCGGGGCGCGTCAATCCCGTCCTCGCCTCGCGGAGGGTCCCGACTTCAGGGCAGGACGGTCGGGACGCTGATCCTCGACGTGAAGAAGATCGCCCTTCTCTGTAACCCCGCGCAGAAGAACACCGAGCCCCCACCCGCGCATCCGACCGTCCACGAGGTCGGCTACCGGATCGCCCCGGCGAAGACGCCGCCGCAGCCGCCGTTCGTAAAGGAGCGATCACACCGGCATCGACCAATTCGGCACCCATCCGCTCACACTCGTCAAGCCGAACTCCAGCAGCACCGGCGAGGAGGGGTCCGCGCCGTGAAGATCGCTCAGGAGGAGGACGAGCGGGCGCGCCCGGTAGAACGGCCGTAAGGTCGCGAGCCAGGCGTCGGGGCGGGCCGGAGCCGTCAAACGCCACGTGATCTCGATCGATCGAGGCCGATCCGCGACCTCACCATCGCACGCGAATGGCGCAGGATTTGCGTCGCTCTGTCGGGGTCGGACACGGTACGCGCCAGCGCGAGCGCACCCGCCATCTCCGCCATTGCCGACCAGGCGAGCGCATCCCCATTCTTCGCGCCCAGCCCCTTCAGGAGCTTCGCGAAACCGGTGACCAATCGTTCGGTGCCGTCCGTGAAGCGCGCCCGTGCCGCTTCATTCATGTTGGGAAGATCGCCCGAAAGCGCCGCGATCGGACAGCCGTGGGCACGATCGAGGGCTTGGGAAGTCGCGAAATAGGCGTCGATGTATCTCGAGAGGGCCTCCGCGGGCTCGCGCCCCTCCGTGTGCCTCAAGAACCACGCATACGAGGCGTCGAACATGTACGTGATTGCCTGAGCGACCAGATCGTCCTTCGACTTGAAGTGCGCGTAAAAGCCGCCGTGGGTGAGTCCGGCACCGGCCATGACCTCCGCCACTCCGACGCGCTCCGCCCCCCTGCCCCGAATCGCCGCGGCGGCCTCGGCGAGGAGGCGTGCCCGCGTTCGCTCTTTGTGGTTGTGGTCGTACCGCATTGGTTTCCGGAGGCTCCGATTTGGGATGTTATCGATAATACTACGTTCCGTCAACCTACAGCCGCTTTTTCATGCTGGGTATAGAGGGTCGCGGTCCCCTACTTGCGTTGGCCTGATACTCATCATACAACCGACGCATGGACGGAAGCTCGCTCTCTCCCGATGACGATGTCACTCCCCGAGCCTGGGCGGGCCTCGCGGTCGTTTCCGCTGCGTCCTTCGTTGCGACCCTCGGCGCGATGGTTCTCTACGTTGCCTTCGGCGACATCCGTCGTGACTTCCCCGAAGTTGATGCGGCCGCGTTGTCGTGGATCCGGTGCTCGGAGTGCCACACGAACAGGCGAACGGGAGCCACAATGATCGCAAGTAGAAAGGCGGAACTGTTCGACGCGCTACCCGCGCCGGTCGCATGACGGCGCGGTAGCGGCGGGCATTGCCGGCATGATCGTCAGTCGACGGAGACACCACATGGCAGACACGACGGTGCAACGCACGAGCGAGCTTCTCTATCTGGACGACCTTCACGTCGGACGGCGCTTCACGAGCGGCGCCCATGCGCTCGACGAGAAACAGATCACGGCATTCGCCAGGGAATTCGACCCGCAGCCGTTTCACACCGATCACGAGGCCGCGAAGGCGACCCTGTTCCATGGACTCGCGGCGAGCGGATGGCACACTGCGGCAATCAGCATGCGCCTTCAGGTCGACGGCGGCCTCCCGATCGCTGGCGGCATCGTTGGCCTCGGGGGAGAAGTCGCCTGGCCGACTGCAACGCGGCCCGGGGATGTGCTCCACGTCGAAAGCGAGGTCGTGGAAGTCGTGCCGTCGCGCTCGCGGCCGGACCGCGGAACGGTCACGGTGCGGAGCGAAACCCGCAACCAACGCGGCGACGTCGTACAGGCGGCGACGGTCAAGCTGCTCGTCCCACGCCGTTCGAAGATGGACAGCGGAATCGAAGGTCCGAACGAGGTCAATGATAGGCAAGGGGGTCTCCTATGCGGCAGTTGCAACTCGTAGCTCACGGCGAACCTTCAGATGTGATCGAACTCAACACGGCTTCGACACCGGCTCTTGGCCACGAGGATGTTCTCGTCTCGATGGAAGCGGCTCCGCTCAATCCATCGGACTTTCTCCTCATCCGTGGCATCTACGGGGTCCGACCGGCCTTCCCCTTCTCGGTAGGTGCGGAAGGAGTCGGCCGAGTCACCCAAGCGGGCTCGAAGGTTGATGCTGCTGTGCAGGGTAAGCGAGTCCTGATCCTCCCGACCTACGAGCAGGGCACGTGGGCAGACCAGGTCGGCGTCCCAGTGCGCAACATCGTGCCGATGCGCGACGACGCAGATCCCCTGCAACTCTCGATGATAGGGATCAACCCCGCTACCGCCTATCTTCTGCTGAACCGATACGTGTCCCTGATGCCGGGCGACTGGATCGGTCAAACCGCAGCCAACTCGGCCATGGGGCAGTACATCATTGCGCTCGCGAAGCTCGCAGGAGTCAAGACGCTGAACGTCGTCCGCCGGAAGGAAGCTGCCGAACAGGTGCGGCAGTGGGGAGGTGACCGCGTAGTCCTGCAAGGCGACAACTTACAGAAGGATATTGAGGAGGCTCTCGACGGGAAGAGACTCAGCCTCGTCCTCGATACGGTGGGCGGACCTCCCGTGGGCGGGTTGGCCAAGTCACTCAAGATTGGCGGCTCGATTGCCGTTTACGGCATTCAAAGTGGGCAGTTCCCGGTCTTCTCGCCCGGAGACTTCGTCCTCCGTGACCTTAGCCTCCACGGATTCTGGCTCATCAATTGGATACGCAACGCCCCTCGCACGGAGATCCAGGACATTTATCGGAAGCTGGGCGACCTCGTAGCTGATGGATCACTCAGCGCCGCAGTGGAGCGTGCGTACCCGCTCGAGCAATTCAGGGAAGCGTTCGAGCAATCCTTGAAGCCGAATCGCAGCGGCAAGGTCCTATTCACGTTTGGCGCCCACTGATCGACACTCGCGTGCCGCACCACCAACAACAGCCTCGCCCGCAGGCGGGCCAATACGTCAGGGGTCGGCCACCCGCCCATGGGTGAACACGGACTACTGTTCGCGTTTGCCGAACTCAGGGTAGCCGCCACGATATCGGCTGGCGTCATCCCCTGGACGGTATCCGCGTCCTGCCCTCAGACCTTGCCGTCCACCGCTTCCGGTGTCTGAGGGATTCTCACGGACGTGATCGACCCAGCCGTCCTCAGAGACGTCACGGCCAAGTGCGTCACCACGATCAACCACTCTCCCACCCCTCATCCTGCCTCCTCGCTTCGGGCGACGAGCCCGTTTGGAGCCGTTTATCATCTTACGGACGCGAGCCCAAAGGAGGGGGCGGCGCAGCGGTGAGAGATCGTGCGAGGTGGGGTGGTCTCGGTGTGAGCTGGTCCCCCGGTCCGGAGCGGCGCGAAGGGTAGAAATTGCGGACCGGCCGTCACATGACGGAGAGCCCCGATTCGAGTCGCGGCGCCGTCAGGGCCGACCTCGACCCTAGGTCCGAGGCTCAATGCGTATGGGGCGTGCGACTATCAGCGAGTCCGCGAGCGGCAGAGGCTGCCAGGGGCGCTGCGCCAGATCGTTCCTTCGGGCTTCGGTCAACTCCACGTGCTTGATCCTCACGTGCTGCGCTATCGCTGCGACGGTCCGCTCCCTGCCAAGCGCCGCAACGAGTTCGTCACACAACGGACACTGAAGCGACATCCTTTTCGCCATGGGCAGGCAGCCTAGTCGAGTGGTCCTCGCCTTGGCAACCCGGGGGGCCCTGAGCTTTGAGACCAGTGTTCTGTTCGGGCAGCTGGGGTTCGCGCTGCCACCCCACGGGCCGAGGTCGCCCACGGCTAAAGGGATGGAATCAAAGGGACTTCGGGCACGCGTGCGATCCAGGAAGACGTCGCCAGTTTCGCCCCTGGGCGCGCTAACCGGGACGAGCACTTGCGGGTTGAGGATGATGAAGAAGCCCTTCGGAGGAGCGCAGTCGCTCTCGTCCCGGCGCATGCTGGTCGGCGGTGTCGAATTGTGCGGACGCGTCTCATTCAACGTACCCTTGGGAGGACGCGTCGACGATCGGTGTCAGTCCGACCGCCGTCATCGCAGTGCGATCTCCTCCGTTGGTGACGCTTCACGGCAATTTAACGCGTCCGTGCCAGTGCATTCACGCACCTCACTATCCTCCGACCTTTCAAAAATCTGCCGCTGATCCAAACTGATCGGGATCAGAAGCCTAAGGAGGAACCGGAGATGATGCGACGCTTTGCGGTCGGTATATGGACGCTTGCCCTTAGCCTGGTGCTCGCCCCGGCAAGTTACGCAGATTCCAGTCACGGCTTCGGACCCGCGCATGGGGAGGGGAAGGCGGCTGGCGGCGGAGGAGAGGGTGGGGATGATGGGACCGGGATTCAGCACGTCCTCCTGATCAGTATCGACGGGATGCACGCGCTCGATTTTACCAATTGCGCGAAGGGACTGAGCGGAGTGAATGGCGGCAACCCCTACTGTCCCAACCTCGCCGCGCTCGCCACTCACGGCGTGAACTACCTCGACACGTCCGCCTCGAAGCCGTCGGATTCGTTCCCCGGCTTGATGGCGATCGTCACGGGCAGCTCGCCGCGCACGGCCGGGGCCTTCTACGACGTCGCCTATGATCGCTCGTTGCAACCACCGGCCCTGGCGACGGGAAATGGCCTGGCGGCAGGCAGCTGTACCCCCGGGCAAACTCCGACCGGCACCACGACCGAATACGAAGAGGGGATCGACTTCGATCAGACCCAGCTCAACGGCGGGGCCCCAAGTGGCGATGGCGGAGCCAACTCCATCGATACGCGCCGTCTGCCCCGCGATCTGGCTACACGGCATGGGCAGACAAGCATCCGGCGTACGAAGCGGTCAACGGACCCGGTGACGGGCACAACGTCGACGACTTCTTCGGACCCGAGATCAACTCGGTCTCGGTCGACCTGCCCCAGGTGAAGATCCTGAATTGCAATCCCCTGCCCGACAGCGCGGCGGAGATGGCGGGCGACGACTACACCGGAAGCTTCCAGAACATCCAGTGCTACGACAGCCTGAAGGTCCAGGCCATCCTGAGCCAGATCGACGGAAGGACGCACAACGGGAGCTCCCGGGCGCCCGTTCCGACCCTCTTCGGAATGAACTTCCAGTCCGTCAGCGTGGGTCAGAAGCTCGTGTACCAGCATGGTTCCGTTGCCCCGAGTTTCAGCATCACCGGTGGCTACACCGACGCCGTGGGGACCCCGAGCGCCTCGTTGCTCCAGGAAATTCAGTTCGTCGACAACGCGATCGGAATGATGGTGTCCGAGCTGAAGGCGCGTGGACGCTACGATTCGACCCTGGTCGTCATCAGCGCCAAGCACGGCCAGTCACCGATCGACCCCGGGCGGCTCCTCCGCATCAGCGGGGACCTGACGGCGGGCCAGTCCCCGGCGACCATCACCGATGCGATGCTTCCTCCCTCCGAGTCTCCCTCGGGCGGCCAGATTGGTCCCACGGAGGACGACGTATCGCTGCTCTGGCTCAGTGATTCCAGCCAGACCGCGAACGCGGTGGCGGCGCTCGAGAGCGCCTCGCCGCCCATGAACAACATCGCCGGCATCGGCGAGATCTTCTCGGGACCGACGATCGGCACGATGTTCAACCTTCCCGGCCTGCCGCCGAACGGAGACCCACGCACCCCGGACATCGTCATCACGCCCCACGTCGGCGTGATCTACACCGGCAAGAAGAAGAAGGTGATGGAGCACGGCGGCTTCGCGCGCGACGACACGAACGTCATCATGCTGCTGGCGAACCCGGCACTCGCATCCGCGACCGTTACGAGCCCGGTCGAGACGACGCAGATCGCGCCGACCATCCTGAAGGCGCTCGGGCTGGAT
>WNFQ01004586.1_pt1 | contig 10044 bp, 11 predicted proteins | sample 5400171 | NCBI WGS metagenome assembly WNFQ01 (sample SAMN13153356, study PRJNA577476) | soil metagenome | isolation source: 20 cm soil under Madrone tree | place: USA:California | collected 2016-06-14 | reverse complement strand
CCGCGGTGACCCGCGCCGCCGCAGAAGCCGCGGTGCGTACCCTGCTGAGCTGGGCCGGCGACGATCCGATGCGCGAGGGGCTGCGCGACACGCCGAAGCGTGTCGTCAACGCCTACGGCGATTGGTTTTCGGGATATTCCATCGACCCGGGAGCGTATTTACGCCGCACCTTCGAAGAAGTCGAGGGTTACGATGAAATGGTGGTGCTGCGCGACATCAGCTTCGAATCGTTTTGCGAGCACCACATGGCGCCCATCATCGGCAATGCGCATGTCGGCTACCTGCCCACCGATCGCGTCGTCGGCATCAGCAAGCTCGCGCGAGTCGTCGACGGCTTTGCGCGCCGCTTTCAGGTGCAGGAAAAGCTCACCGCGCAAATTGCCGCGTGCATCAACGATGTACTCAAACCGCGAGGCGTCGGGGTGGTGATCGACGCGGTCCATCAGTGCATGACCACTCGCGGCGTTCACAAACGCGGCGTCTCGATGATCACCAGCAAGATGCTGGGCACCTTTCGCGCGGACGCCAGCACGCGCGCCGAGTTCTTGCGCTTCATCGACATCGAGGGCCGCTCTCTGCGTTAGGAGCCCGTCCGACAGGCTCTAAGTTCGCTTGCGTTCGGCGGCGGAGCGTACCGGCATCAAGTCGACCGAGAAGCTGTATTTGTGCCTCTCGCCGGGCTGCAGCGCACCGACGCCGACCACTTGGCGCGCGATTTTCTCGCCGCGCTCGTTGGTGATCGAGATGACCACGACGTATTCGCAGCTCTCATCGCGCGCGGTGTGCCGGATCGTTCCCTCGATGCGCATCGCCGGCGTCGACTCCGCTTGCGGTTCCGCATTCGCGGAATTGAAGCGCAGATGGTGCTGGCACCCCGGACAGATATTGGCGCTCTGCAGGACGACCGCCTTGCAGTGCGGACATATTCGAGTTGCGCCTAAGGTGCCAGCCCGAGCGGCGCTCATGGCTAGCTGCCGCCGCCCACCAAGCCGGGCTTGATCTTCACCTTCTCGTCCTCCCAGCCGAATTCGACGTGCCCGCGCATGCGCGAGCCGGCCGCGACGGTAATCGATCCGGCCTTCACGTCACCGACGATGATGCCGCCTTCCTGCACATCGACTCGCTTGGCGGATTCGATGTTGCCCTGAAGCTCGCCGCCGACCACGACGATGCCGGCCAGGACCTGGCCGGTCAAATGGGCCCCGGGTTCGATGCTGAAGTTGCCGTCGATGCGGACGTCGCCCTTGAAGCGGCCCGCCATACGCACATTGCCCGATCCCTCGATCTTGCCCTCGATCGTCAGATTCGCGGCAATGACGGACTCGCCCCCCTCCGATGAGGTCTTGGGGGTTGGGCGGCGCGGCGAAACGGCCAATGCCGGTTCCGCCACATTGCGCTCCGGCACACTACGTTCCGGCGGCGGCGGCGGCGACGGGGGGACAACGGAACCCGCAGTGGCGGGCGTGGGTTTTTCGTTCCAAAGCGCCATGAGTTAACTCTCCATTGAGATGGTGACTAAAGCGTACACGCTAACGCCTAAAAATGTCATCGGACACTGTCTTTTATTAGAGACGGTCGCCCTCATTGAAGCCCCGTACGGGGGTCCCCTACGGATCGCCATGTTGCCATGGACTATAATGTGGCCGGACCGGAAAAGGGGCGTCGACTCTTGTTTCAACAACTCAAACAGCTGGGCGCGGATTCGATTCTTGGACTGATGGCCAAATATCGAGCCGACTCTTCGTCGTTGAAGGTCGACCTTGGCGTGGGCGTGTACCGCGACTCGAACGGCAATACACCGGTGCTCGCCTGCGTGCGCCGCGCGGAGCAGGCGGTCTTGGCCGCGCAGACCACGAAATCCTACGTGGCTGCCGCGGGCCGCGAGGAATTCAACAACGCCGTGGAGGAAATGGTGCTTGGGGCGGCGCATCCCGCCCGCCGCGACGGGCGCGCGCGGACCGTGCAGACCCCCGGCGGCTGCGGTGCCCTCCGGGTGGGCGCGGAACTGATCCGGGCCGCCGCCCCCGCCGTCACGGTTCACGTCGGCGATCCGACCTGGGGCAATCACACGCCCCTGCTGGGCGGATCGGGCCTGCGGCTGGAACGCTACCCCTACTACGATGCGGCCGCGCACCGGCTGCGCTTCGACGCGATGCTGGAGCAGCTCGACCGAGCCCCCGAAGGCGACGTGGTGCTGATTCATGCCTGTTGTCACAATCCCACCGGAGCCGATCTCGAGCCGGTACAGTGGCAGGCACTGGCGCAGCTATTGGCGCGCCGCCGCCTCGTCCCGTTTCTGGATCTTGCGTATCAGGGTTTCGCCGTCGACCTGGATGCCGACGCCGCCGGTGTGCGCCTGGTTGCAAGCCAAGTTCCGGAAGCGCTGATCGCGATTTCGTTTTCCAAGAATCTGGGCCTGTACCGCGAGCGAGCCGGCGCGTTGACCGTGATCGGTGAGAACGTGAGCCGCGCGAATGCCAGCTTGAGTCATGTACTGCAAATCGCGCGCAGCATCTATTCGATGCCCCCCGATCACGGAGCCGCGATAGCCGCGCACATCTTCGCGAACCCCGCACTCAAAGGAGAGTGGCTCGATGAACTTGGCGCCATGCGGACCCGGATTGCCGATATGCGGGCGCTTCTCACCCAAGAGCTCGGCAAGGTGACGGGAGACGGTTCGTTCGACTTCATTCGCGCGCAGCGCGGAATGTTTTCTCTGCTGGGCGTTTCGGCCGAAACGGTGGAGCGCCTGCGCGAGAAGCACCATATCTACATGCTGTCGGACAGCCGCATGAATCTCGCCGGCATCATGCCCCACAACGTCGCCTACGTCGCCGAGTCTATTGCGGCAGAACACCTCGGTTAATTTCCTGCTCGCGCCAGCGAGCCTATCGGACGGGTTTGCGCGTAGCAGGGACTGCGCGGCGCAATGCGCCTCGACCCCGTTAAATTCGGCGCGTCAGGAACCGCGTTGACAAGCCCCCTCAGCGCTGCTGTGAGGCCCGGCTCTTGAAACGTTGCTGGACCTCTCCATGCCGCGAGCGCTCCGTATAACTGCCGCCGGAGTAGTCCGCGACCATTCGCCGCCAGAACGCCACCGCGCCGGGATTACGCAGGTACTCGACGATCAGCCAGGCGCCTGCAAACCGGTCGAAAATCAGGGTGGCTGCGTCGCGGCCCATGCCCATCCTCCGGTGCTGCTTGCGCACGAAGAACTCGGACATTCGGTAATCCGCGGCCGGCTCGCCCGCGACCGGAATCTGCGGGCGGGTCACCAGCGCAAAGCCCACCGGTTCGGGACCCTTGAGAATCAGCAGGGGGTGCGCGTGGTCGTTGGAAAACCAGTTGGCGAAGATTTCGTCTTGCCGCGGATTGTTGGCGCCGATGACGGAAAAAAGGCCGGTATTGAGATCGGCCAGGGAATCGATGTATTCGCCGTAGACGCTTTGGATCCACTGGCGATCCTTCTTCGAGTGCCGGCAGTCGCGAATACTGATTAGCAACGAACCTGCTTCCCCATCTCGAGAAAAGACACAGCCCGGACGAACGTGCCTGATGGCAGCCCGCCCGGGCATGTGGATCGGCTATCGAACCGAATTACGGCTTCGCAGCGGAAGCTGCTTCGGCGGCTGAACTCGCAGCTGAGGCTGCGTCGCCGGCGGCAGAGGCAGCAGCGTCCGTAGCCGGCGCGGCGGCCGGGGGAGGTGTCTCAGCAGCCGGAGCGGGAGCCTCGGTCTTGCTGCCGCAGGCACTCAGCACGAATGCCGCGACAAAAGCGCTTAAAGCTAATTTAGTCTTCATCGTATCGATACCCCAGAAATATTGAATGAAAATTTAAGGCCGCGTGTGTCTTTGGGCCGTTGGCCCAAATCTCCGTGCGATTTTAGAGGGTTTCGCCCCAATTTCATATCACTTTCGCGACCGTTGTAGCGCCTTGAACGCTTTGGAATCGCGAGTGGGGTTAAAGAGCTATAGCGGCCGGGCGGTCTGGCGCATACTTTGAGTGGGACAAGGTACGTGGGAGGAGATGTGAGCGAATCCAGTCTCGATCAGCTGTATAAGCCGCACTTGCAGACACTCATGCGGCGCGCGGAGCAGTCGCTTGCCGCGACCGGCTTCGACGCGCTGGTCATCCATGCGGGCTGTCCGCCGACCCAGTTCCTGGACGATCAGGACTATCCCTACAAGGTCAACCCGCATTTCAAGGCCTGGGTGCCCATCGTGGATAATCCGCGCTGCATTCTGGTGGTCGTGCCGGGCGCGCGCCTCAAAGTCCTCTTCTACCGACCCACCGATTATTGGCACAAGCCGGCCAGGCTTCCGCAGGCGCCGTGGACGGCAGAGGTCGATTTGATCGCCATGGATGAGCCGTCAAAGGCGAGCGCTCATTGGGCCGACCTCGGACGAGTGGCTTACATCGGCCCGGAAGCTTTCGCGGCCGGGACCGACCGGGCCGGTGTCAATCCGCCGGATCTTCTCACGCGTCTGCACTTCGATCGCGCCGTCAAAACGAGCTATGAGCTCGAGTGCATGCGCCGGGCCAGCGAACTCGGCGCTCGCGGACACCTTGCGGCCTTGGCGGAATTTCGCCGCGGGGGATCGGAATACGACGCCCACATGCGCTATTTGCAGGCCTGCGTCCAGCGCGAGGAAGAGATGCCGTACAACAATATCGTGGCGTACAACGAAAATGCCGCGGTACTGCATTACCAGCATCTGGAGCGCAGTTCACCTGCGTCCCTGCGCTCGTTCCTGATCGACGCCGGCGCCCAGTATCGCGGTTATGCGTCGGATATCACGCGAACCTATGCGGCCTTGCCCGGCCGCTTCGCCGATCTGGTGGCGGCCGTGGATAGGGCCCAGCGGGAACTTTGCAGTGAAATCGTCGCCGGGCGCGATTATCGGGAGGTGCACCTCTCGGCGCACCGTATCCTGGGTGACGTCATGCAGGAGGCGGGCTTGACGAAGCTCTCGGGGCAGGCTGCGTTGGAACTGGGAGTTACCGGCGTATTCTTTCCGCATGGCATCGGTCATTTGCTGGGCCTGCAGGTGCACGATGTCGGCGGCGTCCTGGGCGACACCTTGGGCCATGAGCGGCGGCGGCCCGAGGGGCACCCCTATCTGCGTCTCACTCGCATGCTCGAACCCGGGGTGGTGGTGACGGTAGAACCGGGCATTTATCTGATCGATTCGCTATTGGCCGCGGCGTACGCCGATTCGCGACGCGCCCACATCGACTGGGCGGTGGTCGATGAGCTCAAGCCCTTTGGCGGCATTCGAATCGAAGACAATGTCGTCGCCACCGCGGCCAAACCCGAAAACATGACCCGAGACGCGTTTGCAAGGGTGGCCTAGTTTCCACCCTTGGCTGCGCTTTACGCCAGCCTCGCGCCCACCGCGCCGGGATAGGGAACCGGGGCCCACCCATGAGGCGCTAGGCGGCCTTGGCCTTGCGGCGTTTGGGGGCGGCCTCTGCGTCCGTTGCGTCCGCCTCGGGCGCGGCCTTCTTGGACTTCTTCGGAGCCTTGCCAGCCTTCGTGTCTTCGGTCTTCTCCGCGGGTTCCACTGCCGCGTCAGTCAACTGCATCAAGGCCATGTCCGCCGAATCGCCGGGGCGCGGCTCCATTCTGAGGATTCGCGTATAACCGCCGGCCCGCGCCTTGAAGCGAGGTCCGAGGTCCTCGAACAGCTTCTCCACCACGCCGACATCGCGTAAACGCGAGAAGGCCAGACGCCGCTTGGCCAGGGAATCGACCTTGGCCAGGGTAATCAACGGCTCGACCACGCGGCGCAGTTCCTTGGCCTTCGGCACCGTGGTGCGAATGGTCTCGTGACGCAGCAGGGACGTCGCCATGTTGCGCAGCAGTGCGTGACGATGTGATGAGTTGCGCGAGAGTTGGCGCCCGCTGTTTCTATGCCGCATGATCTTAAGCCCTTGTCGAAAACTCTTTAGCGTTAAATGCCGTCGCGCTCGTCGTCGCGCTTCAATCCCGGCGGCGGCCAGTTGTCTATGCGCATGCCGAGCGTCAGACCGTGGCTCTCCAGAACTTCCTTGATCTCGGTCAGCGACTTCTTGCCCAAATTGGGCGTGCGCAGCAGTTCAACCTCGGTGCGCTGCACGAGATCGCCGATGTAATGAATGTTCTCGGCCTTGAGGCAGTTCGCGCTGCGCACCGTGAGCTCCAGCTCATCGACCGGACGCAGCAGAATCGGATCGAACTGCGTTTCGGTGGCCTTGGTGGTCGACTCGTCCTGGCCCTGCAGGTCGACGAATACCGAGAGCTGATCCTTCAGGATTCCGCCGGCGCGGCGAATCGCCTCTTCCGGGTCGATGGTGCCGTTGGTTTCGATATCGAGAATGAGCTTGTCCAGGTCGGTGCGCTGCTCGACGCGCGCGCTCTCGACGTTGTACGTGACCTTTCGCACCGGGCTGAAAGAAGCGTCCAGCTGCAGACGGCCGATGGCGCGCGTCTGTTCTTCGAACGCCATGCGCTGCGCCGCCGGGCGATAACCGCGGCCACGCTCGACTTTCAGCGACATCGACAATTCACCGGCCTTCGTCAGATTCGCGATCACGAGATCCGGATTCAAGATCTCGATATCGTGGTCGCCTGCAATATCGCCGGCCGTCACCGGGCCCGGACCCTTCTTGTGCAGGCGCACCTCGGCGACGTCGCGGGTATGCATGCGTATGGCCACGGCTTTGAGGTTCAGCAGAATGTCGACGACGTCCTCTTGGACACCCTCGATGGCGGTGTACTCATGGAGCACGCCTTCGATTTCGATTTCAGTAATGGCGGCGCCCGGCAGCGAGGACAACAGCACGCGCCGCAAGGCATTGCCCAACGTGTGACCAAAGCCGCGTTCGAACGGTTCGATCACGATACGCGCATGGCGCGGCGACACGGGCTGTACTTTGACGACCCGCGGCTTCAAAAACTCATTGATCGATCCCTGCATGGATATCACCTACGTTGACTTACCGGGTACAACGCAGCGTCGCGCTGCGATGCGTTACTTGCCAATGCCTGCTTGCCGATGCCTGCTTGCCAGTGCCTACTTGGAATACAATTCGACGACCAGGCTCTCGTTGATGTCAGGCAGGATTTCCTGCCGATCGGGAACCGATTTCAGAATTCCCGAGAACTTCTTGTCGTCCACTTCCACCCAGTCCGGAAAGCCGACTTGCGCGGCGATCGTGAGGGCGGCTTGAATGCGGGTCTGCTTCTTGGCCTTCTCGCGCAAGCCGATCACATCTCCGGCCTTGCACTGGTAGGAGGCGATGTTGACCAGCTTCTCGTTCACGGAAACGGCCTTGTGGCTCACCAGCTGCCGCGCTTCGGCGCGCGTGGCGGCGAAGCCCATCCGGTAGACCACGTTGTCCAGCCGGCATTCCAGGAACTGCAGCAGAGTCTCGCCCGTCGCACCGGGGCGGCCGGCCGCCTTTTGATAGTAGTTGCGGAACTGGCGCTCGAGCACGCCGTACATGCGGCGCAGCTTCTGCTTTTCACGCAGCTGCAAACCGTATTCCGACAAGCGCTGCTTACGCTCGCTCTTGACGCCGCCGGGCGGCACCTCGAGCTTGCACTTCGACTCGAGAGGCTTCACACCGCTCTTCAGGAACAGATCGGTTCCCTCGCGACGAGACAGCTTGCACTTCGGACCGGTATATTTTGCCATTACAAACCCTTGAGCCTTGAGCAGGACAGCCGCTAGACGCGACGCTTTTTCGGCGGACGACAGCCGTTATGGGGGATCGGAGTCACGTCTTCAATGTTGGTGATCTTGAGCCCGCACCCGTTCAACGCACGCACGGCGGATTCGCGGCCCGGGCCGGGGCCCATCACCCGCACCTCGACGTTCTTCACGCCATGCTCCTGGGCCGCGTTGCCCGCCCGCTCCGCGGCAACCTGGGCCGCGAACGGCGTCGATTTGCGCGAACCGCGGAAACCGCAGCCACCGGAGGTCGCCCAGGACAGCGTGTTGCCCTGCCGGTCGGTGATGGTGATGATGGTGTTGTTGAAAGACGCATGCACGTGCGCAATCGCGTCCAGCACGTTCTTGCGCACCTTCTTCCGGGCTGGCTTAACAGCACCACCACCGCTGGCTTGATTCGCGTTTTGTTTCTGCTCTGCCATAATTTCCTGGGTGCTCGTTATCTAGGCGCTACGCGCCGAATTCAACGGGGTCGCGGCGACCCCGCATCGTCAGGCGCTTCGCGCCACTTTCAACGGGGTCGAAACGACCCCGTCCATTTAAGTTCAAGAATCAAATCAAACCTTGCCCGGCGGCGCGTTCATCTTCACGGCCTGCTTGCGCGGTCCCTTGCGGGTTCGGGCATTGGTGCGCGTGCGCTGGCCGCGCATCGGCAAGCCCTTGCGGTGCCGGATGCCCCGGTAGCAGCCCAGGTCCATCAGGCGCTTGATGTTCATGGACACTTCGCGCCGCAGATCGCCCTCGACGGCGAACTTGGCCACCTGGGAGCGCAGCGAGGCGACTTCGGCGTCCGTGAGATCCTTCACCTTGACGTTGTACTTCACACCGGCTGCGTCGCAAATGCGGACCGCCCGGCTGTTTCCAACGCCAAAAATGTGGGTTAAGCCGATGACGACATGCTTGTTCATCGGTATGTTGATGCCGGCGATACGCGCCATCTAGCTCTCCACTATAGCGCACGCGAAAAAGCGCGCAAGTATATATAAAATCTCTCTAGAGATCAATTGTTCATCGAAGCGCTTCGCGCCAGGTTTTCCAGGCGCTTCGCGCCGCCTTCCAACGGGTCGATGCGATCCGGTCGATAGGCTCGCTGCGCGAGCAAAAAGAGTCATTCCTTCACCTAAGCATCAACCCTGGCGCTGCTTGTGCCGGGCGTCCGACGAGCAAATGATGTAAACGATGCCGCGGCGCCGCACGACTTTGCAGTTCTTGCAGATCTTCTTGACCGAAGGACGAACTTTCATTTCTTACTCCCGATGCCCCGCAGGCTGGCCTTTTTCATCAGGCCCTCATATTGGTGCGACATCAAATGCGATTGCGTCTGGGCGACGAAATCCATGACGCCGACGACGATGATCAACAACGAGGTGCCGCCGAACTGGAACGGAACGCTCGGATTCACCATACGGATGATTTCAGGCAGCAAGCACACCGCCATGATGTACAGGCCGCCCCACAGGGTCAGGCGGGTCAGTACCTTGTCCAGGTAGTCGCCGGTTTGCTGGCCGGGACGGATCCCGGGAATGAAGGCGCCCGCCTTCTTCAGGTTTTCCGCGGTGTCCCGCGCGTCATACACCAAGGCGACATAGAAGAACGCAAAGCCGACGATCAGCAAGGCGAACAGTAGAACGTGCAACGGCTGACCATAACCGAGGACGACCGCGATCTTCTGCAGGGTCCTCTGGATGGCATTGGGATTCGGGCTGTTGCCGAAGAACTGCGCGATCGTTGCCGGAAATACCAACAGACTGGACGCAAAGATGGGCGGAATGACGCCGGCCATGTTGAGCTTGAACGGCAGGTGCGTGCTCTGTCCCTGCATCATCCTGCGGCCGACCTGGCGCTTGGCGTAGTTGACCTGGATCTTGCGCTGCGCCCGCTCGACGAACACGCAGAACAAGGTCACCAAGATCACCACCACCAGGATCAGCAGCACGATCAGCGGATTCATTTCACCCGAGCGCACCATTTCCAGCGTATTGCCGATGGCGCGCGGCAACCCCGCGATGATGCCCGCCACGATGATCATGGTGATGCCGTTGCCGATGCCGCGCTCCGTGATCTGCTCGCCCAGCCACATCACGAACAGCGTGCCGGTCGTGATCGATACCGTGGCGATGAACAGGAACTGCGGGCCGGGGTTCGGCACCAGATTGCCGCCCGAATTCTGAATCGCCAGGGCCGCACCAAAGCCTTGGAAGGCGGCGAGCGCCACGGTGCCGTAGCGCGTGTACTGCATCAGCTTGCGCCGGCCGGACTCGCCGTCCTTGCGGATTTGAGCCCAGGGCGGATATACCATCGACGCCATCTGGATGATGATGGATGCAG
>WNFQ01019420.1_pt1 | contig 10050 bp, 8 predicted proteins | sample 5400171 | NCBI WGS metagenome assembly WNFQ01 (sample SAMN13153356, study PRJNA577476) | soil metagenome | isolation source: 20 cm soil under Madrone tree | place: USA:California | collected 2016-06-14 | reverse complement strand
TAGAGTAATGTCGCTTAAAGTTTGTGCCTCAGGAGCCTCAGCAGTTTTCAAGAAACCAAAGTCTTCAAGATACGGAATACTCTGGACAGTTTCGACTTAGGCACAGGCGAGATTCCGCATCCGGAAATAAGCGTCTCGAGTTTAAGCTCGGAGGCGGCTGGCAATAAGGCGTCACCGCGTTCGATCACAGTAAACCCCTGAAACACAGAGATGTTGGAAATCCATGGATGCTCCTGGGAGCTGCCGGCGGCTGCGGTTAGTTCGAAAATTAGCCTTGTTAAAGGAATCTCACTAAACCAGGGGTGCTCTGACCTTTGAAACTCCTGCCAATGCCCCCATGCCCAATCTTCGATAATGTATAGGCCTCCAGGTCGAAGCAACGGAAAAAGGCTCTCGAAGCTCTTCTTGGTCAATGCGTACATGTGAGAGGCGTCGTCAATGACCAAGTCGAGAGAATCTCGGAACTCTGTGTGAACTATCTGACGAAGTCGAGTTGAGTCGCCCTGGTCTGTCCCCCAGTATGTTTTGATGTTCTGTTCTGCACTTCGAAACGATTTGTAGCGTTTAAAATACTGGCTATCCTCCCTCTGTTGTAAATCGACACCGACAAGTTTGTCGGGTCTAAAGTATTCGAACCAGAAAGCAATGCTGCCTCCATCCCACATACCTAGTTCCAGTATATTCCGCGCACGGAAATCTCCCCTCAACGACCAGAACTTTGCGTACTGATCTACTAGAGGCTTAATCTTATAGAGAGCAAAGCATTCATCACCCAAATCCCAGTTATCATCCGCATAATGTTGAAGACGAAACACTAGGTCACCTAATAGCATTCTGTCTGGATGCCATACTAGGTCGTCAAACATATTGCGACTATTTTGTCCCGTCATTTCACAGAAAGCACCGATTAATCTGCATTAACACAAACGTATGAGGTCTTGTAATATCATTGCGAATGACAGCCTTCCACCAAATCCAGCAACTCCTCCTGAGGAAGCGTTATATTGTGCAAAGTTGTTCTGCCTCCGGCCTCCGGTCTATCATTCGCTGAGTCATGGGCAGTTTTTCTAAGGTCTGGTGATGGATTTTATTGTTCAATACCATGTTTGCCGAGGTCCGACCAACCCTCCTGATGGAAGGAACGCGGAGGATTCGTTCTTATTGTTGCTGCTATCAATCGCTATTAATAGAAATCAATGTCAAGCACAATCTAATACGACAGAAGACTTTTCGTTTAGTAGGACAACCAATTACGTGCAAATCTTCTATTGAAGTCAAATACGAGCGAGTTTGCCGGCTCGACCAAATAAATTGCTTCCGAACCGGAGAAATGAACCATTTCCATACCCGTAGTCACTGATTTGAGTCTGCTAATACGGATCTCATGGCACATTCGGGTCAGCAGTCCTTCGCTATTCATCAAGGCAGGGGTGGAAATTCTCACGGGCTTGGGGTATTGAGCTTAAATCACAATTCCGTGGAACTATAGCGAAACATACTTTGCTGGCGCGGCGGGAATGACATCCAAGCCGCCGCTGTGGAATAAACTTGGTCCAGCATGATAACAGTTACTTTCAACTCCACCGTCGATGAAGCGCAAATCAAATATCAGCAAGCTCGTCTACACCACTGGAATGAAGTCGCTCGCAAACAAGAAACCTGGACGGGTTGGGGAGGTTATTACCATCGGCGGCTGACTCAAGTTTACCAATCCCTCATTGCGCCGGGGCAGTCGGTCCTTGAACTTGGTTGTGCTGTGGGTGATTTGCTGGCTGCGCTCAAACCGGCTTCAGGCGTTGGAGTGGATTTTTCAGAAGAGATGATTCGTGCGGCAAGACGGCGGCATCCTCACCTTCGCTTCGTGCATGCGGATGCACATGAACTGAACCTCACGGAAAAGTTTGATGTGGTTATCCTCTCGGACTTGGTTAACGATCTGTGGGATGTGCAGACCGTCTTGAAGAATGTTTCCCAACTCAAGACCCCTCGCACCCGGATCATCATCAATTCTTACAGCCGCTTATGGGAACCAATTTTAGACGTGGCTCAATGGCTGGGTCTGGCTAAGCCGACTTTATATCAAAACTGGCTGACTGTAGAAGACCTCGCAGGCCTGCTAAGCCTCGCTGACTGCCAGGTGATCAAGCGATCACAAGAAATACTTTTGCCGTTGCCAATTTTGCTCCTGGCTGATGTATGCAACCGTTTTCTGGTCAAACTTTGGCCTTTCAAACACTTGGCCCTAACCAATTTCATTGTCGCCAGGCTGCAACCTGAACATGATGCAGGCACCAAACTGCCGTCTGTCTCAGTGATTGTTCCGGCTCGCAACGAGGCCGGCAATGTTCCGGATATTTTTGCGCGTACGCCACACATGGGGAAATGGACAGAGCTGGTTTTTGTCGAAGGCCATTCGAGAGACAACACTTACGCAGTGATCGAGGCAGAGATCGCTGCTCACCCAGAACGGTGTTGCCAATTGATACGCCAAACCGGCGCGGGTAAAGGCGACGCAGTCCGCCTAGGTTTTGCCCGAGCTACGGGCGAGGTGCTCATGATTCTTGATGCTGACCTTACTGTGCCTCCTGAGGATTTACCGCGGTTTTATGAAGTGCTCCGGTCTGGCAAGGGTGAGTTCATCAATGGCGTTCGGCTGGTTTACCCCATGGAGAAACAGGCCATGCGTTTTCTAAATCTATTGGGCAACAAATTTTTCAGTCTCGCATTTTCGTGGCTTTTAGGCCAATCGATCAAAGATACCTTGTGTGGAACCAAGGTTCTATGGAAACGGGACTACGAGGCCATCGCCGCCAATCGCGCTTACTTTGGTGACTTTGATCCTTTTGGCGACTTCGACTTGATTTTTGGCGCGGTGAAACTGAACTTGAAGATCACTGACTTACCGATCAGATATCGTGAACGCACCTATGGCACCACGAATATTCAACGTTGGAAGCACGGCTGGCTGCTGCTCAAAATGGTCATGTTTGCGGCCAGGCGACTCAAATTTGTATAGTTGGGGTGATGCTTAAGACATGGCTTGCCCATCCCTTAACCAGGGGCCTGGACATTGACGATCCGCGCACTACGCACTTACGCCTGCGGATTATCCAAGAGAAGATCTTCTTACGGCAGATTTACCAGGAATGGTATCGAGCGATCGTCGCGGCCTTACCACCTGGCCAAGGAGCCGTAGTGGAACTAGGGGCGGGCGGGGGATTTATGAGCGATTTTGTTCCTGACCTGATTACTTCGGAGCTCTTCCACTGCCCTAAGATCCGAGCGGTGTTAGATGGGTTGCACCTGCCGTTTGCGGCTAAATCATTACGCGGTATCGCGATGACCAATGTACTCCACCATCTGCCTCAACCGCGACTTTTTTTTTCCGAGGCAAGTCGCTGCGTGCGATCAGGTGGAGTGTTGGTAATGATCGAGCCGTGGGTTACCCTGTGGTCACGGTTTGTCTACACCCGATTACATCACGAGCCTTTCCAGCCGGAGGCTCCGTTGTGGGAACTTCCAAGTAGCGGTCCTCTCTCGGGCGCAAATGACGCGCTCCCCTGGATCAGATTGAACTGATTAAGCCGATGATGCCTTTTCGCTATCTGCTTTCCGGCGGAGTCTCTCTGCGTGGTCTTGCTCCTGCTTGGAGCTTCGGGATTTGGCGCCAGATCGAAAACGCACTCGGCCTCTGGAGCAGTCAACTGGCCATGTTTGCGCAGATTGTATTGCGGCGGTTGGATTAACCCACAACAAAGTTATTACGTATGAATTCCGCTCCTTCCCGCCACTTCAGGCCGCTACGAGCCTATCTGGTTCCCGTGGCAGTGATTTTGCCTAGCCTCATCTGGATAGCGCTCGACAAGTCGGTTTGGACTTGGGATCCCGCCCTATATGGCAAAAATTCGGTAGAGCTATTTTTCGACCTTATCTACGCACCAACCGATTGGATATCTCACATGCTCGACGTTCTTCGCGGCGCTGCCCCTGGAGTCTCGTGGTTTGGTCAATTTTTCGTGCCGCTGGGATATTTACTTGGCTCAATTGACCTGGGCTTATTATTATCTATATGGGTAACCCAGGCTCTCACGCTCGTGCTGATGTACCGATCTGTCTGGGAATTATCCAGGCACAATCAATTAGTTGCCATTACGGGTTGCGTGTTAATTGCGGCGGCCCCACTATTCGTCGGCATGTCACATCAGTACTTTGCTGAACCCTTACAGCTTCTAGGCATAACCTGGTTTGTAACGATTATGAGCTTCGCGCCTCAATGGGATCGAGCATTTATTTTAACCCAGTTGCTGATTGCTACCCCCGTGGCCATGTTAGCTAAAGCGAGTTCTCCTCTCTACTGCCTCGGGCCGGGCCTAGTTGCTCTCTGGTATGGCTTTAAACCTGGGCCGCCCTTTTTTGTCAGGCACGACTGGCTACAAAGGCGTGTCGTCGTAGCACTTGCTGCCGGGGTCTTACTGAACTTAACCGCAATCGCTTGGTACTACCGGAACATGACGTATGTAATGCAGCACATCTCGGCTGCCTCATCGGGGCCCATAGCGGAGCTGTACGGGAAAAAGGATTCTTTTCTTGACGCAATGCTTTATTGGCTAGGAGCTATCCAGAATGCCTTTTTCCTGCCTATGGTCTTGTTAATAAGCGGTTTGATCTTTGGGGCGGGGGTTATACGTTATTTCGTTAACTGCAAAACGGAGACTAAGCACTTCACGATATGCAGCGCAATCGCGCTTCTACAAATTCTCATGGTTTTGTCAACATTCTCATTAAACTCAAATCGGGATACAAGGTACCTATTACCCTTACTACCCTATTTTACTCTCTTAGTTTGTTGGAGTGTGGCACAAATCAACAAACCATTGCTGACAACTGCCCTAATATTGATTTTTTTGGGCCAACTCACAGTTGTGCACGGACAAGCTCTTGGCATACTTTCACCCAATCCCCAAATTTCTCCCTGGTTACTGCCGGCAAATAGGAATAGCGATGTTGCGCTTAAGCTCAATTCGCTTGTCTCAAGGACCTGTACAGAAACCCCCGCCGAACGTTACTGGAATATCGTGGGTGATCAAAAACCGTGGTTGAATGAATCCTCTTTACTACATAACCACCGATCCTAAGATTTACCCAATTTCTGACGACAAACAGGATCAAGCTCTCAATCAACTAAATATTCCAGTCCTCAAGAAGATTCAAACGAGTGGTTTGTTTAAACCAGAGCCGCCCTTGCCCGAAGACTCAGGCATCCTGATTTTTCGGCGGAAGGAGATTGACCCGCCCTGACATTCGATGATAGTGCTATGCGATAAAAATCATAAGATTTAGTCTCCAGCGGACTCTAAAAAAGTTCAAAATGCATTCAACAGCGACGTACTGACCCGGTCTTGAAGAGATCAATGCGGGGTAGGCCACTTTCCATCCCTTGAAGTAGAGGACTTAAACCATTCATCACTGCGAGTGGAGAGTCAAAAGTAATCTCTGGTTTTCAGGGTCGCTATCCAGTGGGAGGTACAATTCCAACCAAAGACTCAGGCGCGAGCTAGAGTTTTTTCTCTACGCGGCCCAGACAACGCGGCGAGAACTCTCATCTCCACTAGACCTGTAAATCGGGGTAGCTTATGGTGAATAATGAAAAATATTTTATAGAGTGGTTGTCGAAGTTTGCTGCGGGAAACAGATATTTGCCTACTCCACCTCTGGAGATGATACGTCACGTGGGTAGTGTGAATGAGGAGAACTTTCGAGAGGTTGGGATGATATTAGTTTGCGATCTGATTCGGTTTGGTTTACTCGCAAACCCCAATGCCAGTATTGCGGATATCGGATGTGGTTGCGGAAGAATAGCGATGTTGGTAGCCCCGGCTTTGAGTAATACTAGTGGTAGTTATCATGGGTTTGATACATGGTCGGCAGGAATCCTGTGGGCGACTGAGAATATAACATCTCATTATCCGAACGTTGTCTTCAAAACGCTTTCAGATACTCAAAAGGAAACTGGCTATAGAGCGGATTTTTTTCACAGTATCGACCTCGATGATAATAGTTGCGATCTTATTTTGGCGACATCGTTGTTCACGCATCTCAGATATAGAGCCGTGGTTTACTATATGAGGGAAATTCATAGAATAATGAAAAAAGATGCTCGCGCTTATTTGACGTTTTTTATATATGACGAAGAGTCACATCATGCTATCCCGAATGCAGATAGGAATCTCGAATCCGATGAATATGGTTTTTATCACATTGATGGTGACTATGCGGTCTCGTATTTTAAGGAAAAAGCAATCTTGGATAGCATACGTGAATCTGACTATACGTTGCATATTAAGAAGTTTGGGTTCTGGAGAGGTGACAAGTATAAGGAAGATCGATGGCCGGGAGGGTACCAGGATCTATTCATTCTTAGGAAAGATTAAACAATGGTCAGGCCGCATCCTTGGTATTTGCGGATCTCACACTGATAGCGATCATCTTGTGCGTGCTTTGTAGGCTGAAACTTGTGACTTCGATTCGCGGAAATCTCACCTCAAAACAAGACAGCTAGATGTTAGATCTTTTGCCTCTCTTATTGAGTTTGTCGTATGTCGTACAAGGACGAATCTAGGGCCAAAGGCAAACATTCCTGATTTTCAAAATTCAAAAGAGTTTTGTGAAGGGCTTCTGGTTTTCGAAGTCTGGTCCTGGCCACTGTCGATTCCGACATTAGCTGCTGGGATCTAGAATCGGATTCCAGGGATTTCAACCACAAGTCCTTGCATCAGATTCCCTTTTCATCTGGTCGCCTTCGCGTTGACTTCTTCGTAACAAGTAAGCTAAGGGGAACTTCAAACAATACACTGACGACGCATTAGTCCCTGCTCTCATCATGAGGCAGGACAAATTACCATTAAGCGACTATAACCCTCTTAAGAATGCAGATGTGTCTTAATTCGCGCTGTTGATCACCCGTAAATGAGAGGTAACATGGAGTCAGATCCTTTCGATTAGCATTAAGGCGATGACGATGAACGAGAACCGAGAACGTGAGAATGAATATTGTGTCGTCTGTGGGTCCCACCACTCGTCATTTCGGTTCGATCCAACAATAATTACTCCCCAACTCCAAAAAGCATGGGGTATACCCGACAATCTTGTCGAGGCGTTTAATCGCAAAGAAAGTATGTTTTGCAGCAACTGCTGTAGCAGCTTAAGAATCAGGCGCCTCGCAGCTGTCTTGATCGAGACGTTTTCGCAGACGACGGGAAGATCCTACAATTCAATTATCGAGTTGCTTAAGGATGACGAGTTCCGCCGCCTAAGAATAGCTGAAGTCAATGCTTGTGGGGCGTTACACCCATATCTTAAAGACCACCCGAATCTATACTACTCCGAATGGGTACCTCATGCTAAACCAGGCGAAGTGCATGACGGCGTCAGATGTGAGGACTTGCAACGCCTGACATATCCAGACAGCTATTTCGACATCATCCTGACCTCCGAGACACTTGAACACATGCCGGATCCCGATAGAGCCTGGCAGGAGATCAACCGCACTTTAAAAAGCGGGGGTTACCACATCTTTACGATTCCGGTCATTCCATCACAAAGACAAACGATACAGCGGGCCCAGCTTGTTGAAGGAGTTCGTAAAGATCTATTGGAGCCTGCCTACCATGGGGATGGGAGTCAGGAAGGTATGTTCGTTTACACGGATTTCGGCATGGATGTGGTTGAAAAGCTCAACAAGATTGGGCTCAAAACGGAAGTTTTCTATCTAAACCTCGAAGATGACGTAGCTATGATTTTTCGCTCTCGTAAGCATCGAGCAGGCAGGTTAGCTCCCGCGACAGAAAGGAAACCAATGCTCGGAGATAAGGGTGAGCGACGTTTTCCATGGACGGAAGATCCCGCGATCGGCTATGAATATTTGCATCGCTACGCGTACGCTGCCCAATTTGTACCGAACAAAAGAGTGCTAGACCTGGCCTGCGGTGAAGGTTACGGGAGTCAGTTGCTGGCACGAACGGCAGACTTAGTCGTCGCAATCGATGTCGATAAAAATGCGATAAAACATGCCAACAACAAATACATACGGCGCAACCTTCAGTTCAAAGTGGGATCCATAAGAAATGTTCCCATTAAAGAGAATAATATTTTCGAAGTCATCGTCTGCTTTGACACTATGGATAACGTCGAGGACCAAAACCTTTTGGAGGAGGTGAAGAGACTTCTGGCTCCTGAGGGCTTGTTCATTGTCTCAACCCCAAACAGATGGGCATACGGCGATGAGCCTCAATACAGAAGTCCGTTTCACGTGCATAGCCTGTACTTTGACGAATTCAAAGCCGTTTTGCAGAAGCATTTTGAGCAAGTCAAATTCCTCGGTCAGCGCGTTTACTGTAATTCCAATATGTGGCCCATCTTTTCTGAAGACAAAACCAGTGTTGTTGAACACGTGGTTGAAAGGAATCCAAGCGAGTTTGTCTTTGTTGAACGAGAAAAGAAAACGCCTCTGTATGTTATCGCTCTAGCATCTGATAGCAAGAAAGGAATCGACGAAAAAGCGAGCCTCTTGGTAGATATCTCAAATGAGCTGCTTGAACAAAGCCATCAGCAACGAGTACAGCTTGTGGCTGAGCTACACGAGTTGACCCAAAAGGCGGCGCAGCTTGATGACACGGTCCAGGAGCAGCAACATCAGATGGAAGTTTTACGTCAATCGCGTCCGGCAATAGAGTGGTTGTCAAAGTTTGCTGCGGGAAACAGGTATCTGCCCACTCCACCCCTGGAGATGATATCGCATATTGGTGGTGTAAGCGGGGAGAACTTCCGAGAGGTTGGGATGATTTTGGTTTGCGATCTGATTCGGTTTGGTTTGCTGGCAAATCCCAATGCCAGTATTGCGGATATCGGATGCGGTTGCGGGAGAATAGCCATGTTTATAGCCCCGGCGTTGAGTAACAGTAGTATTTATCACGGGTTTGATACGTGGTCGGAAGGAATCAGGTGGGCAACCGATAATTTAACATCTCATTATCCGAACTTTGTCTTCAAAACGCTTTCAGACACGCAAAAGGAAACTGGCTATAGAGCCGATTTCTTTCACCGTATAGACCTCGATGATAATAGTTGTGATCTTGTTTTGGTGACATCGTTGTTCACACATCTCAGGTATAGTGCAGTGGTTTACTATATGAAGGAAATTTATAGAATAATGAAAAAAGGTGCGCGCGCTTATTTGACGTTTTTTATATATGATGAAGAGTCATGTCAGATTGCGAAGCACATTCACGCTCGTACTTTTCCAGATAAGGATCTCGAATCCGATGAGTACGGTTTTTACACGATTAATGGTAGCTATGCAGACTCATACTTTAAGGAAAAAACAATCTTGGATATCATACATGAATCTGACTGTACGTTGCATATTAAGAAGTTTGGTTTCTGGAGAGGTGATAAGTATAAAGAAGATCGACCGGGAGGCTATCAGGATCTATTCATTATCGGGAAGGGCTAAACATTGTTCAGGCCTTGTCCTATCGTTTAGCGCAACCCTGAGCGAAGTCAACAGTGTGGCACAGGTCCGGCAGGATTCCGGCACATATAGTCAGTGGAAAATTTTTTAGTGTTAGGTGAAGAGGATCGTGTGTGATGATATAGAGAGCTGCTTCAGGCAGTGAAAAATATAATAATCTATTTCGATAGTGAAGTTCAATGAGGTGATCTCTATTTTGAGGAAAAGTTCCCCATCCGACGCGGCGCTCAACTTGGAAATCTATCACAAGGCAAAATTTGCTGTGTCCTCTTCCTTTGTCTTGAAGGGACGAATGTACCATGGTTTTTGGATCACATAAGACCAAAGAACATGTGGAGGTCGCTGGGGAAAAGGCGTCTCCGTTATTGGAGTGGACGGGCGAACGGTATGTTCCCTGGTTGGAAGAAGCAGTGATCGGTTATGAACATCTCCACCGTTATGCCTACGCGACCCAACTTGTACAAAACAAGAGGGTATTAGATCTTGCGTGCGGTGAAGGCTATGGGAGTTATCTGTTGGCC
>WNFQ01004581.1_pt1 | contig 10051 bp, 9 predicted proteins | sample 5400171 | NCBI WGS metagenome assembly WNFQ01 (sample SAMN13153356, study PRJNA577476) | soil metagenome | isolation source: 20 cm soil under Madrone tree | place: USA:California | collected 2016-06-14 | reverse complement strand
GCTCGTCTGGATCGGCCGCTTTTTATCATCGATATCGCCGTCCCACGCGATGTCGATCCCAGAGTAAACGAGATGGAAGGCGTTTATCTTTACGACATCGATTCGTTGCAATCAGTCGCCGAGCAATCGCTTGCGCTCAGACGCCAGCAAATCGCCGCTGCGGAAGCGATCATTTCCGAACACGTGGCGGATTTCGTCGATTCGATTTCGCGTGGCTTGAATCGGGTCTCGCCAACTTCCGACCATTCTTCGCTCGGCGAAAGTTCGCTGCGCGCTTCAGAATTGTAGCGGCGGTCTATGACCGCCGAATGCTCAAAGATAATTCTTGGCACGCGCGGCAGCGAGCTTGCGCGCGCGCAAGCCCGTTTGGTTGAGAAAGCAATCCAAGCGGTGCGGCCGGAATTAAGGATCGAGACCAAAATTATCACAACCAAGGGTGACGAAACCCGGATTGTCGATCTTCACGCGGGACGAAAAGGATTGTTCACCGCAGAAATCGAGCGAGCCCTCCTCTCCGGACAGGTCGATGTTGCAGTGCATAGTGCGAAAGACCTCCCGAGTGAAACAAACCCGGGCGCGGAAATCGCGGCGGTCCTTCCGCGCGCACCGATGGATGACGTCTTGGTTTCGAAACATCCGGGTGGTTTAGCGGCGCTGCCGGACAGCGCGACTATCGCCACCGGCAGCGTGCGGAGGAAACATCAGCTTTCTTGGAAACGTCCTGACCTCAACATTGTCGATCTTCGCGGCAACGTGCCGACGCGGTTACGCAAACTCGCGGAGAATGATTGGGAGGCGATCGTGCTTGCCCAGGCCGGACTTAAGCGACTCGGCCTGCTCTTCGACCAAAACGCAATCAACTTCGGAGGCCGGCAGCTTTTTACTGAAATCCTTCCAAGGGAAGTCTTTTTGCCCGCCGGTGGACAGGGGATCATCGCGATGGAAATTCGCGCAGACGACGAAAGATTACGACCAATTGTCGATCTTGTGAATGATCGCCAGACGTTGCTTTGTTTGCGCGCGGAGCGAAACTTTTTGCGTTTATTGCAAGGTGATTGCAATTCGCCAGTGGCAGTGCTGGCAAGGATCGACACGGGAAAAATGAAATTGCGCGCGCAAGTTTTCGAAAATGGATCGGCAGCGCCACGTGAAGGCGAGGTTGAAGGCGAGTTCGAAGACGGCGAGCGTCTCGCTGCGCAGTTGTTGAGGCAGATCGATGGAGAGCACGAGTAAGAGCAAGGGCAAAGACAAGAATGGCAAGGTTTATCTCGTCGGTGCGGGGCCGGGTGATCTTGGTTTGGTGACGCTGCGCGCAAAGGAATGCATCGAGAGTGCAGACGTCATCGTTTACGATCATCTGGCAAATCCGGAGATACTCGGTTGGGCGCGCGATGACGCGGAAATTATTTATGCGGGCAAAGAACCCGGCGAACAGTCGTTAAGCCAGCACGAAATTAACTCGTTAGTCATCGATAAAGCGCGCGAAGAGAAGGAGGTCGTCCGGTTAAAGGGCGGAGACCCATTTGTGTTTGGCCGAGGCGCGGAAGAAGCCGCTGCAATCGTTGATGCGGGAATTGAATTTGAAGTTGTGCCGGGAATCACCTCAGCCATCGCCGGGCCAGCCTATGCGGGAATTCCTGTGACGCATCGCGCGGAAAATTCGCACGTTACATTTTTTACCGGGCACGAAGATCCAGCGAAGACCGAAAGTGCAATCGACTACGCCACGCTCGCAAAACTCGGCGGCACCCAAGTGATGTTGATGGGCGTGGAACGTCTTGGATCGATTACACGCGAAATGCTCAACCACGGGGTACGCGAGGATTTACCAGTGGCGCTGGTTCGCTGGGCGACAACCGGACGGCAGGAAACGCTCACCGGAACTGTCGGAGATATCGCCGAACGGGCCATTGCCGGCGGCTTTGAAGCGCCGGCAGTTGCGGTATTCGGAAACGTTGTCGCCCTGCGCGAAAACCTGAATTGGTACGAAAATCGGCCGCTCTCGGGGAAACGGATCGTAGTCACGCGAACACGAAAACAAGCGAGCGCATTGAGTAACAAGCTGCGTGCGCTCGGCGCTCAGGTAGTCGAATTGCCGACGATCCGAATTGAGCCTCCAACCGATTTACGCGAGTTCGCAGAATTGGTGCAGGACGCGCACATCTACGACTGGATCGTTTTCACAAGCGCAAATGGCGTGGAAGCGTTCTTTGAGATCTTTTTCAAGCTATACGACGACGCTCGTGAGATCGGCGGCGCGCGGATCGCGGCCATCGGCCCGGCCACGGCGCAGCGAGTAAAAGACTTTCATTTTCATGTCGATCTTCAGCCGGAGGAATTCGTAGCGGAGGCGATAGTAAAGGAGTTTCGGAAACAGGGCGGGATCGAAAATTTGCGGATTCTCCTGGTGCGCGCGGAAAAGGCGCGGGACGTGCTTCCAAAAGAGCTCTCGGCGTTGGGAGCGATCGTGGACGAGGGGTTAGCTTATCGGACGGTGCTGGAAACGCGCGACACCACCGGCGCGCGCCGGCAACTGGCAAACGAAGGCGCTGATCTGATCACCTTTACCAGTTCTTCAACGGTGGAAAATTTTCTCGAGCTTGGGCTGCCATGGCCGAAAGGAATGCAGGTCGCGAGCATCGGCCCGATTACGTCCAAAACTGCGCGCGACCACGGGTTGAAGATCGACATCGAAGCGCGCCGGCACGACATCGATGGTTTGGTCGAAGCAATTCGCGATTTTTTTTCTAAAAAAAGCGCGAACGAATAACGGAGGTAGGAAACGTTCGCTGCCGCCGATTGCGCATTCCGCAATCTAAATTGTCAGGACGGATTGAATCGGAACCTGGTTCGGACGCGCTTGGCGTTGGCTTTGGCTTTGCGGCGGTGCTTTTGATTCGGCGTCTCGAAGGCGCGCAGACGGCGGACCTCCTCTAGAATGCCCTCGGCATCGAGTTTGTTTTTCAGCCGCTTTAATGCGCGATCGACAGGTTCACCTTTGCGGACAATCACTTCTGGCATCGATAATCACTCCTGGGTTTTAAAATAGCCGCCTTTTCGGCGAGCGGAGCCTACTCGGGCGGTAGTCCCTCGTCAAATCTGCCCCGAAAGTGCTTACCTTTGGGCAAGCGGATTGGCTGCGGAAGTAGCTTTTTCAGTCACTTCGCGGCGGAGGGAAGTCGTGCCGCGTCCCCGCGCCCGGGTCCACCACAACACTATGGGCGAGGCGATAAAGATCGAGGAGTAAGTCCCGACCACTACGCCGATAATGATGGCGAGAGAAAAGTCGCGCAACACTGCGCCGCCAAAGAAAAAGAGACAGAGGATCGGGATGAGCGTGACCGTGCTGGTAAGGATCGTGCGGCTAAGCGTCTGGTTGATGCTTGAGTTCATGATTTCTTCGATCGTGCCGCGACGTCCGCTGGCGAGGCCCTCCCGAATCCGATCGTAAACGACAATAGTGTCGTTAATTGAGTAACCGGCAATCGTCAGGACGGCGCCAACCATTGTGAGAGTGAGCTCGCGGCCGAGGAGCGAGAACATGCCGACGGTCATGAGAACATCGTGCAGGAGGGCGACAATTGCCCCCACGGCAAAGGAAAGCTCAAAGCGAAAGGTTACAAAGATTAAAATTCCCAGGATGCCAAGGCCGAGCGCGATCAGCGAGTTTTTCGCCAGTTCACCGCCCACGAGCGCGCCCACTCGCTCCGAGCCTTCCACTTTAAAGGCGGCGTTCGGCATCGCCTGTATGATCTGTTTTTCCACCTTGTCACTCGTGTTCAGCGGCGTGCGCACGGTGATGTAACTTTTGCCCCCTTGCGCCGACTCCTGGATCGATGCGTCGCCGAAGCCAATCGGCTTAAGCGCGTTACGAACCTCCCCGATATCAATCTTGTCCGGCGCACTCATCGTCACTAAATCGCCACCGCGAAAATCGACGCCGAAATTGCGATCGCCACGCTTATAAAATGCCATCGCCCCAGCCAGGAGCAGCGCGAGCGAACACATGCACGCGATGAAGCCTTTGCCGAGGAAGTTGATGCGCTGCGACGAAATCAAATGCAACATCGAGACGCGTTTCAATCTCTCCGTATCGACAAACCAACCGAGAAAATTCCGGCCAACGATGAGGGCAGTAAACAATGAGGCCAGAATGCCGAGTGTAAGCGAGATGGCGAAGCCTTTCACCGGGCCGCTCGCCTTCCAGAACAGAATCGCCGCCGTGATGAGCGTCGTCACGTTGGCGTCGAAGATGGAGCTAAAAGCTTTCTCATAGGCTGCTTTGACCGCGACCTTGAGCGATTTTCCGAGAGCCATTTCTTCGCGCAATCGTTCGTAAATGAGCACGTTCGCGTCCACCGAGAGGCCAATCGTCAAAATGATGCCCGCGATCCCGGGTAAGGTGAGAACGAATCGGAACATGGTCAGCGCACCAATCAACAGGACGAGGTTGATAATAAGCGCCAGATTCGCGATGAGCCCGGGAATTTTGTAGTAAATTGCCACGCAGACGAGGGTGATGGCCAGACCAACCAGGCCGGCGAGAATGCTCGCTCGGATCGAATCCAACCCGAGCGTAGGCGACACGCTGCGCTCCTCCTCAATACTCACCGGTGTTTGCAACGGGTTCTCAAGGACACTCGCGAGCTCGCGCGCCTCCTGTTCCGAGAATTTTCCAGTGATAACAGCGTCGCCGCCGTAGATGGCATCGCGAATTACCGGCGCAGATTGAATAACGCCATCAAGAACGATTGCGAAGCGATGCCCTTTGTATTGCTCGGTAATCTGCCCGAATTTTTTGGCACCCTCGCTGTCGAACTTGAGTTGAACGGTCCAGCCCTCGTTGCCGTAGTAAGCGTTTGATGCTGAAACTCGGTCACCGCCGAGATCTGCTTTCTTTTTTACGAGCAATCGCTCCTCGCTTGGCTTTTCATTTCCTTCGGCCTGGTGCTTGTAAACTTCGATGCGGAATTCGGGTGGGATCACTTGCTGCCCGGCATCGATCGCACGCAGCCGTTCGCCGTTATCGGGATAGACGAGGCGGAACTCGAGCTTGGCGACACGTGAGAGTTGATCGCGCGCTTCCTGAATTTTTGCGGTGTCGAGTCCCGGAATTTGGACAAGGATACGATCGTTCCCGACCGGACTGATAATGGGTTCGCTCGCTCCAAAGTAATCGACCCGTTTGCGAATGACTTCGACTGCCTGGTCGAGCATGCCTTTGTTGATCGTTTTATCGCCGGGCACGAGCCGGATGAGGAAAGAGGTCCCGCCTTGAATATCGAGACCAAGCGCAATTTTTTTCTGCGGCGGCCAGATCGTGAGAATGCTGAACGTGACCAGCAACGCGGTCAGCGTTAATGCGAGCAGTCGCTTTCGCAGGCCCTGGTCGGTCGCAAAATACCAGCCGAAGAGGACCAGCACGACGAGTCCAATGAAAAATGTAAGTGCAGGGGTCATTTCTTTGTCATTCCGAGCGGAGTCGAGGAATCTCTTACTATTTCATGCTCACGCTTCTTTCAGCACCGTAGCGACGGCCGATTTCTCCATCTCGATCTTCACATTGTCGGCCACTTTAACGATTACCGTGGTCTCCTTCACGTTGGAAATGAGACCGTGAATGCCGGCGTTGGTCACCACGCGGTCGCCGGTCTTTAGGCTCGCAACCAATTTCCTTTGCTCATCCTGGCGCTTTTTCTGCGGCCGGATCATCACAAAATACATGATGATGAAAATGAAAATGAGCGGCACAAAAAACCCGATCCCACCGGTCGGACTGGTGGAAGGAGCGGCGCTTTGTGCCTGAGCCAGGAACATGTGGAGCATATCAAGAATTGGAGAACGCACCTTAGGCGCGAAAGCGCTCGCCGCAATTGTCATTTCGAGCGGAGTCGCCTGCCAAGCCGTAGCTTTATGCGAAGGTCTGGAGAAATCTCTTGATGTCCAACCGCAAGATCGACATCGCGCGTTTTGTAGTTGGAAACAAAACTTTTTCGAAATTGATCGAAGCTGCCACTCTCAATTTGCTCCCGGGCCTGGCGCATCAGATCGAGATAAAAATGCAGATTGTGCAACGTGATCAGACGGAGCCCAAGAATTTCTTCTACTTTGATAAGATGCCGGATGTAACCACGAGAAAACTCGCGACACGCATGGCAGCCGCAATTTTCTTCGATTGGCCATTTATCGAGTGCGAACTCGGCATTTTTTAAATTGACTGTGCCTGTGGCGGTGAAGGCCGTTCCATTGCGCGCAAGGCGTGTTGGCAGTACGCAATCGAACATGTCCATGCCTCGCGCGATCATTTCCAGCAGTTGCGGCGGTGTGCCCAGTCCCATCGCGTAACGCGGTTTGTCTTTGGGCAGAAACGGCTCCGCCGATTCGACGGCCCGCATCATTTCCTCTTCCGGCTCGCCCACGCTCACGCCCCCGATCGCGTATCCATCGAAATCAAGATCGACAATCGCCTGCGCGCTCGATTTGCGCAGGTCGCCAAACGTCGCTCCCTGGACGATGCCAAAAAGCAGTTGGCTAATAGTTGATGGTTGATGGTTGATGGAATCGGACTCTTCAATTGGAAGTTGAACGTTCGATGTTGGGTGTTGGATGTTTTGTTCTTTCCACTTCTTGCAGCGTCGTGCCCACCGCGTCGTCATCTGCGCGCTCTGCGCCGCATAATTGTATTCGCAGGGATGCGGCGCGCATTCATCTAAGGTCATCGCGATATCGCTGCCGAGGGCGGCTTGGATTTCCATCGCAATCTCCGGGGAAATAAAGGCCGGTGTTCCATCGACATGATTTTGAAACTCGACGCCTTCTTCGGAAATCTTGCGCAATTTCGCCAATGAAAAAATCTGGTACCCGCCGCTATCGGTCAGGATCGGTCCATCCCAATTCATAAATTTGTGCAGCCCGCCGAAATGCCGGATGACGTCGACGCCCGGTCTGACGAACAGATGATAGGTATTCCCGAGAACGATCTGCGCGTCTAGCTCGCGCAGCTCGCGCGGACTCACTGCTTTCACGCTGCCTTGCGTCCCGACCGGTATAAACGCCGGTGTCTCGATTACGCCATGCGCGGTTGTTATCCGGCCGCGCCGCGCTTTCGAATGCTGATCCTGTACAAGAAGCTCAAACACGCGGCCTAAAGTCGGGATGGTGCGTTAGTGCTTGAAAGACGAATTCCATGTCCTTCCATTCTCGAAGACTTCGGGTCCGGAGGGTTGTATCGAAATACTCTGAGTAACGGTTCAGAATTTCAAAACCACGGTCGATAAGAATATCGATATCCCCGAACAGAAGCGGATAATCTTGTTCGAATGGCTTCTGTCTGAATAATTCCCTCTTATCCTTGTGAAATGCAATTCGATCGCGCCAAGTTTTGAGAATTCGGACCTTAGGATTCTTATCGCTGCAAAATTCGATGTCGCGCTCCAGCTGCTCCTGATCCAACGGTCCAATGCTTTTGATTAGGCGATCTGCGGACGGATCATTAATACGTCTTTTACGCACCGCGTCCGCTTCAAATACTCTTGGATTTTTTCGAACGGTCAGGAGAAACCTGCGAAGGTTAAAACTCTCACTGTTCTGATCGTATAGCCGATGCACGTAAACCAGCGCAGTTTGGCAGTGGGCCCGTAATGTGTAAGCCAAAAAGAATGGTGCATGCTGAAAAGCTGTCTCATAACGCTTCGCGAGGCGCGACCCCTCTTTGAAAATCGCGTAGTACACATCGGCCCAATACAGTTCGTCCCACAGAACGCGGACGAACTTCGCAAATTGTTCAGAAGTCGCGAAAGTGAGCGGCCCTGATTGCTTTGTGCGCGCCATTCCTCATGATCACTTACGATTCGGCATTCGCGCAAAATATTCTTTGCAGCAATGAATTTTCCCTCTATGTTTCGCATTCACCGCACAGGCGCGTGAGAGTTTATTACGCGGCCTGAGCGGGTTTTTTGTCGCCCGGACTTCACGGTTTCGGGCGGCGCTTTATTTTTAAAAATGCCTACGATTAATCAGCTCATTCGGAAAGGACGCCAGAAGGTGTCGGTGAAATCGAAGTCGCCGGCGCTGAGCAATTGTCCGCAGCGGCGCGGTGTGTGCGTGCAGGTGATGACGCGGACGCCGAAGAAGCCGAATTCTGCCCTGCGCAAAGTAGCCAAGGTGCGCTTGACGAATGGCCAGGAAGTGATTGCCTACATTCCAGGCGAGGGACACAATTTGCAGGAGCACTCCATCGTGCTCGTGCGCGGCGGACGCGTGAAAGATTTACCAGGCGTGCGCTATCACATTGTGCGCGGAACGCTCGACAGCCTTGGCGTCGATGGACGCCGCCGCAGCCGTTCCAAGTATGGAGCGAAGCGGCCGAAAGGTGGCGGCGGTGGAGGGGCTGGCGCGGCGAAGGAGGCTGCGCCGAAAGCGGCAGCGAAGGAAAGCGCGGCCGAAAAGAAATAATTTTGGATAGAAAGATCGACAATGTCGCGACGACGGAAAGTTTACAAAAAAGAGGCGCGCGTCGATTCCCGATATGGGAGTCCGGCGGTGGCGCGTCTCATTACGACCGTGATGAAGCGAGGCAAGAAATCGCTCGCGGAACGGATCGTTTATACCGCGATTGATAAATCGCGCGAAGGTTCTGATTCGGTCGATCCACTGGAGGTTGTAAACAAGGCGGTCGAGAACGTTCGTCCACGACTGGAAGTAAAGTCGCGTCGCGTCGGTGGCGCGACTTATCAAGTGCCGATGGAAGTGACGCCCGCGCGTCAAATTTCCCTCGCCACCCGGTGGATCGTCCAATACGCGGACAATCGTAAAGGAATGCGAATGGCGGACGCGCTGGCGCAGGAAATCAAGGACGCCGCGGCCGGCCAGGGCAACGCGATCAAGAAACGCGAAGACACACACAAAATGGCGCAAGCGAATCGCGCGTTTGCGCATTTCCGCTGGTGACAATTATGCCCGCGACGCTCGAACAAAAACAAGCTCCGGCGAAGAATCCGAACTCGCCGAATCGCAAATTTCCGCTCGAGCGAACGCGGAACATCGGCATCGCCGCGCACATCGATGCCGGCAAAACGACGCTCACGGAGCGCGTTCTGTTTTACACTGGCATGATCCATAAGATCGGCGAAGTGCACGAAGGCACGACCGTGACGGACTGGATGGAACAGGAGCGCGAGCGCGGCATTACGATCACGTCAGCGGCGACGACATGCGCGTGGACGCAGCGCCAGGAGCCTGGCGTTTACAAAATTTTCGAAGGAATCAAGCAGCGCATCAACATCATCGATACGCCGGGCCACGTTGATTTCACCGCTGAGGTAGAACGCTCGCTCCGCGTCCTCGATGGCGCTATCGCCGTTTTCGACGCTGTGGCCGGCGTGCAGCCGCAATCGGAAACGGTTTGGCGGCAGGCGACGAAATACAATGTCCCGTGCATCGCGTTCATTAACAAAATGGATCGCGTCGGCGCTGACTTTAAGATGTCGATCGATAGCATGCGCCAAAAACTTGGCGCGAACGCCTGGCCGGTTTTGCTGCCGCTCGGTAAAGAAGATCAGTTCAAAGGCCAGATCGACGTCATTAATAAGAAGGCGGTCGTTTATTCCGACAGCGATCAGCTTGGGTCCACATATGAACTTGCCGATGTTCCAAAGGAGTATGTCGATCTTGTTGAGAAAGCCTACGCCGACCTCGTCGAACAAATCTCAAATCTCGACGACGAAGTTGCAGAGGCTGTTCTCGATGAGAAGCCGGTCCCGCCTGAGCTGCTGAAAGCGGGCATTCGGCGCCAGACCATCGCCAATAAATTTGTGCCGGTCGTTGCCGGTTCAGCACTAAAGAATAAGGGCGTGCAGTACCTGGTCGATGCCGTGGTCGATTATCTGCCGAGCCCGCTCGACATTCCACCGGCCAAAGGCATGGAGCCCGACACGCACGAGCCGATGGAGGCGCCGACCGACGACAACGCGCCGTTCTGCTCTCTCGCATTCAAATTGTGGAGCGATCCGTTTGTCGGCAAGCTTGTTTTCTTCCGCGTTTATTCCGGCAC